>Ga0268298_10000038_pt1 | contig 155265 bp, 145 predicted proteins | sample WWTPWeurt_MetaG_FD_194462 | JGI IMG/M metagenome (GOLD analysis project Ga0268298, IMG submission 194462) | Activated sludge microbial communities from WWTP in Nijmegen, Gelderland, Netherland - WWTP Weurt | ecosystem: Engineered > WWTP > Aerobic digester > Activated sludge | place... | reverse complement strand
CGGCGCCGCCACGACACCGCCAGCACCGGGGCCACCGCCAAGAAGAGGAAGAACCCCACCGGCCGCACCAGCGCGGCCAGCCCCAGGCCGAGGCCCGCGGCCGTCAGAAGAAGGGGGCGCGGCCGTTCCAGGGAACCCGCGAGGGCCCAGAAAGCCAGCAGCAGGAACAGAAGGAAAAGCGTTTCCGTCAAAACGAAGGCCCCGTAGAGCACCGTCACGAAATCCACCGCGAGGCAGAGCCCCGCCCACAGGGCGGGCGCCGTTCGGCCCCAGAGGCGGACGCCCGCGGCGAAGAGAACGGCGGCCGACAGGGCCCCCAGAAAAACCTGGACCCACAGGACCGCGCCGACGCGGGGAACGCCGTCGCGGAAGAAAAGCGACAGGAAAAACGGATAGCCGGGCGTGCGGAAGGTTTCCGCCGTGAAGGGCGCCGCGGGGCTGGAGGAAAATTCCCCGTGGTCGGCGATGTTGGCGGCCGGGACGAGGTAGGTGGCGCTGTCGGGCGTGAGGGCGAAGCGGGCGGGGTCGCCGGCCGTCCCTAAAAACGCCGCCCGCGCGAATCCCGCGAGGACGAAGACAAGCGCGAATGTTTTGATCTGAGCCACAGGGTTCACCGCCAAGGAGACGTTGTCAGACAGGCAGTGTATAATAAACCCCGAAACCACCCCAAGCGAAGACGAGGCGACCCACGACCCCCATGAACCCCCAACGGATGGACAAACTGGCCCGCATCGAAGCGGGGGACTACCCCGCGACGCACGACCTGGTGACGATGGCGCAGGCCGTCAACTACAACCGGTTCCTGACGGATGTTATCCGACGGGAGTTGGGCGACCGCCGCGTCGTGGTGGACCACGGAGCGGGGTTGGGAACCCTGGCGCTGTTGTTGCGGGAGCGGGGCGTGGCCCCCGTGTGCGTGGAAAACGAGCCCGCCCACATGGCCCACTTGCGGGAGGAGGGCTTTCGCGTGGTGGGATCGACCGCCGAACTGCCCGACGCGTCCGCGGATTTCATTTACAGCCTCAACGTGCTTGAACACATCGACGACGACGCGGCCGAGCTGCGCGCCATGCGCGCCAAGCTGACCCCCGACGGGCGGGTGTTCCTCTACATGCCGGCGTTCATGTCCCTCTATTCCACCATGGACAAGCGCGTGGGCCACCGCCGGCGCTACGACCGGGCCGGGCTGAGCGCGCTGGCCGAAAAGGCCGGGTTCGAGGTGGTGTGGTCGTCCTATTCGGACAGCTTGGGGGGCTTGCTTTCGGTGGTTTACAAGTGGATGAACAACCCGAAGGGGGAGATCAACCCGCGCTATCTGCGGTGGTTCGACCGGTTCGTCTACCCGCCGAGCCTGTGGCTGGACCGCTGGACGGCGAAATGGTTCGGCAAGAACGCGATGGCGGTGTTGCGGCCGCGGCCGTCGGGGGGTGTCAGTCCCGCCCCCAGCGGTGTTTGAGGATGGTCCAGAGCATGACCATCCCGTGGCGCCAGTTGATCTTTTTGCCCTCGGCGTAGCTGCGGGGGCGGTAATCGATCGGCACTTCCACGACCCGCTCGCCCCGCCGCAGCAATTTGCAAACCAGTTCGTTGTCGTATTCGAACCCGTTGGCCGTCACGGGAACGGATTGGATGAGCCCGCGTTCGAAAACCTTATAACATCCCTCGTAGTCTGAAATCGATTGGCGGTACAACGCGTTGGTCAGCCACACGATCAGCGAATTGCCGATGTAGTGCGTCCAATAAGGCGATTTGCCCTGCCCCCAAAAGCGGAATTTTTCGTTGAGGAACCGCGACCCCAGGACCACCCGGCTTGTCCCGGCCCGCAGGGGCGCCAGCAGGGCCGTGTAGTTGTCGGGGTTGTATTCCAAATCGGCGTCCTGGATCAGCACGTAATTCCCCGTGGCGGCGCGGACGCCGGCTTTGACCGCGGCGCCTTTTCCCCCGTTGATGGGTTGATCGATGAGGCGGACGCCGGGTTCACGCCCCAGCACGTCGGCGGTGCCGTCGGTGGAGCCGTCGTTCACCGCGATGATTTCGGCGTCGATCATTTGCCGGGCGAGCGCGGCGCGCACGACCTCCAGCACCCGGCCGATCAGGGCGGCTTCGTTGTAGACGGGGATGACGACGGAGAGCTCAGGCATCGGCCCCCCCGGGGGCGTCGGCCGTGCGGCGGAGAATGGAGGGCGGCAGGAGGTTGACCCCTTGGCCCATGGAGTGCTCGTAGCGCACGGCTTCGGCGGACGGGTTGAAGGGAATGCCCAGCGCGGCGCGGACCCGGTGTTCAATGCGGTCGCGGGAGGCGACGATGTCGTCGGCCGACAAGCGGTCGGTGTGGACGTAGGACTTGTACCCGCCGTCGGGGCGGCCTTTGTAATAATCGGCGACGGTGGTGTAGTCCACCTCCTGGGCGAACAGGCGGTCGCCCGTGGGTTCGTAAGTGTAGACCCAGATGTCCGGCCGGCCGTCGCGGCCTTTTTCATGCAGGACCGCCTTGTCGTAATAAGCCGTGCCCGGGTAGGTGGTGATGATCGTTAAATCGAAATCGTCCGGCTTTGCGGAAAGCAGCCAGGACTCCGTCTCGTTGACGGTGGCGGGCGACTCGCCGGGATGGCCGATGGACATCAGCGCTTTGACCTTGAGCCCGTGCCGCTTGGCGATGTCCACGCAGCGGGAGTTCTCTTCCAACGTGGCGCGCTTGTTGATGTTTTGGAGAATGCGCGGGGAGCCGGATTCGAAGCCGGTCAGGATCCAGCGGAACCCCGCGCGCACCATGGCCTCGGCTTGGGCGTCGTTGAAAAGCTGGGATTTGATGAAGCCCCGGAGCTTGAACTCGACGCCGAGGCGCTTTTGCAGGTCGGTGATCCTGTTGAGCAGGTCGACCATGCGCGGGTTGACGTTGAGCTCGTCGTCGTAGAGCATGAAGGCGCGGGTGCCGTAAGCGCGATGAAGGTGCTCGATTTCCGCGACGACGTTTTCGGGGTCGCGCATGCGCGCCCGCCGCAGCATGGGAGAAAATCGACCGCCGCAGAACCCGCACTCGAAAGGGCATCCCAGTTGGGCGATGAGGCTCAGCGCTTTCACCCCATCGATGGTGTAACGGTAACTGTCGACATCCACCAGATGGCGGGCGGGGAAAGGCATGTCCTTCAATTGGGCGCTTTTTAAGAACAAATCGGATTTGGGGTCGTCGCCGTCGATGAAGGCGGGGGGAGCGTCGACCAGGGCGCGCTCGACGGCGAATTCGCCGTCGCCCGCGACGAGCACGTCGAACGCGGCGGCGAGTTTGTCGAAGGCCGCCACGCCGCGCCCGGGACGTTTTTCGCGGGTTTCCATCTTCCGCGAGGCGCTGACCAGGGTGATGTGCGGGCCGCCCAAAATGAGCGTGGCGTCGGGGCGGACCGCGCGGAGAGCTTGGGCGATGGCGAAGGTGGCCGGCATTTGGGGCGTGGTGGCGGTCAGCCCGAAATGGGTGGCGCGGCTGGCGCGGGCGTGCAGGCGGACCACGTCGGTGTGATTGGCGATGCCCGACAAATCCAGCATTTCCACCCGGTGCCCGGCGCGCTCCAGCATCGCCGCCACGCGCAGAATCCCCAGGGACATGAACACGCGTTCGTCCAACAAAAACACTGACGGGGGGACGATCAAACAAACGGTTTTCACAGGGGCATTTTATTATATTTCTCCGCGCGTCCCCCGTCGCCGGGGCGACGGTCCCATTGCCCCATCGGCGCGGATTCGCTAATTTGTCACCGACATGACTTTTTCATTCGATCGGACCCCCGCGCCGTGACGTCGCCCGCCGCCCCGCCGCGGTTCCCGTTCGGGGACAACTGGTGGAGCTACCTGCAATCCGTTGACGAGGACAAAATCGCCGCGGCGCGACAGGCGTTGACCGACGCCCTGGGGCCCGACGGCTGGGCGGGGCGGCGTTTCCTCGACGCGGGGTGCGGCAGCGGCATCCACGCCCTCGCGGCGCGGCGGTTGGGCGCGCGGGTGACGGCTTTTGACTACGACCCCCAATCGGTGGCCTGCGCCGAGTGGCTCAAAAACCGATTCGCCCCCGGCGACCCGCTCTGGACCAACGGGCCGGGGTCGGTGTTGGACGAAAAATTCATGGACGAATTGGGGACCTTCGACGTTGTCTACTCCTGGGGCGTGCTGCACCACACGGGGCGGATGTGGGACGCGTTGGGACACGCGGCGAACCGGGTGGCGCCGGAGGGACGGCTCTTCGTCGCGCTCTACAACGATCAAGGAATTTTGTCCCGCGCGTGGCGCGCCGTGAAGCGGACCTACGTGAGCGGCCGCGCGGGGCGGTGGGCGGTCAAGGCCGTGTTCGTGCCGGCGTTGGCGTTGCGCGCGGTGGCCGCGGGCGTCTTGAAACACGGCGGGCCGTTGGGCCAGTTCCGTTCTTACCGCCACAACCGCGGGATGTCCCTTTACCACGATTGGATCGACTGGCTGGGTGGCTATCCCTTTGAGGTCGCGACGCCCGAGGCGGTGACGGCGTTTTTGTCGGCGCGGGGGTTTCGGTTGACGAAACTCATCCCGACGCGGAGTTTTGGGTGCAATCAATTCGTTTTTGAACGGGGGGCGGCGTGAGCGCGGCGATCCCCGTGACGCACGTCATCCCCGGGTTGGTGTTGGGCGGGGCGGAGACGTTTTTGTTGAGGCTCCTGGGCGCCCTGGACCGCGCGCGGTTTCCGGCGCGGGTGATCGCGCTCCAATCGGGCGGGGTGTTGGCCGACCGGGTGCGGGCCTTGGGCGTGCCCGTCGAGGAACTGGGCGTGCGGGGCGCGTTCGGCGCGGCGCGGGCCTTCGCGCGGCTGCGGCGGCTCCTCGCCGGCGAAACGGCGGTGGTGCAGACGTGGATGTACCACGCGGATTTGTTGGGCGGTTTGGCGGCGCGTTTCGGCGGGCGGGCGCCCGTGGTGTGGAACGTGCGGCAGACGACGCTGACGCCGGAACTGAAAAAAGCGTCGACGCTGCGGATCGCCCGTTGGTGCGCGCGCCTCTCGCGGACGGTGCCGCGGGCGGTGGTGTGCAACTCGGCGGCGGCGCTGGAAGCGCACGCGGCCTTCGGCTACGCCCGGGAACGGCTCACGGTGATCCCCAACGGGTTCGACACGGCGGTCTTTCGCCCGGACCCGGCGGCGCGCGCGGCCGTGCGCGCGGAGTTGGGTGTGCCGCCGGGGGCGAAACTCGTCGGCCTGGTGGCCCGGTTCGACCCGCACAAGGACCACGAAACCTTTTTCGCGGCGGCGGCGCTGTTGGCCGCGCGGGACCCGTCGGTCCATTTCCTCCTCTGCGGGGACGGCATCGACGAGACGAACCCCGCCTTGGCCGAGGCGATCCGCCAAGGGGGCCTGGAATCCCGCTGCCGGCTCTTGGGCCGGCGGGACGACACGCCGCGGCTGAACGCGGCCTTGGACGTGGCGACGTTGACCTCCGTGAGCGAAGGCTTCCCGAACGTGGTGGGCGAAGCCATGGCCTGCGGCGTGCCCTGCGTGGTAACGCGCGCGGGCGACGCGGCGGTTTTGGTGGGTGACACGGGGCGCGTGGTCGAGCCGCGCGACCCCGCGGCCCTGGCCGCCGCCTGGGCCGCCGAGCTGGCCGCGCCCCCCGACGAACGCGCGCGGCGCGGCGCGGCGGCCCGCGCGCGGATCGAGGCGCACTACTCCCTTACCGCCGTGGCGAAACGGTACGCGGACCTTTACGCGCGGGTGGCGGGGGGCGAGGCGTGAACCGCTACGCGGGCAAGACGGATACCCTGGCCGCGCTTTTTGGAAAGCCGGTGACGGTGACCGAGGACGCCGTGCGCGTGGGGGAGGCGGTCTACCCCGTGATCGACGAGGTGATCGTGCTTCTGCCGCCGGAGCGTCGGCCCGGCGCGGGCGCGGCGGGGGGGGCGGCGTTCGCCCCCGACATCCAGGCCACGTTCGGGGCGGAGTGGAGGACGTACAACGAAATAAAACCGGAGCACGCCGGTGAATTTCAAAGATACTTTGACCTCGTGGACCTCGGCGCCCTTCGCGGCGCGCGCGTGGCGGACTTGGGGTGCGGCATCGGCCGGTGGGCCCATTATTTGGCCGACCGATGCCGGGAGATCGTGTTGGTGGATTTCTCGGAAGCCATATTCGTCGCGCGGCGCCACCTGGGCGATCGACCGAACGCGTTGTTTTTTATGGGCGACATTCTGGCCCTGCCTTTTGCGCCGGGAAGCTTTGATTTTGTCTACTCCCTCGGCGTTTTGCACCACTTGCCCGCGCCCTGTTTGGACGTTGTTCGGTCCCTCAAACCCCTGGCCGCCCGGCACCTCTATTTCTTGTACTACGCGCTCGACAACCGTCCCGCGTATTTCCGTTGGCTGTTGGCGGGAGTCACTGTTTTGCGAAAGGGGCTTTGCCGGGTCCGGGGGGAGCGGGCCCGGTGGGCGATTACGAAATTCCTGCTCTGGGGTCTTTACCTCCCACTGATCGGCCTCGGCCGGGCGTTGGACCTCGTGGGTTTGGGGCGGCGGGTTCCTCTCTACGAATTCTACCGCGACCGAAGCCGCGCGCGGATCGAGCAGGATGTCTACGACCGGTTTTTCACCCGCATCGAACAACGGGTGACGCGGGCCGACATTGAAACGCTGCGGGACACTTTCCGCGCCGTGACGATTTCCCCCGACCTTCCCTACTGGCATTTCCTGTGCGAGCGATGACCCCATGTGCGGCATAACCGGTTTCTATTCCCCGGCGGGGGAATCGCCCGCGGTGCCCTTTTTGGACGCCATGAACAGCGCGCTCCGACACCGCGGTCCCGACGACGGCGGCGCCTGGGTGTCGCCCGACCGGCGGGTGGGCCTGGCCATGCGACGGCTGTCGATCATCGATGTCGGCGGCGGACGCCAGCCGGTGTTCAACGAGGACGGGTCGGTGGCCATCGTGTTCAACGGGGAAATTTACAATTTTCAGGATCTTCGACGGGAGTTGGAGGCCAAAGGGCACCGTTTCGCGACGCGGTCCGACACCGAAACCATCGTCCATCTGTACGAGGAGGAAGGCGTCGATTGCGTCCGCCGATTGAGGGGCATGTTCGCCTTCGCCTTGTGGGACGCGCGGAAAAGCCGTCTCTTTCTCGCGCGGGACCGGTTCGGTAAAAAACCTCTTTTCTACACGGCGAAAGACGGCGGTCTGGTCTGGGCCTCGGAGCTGCAGGCCCTGAAAGCGGACCCCTCGTTCGACCGGACCTTGGACCCCGTCGCGTTGGATCTGTATTTGAGCCTTCAATACATTCCAAGCCCCCGCACCATTTATCAAAACGTCCACAAATTGCCGCCGGGGCACATCCTGGTGGCGGAGGGGAGCGGGCCGCCGCGGGTGGAGCGCTATTGGGATTTGCCGATTGATAAAGTCCCGCTGTCCCTATCGCTCTCCGACGCAAAGACCGAGTTGCGGCGTCGCCTGACGGAGGCGGTTCGGCTCCGAATGGTCAGTGAAGTGCCCCTGGGCGCCTTCCTTTCCGGTGGGGTCGATTCCTCCGTTATCGTCGGCCTCATGAGCCAAATGTCCGAAAAACCCGTGAAGACGTTTTCCATCGGGTTCGACCGGGAGGAATTCACGGAATTGCCCCACGCGCGGGAGGTGGCCCGCCGGTTCGGAACGGACCACACGGAATTTGTCGTGACGCCCGCGGCGGCGTCCGTATTGCCGATGTTGGCGAAGCATTACGGGGAGCCTTACGCGGACGCCTCGGCCCTGCCCACGTATTACGTGGCCCGGGAAACCCGACGCCACGTGACGGTGGCGCTCAACGGCGACGGCGGGGACGAGAATTTTGCCGGGTACCTGCGCCACCGCGCCGCCCTGGCGGCCTGGCGCGCCCGCCTCGTGCCCGGCGCGGTGTGGCGGGCGGGCGCGGGGCTGATCGCCGGTTCCGCGGATCGACGCGGGGTGAAAGGCCTTTTGTGGCGGGCCCGGCGATTTATGGAGGCCGCCGTTGAGCCGGACCCCGTCGCTCGCCACCTCGGGTTCGTGTGTTTCTTCCCCGAGTCGCTCAAGAAGGACCTGTACACCCCGGCGTTCGCCGCGCGACTGAGGGACAACGCGGCCTTGGATTATCTGCGGGGCCCCTTCGACCGGGCGGCGTCCCTGGATTTCGTGAACCGCACGCTCTACACGGATTTTTCGACCTATTTGCCGGAATGCCTCATGACCAAGGTCGACATCGCCAGCATGGCGGTGTCCCTTGAGGCGCGGTCCCCTTTGTTGGATCACGAGTTCGTGGAGTTCGTGTTCCGCTTGCCCGGGGCCTGGAAGCTCAAAGGATGGACGGGCGGCAAATGGATTTTCAAAGAGGCGTTCAAGGATTTGTTGCCCCCCTCCATCGCCCGCCGGGGAAAAATGGGGTTCGGCGTTCCGTTGGGCCCTTGGTTCCGGAGCGAACTCCGGACCCTGTTCGCGGAGACCGTCCTGTCCTCCGAAGCGATGGGCCGGGGGTATTTTCGACCCGAAGCGGTCCGGGCGCTGTGGGAAGAGCACCAATCCGGCCGCCGCGACCACGGCTACAAACTGTGGGCGTTGCTGATGCTGGAGATGTGGCACCGGCACGCATAACCCTTTCCGTGAATGTCTTGATCGCTCCCAACGCTTTTAAAGGCACCCTTTCCTCCGCGCGGGCGGCGCGTCTCTTGACGGAGGAAGTGCGCCGGATTTGCCCGACGTGTCATTGCCGAATTCTCCCTCTCGCGGACGGCGGCGACGGCACCTTGGACGCGTTGGCCGGGCGCCCGGGCTTTGTTCGACGGTGGAATCCCGTGAAAGGGCCGCGAGGGGAACGGATCCGCGCCCCCTGGTTGTGGGACGCCGCCGGCCGCCGGGCGGTGGTGGAAATGGCCGCGGCCTCGGGTCTGGCTCTTGTCCCGCCGATGGGCCGCGATCCCGAACATACCACCGGTTTTGGCACGGGGGAGCTGATCGACGCGGCCCGCCGCGCGGGTGCCCGTGAAATCTGGGTCGGCCTGGGCGGCACCGCGACGGTCGATGGCGGCGCGGGAATGCTGCAGGCCATGGGTTTGGGGCTTTTCCGCGGCGGCGACAAACTGATTTCCCCCGCGACGGGCGGCGATCTGGAACGACTGACCCGCTTGGACGCGACGGGTTTTCAAAAACTTTGGCGCGGTGTGCGCTTTGTCCTTTTAACAGATGTCCGCCACCGGCTGACGGGGCGGCACGGGGCGGCCCCGGTGTTCGGCCCTCAAAAAGGCGCCACGAAAACCCAGGTGGCGCGATTGGCGCGGGGGCTTTCACGGTGGGCGATCCTCCTGTGCCGCGCGGGCGGCCGCGACCCGCGTTCCCTCGATGGGGGCGGCGCGGCGGGCGGCGCGGCGGCGGGTTTGTGGTCGCTGGCGCGGGCGCGCGTTGTTCCCGGTGCGCGCTGGTTGGCGCGCCGCGCGGGTCTGGGAAACTCCGTGAAATGGGCGGACCGGGTGATCTCGGGGGAAGGGCGCGTCGACCGGACGACCTTTGAGGGGAAAGCCGTGGGCGAATTGCTGAGGATGGTGCGTCGTGAAAACGGGCGCGCCTTGGTCGTCACCGGCGGGGTGGATCCGGCCGCGCGGCAACGCGTAAAGCGAAGCGGAGCTCGGGTTCTAACGTTGGGTCGCGTTCCCCGGACCCCGGGCGAAGCCGAACGCGTGTTGGCCCGCACCGTTCGAGCGGCGTTTCGCGAGGAGGAGGACCTGTTCCTATGAAAACCGTTTTGGTCACCCGGCGGGTTCCGGAGCCGGGGCTGGCGCTGTTGCGGTCGCGGGGGTTTCGGGTGGTCGTCCCGGAGAAGGACCGGCCCCTGCCGCGGGCGGATTTGCTGCGGTGGGTGAAGAACGCCGACGGTCTCTTGACCCAACTTGTGGACCGGGTCGATGCCGGAGTCTTTGCGGCGGCGCCGCGCCTGCGCGTCGTGGCCAACTACGCGGTGGGGCACGACAACATTGACAAAGAGGCCGCCCGAGAGCGGGGGGTGGTGGTGACCAACACGCCGGACGTTTTGACCGAGGCCACCGCCGAGATGGCTTGGGCGCTGCTCTTGGGGGCGGCGCGCCGCATCGTCGAGGGCGACCGCGGGGTCCGGGCGGGCGATTTCAAAGGTTGGGCGCCGGGATTGCACCTCGGTCAGGGAGTGAGTGGAAAGATTTTGGGTGTGGTGGGCGCGGGCCGCATCGGCGCGGCCGTGGCGCGCATGTCAACGGGGTTCCGCATGCGGGTGTTGTATTGGGGACGGTCCCGAAACCGGGTATTGGAAAAAGCGGTGGGGGCGCGGCGGGTGCCCCTGGACCGCCTGTTGCGGGAGAGCGATTTCGTGACACTCCACGTGCCCGGGTCGGCCGCCACACGACACATGATCGGACGGCGGGAACTCGCCCTCATGAAACCCACGGCGGTGTTGGTGAACACGGCCCGGGGAACGATCGTCGATGAAAAGGCGTTGGTCACGGTGTTGCGGAAAAAGAGAGTCTTCGCGGCGGGTTTGGATGTTTACGAAAAAGAACCGCTCCTGGCGCCGGGGTTGGCCCGGTTGCCGAACGCGGTGCTGGCGCCCCACGCCGGATCGGCCACTTTGGAAACACGGACCCGCATGGCCACCCTGGCGGCGGGAAACATCGCCGCCGTCCTGGCGGGGCACAAACCGCTCACGCCTGTTTAACTTTATTCCGTGATGATTTGTTCGGGTTCGGGGTCTTCGGCCTCGTGGTCCACGGGGCAGAATTCCGAGGGCGCTTGGCCGCTCCGAAACGCTTCGAGGACGACGTGGGGGCAGGTCGGCAAGGCGAGGTAGCCCGTGTCGCGATCCACCTTGGAGAAATCGATGCCCGCGGGCACGGTGAAATCGCGCGTCGGCACGTATTTCATCGATTCCCGCATGAAGTCCACCCAGAAGGGAACGGTGGTCCCGGCGCTCGTGATTTTTTTCCCGAGGGGAATGAAGTCGTCGTAGCCGATCCAAACCCCCGCCGCCAGGTCGGGCAAAAAGCCGATGAACCAGATGTCCCGCATGTCCTGGGTGGTCCCTGTTTTTCCCGCCACCGGACGGCCCAGAACCCGGGCGGCCCCGCCGGTCCCCTCCTGCACCACGGCCTGCATGAGGCGGGTGATGAGGTAGGCGCTCTGGGGCGAGACCGCGGGGGTCCCTTCCGGCAGGTTCTGTTCCAAAACCTTTCCGTAACGGTCCACCACGCGGACCAAGCTGTGGGGCTTCATGTGAACCCCGTTGTTGGCGAAGGTCCCCATGGCGCTCACCATTTCCTGGGGCGTCACGACCGAGGATCCCAGCGCCAGGGCGAGCACCGCGTCCAGACGGCTCTCGATGCCCGCCTTGTGGGCCACGTCCACCACCGCCTTGGGCCCCACGCGGTCGATGATTCGCACGGAAACGAGGTTTCGCGACAGCGCCAGGCCCCGGCGCAGGGTGATGGGGCCGAGAAACTTGCCGTCCCAGTTTTGGGGGGCCCAGATGGGGTCCGGCTCGTCGGGATCGAGCGGCACGGTGTAGTAGGACGTGACCATATCTTTGAGAGTGGCGTAGTCGGTGGCCTCGGCGACCAGTCGGGGGTGGGTGGCCACGTCGGTGTAAGCGATGGGGTAATCGTCCAGCACGGTGGCCGCGGTCATGTCGCCCTCGAGACCCGCCAACCACACGAACGGTTTGAAGGTTGATCCAGGCTGGCGCTTGGCCTGGGTGGCGCGGTTGAACTGGCTGGCCTGGAAGTCCCGCCCGCCCACGAGCGCGCGCAAGGCGCCCGAATGGGGGTCGATCGCCACGAGCGCTCCCTGCGCCGGAGCGGGTTCGGGGAAGTCCTCGGGTTCTTCGTTGTTTTCCGGGTCTTCTTTCCACTTTTTCCATCGCGCCAGGAAATCCGCGGGGATTTTCTCTTCCTTGACAAGGTATTCCAACCGTTCCTCGGCGTAGGTTTCATCGAACGCCGCCAGGTGTTTTTGAACCGCCGCGTCGGCGGCCCGCTGCATGCGCACGTCCAGGGTGGTGTACACCGACAGCCCGCCTTTGTACAGGGCCTCCGCGCCGTATTTCGCCTCCAGCTGGATGCGGAGGTTTTCGACGAAATACGACGCGTTCACTTTTTCAACGGGGTTCTTGTTAAATTTGTGAAAGGCCGCCGCCGCGTGCATCTGTTCGGCTTCGGTGATGTAGCCCTCTTCGCGCATGCGGCGCAGCACCAGGTTGCGACGGCGGATGGCGCGGTCCGGCCGGCGGAAGGGAGAGTAACGTTCGGGGCCCTTGGGCAGACCCGCGAGCAGGGCACATTCGGGCAAGGTCAACTCTTGGGCGGTTTTCCCGAAAAAGGTTTTGGCCGCCGACTCGAGGCCGTAGGCCCCGCTGCCGAAGTAAATCTGGTTTAAATACAGCTGAAAAATCTCTTCTTTGCTCAAGGTCGCTTCCATTTGGAGCGTTAAAAGGAATTCCCGGAACTTGCGGGAGGCGGTCCGCTCGTGGGTCAAGAACACGTTGCGCGCCAGCTGTTGGGTAATGGTGGAGGCGCCCTGCACCACCCGCCCGGCTTTGAGCGCGGCCCAAAGGGCGCGAACGATGCCGCGGGGATCGATTCCGATGTGGTGGTAAAAACGATTGTCCTCAATGGCCAGCACCGCGTGCTGCATGTCGACCGGGATTTGTGGAAAAGGCAGGACGCTGCGCTTTTCCACGAACAATTCGGTGACCAGCTCGCCGCGGTTGTCGTAAATCTTCGTGACGAGGGAGGGGGTGTAGTTGCTGAGGTTTTGCACCGACGGCAGGTCTTTGAAGAAAAAACGGAGAACGCCCCCCGCCGCGAGGACCAGGGCGATGTAGAGACAGACCATAAAGCCGGAGAGACCGCGGACGGGGAATTTCATGGAAGACCCATGGTACGTTTTTGGGGCGGCGGGGGCAAGGGTTTGTCGACGGAAAAAGGCCATCTGATGGGTTGCGCCCCAGGCCGTTGTCTGGTAAAATGCCCCCGTTGCGCGCCGGAACAGGGCGCGCGGGTCCCTCTTTTTCCCCGGTAGCTCAATGGTGGAGCATTCGACTGTTAATCGAAGGGTTGCTGGTTCGAGTCCAGCCCGGGGAGGATTTTCTGAACAGCCGTCGGCTTCGGCCGCTGGCTGTTTTTATTTTCCGGTGAGCGCGTCAGCACGGGCGTAGTGACGCCCGGCGTTCTCGGAGCGGCCGGCCCAGGTTAAGAGGTCGCCCATCTCCCGCCAGTGGGGAGCGTGGGTGGGCGCCAGACCAAGGATCGGTGCGTAGATTCTTGCGGCCGCTTCGGCGCCCTCGAGGCCCAGGGTCAATTTCGCCAGGGCCCGTCGGTTGATAATGTCCCGGGGGGAATGGCGCAGGGACTTCGCCAGCCGTTCCGCCGCCTCGGCCCGACGGTCCAACCGCACGAGGCAGTCCGCCTGGTCGTAGAACAGGTGCGGTTCCCAGGGCCAGGCCCGGCTTGCCCGCTCGAACCAAACAAGGGCGCGCGCGGGTTCGCCGGCGGCGAGGACGGTCTTTCCCCGGCCATGAAAACCCCAATTGGCCAGGGACAAAAGGAAACCACCCGTCCCGGCGACGGCCAAAACCCACCAAACATTCTTGACTCTTCGATCAATGGGCCGGGGGGGTGTTTCCCGTCCGAGGGCAAGCACGAAAGCCGTCGTCAACAGGGGGAACAGCGCGCGCATCGGAAAGTCCACGGCCGCCGCCGATATTAGGGTGGCGAGCAAACCGAACGTAACCGCCTTCTCGGATTTCTTCTCCGCGTTCAATCCGCGGGGGGGGAACGCGTCGCGGCCCCGCCGAAAAACCGCGATCCCCAGAAGTCCCAGGGCGAGGAGCCCGCCGGGAAGCCCCAGTTCAAAAACCATCTCCAAAAATTCGTTGTGGACGTGGGGCGCCACCCGCGTGCCCGGCAGGCCCTGGAATTCCCGCGTGAAAGTTTCAAAGGTTCCCAGCCCGCCGCCCCAGGGGTGGGCGGCGATCATACGCAGGGTGTCTTTCCAGATGGTCAACCGCTCCCACCGCGCGGAGTCCGCGGGGTTGTTCGAGACCCAGGAGGGCCCGAACGCAAAGAGGGCCAACAGCGCGGCCGCGAAGAGGGGGACCCCCCACAGGGCCCCTTTTTTTTGACGGTCGACGATGAACCAAACCAAAACGCCCATGAGCAGGGCGAACAGGGGGCCCATCGTGTTCCCTTGGAAAAGGACGGCGCCGGTCAGAACGGGCAGAACCCAGGCCGCCCGGCGTTCCGGCACGGAGCCCCGGGCCCCCGCCAAGCCGGCCACCGCGCCGAGCGCGGCCGTCAATCCCGCAAAAGTGACGTTGGGGGATCCCCACATCGGCAGGGGCACTCCTTTCGCCGTCAACGCGCCGTGGACCAGCAGTTCCGTCGTGCGCACCGCGCCCAAGAGCGATAGGTACAAGAAAAGGAGTTTCGGCTCCAACGCCCCGGTTTGTCGCGCGGCCAGAAAAACAAATACAGCCACGCCGATGTGAAGAAGGGACTGGAGAGTTCCCCCGACGTTTTGGCTCCATGAGAGCCCCGCCAGGGCCCAGGCCGCCAGGACGATTCCACACAAGGGGACGGCGGGAAGGTCCCAGCGGGTTCGCGGCGTTAAGACCAAAAGAGACCAAATCAACACGACCAAGGCCAGCGCGTGGCCCAGGGGCTGCGGCCAAAGACCGGGCAGGTAGGCGGCGCCCAGGAGGACGACGGGCGGGGCCCCGTGGAGGACGGCGGTGGTGATTTTCTGACGAGACACGGGGAGAGGCTATCGGATCGGCGCGCTCAAGTCAACCACGGGCGGGGGCGCTCCGCTATAATGGCGGGATGAAGAACGGTTCGTCCCCTCAAGTCCTGGTGATCGGCGGTGGACCCGCCGGGTTCATGGCCGCCATCACCGCGGCGGCGGGCGCCGCGGTGACGCTCTGGGAGCGAGGCCCCGGGGTCCTCGCCAAGGTGCGGATTTCCGGCGGAGGCCGGTGCAACGTCACGAACGCGTTGGAGGACCCCCGCCGTTTCGTCGAGAATTACCCGCGAGGTGCCAAGGAACTTTTGGGCGCCTTTCACCGTTTCGGCGCGAAAGACACGCGCGTGTGGTTTGAGTCGAGGGGCGTGGCCCTGAAAACCGAGACCGACGGCCGGGTGTTCCCTCTCTCCGACGATTCGACCACCGTCGTGGGCGCGCTGGTCGCGGCGGCTCGACGGGCGGGTGTGCGGGTGGAGACGGGCGTCTCCCCCATTGGCTTAAAGCGTGAAGGTGGGGCTTTCGTCGCCGACGGCCGCGGTGTTTTTCGGGCGGACCGCCTGCTGTTGGCCACGGGCTCGGGGGCCGAAGGGCACGCCTGGGCGCGGGCCTTCGGGCACACGATCGTCCCGCCGGTGCCGTCCCTCTTCACGTTAACGGTAAAAGACCCCCGTTTGGCGGGTCTGTCCGGTGTGGCGGTGCCGGGCGCGCGATTGGCGCTGGAGGGGTCGGCGTTGACGAGCGCGGGGCCGGTGCTCGTCACCCACTGGGGGCTGAGCGGCCCGGCGGTGTTGCGCCTCTCGGCCTGGGGCGCGCGGTGGCTGCACGAAAAAAAATACAACGCCGTCCTTCGGGTGAACTGGACGGGGGAAAACGTGATAGACGTTCTAGGGCGCTTGACCGAAACGCGCAAGGCGTTCCCCCGCCGCCGGGTCGCCGGGGACCCGATGGATCTCCTGCCCCAGCGATTGTGGGAACGGTTGGTGGCGGCGGCGGGCGTGCCGCCCACGGCCCGCTGGGCTGACGTCGGCAACGACCTCCTGCGGCGGTTGGCGGCGGAGATCCTCGATGGCCGTTACGCCGTTTCCGGCAAGGGCGTGTTCAAAGAGGAATTCGTCACCGCCGGGGGCGTGGCCCTGCCTGAGGTGGACTTTAAAACCATGGAGAGTCGGAAGACACCGGGGCTGTTCTTCGCCGGCGAAATATTGGATATTGACGGCGTCACCGGCGGTTTCAATTTTCAAAACGCTTGGACCACGGGATGGATCGCGGGCCGGGCCATGGCGGGGAGGCGGGATTGAACCAGACACCGACGTCGTTTCGATTGACGTTCCACGGGGGCACCGACGAGGTCACCGGTTCGCGGCATCTGGTGGAGTTCGGGGACACGCGGCTCTTTTTGGATTGCGGCCTCTACCAGGGCCACCGGCACGAAGCGTTGGTCAAGAACCGCACGTTTCCCGTCGACCCGAAAACCATCAAAGCGGTGCTGTTGTCGCACGCCCACATCGACCATTCCGGCGGATTGCCCCTGTTGGTGAAGGAAGGGTTCGCCGGCCCCATTCACTGCACGGACGCCACCGCCGAATTGTTGAAGATCATGCTCATGGATTCCGCCATGATCCAGGAAGAGGACGCGAAGTTTTTCAACAAATTGCACGCCGCCGAGGGTCTGACCATCGACCCGCTCTACACCCAGGAGGACGTGGAGCACACGCTGGCGCTGCTGGAACCCCGGCCCTACGGCGCCCCGATTTCCATCGCCGACGGGGTCGACGCCTCCTTCAGCAACGCCGGGCACGTGTTGGGTTCGGCCATGGTGCACGTGGGCATCAAAACGCTCAAGCGCAAGCGCCACCTCCTGTTCACCGGCGACCTGGGCCGACGAGAATCCATTCTGATGGAGCCCCCGAAAATTCCCGCGCACGTCGATTACCTGATCACGGAATCCACCTACGGCGGACGGCGGCACGCGCCCATCGCCGAGGCCGAATCCTTTCTGGCCGACGTCATCAACCGATCGGAAAAAGACGAGGGCCCGATCCTGATCCCCAGCTTCGCCTTGGAACGCACGCAGGAACTCGTCTTCATTCTCGGGAAGTTGTTGCTAGAGAAACGCATCAAGCCCATCCACATTTATGTGGACAGTCCCATGGCCATCGACATCACGGAGATCTTCGAGAAGAACCGCGAGCACATCAGTTTGTCGGAGGAGTTCCGTCGTAACGCCGGGCGGGAGGGGGATCCGTTCGGGCTTAAGACGGTCCGCTACGTCCGCTCGGTGGAGGGATCAAAGAAACTGACGGGCACGCCCGGCCGTAAAATCATCATGGCCGGGTCGGGCATGTGCGAGGGCGGGCGCATCTTGCACCACCTGCGCCACCTGGTGGGGCAGGACAACACCACGATTCTCATCGTCGGTCACCAGGCCCACGGCACCCTGGGGCGGCGTTTGGTGGAGGGGGCCAAGCAGGTGCGGATATTTGGATTGAACCACGACGTGGCCGCCCAGGTGCGCGTCATGTCGCACCTGTCGTCCCACGCCGATCAGGACGACCTGGCGTGGTTCGTGCGGGGGCTATCGCCGCGGCCCGTGCAGACGTTCCTGGTGCACGGGGACGCGCCGCAGCGCGAGGCGTTCATGGAACGCCTGCGCGGCGAGGGGATCAACCGCCTCGTCGCCCCCCGCGGCGGGGACTCTTTCGAACTCGACTGACGGCCGGGACCGCCGGGGTGCGGTCTTCGATTTTCGTCGGCAGGCCTATCTTGTCCAAAAGGGCGATCAACGGGTCCGGGTCCAATTCCTCGACGTTCACCATGGTTTTGGGGTTCCACTTCCCCTGGGCGACGAGGATCGCGGCCGCCACGGGAGGGACCCCGGCGGTGTAGGAAATGGCCTGGGACTCCACTTCGCGGTAGCAAGCCGCGTGGTCGCAGGTGTTGTAGACGAAAATTTCCTTTTGTTTTCCGTTCTTCTCCCCTTTGATCAAGTTGCCGATGCAGGTGTACCCGATGTAGTTGGGCGCCAGGCTGGCCGGGTCGGGCAAAACCGCCTTCAACACCTTGAGCGGAACCACCTCGACGCCCTCCGCCGTCCGGACGGGCTTTTCCGACAGCATGCCGATGTTATTTAACACGTTAAAAACGTTGAGGTAATGGTCGCCGAAGCCCATCCAAAACCGGATGGAATTGGCGTCGATGTTTTTGGAGAGGGAATGGAGTTCGTCGTGGCCGTTGAGATAGACGGGGCGGGGCCCGACGACGGGAAAATCATAGATCCATTTCTCCGTGTGCACGGGTTTTTCCACCCATTTGCGGTTGATCCACGTCCACACTTTCTTGAATTCCCGGAAGTTGATCTCCGGGTCGAAGTTGGTCGCGAAATACTTGCCGTGGCTGCCGGCGTTGACGTCCAGGATGTCGATGGTGTCGATCTTGTCGAAATGATGCTTGACGGCCAGGGCGCACCAGGCGTTGACGACGCCAGGGTCGAAACCGATGCCCAGGATGGCCGTGAGCCCCTTCTTTTTGCAGCGGTCTTTGCGTTTCCACTCGTAGTTGGCGTACCAGGGCGGGTCCTCGCAGACCTTGGCGGGGTCTTCGTGGATGGCCGTGTCCATGTACACGGCGCCCGTTTTGAGGCAGGCCTCGAGAATCGACATGTTGAGATACGCCGTGCCCAGGTTGATGACGATCTCGGATTTCGTGTCTTCAATCAGGTTGGCGGTGGCCGACACGTCCATGGCGTCAATGGCCCGGGAATAGATCCGTTTCGAGGCGTCCTTGATGTTTCCTTTCCGCCGGACGCTCTCGATGATTTTGTCCGCCTTGGACGGCGTGCGGCTGGCGATCACGATGTCGCCCAAAATGTCGTTGTTTTGCGCCGCCTTGTGCGCGGCCACGTGGGCCACGGCGCCCGCCCCGATGATCATCACGTTTTTCTTCACACGTTCCTCCTTAAGACAAATGCCCTCGGAAATCTTCGTAGTCGAACCGCCGGACGACGTCCCAGCGGCCGTCCAGCCGGCGGATCACGATGGACGGCGTGCGCACGCCGTTGAACCAGTTCGTTTTGACCATGGTGTAACCGGACACGTCGGCGAAAGCGACGCGGTCCCCCACGGCCGGGGGTTTGTGAAAACGGTACGTGCCGAAAACGTCCCCGGCGAGGCAGGTTTTCCCCGCGATTTGCACCGTGTGGGCGCCCCCCGGCGGGAGGTCCATCTTAGCATCGGTTTTGTAAATCAGTAAGTCGAGCATGTGGGTCTCGACCGCGGCGTCCACGATGGCGACGCGGGCCTCGTTCTCGACGATGTCGAGGATCCGGGTCACCAAATAACCCGTGCGGGAGATCGCGGCTTCGCCCGGTTCCAAGTAAACCTGCACACCGAAGGTGTCGGCAAAGGATTTTAACCTGTCGATGAAGCCCTTCAAATCGTAGCCCGGTTGGGTGAAGGCCACGCCCCCCCCCAGGCTCACCCACTTCACTTTCTTCAAGAGGGGGCCGTAGGTCGCCGCGATGTGGTCCACAACCCGTCCAAAATCCGGGAGGGAGTCGTTCTCGCATTGGCAATGGAACATGAACCCGGACAGCCGGTCCGCCGCGGCTTCCACCGCCCGGATGTCGCGGACGCCGAGGCGCGAATACCGGCGGGCCGGGTCGGCGAGGTCGAAATGGGAGACGCTGAGCCCCGGGTTGACCCGCAGGCCGAGGGGGAGGTGTTTCACCTTGTCGTAATACCGGTCCAACTGCGACACGGAGTTGAAGATCACTTTGGTGGCGAAGCCGCGGAGGGCGTCGATGTCCTCGTCGGCATAGGCCACGCTGTAGGCGTGGGTTTCCTTGCCGAATTTTTCGTGGCCGAGGCGCGCCTCGAAGAGGGAACTGGAGGTGGTGCCGTCCATGTGTTGTTTCATGAGGTCGAAGACGGACCAAGTGGAAAAGCATTTCAGGGCCAGCACCGATCTCGCGCCCGACTCTTCGCGGACCCGTCGGATGATTTCGAGGTTTCGCAGCAAACGCCGCTCGTCAATAAGGTAATACGGGGTCGAAAGGCCCGCCGGTTCTTCCGACAAAATTTGATCGATGGGGGTTTCGGGGTTCATGACGGGGGGAATTATACAACGGATCCCCCGCCAATGGAAAAATCATGACGGCGCTCATGTTCGGCGTTTCGGCGAAAATGCCATAATCCCCGCCATCCCCATCCGGGAACCTCTTTTCTCGAAGGAGCCGTCATGAATTGTTATCTCTATTGCATGGCCTACCCCATCGAGGCGCTGGTGGCCTCCATGTTGCCCCCCGAGGAGTTCGGTTCTTATATGGCGATCGGGAGTAAAAAATCCTCCCGCGGCAAGGTCGTGTTTATGGAGATCGACAAGGATCACAAGGCGGAGGGGTTGGATATGGAGCGAGCGCGTCGCGAGTGCCGCCCCCACGCCGACGGGAGGCCCAAGTCCTCCGTTTACCTCTCCATTTACCGCGTGCTGGAACACCTCCCCCTTGAAAGCGTCAAACAACTTTATTTAACCACCAAAGACGGCCGCACGCTGGCCATTGCGCCCCAACAGGTGCCCACCGAAGCCTCGCATCTCCGGCGAGGCGGTGTGTTCCTTTATCAAGAACTGGCGCCGGCGCGGCCCCAGGTGGTGTCGGGCCTCGACCCGCTGGATTTCGGCCGCCTCATGACGGATCCCAAGAATCCCATTCGTTTGCCCAAACTCCTGTTCGCCCGCATGCGCGTGGGCGCCGAGGCCGGGTCCATCGCCGCGCAATCCGACCTGCCCTACGGGAACCTGCCGCATCTGCAGAACTGCGCCCAGGAAGTCCTTTCCAAGAACAAGACCACCAAGACCGTGGAACGCTCCCAAGATGACTTCTTTTATTCCGCCATCATGGATGGGCTGTATCTGGCTTCACCAAGCGCGTCGCTCTATTTCCCGTTCCCCACCGAAGCGGAACTGAAGGACAAGTATTACCAGTGGTGGCGTTCCGCCGTTTGATCCGCCCCCGATAACACAAACCGTTTCAATCGAAGGAGACCTTATGCATCACAACATCCCGTCGTATTTTTGGATCGCCCCGTTGTCCAGTTTGATCTGCCTGGGTTTTGCCGTTTACTTTTATTGGAAGATGATCCAGGCCGAGGAAGGCACCGACCGCATGAAAGAAATCGCGGGGTTCGTCCGAGAGGGCGCCCAGGCCTACCTGTTCAAGCAATACCGGGTCGTGGGTTACGTGTTTCTCGCGCTCTTTGTCCTTTTCGCCGTTCTGGCCTATTTCGGCATTCAAAACCCCTTCGTGCCTGTGGCCTTCGTCACGGGCGGTTTCTTCTCCGGGCTCTGCGGGTTCTTGGGGATGAAGACGGCCACGATGGCGTCTTCCCGCACCGCCTGGGGCGCCAAGCTTTCGTTGAATCGCGGTTTGCAGGTCGCTTTCCGATCGGGCGCGGTGATGGGGTTGGTGGTCGTCGGTTTCGGGTTGTTCGACATATCCCTCTGGTATGTGCTCCTCGACTTGATTTACGAAAACAACTGGTTCGGGTTCGGGCAAAAATTGTTGGAACACGCGGGCGTCGCCGGCGTCTGGGCCCCGGAATTGATGCGTCAGCCCGAGATTATGCAGGCCAAATTGGTTGAGATGACGACCACCATGATCACCTTCGGCATGGGGGCCAGCACCCAGGCGCTCTTCGCCCGGGTGGGCGGGGGCATCTTCACCAAAGCCGCGGACGTGGGCGCCGACCTCGTCGGTAAAGTGGAGGCCGGTATTCCCGAAGACGACCCGCGCAACCCGGCCGTCATCGCGGACAACGTGGGCGACAACGTGGGCGACGTGGCCGGCATGGGCGCGGACCTTTACGAATCCTATTGCGGAGCGATCCTCGCGACCGCCGCCCTGGGCGCGGCCTTGGCCGCGGGCACCGGAAAGGAATTGTTCGCCTACGTGATGGCGCCGCTCGTGATCGCGGGCATCGGCAATATTTTGTCCACCCTGGGCATCTTTTTGGTGCGAACCGAAGAAGGGGCGTCGCAAAAACAATTGTTGCGGTCCCTGGGGGTGGGCGTGTGGGTTTCCTCCATCCTTATCGTCGTGCTTTCGGCCGGGGTTGTGAAATGGATGGGGTTGCCCTGGGGCTTTTTCGTCTCCATGCTGTCCGGGCTCGCGGCGGGCATCCTGATCGGCCAATCGACCGAATACTACACCTCCGATTCCTACAGCCCAACGGCCGGGGTGGCCAACCAGGCGCGCATGGGTCCCGCCACCACCATCATCGACGGCATCGCCGTGGGCATGAACTCCACGGCGGCTCCGGTGCTCATCACCGTGGTGGCCATCCTGGCGGCCTACGGGTTCGCGGGCGGGTTTCACAACGCCGCCACCGGCCTCTACGGCATCGCCTTGGCCGCGGTGGGCATGTTGGCCACCCTGGGCGTGACCCTGGCGACCGACGCCTACGGCCCCATCGCCGATAACGCCGGCGGCAACGCCGAAATGTCGGAACTGGGCAAGGAAGTGCGGGAACGCACCGACGCCTTGGACTCGTTGGGCAACACCACCGCCGCCACGGGCAAAGGCTTCGCCATCGCCTCCGCCGCTTTGACCGCGCTGGCCCTCTTGGCGGCCTACATTGAGGAAATCCGGATCTGGATCAGTCGGTTCGCCCAAAAATCAAACGGCGTTTTTGAATTCGCCGGCGCCAAAATGGCTTTCGTGACGAAGACCGACACGGTGGTCGCCGAGGGCACGCGCGCCGTGTTGATCGGCAAGGCGACCCTGGCGGATTTCGTGCAAGCTTACGACCTGAGCATCATGAACCCGTTGCTTTTGTGCGGGGTTTTTCTGGGTGTGATGACAACGTTCCTTTTCAGTTCCATGACGCTCAAGGCCGTCGGCCGCGCGGCCGGTCGCATGGTGGAGGAAGTGCGCCGCCAATTCGCCGAAATGCCGGGCATCATGGCGGGCAAGGAAAAGCCCGACTACGCGCGGTGCGTGGCCATCTCCACCGCGGGCGCGCAGCGGGAAATGGTCGTGCCGTCGATCCTGGCGTTGACCGTGCCCGTCGCCACCGGATTGATTCTGGGGGTGGCCGGCATCATGGGGCTTTTGACCGGAAGCATGGCGGGGGGTTTTATTGTCGCCATCATGCTCAACAACGCCGGCGGCGCCTGGGACAACGCCAAAAAGCACATCGAGCGCGGCCACTACGGGGGCAAGGGCTCTTTCGCCCACAAGGCGGCGGTGGTCGGCGACACCGTGGGGGATCCCTTTAAGGACACCTCGGGGCCGTCGCTCAACATCCTGATCAAGCTCATGGCCATGGTGGCGATCGTGACGTCGGGCATCATCGTGGCCTACGGCAACCTCATCGGTCGCCTTTTCCACTGAGAACGCATTAAAACCAAAGCCGGTCGCCCCGAAGGGGGCGACCGGCTTTTTCGTTGGGGGGAGGCGAAACGCTAGAAGAAAAAGCGCACCAAGGTGTAGGCTTGGTCGTTCGCGGTAAAGAACCCGGCCTGGCTGCTCGCCGGCCCGCCGTAGAGGTCGATGCCCACTTCCACGGTGACGTTGGGAATGTAATGAATGGAGACCCGCGGGTTCTGGTAATAACTTTTGTCGGTGGTGTTGAAATAACCCCGGTAGGCCGGGCGCATATTGCCGTTTAAAATTTCCAGGGTCATTTCCGCGCTGATTTCCGAACTCGTGGGGGGCGGCGAAATGCGGTTTTCGTAATCCCGAATTTCCGTCCGCTTGTAAGAGACATTGAAATAGGTGTTGGCGGGCCCGTTGTAGTCGGCCCCGATGACGTAGGAAACGACCGGTTTGCGCACCGTCTGCAGGTTGTCCGTCGTGAAGCTTTGACTGGAAATGTAGGCCGCGTCGCCCCGGATGCCGAAGGGCCCGGCCACGGTTTCAAACTCGAACCCGTAGACCTCCTCCCGCAGGTATTCGAATCGAATGGGTTGGGCGGGGAAGAAAAAAGGGAACACCGGGATGGGAAACCCACGGGAAAAACGCACCAGATCTTCAATGGACCCGGGCTCGTTGGTCACGAGCTGCGCCGGCATCGGGAGGGGGAACGCTTTTAAAGAGGGAATGTCCCGCCGGTGGTTCAGGTAGCTGAAGGCGTAGTCCACGCGCAGGAGCGTGCCCGAAAGCCTCGCGCCGTAGGTGCCGTCCCGCAATGTTTTGGGCTGGTCTTGTTCGATCACGTTGATGTTGCCGTATTTCCGTTCCAGATGGTCGAAGAACGCCCAATCGTCCCCGCTGATCAGGAATTTGGATTTTTCCCAATAGGGCGCGTAGATCCCCTGGAGCGAGACGTAGGTCGACAGCAGTTCAGCGTTGATCATCGGCACCGGAATTTTTCGGCTCGCGCGGTCCCGGGTCAATCCCTGGGTGAGGTCCTCCGGGTTGATGGAGTCCAGGGTGCTGATCTCGTCGGCCTTGCCCCAGCGGACGATCTGGTTGCCGACGCGCACGTTGGCGTGGTCCGTCGAAAAGTTCGCGAAGATGTTGTAGGGCCGAAGGTCCCCGTTCACCATCCACTCCCCCGCCACCATCTGGACGCGGGGGTTGGGCAACCACTTCGCCTCGGCGTTCAACTCGGTGTAGGTGACGCTGATGTCTTCGTACGCGTTGTCCCGCTTCAAGTCCCAGTTGAAACGGTTCGATAACTTGGCGGTGAGCTTCACGGGCATGGGCCGCGGGGGGGCCTTGGCCGCCCACAGGGGCGCCGCGCCCGCCCCCAAAAGGAGGGCGAGCAACCCCAGGGACCCGATACGGCGCCGTCGCTTCATTTGGGGGTTTTCAAATAGGGCCGGGTGAACATGCGGTCCGGCACCCCCCGGTTGTATTTGACTTCCAGCGTGCGGAGGATGGTCGCGTGTTTCCGCTCCAGGTTTTTCATCTCCACGGACATGACGGTCCAAATGCCGTTGATCTTTTGAAGTTTGGAAACGGTCAACACTTTGGTCGGCTGGCGCACCACCTTCGTGTAAAACTCCACCCGCAAGGGCACGTAAATGTCCTTGGGCACCCACGCCACCCATCGACGGTATTGGGACGAGGCGGGGTCCTTGGGCGTGCTTTCGATCACCCAACAGTCGTAGGTGCCGATTTTCTCCTCCCGGACCAGGGTGTGGTTGTCTTTGTCCACCGACCGCTCTTGCATGTCCTCGTAAGTGAAGTCGGTGTTGACGAAATCGCCGTCTTTCTGGCTGGAAACGATCCGCCGGTCCCGGCCCAGCTCGGGCAGGTAAAGGAACTGGTCGTCGTCGAGGTCGCTGCCCCGTTGCCAGGAAAGGAAACTCGTGCCGTCGATGGACGCCGGTTCGGTGAACCGGGTGTAGGTTTTGCGTAGAGTGCCAAAATATTTGTAGGCCTGGATGAGGCTCCGTTTTTCGGAATAACCGCCGGCCGCTGTCAAAAACATCTCCACTTTCGCGTAGGCGTCCTTCCCGTCATCGCGGTCGTTGACGCGTTTCATTATTTCGCGGGCGTCGAGCGCGGGGGCGCTCCACGAGGTCGCGGCAACAAGCAGCGCCGCCAGGGCCATTCCCAGGGTCTTGTGTTTCATGTGTCCTCCTTATTTCACCATAAAAGTCGAAAGTTCGCGACGAAACGTGCCTTCCGCGATGGGGGGGGCGTGGCCCACCCGGAACAAAAGAATCAGGCCGTTATTGTCCTCCACCTCCGGGAAAGCCGCCCGAAAAAACTCTTCGGCGCGACGCAAATGCGCCACCGCCCGCGAAGGGAAAGCCCCGGGCCCTTCGGACCGGAGGCGGGCCAAAAGCAAATTCACGCTCGCCACGGGTTGGAAATCCAACCCCAGATAGGCGGCGGTCAACCACACGCGGGCGACCGCGCGACCGCCCTCTCGGAAATCCGCGTCTCCGTCGCCGGGCATGGTCACGAGGCCCACGAACGGGGCGCTGCGAATCAAGGCCCGCGCGTGGAGCGCCACCATGTCGTTGAGGCGCGACCGGTTCGCCAGAACGTTGACCGTCCAGGGCCGGGTGGCCCGGAGGAAAAGCGCCTGCGCCGCGTTCGCGCCCAGATTGCGGAAGGAAAAGCCGTCCCCCGTCGCCCGGGCGCTCGCCGCGTCGACGCGGGTCATGCGGTGGAAATGTTCGTGGGCGGAACGGAGCTCCACCCGGGCGCGGTCCGCCCAGTACGCCGCCTCCGCCATCGCCCGCACCCCCGCCGGATCGGTCCGGGCGTGGAGGCGGGCCCCGGAAAAATCGGCGATGGCGCGCGTCAAAGCGTTCCGGGCGTTGTCGCTCAAAGGTTCCTGATTGAAAGGACACCGGTTCGTGTCCCGTTCCCAGACCGCCTCCGCCAAGGGGTCGAGGGGGGCGGGGCCGGGCGCGATGCGCAAGGTCATTGAGAGCGGGTCGGCGTTCGGGACGGCGTTGACCTCAAGGCGGTAGCGGGACGCCACGGCGCGGATGTTTTCCACGACGCTCCCCAGGGAAATGAGGCTGGCCCGTTGACGAAAATTGAAGAACGAAAGATCACGGTTTGGCTCGACCGCCACGCGCAGGTCCGCCCCGCGCCATTCAAAACGCCAGGGTTGGGTGTTGTCCCCCGACGGCGCCTGGACCCCGGCGGCGACGAGGAAATTTTTAACACCGTCGGGCAGGAGGCCCGCCCCATCCCAATCCGGAGGGGCCGGTCGCGGTCGGAAACGCTCACCCCGACGCCGCAATTCCCGACCCAGCAGCCAGATTTTCGCTCTTTGCAACAGACCCCGGTTGCCCCACCGCAAGCGTCCGCCCGCAAAACGTTGCCGGTAGACGTCGAACTGCCAATAGGCGGGGGCGGGGCGAAGTCCCGGGCGTTTTAAAAGAACGCGCAGGGCCTCGGTGCAACCCACGCCGGCCAGGAGCATGAGGCCGCCGCTGATGGAGGGGCCCGCCCGGTCCTCCAGGCGAATGTGCCGGGGCATGGCGTAGGTGCGGTGCAGCATGGCGGGGACGATGCCCACGTAAAATTTGAGAATGGCCTCGAGATCCGGGGTGTCATCGTGAATGTCGAAGTAATCGTCGAAGGACATGCCGTCCGGCGTGAACACGAGTCCGATGACGCCGAACCCGATGGGCCCCGCCGTCACCACGGGGATGCCGAGCGCCCTCGCCCGGTTGAAGAGCGCGCGGCGGGTTTTCCAAACAAAAAAATCCAGCCCGTCCACGACCACATCGACCCCGGCCAGAAATTCATCCAAATTGTCGGGACCGATGCCCCGCGGGAAAGTCTTGATTTCCAAATGCGGGTTGATCGCCAAGGCGTCGCGCCGCATGACGTCCACTTTGGGTTGTCCCAGGGTGTCGACCCGCGCGCCGTGCTGTCGGTTGATGTTGACCGGCTCGTAGCGGTCCATGTCGGCGATATGGAACTTGCCGACCCCGGCCCGTACCAGGGCGATCAAATGAACCCCACCGCCCCCCCCCATGCCGGGAATGGCCACCCGGCTGTTCCCCAGGCGGGCGAGTTCGTCGCGGGTGAGGACGCCCACCGTGCGGGCAAAGGCCTGGTCCCGAAAGGCCTCCGGGGTCGTGAGCCCCCAGTCGTTCAAGGAACGGGGATCACCCACGATGGATCCTTTCCCGCCAGCGGGCCCCGACCGCGAAGAGCGACTTGAGGAAAAACATGTCCCCCATCATGCCCGATCCCAGAACGAACAAGTTCAGAAGGCCGAAATGAACGACCGGAATGAACTCGCCCAGAAGCAAAACGGCGAAACCGGAGCAGAGAATGATCGCCGAAGACAGGGAGGCTTCGTTCTTTTCGAAGGTGACGATTTCGAGGGCTTGCCGAAAGGGCGCGCCGGCCGCGCGCCATTCCCGCAACCGAACGAAAAAATGGACGGTGTCGTCGACGATAATGCCGAAAGCGGCGGCGGCGATGAGGGAGGTCCCCGTGTTCAGGGGAATGTTGAGCGCCCCCATCAGGCCGAAATTGAGCACGATGGGGAAAAGGTTCGGGACGAGAAAAAGCAGAGCCATCAACGGGGACCGCAGCACGAGGGCCATCACAACCCAGATCGTTCCCACGGCGGAGGCGATGTTCTTGACCTGATCCGTCACCAGGACGTGCGCGGTCTTGGCCAAGTCGAGGGCCCCGCCCACGACGCGCGTGTCCACCGCCGGATCGAGGACGTCCGCGATCTTTTTTTTCACCTCTTCGATCACGAGCTTGGATTCGTGCGAACCGTTTTTCACCAAACGCAAACGGATGCGGGTCCAATTCCAACCCGGGGTGACGTATTCGTCCAAATCGTCGGCGCCGTAAAGAAGAAGGAATTGGTCGACCTTCGCGCGGGTCTCCGGAAGGCGGTAACGACCGGGATCTTCGTTGTGGAACGATTTGTTCATTTCTTTGAGATAGTCCACGACCGAAAACCCGGTGTCGACGCCGGGAACGGAGAGGGCGCGCTTTTGTATTTCTTCGATCCGCCGCAGTTGGGCCGGGTCCCTAAAGGTGTTGTTGTCCGGGGAGCGGAAGGAAATCTCCAGGGTGTTGATGCCCGTTAAATTTTCACGGACGAAAACCATCGCCTGGCGGTTGGGATGGCTCGGCCAAAAATATTTCGTCAAATCCGTGTCCACGAGCAGGCGCCCGGACGCCCACGACCCGAGGGCCAACAGGCTCAAGCAAAGGGCGAGGATCCGGCCGGGGGATCGAAACACCGCGTGGTGGACAAAACGGACAAAGCGTGGAATGGCGCGTTCCACGTGCCGTTCGTCCCGGTAAACGGTCTCGGGTTTAAAGGCCAACAATAACGGGGCGGCCAGGCCGAAGGTAAACAAAAATTCAAAAAACATGCCGGCGGCGGCCAAGCCGCCGAAATCCCGGATCGCGGGCACCCGGTTCCACATCAAGGACGCGAACCCGAAGGCGGTGTTGACGCTGGTCAGCAGGCAGGGGAACAGGATTTGCTCCAAAACCGCACGCAGGGCGGCGCGGCGGTCCCCGCCGCGGACCAGGCGAATGTCGAGATGGGAAAACAGGTGCGTTAAATCGGCGGTCGCCAGAGCCAGAACAATCGGAATCACGGCGGCGGAGGCGTTGTTGAGCGGGAGTTTCAAGAAGGCGGCCAACCCCAGGGTGGAAGCGACGGTGAGGGTGACACTCAGACCGGCCAGGAGCAAAAGGCGGCCGTTGCGGAAAATCCACCAGGTGGTGGCCAAGACCAGAACAAAGGAGATCGGGAAGAATTTTTTCATGTCGGCGTCCATGGCTTCCACCAGGGCGACGTTCGTCACGGGCCAGCCCGCGAGATGGAATTCCCAGCCTTGGGCTTTCCAAGGGGCCAGGATGTCCCGAATTTCGCGCATCAACGCGGCGCGCCGTTCCCCCATTTGGTTGGGCACGTAAACGGCAATGGCCGTTGTGTCTCCGTCCGTGGAGATGATGTTTTTGAGGAACAGGGGGTTGGCGAGGGCCCTCTCTTTGAGAGAACGGAGGGCGGCCGGGTCCGAGGGGACGGACCCGATGAACCGGTCGACCACGAAATCGTCCCCGGTGCCGACCATGTCGTTGACGTGGGTCAAACTCACGACGTCGCGCACGTCCTCCAAATTCTCGACCGCGTCGGAAATGGATTTGATCATGGACAGGACCGGTGCGGCGAACACGTCCGGGGCCTGGAAAACGATCAGGAAAAAATCGTCCCGACTGAAGACGTCTTCCATTTGCTTCGCCAGCAAATGATCGGGGTCTTTTTCGACGATGAAATCGTCCACGTCCGGGCGATTTTCCAGCCGCGGCAGGTGGAAACAAAAAAAGAACCCCATCGCCAGGATGGCCAGACCCGTGGCGAACGCGCGGGCGCTGATCAGTCGGGCCAAAAAGCGAACCCAAAGGGGCGGTTCGGGATGGGGAAGGTCGGTCATTGTGTTTTGTGTTTTAGAAGGCTCCGGGTGAAGGGGACCGCGACCACGGTTCGTCGGGGCCCCACGAGGCTATTGTGTCCCCGGAATGGCGGGTCGTCAAGGGATTTCTCCCCGGCGTCAGGGGGTGCGGGTGAGGGTGAGGGGGTTGAAGCGGTTTTTGGCGAAGATGTACCACGCGGCGGCGGACGTGAAACCGCGGTCCGTTTTGACCCAGTCGAATCCGCCTTCGGTGTTGGCGGCGTACGGCAGGGCTTTGACCGCGCGCCCGTCGATCAGGCGGGGGATGAGCAACGCGTCCAACTGGTTTGCGTAGAAGTGGCCCCGCGCCGTGTTGCCCACGGCGTAATACGCGCAGGCCATGTGGCCGATGCCGTCCGCCCATATATTGTCGACGTCGACCGCCGCCGAATGGAAGAACCCCCACACGGCCCGGCCGTTGACCCGCAGGCGCTTGCGGTAGCGGAGGTCGTTTTCGGGAATGGAGAGCAGGTCGCCGCCTCCCTCGGGGCGGGCGAGGACGCGCCAGGTGTAAAGGTCAAGGGGCAGTCGGTTCCCGCCGATCGTCCTTGTGAGCCATCGGTCGATATTTTCAGCCAGATCCTTTCGTCCGGACAGGCGGAGGGCCGCGGCGGCGTCGATGTTGCCTTCCGGGTGCCCGTTGGTCTCGTGAAGCGCGGTGTCGCCTTTCCGCCAACCGTGTTGCACGTAGCCGCCGCCGTTCACCGGCTTAAAGTTGAAAATCAGCCATTGGGTCAAAAGGGCTGTGACGTCGGCGTAGCGCGCGGGGTCGTAACGCCGTTCGTAGTGCCGGTAGGCGATCAGCAGCCACGCCATGTCCCCCATCCAGCGGTCGGTGTTCGCGGGGGCGTCCCCCGCGAGCCCCTCGGAGGAGTCCCGCAGGAACATGTCCTGGAAAAACCCCCGGGGCTCGCCCCGGTAGAAAAAGTTCTGTCGGTTCTTGGTGCGGTTCTCCCGGACGGCCGCGGCGCTGTAATAGTCCAGGATCCGTTCCGCCCGTTCCCGATCGTCTTTTAAAATGAACACCAGGGCGGCGAGGGCGTTGTTGAAGGTTTGCGCGCGGTTGTCCTCCATGGAGGGCAACAATTGTTTTTCGAGGGACGCCGTGTCCTGGACGGCTTTGAGCCATTCGTAGACCCGCGGGTCCTCGGGCCGGGCGGCCCGGTGGCGGCGTTGAGCGAACCCGAAGCCTTTTTTGTGCCGGTGGGGATCGAGGCGCGGCCCGTCAGGGGTTGGCGTCGCGGGCAGACCCGGCCGGCCCAGGCCGATTTCATCGATGGACAAGGTTCCCGATTCGGCGGTTCCCGCGATGGCCAACGCGATTTGCACCGGACGGTCGAGGGTGGAGTTCCCTCCCCAACCGTACTCAAAGCTGTCCTTATACAAGACCACCGATTCCCAGCGCGAGCCGTGGCGTTCCAGGGGGTAACGGCAGAGGAAATTGGACCCGTCGGCGTCGATGATTTTGACCTCCAGCGTGGCCGCCCCGTTGGAGCGGAAAACAAAACACAGCGGTTTCCCGTTCAGCGGACCGTCGGTCCAGGCGCGCGCCATTTGCACCCACCGCGCGCCGGGACCGGCGAGGGTGTAGCGGAGGTCGAGCCGCAAACCGTCAATGCCCTTGCCCGGTTGGACGTTGAGGGCGCTCAGCCCGTCGGTATCAATAGTCCAAAGGCCGGGGCTGTCCCAATCCGACCCCTTCGCGTGAAGGGGTCGGACCGTCAAAAGGAGGGGGAGCAAAACCAGCAGGCGCGTCGCTTTCATGCCGGCAAGGGTACATCACCCAAAGGGAAATTCCCCCAAAGGAGTTGTAACATAGTTGTAACGGTTTGCGGGCTCCGCGGCGATCGGCTATAATGGGTCCCCGCCCATGACTCCCCCCTTCGTTCACCTGCACAATCACACGGAATACAGTCTGTTGGACGGCGCCACTCGTCTGACGGACGAAAAGGGGAATCCCTCCGAATTCATACGCGCCATGGCGGCGGCCAAGTTCCCGGCCCTGGCCGTGACCGATCACGGCAACCTGTTCGGCGCGATTGAGTTCTATTCGGTCTGCACCGAGGTGGGCATCAAGCCCATCATCGGGATCGAGGCCTACATCGCCCCGGAGTCCCGGCTCGACCGCAAGGGCAGTCCCTCCGAGGCGTCCAACCATCTCACCATTTTGGCGACCAGCGACGTGGGGTACAAAAACCTCATGAAGTTGACGTCCCGGGCTTACCTCGAGGGGTACTACTACAAGCCCCGCATCGACCGGGAAATCCTGGCCCAGCACGCCGAAGGGTTGGTGGGGCTGTCGGGCTGCTTAAAGGGCGAGGTGTCCAGCGCCCTCCTCCGCGACGACACGGCCCGCGCCGAAAGGGCCCTGGACGGATACCGGCAGATCTTCGGCAAGGACAATTTCTATGTCGAGTTGATGGACCACGGACTGCCCGACCAGCGGAAGGTCTTCCCCCGGTTGGTGGAGTTGGCCCAGCGCTTCGACGCGCCGCTCGTGGCGACCAACGACTGCCACTATTTCCGCAAGGAGGACGCCTTCGCGCACGACGTCCTTCTGTGCATCGGCACGGGGAAAACCCTCGACGACCCGAAACGCCTCAAATACGCCGCCCCGGAGTTTTATTACAAGTCGACCGAGGAGATGCTGAAGGTCTTCGGCGAGGTGCCCCAGGCCCTCGCCAACACCCTCGCCATCGCCGAGCGGTCTCAATTGAACCTCAAGTTCAACCAAATCCTCCTGCCGCGCTACGACGTGCCGGTCGGCGAGTCCCCCGAGAGTTACCTCGAGAAGCTGTGCCTGGAGGGCCTCAAAAAACGGTTCGGCCACATCCGCCCCGACTACAAAACCCGCCTGGATTACGAATTGGGCATCATCCGAAAGATGGGGTTCGCCACCTACTTCCTCATCGTCTGGGATTTCATCCATTACGCCCGGAGCCAAGGGGTGCCCGTGGGCCCGGGGCGCGGGTCGGGCGCCGGCGCCCTGACCGCCTTCGCCCTCAGCATCACGAACATCGACCCCCTTCAGAACGGCCTCCTGTTCGAGCGCTTTTTGAATCCGGAACGGCGGTCCATGCCCGATTTGGACATCGACTTTTCCGATGACGGTCGCGAAAAGGTCATCGACTACGTGCGCCACAAATACGGCGAAACCTGCGTGGCCCAGATCATCACGTTCGGCTCGATGCTGGCCCGCCTGGTTGTGCGGGACGTGGGGCGCGTGCTCGACCTGCCGCTCCCCGAGGTCGACAAGGTGTGCCGGCTGATCCCCCGGGAGCTCGGCACCACCATCCACACCGCGCTCCAGGCCGTGCCCGAACTCCAACAGCTCTACAAAACCGATCCCCGGATCAAAAAACTCCTGGACCTCGCCCAAAAGCTCGAGGGCCTTAAACGGCACACGGGCGTCCACGCCGCCGGCACGATCATCGCCGCGGGGGAATTGACCGAGCACGTGCCCCTGGCCAAGGGGTCCCGCGACGTCATCACCACGCAGTACAACGACGAAGGACTGCTGAAGCTGGGCCTTTTGAAAGTGGACTTCCTGGGCCTGCGGACCCTCTCGGTGATCCGCGACGCCGTGAACCTGGTACGCGAGCGCCACGCGGCGGAGTTCGACATCGACAAGATTCCCTTGGACGACCCGGCCACCTTCAAACTGCTGGCCCAGGCGCGGACGGCCGGGGTGTTTCAGCTCGAATCCGGCGGCATGCGGGACCTTCTGCGCAAGCTGAAGCCGACCACCCTTTCCGACGTGGTGGCGCTCATTTCGCTCTACCGGCCCGGCCCCATGGGCTCGGGCATGTTGGACGAGTTCGTCGCGCGCAAGCACGCGCGCTCCAAGGTCAAGTTCGACCACCCCCTGCTCGAACCGTTGCTCAAGGACACCTACGGCATCATCGTCTATCAGGAACAGGTGATGCAGATCGCCCAGGTCTTGGCCGGCTACACGCCGGGGCAGGCGGACCTCCTCCGCAAAGCCATGGGTAAAAAGATCCCCGAGATCCTCCAGCAACAGAAGGACACGTTTTTGAAGGGCTGCAAAGAGAAGGACGTCGACCGGAAAATCGCCGAAAAAGTGTTCGACCTCGTGGTCCAGTTCGGCGGGTACGGGTTCAACAAGAGCCACGCCTCGGCCTACGGCCTCGTCAGTTACCAAACCGCTTTCCTCAAGGCCAACTACCCCGTGGAATTCATGACCGCGGTCTTGACTTCGGAAATCGGGCACTCGGCCCTCGGATCCAAAGAGGTCGAGTCGAAGCTCGTGACCTATATGGGCGAGGCCCAGGACATGGGGCTCGAGATCCTGCCCCCCGACGTCCAGGCCTCCATGACCGTGTTCGCCATCGAGAGCGGCGCCAAGGCCCCGAAAGGCCAGATCCGTTTCGGGCTGTTGGCGGTGAAAAACGTGGGCGACGGGGCCGTGGCGTCCGTGCTCGCGGCGCGGGCGCGGGGGCCCTTTGAATCCCTGGAGGATTTCTGTGCCCGGGTGGACACCCGCCAGACGAACCGCAAAGTGCTGGAATCCCTCGTCAAGGCCGGTGCCTTCGACCGTTTCCGCCCCGTCCTGGGGGAGGAGACGGAGGAAGTCCGCATGTCCGAGTTGGCCCGCTGGCGCGCCCAGTTGTTCGACCGCGTCGTGGGCGCCCTGGACCGCGCCTCGAGCGTTCGCGCGGAGGCCCAGTCCGGTCAGGCGGCCTTGTTCGATTTGGGCGGGGTGATGGCGCCGCCCCCGCGCCCCACCTCCGGGGCCGGGGCCCCGGCCGTTTGGTCGGAGCACGAACTGCTCGCCCACGAGAAGGAGGTCCTGGGGTTCTATCTGTCGGGCCATCCCTTGGCCCGCTACCGACGCGAACTCAGTTCCTACACCACCCACACCCTGGGACGGTTGCCCGAGTCGGGCATCGTGCGCGTCGCCGGCATGATCGCGAACACCAAAAAAACGATCACCAAAAACGGACACGCCATGAGCCGATTCAAATTGGAGGATCTGGACGGCGAGGTGGAGTGCGTCGTCTTTCCGAAGACGTACACCCCCGCGCTGGCCAAAATCCTCGTGGCCCACGAAATGGTCGTTGTCAAAGGCCGGGTGGAACCGCGCGCCGACGATAAAAACCTGCTTGTGGAAGAGGCCGTCGGGCTGAAAGACGCCCGGGAACGGTTTGTCAAACGCGTCGTCGTTCGCCTGTCGACGGCCGGCTTGGCGGACGACGCCGTGGCCCGCCTGCACCGCGTCGCCGCCGCGCACCCCGGCGGGTGCCGCCTCTGCTTCGAACTGTCGACTCCCACCCACGGCGTTTACCACCTGGTCAGCGAGGAAAAAGTGACGCCCACCGACGGGTTGATTCACGAATTGGAAAACCTGGTGGGCCGCGGCGCCGTCGAACTTCAGGCGTAATTGGTATAATACCTCCAACCGCCCCCAGCGGTTTTTCTATTTCCGGAGGAACGATCGTGAAACAATACCGTGTGGCGGTGGTGGGCGCGGGCGCCGTCGGCGTCCAGATGGTGCGCATTTTGAACCAACGAAAATTTCCGATGTCCGAGTTGCGCGTGCTCGCGCGGAGCGCCCGGACGCTCGACATCGACGGCCGCTCTTACGCGGTGAAAGAAACCACCCCCGACGCCTTCGACGGCGTCGACATCGCGCTTTTCGCCGGCACCGAAGGCGAAAAAGGCGCGGCCCTGACCTTCGGCCCCGAGGCGGTCAAGCGCGGCGCGGTCGTCATCGACAACGGCTCCGATTACCGCATGAAAGACGACGTGCCGCTCGTGATCCCCGAGATCAACGGGGACGCCCTCAGAAATCACCGCGGCATCATCGCCAACCCCAATTGCACCACGGCCATCATCTTGATGGGTCTCGGCCCCCTGCACAAGGTCTTCCGCGTGAAGCGGGCGGTGATCTCCACCTACCAGGCCGTCTCCGGCGCGGGGGCCAAAGGCATCGACGGCCTGCGCAAACAGACGGAAGCCGCCCTCAAGGGCGAAAAAATCACCGACTTGAACGGTTTCCCGAACCCCATCGCCTTCAACGTCCTGGCCAACAACTGGGCCATCGAGGAAGAGGGCTATTCCAACGAGGAATGGAAAGTCATCAAGGAGACCCACAAAATCCTCGGCGACGACTCCATCCACGTGGCGGTCACGACGGTGCGCGTTCCGGCCTATGTGGGCCACGGCGAATCCGTTTGGATCCAGACCGAAAAACCCATCCCGCCGGACGCCGCCCGCGCGGTGTTCGCCCAGGCCCCCGGCGTCCGGGTGGTCGATGAAAAGTCGCCCCTGGACGGGGTCACCTGCCCCATGCCGATCCTGGCCGAGGGGCGCGACGAGTCCCTGGTCGGGCGCATCCGCCGCGATCTCTTCGACGACCACGCCCTGGCGTTCTGGGTCGTGGGCGACAACCTGCGCAAAGGCGCGGCCCTCAACGCCGTTCAAATCGCCGAAGTCCTGGCCCAACGCGATTGGGTCAAGCCGGCCGTCGCCGCGCGCTGACGCGATGCGGGTCCTCGTCCTCGGGGCGACGGGCCAGCTCGGGTCCGACCTCGCGCGGACGAACCCCGACCACGCGCTGACCGCGCTGGGCCGGACCGACCTCAACATCACCGACGCCGCCGCCCTGGCGCGCCGCCTGTCGGACGCCCGCCCCGATTGGGTGTTGAACGCCGCCGCCGACAATCGCACCGACGCCGCCGAGGACGAACCCGCCGCCGTTTTCGCCGTGAACACCTGGGCCGTCCGCTCCCTCGCGTCGGCCTGCGCGGCGGCCGGCGCGCGCCTGCTCCATTTCTCAACGGATTTCGTTTTCGACGGACGCAAGGGCGCCCCGTACGTGGAATCCGACGCGCCCAACCCCATCAACGTCTACGGCCTCTCCAAATACGACGGGGAACGCTTCGTTCTGTCCGCCGATCCCGGGCACCTGGTGGTGCGGAGCGCGGGTCTCTTCGGCCGGGCCGGGTCCCGCGCCAAGGGGGGAAATTTCGTCGAGGCCCTCGCCGCCCGTGCCCGCCGGGGCGAACCCGTGCGGGCCGTCACCGACATCGCCATGTCGCCCACGTTTACGGCGGATTTGGCGGAGAAGACCTGGGCGTTGATCGGTCGCGCCCCGCCGGGGGGCGTCTATCACCTCGTCAACGCGGGCGGCGCGTCCATTTATGATTTGGCCCGCGACGTCGTCGCCGCCGTCGGAGGGCGCGGGGCGGTGACGCCCATCTCCGCCAAGGATTGGCCCGGGAAAATTCGCCGCGCCCCCGACACCCGCCTCGCCAGCGAACGCCTGGCCGCCCTGGGGCTCGCCCCGCTCCGCCCTTGGCGCGAGGCTCTCGCCGATTATCTGAAACAATCGTTTTGACTTTCCCCGAAGGTCTTGATATAAAGTTTACGGTGGTTTTTGGGAGGTCGACGGCAAAAGATGGCACAAGATGGACAGTCATCCGTTAAAGAGGTCATGGACATCCGGGAGTTGGCCGGATACCTGGGCATCGGCAAGTCCAAAATTTACGCGCTGATCCGCGCGCGCAAAATCCCGGCGTCGCGCATCGGCCGCCAATACCGCTTTTCGAAAACCGTCATCGACGCCTGGTTGCGCGAAAGCCTCATCACCCAATCCCCCGAACCCCAGGGGCGGCTGTTCGGCGCCTGACATCGACGGAAAAACGGGGTTTCGTCGACCGACGGAAATCGCCGGCGGGATCGACGGTGAAGGGGCTTGCAATCCGTTGAAAAAATGTTACAGTTTTTTCCATAAGCACCGCATTTCCACACGAGGAGGTGACACACATGGCACAGAAAGTGGCGAAAGCCGGCGTTAAACGCGAGGACGGGTACCTCTACTTCATCGACAAGCAGGGGGACGTGTCCCGGGCGAAAATGGCCCGTGGTGGCAAAAAAGGCGGCAAGCCGACGAAAGTCGCAAAGGTTGGCGTCAAGAAGGAAAAGGGTTTCCTGTACTTCTTGGACAAGCAGGGAGACGTTTCCCGCGCCAAGATGGTCCGCCGTTAATCAGTGCCGGCGCGCTTCGGCGCGACCGCTCGTGGACGCGGTGGGTGGGCTCATCCCCTCTTTTCCGACGTCTTTTTGATCCCGCCTCCTCCCGGTGCGAACCGGGGGGAGGCGGGGTTGCTTTTGGAGGGGGGACGCGACGGGGACGCTCGGTCGCAGAGCTCTTTCGCTCGGACGAAGGCGAACCGCTCGCTGACGCGGTTCGCCTTCGACGCCCCTTCGGTCCCCACCCCGCCCCCGGCGGAGGGGAAGGGGGAATGTTGGTTTTAGTTTCCGCGCTTGGCGGGGTAGCCGAGGGTGGGCAAAAGGGCGCAGAGCCGTTCGCGTTGATCGCCCTGTATAACCAAAGCGCCTTTTTCCAACACGCCCCCGGCCCCCAGGCGGGTTTTTAAAGTTTTTAAAAGCGCGGCGAGTCCCTCGGGGGGAGCGCGCACGCCCTCCACACAGGTCACGGTTTTGCCTCCGCGACCGGTGCGTTCCAGTCGGACCACAACGGGGGGGTGGGCGGGTTTTTCCATAATCAATATTTTCCAAAATCGCCGCCCGGGCGACAATGGAATTTCCTAAAATTCTCGTTCGGCGCGGGTTCACGGACGCGCGGCGGCGCGCCGTTGGATTTCAGGGGGGAAGCATGAGTGCGTTTTCGTTGGCGGTGATTTCGGCCCTGGTGTGGGGGGTTTCGGCGTTTTTTGAAAAGTGGGGTCTGCGTCAGGCGGACCCCGCTGCCGGGGTTTTGGCGCGAACCCTCGGGGTGGCCGTGGGCTGCGTGATTTTCGCGCTGGCGGCCCCGGCGGTGGTTCAGCGATTTTGGGTCATGGACGGGCGCTCCCGCTGGGCCTTGATCGTCGGCGGGGTGTTGGCCAGCGTGGTCGCGCAGCTCTTTTTCTACCGCGCGCTCAAAATCGGCGAGGTCGGCAAGGTCGCCGTCGTGGGCGGGGCTTGGCCCGTGGTGGCCTTTCTCCTCAGCGCGGCGTTTTTGGGGGAGCCGGTCACCCGGCAAAAAATCGTGGGCATCGCCCTGGTGGTGTCCGGGGCCGTGTTGCTTCGTTAATTCCAAGGAGGCCGCCGTGGCGCAAGAGTTTTCCTTCGATGTGGTCAGCGAGGTCGATCTGCAAGCCGTCGACAACGCGGTCAATTCGGCGAACCGGGAGTTGGGCACCCGCTTCGATTTTAAAGGCAGCGTCAGTCGCGTCGACTTCGATAAAAAAGAGGGGAAGCTCACCCTCGCTTCCGATAACGAGGGCAAGCTCAAAAGCGTCATTGATATTCTTCAGAGCCGGCTGGTCAAACAGGGGATCCTGCTCAAGGCGCTGGATTTCGGAAAAATCGAGCCCGCCGAGGGCGGCACCGTCCGACAAACCGCGAAAATCGTTCAGGGCGTCGCCTCGGAAAAAGCCAAGGAAATGGTCCGCGCGATCAAGGACGCCAAGTTGAAAGTCACCCCGGCCATTCAGGGGGATCGCCTGCGGATCACCGGCCGCGCCAAGGACGATCTCCAGACGGCCATCGCGTTGTTGCGCGCGCGCGATTTCGGTTTGCCCATCCAATTCACCAATTACCGCTGATGGAGCGCCCCCCCGCCCCATGACCTCCCCGCGCCGCCGGGGTTTTTGGGCCCTCCTGGGACTCGCCTTGCTGGCGGTCGTCGGCGGTTTTTTCACCTTCGTCAACACCGTGCTGGTCGACGACCGGCGCCGGTCCTTTCCCGACAACGCCGAACCCCCCGCGGCGCCCCGCGAAGCCTTTCTGCCCTTGACGCCCGGCTGGGTGGACCGCGCCCCGGGGCTTCGGACCCTGGACGACGTCCTGCTCGCCCATCACCCGGAAGCCGATCTGCGCGAAACGCCGGGCCGGCGGGGGTGGGTGCGGGCGACCCTCGGTGAGGACCCCGGCCGCGCCCGGCGAACGGCCCTGGTGGCACCGGCCGGGGCCCTGTGGGAATGGTCCGGATTTTTGCCGGTTGGCGCCCGGTTCGAAACCCACGTGGGCCTCCTTTCCGACGGAGCGGCGGTGGCTTTCGCGGTGGAGATCGTCGACGAGCGCGGGGGGCGCGTCGTGTGGAGCGAAACGGTGGTCCCCCGGCGGCACCGGGCCGTGCGCCGGTGGCGGGCGTGGTTGCCCGGTTTCGCCCGGGCGTTGGCGCGGCGCTCCGAACACGCGGAAGAGCGGTGGCGCCCCGTCAAAATCGATTTGGCCTCCGCCGGGGGCCGGTTCGTCCGGTTGCGGTTGAAAACCACCGGCGAGTCGGACGGCGAACCCGGCCGGGCGTTGGGTTTGTGGGCCGAGCCCGCCGTTTGGTCGCCCCGCGCGTTGGTCACGCCCCGCCGGGTCATCGCGGACCGGTTGTTGGTCGCGGTTTTGGAACGGGCGCGGGGGGATTTGGTCAGCCTGGAAGGCGTCGCCGAGTCGGTGCCCGAAAATTTGCGCGCGTTCTTGAGGGAAAGCGTCGTGTTTCAACGCTGCTACACCACGGTCACCGACCCGGACCGCGCCCTGGCGGACCTTTGGGGCGCCCGTCACGGCGAGGACCCTCCGGCGGTTCCCTGGCCGGCTTTCCTGCGTTCGCGCGGGTGGCGGAGCACCGCGATCGGATCGTTTAATGCGCGCGCGCTCGCCATCCTCGACGCCGCGGGCGTGGACGTGATCCGCCAGCTCCCGCGGGACGGTTACGACCCGTTGGCCACCGCGGCCGCGGCGCTCGAACTGGAGCGGCGGGACCGCGGTCGCGCCGGGCACGTGACGCTCGCCTGTTTCGGCGACCTGGGGCCGGGACGGCTCGCTCCGGCGCGCTTTTGGACCTTTTCCCTTCGACGGGATCCCGGAGCGCCGGGCCGGTGGCGCTCCTGGAAATCCGAGGCCGCGCGGGATTACACGGACCATTATCTGGGCGGGTTGTTGGAGGCCGTGCGGTTCGCGGGCGGACCGCTGACCGCGGTGCTCTCCCTCGGCGGGGACCCCGGCGGGGAATTCCCCGCGCGGTGGACCCGCTCCGGGCGTCGGGGCCGGATCCTCTCGGAGCGCCCCGGGCGGGCCCTCCGGGAAAGCGAGATCCGGGCGCTCTTCGCCGTGCGGGGGGACCTTCTGTCGCCCACCGTCCTGGCGGATCCCCCCTCCTCCCTGGCCGAAGCCGTGCCCACCTTGATGGGGCTTTTGGGGGTGTCCCGGGACGCCCGCCGCGACGCCCGTTCGGCCTTCGTCGCCCCCCGGCGCGATGAGGCCGGCGCGCGGGTGGTGGTGCGCGGCGACGGCGCCAAGGCGTTGATTGTCGATGGGCGTTACAAATACGTGCGGCGCGCGGGCGCGGGTTCCGCCGGTCCCGACCTCGGCCGCGGCGTCGAGGAAGATTTCGCCCCGGAAGATTTGTTCGATTTGTGGGCGGACCCGGGGGAGGCGCGCAATCTGGCGGGCGCGCGCCGGACCCTCTTGGCCCGCGCCCGGCAAGTCCTGGACGAAACGGACCCGGACCCCATCGATGTGCATCTCGCCTTTTGGAATCCCGCCGGTCAAACGGTGTCGGGGGTGGTCACTTGTTCGGCCGGGAGCGTTCGCGGCGTCGACGGCACCGTGCCCTGGACGCGGCGGGGGGCCTACGAGTTTTCCTTTTCGACCAACGCCCCGTCCGGCCGGGTGGTCTTTGACACCTGGCCCCCGTCCGTGGCGTACATGATGCGGGTGACGGTGGGGGGGCGTTTTCTTCCGGTGGCTCAATGGCGGGTGTCCAAGTTGGGCCGGTCGCTTTTTGAAAGCGTCGGCGATCAATGGCACGACCGCACAAAATTCGCCTGGATGGAGGGCCCTCCGCCGCCTCTCCCATCGACGGGAACGCTTCCCCTGGTCGCGCTGGGCCGCGTGGCCCGGCCTCCCGCGGTCCTGGGGGAGGCCTTGGCGGCGGAGTGGATCGACGCCTGGGCGCTTGAGGCGCCCCCCCGCGCCGCGCCCCCCGCGGAGAGCCCCGCTCCGGCCGTTTCGGTGACGTCGGCGACGGTGCCGGTGACCGCCGTTCCGATGGGCGTGGCCGCGCCGACCCCCGCGGCGGTGGCGGTTTCGTCGCCGTCCGCGCCGACTCCCGGGGGAAACCCATGAAAAATTTCCGTCTTTCCGGACTGCCCCTCTGGGAATTGATCCGTCAGTGGGCCATTGTCAGCGGGCGCGACGCCGTGGCCACGACCCGGGCGTCTCTGGTGTCGGTGGAGGCCCGCGTGGGGGCGGTGGTCTTTGTGGTTTTGGCCCTTTGGAGCGGTCTGCGGGCGCCCGCCTGGACAGCGCTTGGACCGTCGATGGGGGGGGAGATCGTCGATGGGGCCCGGGCCTGGTGGAGCGGCCGTTTGATCCTTTGGAATTTGGGTTTGGGGGTCGTCCACGCGGTCCTGGGGGCGGGTTGGGGTTTGGTGGTCAAAAACGCCTGGGGGCTGTTGGGGCGTCTGGCGCCGCGGTGGGGGGCCGCCCGCTTTCGAACGGGACTGGTGGCCGGCGCCACGGCGGGCCTTCTTCTCCTTGCGCACGGGCTTCTGTTGTGGAGGGACATGGGTCGGCACCCGGCATTGTACGAAGCGCTTCGCCCCATCGGCGAGGGCCCCGGGTTTTGGCAGTGGATGGCTTTGGCGGGGGCGCCGGGGCTGGTGTCGGGGGCGGCGGTCCTGTTCGCGGGGGTTTTGGTCGGAGCCGCCCTGGTGTTCGTTGGGTGGAGGTGGCGGATCTGGTTCTGGGGATTCTCCCGTCCCACGCGGTTGGCCATCGGGGTTTTGGGCGGGGCCGCGATCCTGTTCGGCGTCGGGCTCTGGGGCGTGCGCCGCGCCCAGACCGAGCGCAACGCCGGTCCCAATGTCGTGTTGATCACGGTGGACGGCCTTCGATCGGCCTCGTTGCGGGACGCCGGGGCGCCCCGTCTCGCCGCCTGGGCGGCGGACGGCCAGGTGTGGGCGCGTTGCGTGCCCGGCGTGGAAGCCCGCGCGCCCGCTTTCACGACCGCCCTGACGGGGCTGTCCCCGCTGACGCACGGCGTCCGTCACGATTTCCCGCCCGCCGCCGATCGCACCCCTCCCCCGGCCGGGGACCTGGGTCCGGCCCCGGACACCCTGGTGGACATCTTTCAACGAAAAGGGGCGTGGGTGACCGTGCGCAGCGCGGCGGGGGGCGAATTTTTCGACCGGCTCGGGACTTTCTTCGAAGACCGCCGGGCGCCGCGCGGCGACCTGGGGGCGGTGTTGCGCCGACGGTGCCTGGAACGGGCGGTCCATTTGCTCCCGTATTTGTCCGGCCGATGGGGCCGCGCGGTGTGGCCCGGATTGCGGGGCGCCCCGGCCCTCGCCGACCCGGCTCTTCTCGCCGACGAAGTCCGGGGAACCCTGCGCCGCGCGCGATTTCGCCCCCGTTTTTTCCTCTGGGTCCATTTCGCCGATCTCGCGGGCCCGGTGGCTTCCCCGGCGGCCGCCCGCCGTCTTTCGCCCGCCGGCCGCGGGTCCTTCCTGCCCGGGGGCGACGGACGGACGGCCGTCCCCTGGACCGCCGAACGCGAAGCGCGCCGGGCGCGGGTCTACGCCGCGAACCTCGCGGCCTGGGACCGGGCCTTTGGCGTGGTTTTGGACAGTCTGGACCGCTATCGCCTGCGGGATCGAACCACCGTGGCCCTCTGGTCGCCGACCGCGGCCGCTTTGACGGGCGCGGAGGAAGACGCCGCCCGCGCTTTGCGGGGCGGGACATTTCTGGCCGCCCCTTTCGCTTTTCAATCGCCGGGCGGCGCGCAGGGGATCTGGCGCGACGGCCCGGTCCGCGCGATCGACGTGCCCGCCACGTTGGTGGCGGCCGTCGGTGGAGGGATCCCGGAAGATTGGGAGGGAGTCTCCCTTTTGCGCGGGGTGGGCCTTCCCCCGGACGAGCGGGGAATTGTCTACGCGGAATCGCCGTCCCCGGTGACCCGGGGAATTCCCCCCGCGGAGGGGGACCCCCCCGCTCTGGTCGACGCATTGATCGAGGATCGGGACGCCCCCGGCCATTGGCGCGTCGACCCGGGTTGGGAGGACGACCTGATCGCCCGACGGTCCCGCCTCATCCAATGGGGCGCGGAGCGTCTTGTTTATCGCCCCGCGGGCGACCGGGTGATTTTTGAATATTACCGTCCGGGGGTCGACGGGGCCCCGGGGCGCGACGAAGCGGCCATCCCCGCCGGCGCGGCGCGGGTGCGGGAGCTCAAAGAGGTTTTTTATCGTTACCTGGCCCGCGAAGCGGGGGGCCGCCCCCAAAACGACTATTGGATTCCGGAAGCGTTGTTGCGGTGTTCCCCCGCCGCGAAAGGAGCCGCCCATGACCGTTGAACACCCCCGCACGGGCGTTGCGTATTTCGGGAATAGGTTCCCGGGCCACGCCCGCGCGGATTTGCACCGGATCGCCCCGGTGTGCGATTACATCGTGCACACGGTAAGCGAGACCGATTTCTATTTTCACAAGCGCGCCCTGGAACAAATCGTCGGCGATTCGCGGCGATTGGGGCTGGAGGTTTGGGTCGATCCCTGGGGCCTCGGGGGGGTTTTTGGCGGCGAAAGTTTTTCCAAATTTCTTTTGGACCATCCGGGGGCCTGGCAGGTCCTCTCCGACGGGCGGCGTGTGCCCGCCGCCTGCCTTCGACGGCGGGAATTCCGCGATTTTGTCCGGGAGTGGTTGGACGTCGTGCGATCGCTCGGCGCGCAGACCGTTTTCTGGGACGAGCCGCATGTTCATTTCCATTGGGATCTTGAATGGGAGGGGATCTACGGCTGCGTCTGCGGTCTTTGCCGGGAAACGTTTCGCGGCGCGCACGGGCGGGACCTCCCGCCCCACCTGGACGAGGACGCCAAGGAATTTCGTCGAGAAACCCTGGCGGGGTTCCTCCAGGACATGGTGCGCGAGGCCGGCGATCGGGGGCTCAAAAGCGCGCTCTGTCTCTACGCGATCGACGGCTACGCCGAGTACGACCGCGTGTGGGAGCGTCTGGCGGGGTTGAAGGGGTTGAGCGTTTTCGGAACCGACCCGTATTGGCGGTGGCGCCCCACCCACCCGGACCCGGCGGCCCATGTGGCCCATTACACCCAAAAAGCCCTTCGGGCGGCGACGCCGCACGGAGCGGGGGTTCAAGTGTGGGTGCAGGCCATGCGCTTGCCCCGCGGCGCGGAAGGCGAGATTGAAACCGCTTGTCGCGCGGCGGTGGCGGCCGGGGCGACCCATTTGGCGGCCTGGAGTTACGACGGGGGCGCTTTGTTGGACCCCGTTCTTTCGGAAGACCCCGCCCGCGTGTGGGCGGAAACCGAACGGGTTTTCAGCGCCCTTCGCCGGCCCAGGTTTCCTTAATCGCCAAGCCCCTTCGACGAAGCGCGTCGATCACGTCGGCCGCCGGAAATTTCTGTTCGACCGCCACGGCGCCGCGGGCGACCACCGCGCCCCCCACCAGCGTTTCCAAAATCACCGCCGCCGCCCCCCCGGCGACTTTCTGCGTGGCGGTCCAATCGGCCGAGCCGCGCTCCCACAAATCGTAGGCGACCGCGGCCGGACGGCCGTTTCGCCGGCCCCGCACCGTGACCCGCAGGACTACCTGATCCCGGTCCCCGGGGAACCGAAGACGCGGTTCGGCCAGGTGTGCGAAAAGACGGCGGGGCACCACCGAAACCCCGTCCACCCGGACGGGACGTTCATCCAACAACCCCAAGTCCTTTAAGGCGCGAATTTTTTCATAGTGGCCTGGGAAACGCAGGGTTTTGAAGACGTAGCTGGCCACTCGCCCTTCGTGGGTCCAGGGCGCCGTGGACGTCGCCCCGCCGGTGACGAAGGCTTCCAGAACCCCCAAAGGGGGGCCGAAATCGATTTCTTCGCGCTCCGAAAAAGGCACCAGATCGGTGACCCGACCGCGTTGCAACGCCACGGCGCGGCCGAAATAGTTTCCCAGCACGCCGTCCAAATTGAAGACCAGCTTGTATCCCAGGGGAGGGCGGGGGGTCTCCGGCAGCCCGCCGCAGTACAGGCGCACGTCCTCCGAGAACTCCATTTGCTCGATGCCGCGGGTCGCCAGAATATTGCAAAGCCCGGGGGCCAAACCGCAATCGGGCACCAGGGCGACGCCGCTCTTCTCGGCCCGGGCCGATAAACTGAGAATTTTTCGGGTGGTGTCGAAAGGACTCCCGAGGTCCACCCAATGGGAACGGGCCGCGATGGCGGCGCGCGCGGCCACGGGATTGAGGGCGTAAGGCAAAGCGCTCAGCACGCCGTCGTGCCCCCGCAGGACCGACGCGAGCGCGCTCGGACGGGAGGCGTCCACCGTTCGGCCCGCGAGGCGGGTGCCGTTGTCGGACAAAACGCGTCCCAGAACCCGTTTCAGGAATGCCTCCCCGGCCCGCACGGTCGCGCGGTCGATGTCCGCCAGCGTCACCCGGGCGGCGCGGCCGTAGACGCACAGGTCGTGGGCCACGGCGAGGCCCTGCGCGCCGGCGCCCAAAACGACGTAGGCGTGGCGGGCGGTCATTGGTTAAGCGGTTCCGTCGGAACCGTTGGCGGACGCTTTGGGCAGTCGGGGGGTGACGTCCTTGGCGCTGAGCGGGCGGCTCAACAGAAAGCCCTGCACCTCGTCGCACCCCTGTTGTTTCAGATAGGTGAGTTGTTCGTTGGTCTCCACGCCCTCGGCGACGACCGACAGGCCGAGGCTGTGACCGATGCCGATGATGGCGTTGGTGATGGAGGAGTTGTCTTTGACCTCGGGAATTCCTTCGACGAAACCGCGGTCGATTTTGAGCGTGTTGAGGGGGAAGAGGCGCAAACAGCTCAGCGAGGAATACCCCACGCCGAAATCATCGATCGAAATGCGCACGTCCATGTCCCGCAGGTTTTTCATGATTTTGACGGACAAATCCACGTCGTGCATGGCGGCGCTTTCGGTGATTTCGAGCTCCAGGGGAAACCCCGAATCCTTGAAGCGCGCCAGGGTGGCCCCCACCGTGGTCAACAGGTTCTGTTGCTGGAATTGGCGGGGCGAAAAATTGACCGCGATCGTCAAGGGCGCGACGCCGGATTGCCGCCAGCGTTTCGCCTGCTCGCTCACTTCCCGCAGGATCCAGTCCCCCAGGGCGAGAATCAGGCCGGTCTCCTCAGCGACCGGGATGAAGTCCGCCGGGGAGATCATGCCGCGCTGGGGGTGCCGCCATCGCAACAGGGACTCCGCCCGGATGATTTTCTGATCCGACAGCCGGTAAATGGGCTGATAAAAAATTTCGAGCTCCCCGCGCTCGGCCGCGTGGCGAAGCTCCGTCTCGATCCGAAGTTTGCTGACGAGATGGGCGTGGGTCTCCCGGTTGAAGAGCTCCTGCCGGTTCTTCCCGGTTTGCTTGGCCCGCTGCATCGCGCTTTCGGCTTCGTTCAGGAGGGTTTCGGCGTCGTTGGTCTCCGGCGAGTTGATGGCGATGCCCAGACTGGCGGTGACGCTGATTTCGTCGGGACTGAGATCGACGGGCGCCGCGATCAGCTCGCGCATGCGTTCAGCGAATATGACGGCGGCCCGTTCGTTGGCGATCCCGTCCAAGAGGACGGCGAATTCGTCGTCGCCCAGACGCGCGACGGTGTCGCCCACCCGCGCGTAGGACCTCAGGCGGGCGGCCACCGTCTGGAGCAGGCGGTCCGCCGCTTCGTGGCCGACCCGCTCGTTGATGGTGGAAAAGCGGTCCAAATCGACGTAGAGAACCGAGAACAAATACCCGGGTTGGCGTTTTACCCGGTCGAGAATGTTCGTGAGCCGGTCCAGGAAGAGGGCGCGGTTGGCCAGACCCGTCACCTTGTCGTGAAACGCCTCGTGGCGGAGTTGCTCCTCGACGGCCTTGTGGGGCGTGATGTCGGTCATGGACCCCACCAGGCGGTGCGTTTGGCCGGAAGCGTTGCGCACGGCGATGGCCCGCGTGGCCACCCACCGGTAGCTGTTGTCCCGGTGGCGGATCCGGTACTCCATTTCCAACGTGTCCCGCCCCGGTTCGCTCAAGGACGCCAAACCCCGCCGGAGGGGCTCCACGTCCTCGGGGTGCACGCGGTCCATCCAAGAATTGGACGTGTTGGCGATGTCCTCGTCGGTGTGACCCAAGATGGTTTTCCAGCGGGGCGAATAGATGATCCGATTCACCGGAAGGTCCCAGTCCCAGAGGCCGTCGTTGGCCGCCCGGGCGGCCAGGGCGAAACGCTCTTCGGCCGTGCGCAAGGCTTCCAACGCCAGGCGGTGCTCGCTGACGTCCCGCACCACCACGAGGACGTGCCCCTCCTCCAGGGGACGCAGACGGGCCTCGTGGAACGCAATTTCGGCGCCTTTGGCCAGGCTGTATTCGAAAGTCGCGGGGGTTCGGTTTTCCCGCACGCGGAGGAAAGCCTGGGAAAATCGGCGGCCGATGTCGGTGTTCGGGAATTCCGCCAGGGGACGGTCCAGCCAGGAGGTGGGCGCTCCCGGGTTCCCGATCGCCCCCGTCGCTTCCACAATCACCCCCGATGCGTCCACGACCAGAAACGCGTCGGGGTACATTTGGAAAACGCTGCGGATCTGCGCCGACCGCTGGGCGATTTCCTGGGACCCGATGTCGAGGGAGCGCTCCAGGACCCGCCGTTGTTCGTCCTCTTGTCGGTAGGTGTCGCTGATGGCCCGCAGGAGTCGGCGCACCATGTGGAAGGGGGAGCCGCGTCCTTCGCGGAAAAGGCGTGTGTATTGTTTTTTGAGAAGACGATGGATGGGGCTGGTCACGCGCGCCCGTCCGTTTCGGCGAAAGTGGTGATGGTCATGGTTTGGTTGTGGAGCTCGCAACGCCCCTGGGGCTTGAGCGGGGAGATCTCCCCGTAGGAATAAAATCCCGCCGCGGGCACGCGCGGCCCCAAAACGGTGCGGACGCCCTCGACCTCTTCCACGGTCCGGTGCTTCAAGACCATTTTCCGGCCCACGCAGCTGATCAGCAACGCCAGGCCCGGTTCCACCCCCAACCGGTTTTTGCCGCTGTCGGCGGCGGCCATCGCCCCGTCGATCAACCGGTCGAAGTTGGCGCGCATGAGGCGAGCGATGTGCCCCTCGGGCACGTCCCCGGCGAACGTCATGCTGCGTTCGTTTTCGTTAATGGCCAGGACCGTCCGCACCAGCCAATCGCGGGTGTCCGGTGGACGGACGCAAAGCGGGAAGAGCAGTGCCGACGCCGGGAGGTCCTGGGCGTGCTCTCCCAAATAGTTTTTGTAGAGGGCCAAAGCGCTTCGCCCGTCCAGTTCGAAGAGAACGTTGTTCTTGGACCGGGTGATGAGGCGTTCGGGGCCGAAGGGGTCCCAGCCCCCGAGGGACCCGTGCCCCACCCGCAACTGCTGGCCGTAAAAACCCGTCGCGACCACCCGGTTGGTTTCCGCCGGACCGTTGGCCATGACGAGGGTTTCTTTGAATCGGGTCCCGTCCCCCGCCAGCCCGCCGGTCACGCCCACGGACGGGGGGAGCGTTTGGACAAGGCCTTCGATCAACGCGGAGCCGTTGACGTGCAGTCCCTCCGCCAAAACGAAGACGTGCCGCAACTCCTCGGCCGGAAGCGTCCGGGCCAGGGCCACCCCCGCGGCGCGGCTGTCGGCGGCGTCGGCCAGGGGGGCGGACGCGCCCACCACGCGGGAGTGATCGAACTGGATCGCCGTGACCACCCGGTGATCGTCCAGCACGTCCGTGTCGAAAATTTCTCCCGCGGTGGAACAACCCATGATGAACGCGTTGGGATAGGCCAGGCGCAATTCATCGAACGCCCGACGGGGGTGGAGGTGTTCGGGCGATCCGAAAACCAGAACCCACTGGGCGCCGCTCAGCCGCCCCGGGGGCGCCGGCGACCAGCCGCCCGCGGGGGTCCATTTGACCAGTTCCGTTTTCATGGTGTCGGTGACTTTCTATACTTATCCCCGAAGCGGCGATTGTTCAAGGGGGAAACGGATGCGATTGGCGGTGGTGCAAACGAACCCGGTCCCGGGCAACGGGGACCGGAACCGGGCCCGCGCGCGGGTGTGGATGGAACGGGTTCCGGCCGATTTGTACGTGCTTCCGGAACTGGCCTTTTCGGGATACAACTTCGCCTCCCGGAGACAGGTTCGGGCGCGCGCGGAGTCGGCGGACGGGCCCAGCGCCCGCTGGGCGGCGGATTTTTGCCGCGCCACGGGAGCCCATGTCCTCTATGGATTTCCGGAAGCCGCCGCGGGAGGGGTGTACAACGCCGCGGCCCTGGTGGGGCCGCGGGGGCGGAGGGGGGTTTATCGCAAGGTTCATTTGTTCGGCAAGGAAAAGCTTTTTTTTCGGTCCGGCGGCGCGCCGTTTCCTGTCTGGGACATAGGTCCCGCGCGCGTCGGCGTCCTGATTTGTTTTGATTGGTTTTTCCCGGAAGCGGCCCGTTCCCTGGCTTTGGCCGGGGCCGACGTGTTGCTCCACCCCGCCAACCTGGTCCTGCCGCACGGCCCCGACGCCATGATCACGCGGTGCCTGGAAAACCGGGTGTTCGCGGCCACGGCCAACCGCGTGGGTCGGGAGACCGGAGCGGCGGGACCGTTGTCATTTATCGGACGCAGTCAAATCGTTTCCCCGCGGGGGGAGCGCCTGGTCCGCCTTGGCCCCGCCCGGGAGGGCGTCGCCGTCGCGCGGATCGATCCCCGCGCGGCCCGCGACAAGCGTTTGGGCAGCGGAAACGATTTGTTCCGCGAACGCCGCCCCGCGCTCTACCGCCTGTCCCTGGGGGGGAATGTTTACTAAAATAGGGGGATTTCATACCGTCAGGAGAGACCATGAGCATTGATGTGCGCGGATTGACCAAATCCTTTGGCCCGTTCAAAGCCGTGGACAACGTCTCGTTTCGGCTCGAGTCCGGGTCCCTGGTCGCCCTCTTGGGGCCCTCGGGATCGGGCAAGAGCACTCTGCTGCGCATGATCGCGGGGTTGGAGCGCCCCGACGCCGGGGACATCCGCCTGACCGATGCCGAGTCCACCACCCAATCGGCCCGGGAACGCAACGTGGGCTTCGTCTTCCAGCATTACGCCCTGTTCAAGCACATGACGGTGTGGGACAACATCGCCTTTGGCCTCGCCGTCCGAAAAACCCCCCGGGGGGACATCGCGGCGCGCGTCGACGAATTGCTGAAGCTGATCCAGATGCAAGGCTACGATCGCCGGTTCCCCGGCCAATTGTCGGGGGGACAGCGCCAACGGGTGGCCCTGGCCCGGGCGTTGGCGCCCCGGCCGCGCGTCCTCCTCTTGGACGAGCCCTTCGGCGCCCTGGACGCCAAGGTGCGCGACGAGCTGCGCACCTGGATCCGCCGCCTGCACGAGGAGGCCCACGTCACGACGCTTTTCGTCACGCACGACCAGCAGGAAGCCATGGAAATCTCCCAAAAGATCCTCGTGATGGCGGCCGGCCGCATCGAACAACAAGGCACCCCCCTGGAAATATTCGACCGTCCGGCCACCCAATTTGTGGCCCAATTCGTGGGCGAGACGAATTTCGTCGACTCGGTCGTGCGCCAGCCGGAACTGGCCCTGTGGGGCCCGTTTCGCTTCACCGTCAACGGACCCGCCGTGGGCTCCCGCGTGCGCATTTACTTTCGACCGAACGACGTTTATCTCACCTCGGCGCCCGAAACCCTGCAGGTCGAGGGAAAAATTGTGTCCAGCCGGTTCCGCGGTCCTTTGATCGAACACGCCGTCGAAGTCGGGGGGGACCGCCCGGTGGTGGCGCACGTGCCCAAAGGGGTTTCGATCGCCAGCGGTTTTGAGACGGGCCGGCGCGTGTACGTGGGCATCACCGCTTACCACGCCTTCGCGGTGCCCGCGTGAGAAAGGCGCGCGGCGGCCTGGCCATCCGGTGGCACGGCGGCGAACTGACGGACGCCGCCCGGGCCCGGCGATTGAAACAAAAAGGCGGCGTGGTGTGGCTGACGGGGCTTTCGGGGTCCGGCAAATCCACCGTGGCCCGGGCTTTGGAAAAAGCCCTGGTGGAACGGGGCGTGCACGCCGCCGTCCTGGACGGCGACAACCTGCGCCACGGCCTGAACCGGGACGCGGAACTTTTGCGGGCGGCGGGGCACACCCCGCGGGCCGCCCGCCGGTTCGGGTTGGGCTTTTCCGCCGAAGATCGCCGGGAGAACATTCGGCGCGCCGCCGAGGCCGCGGCCCTTTTCGCGCGCAACAACGTTTTGGCTCTGGTCGCCTTGATCTCCCCGTTCCGCGCCGACCGCGCCGCCGCGCGGGCCCTGGCGCCGAGGCGCTTCCTGGAAATCCATTGCGCGGCCCCGTTGTCGGTTTGTGAGGCCCGCGATCCCAAAGGCCTTTACAAAAAAGCCCGGGCCGGTGTTTTGCGGCAATTCACCGGACTGACTTCGCCCTACGAGCCGCCCCGTCGGCCCGATTTGACGCTGGCCACGGGAACGGAGCCCCTGGAGCGAAGCGTGGACCGCCTGCTCCGGCTGTTGAAGCGGCGGAGGTTCTTTTGAATTTCTCTCCGGCGGACCTCGCCGCCTGGAACGCCCTCACGGACCCTCGCGCGCTTTTGAAGGCGCTGCGCGACCGTTTCGGGGACCGTCTCGCCATCGGAACGAGCGGCCAGTTGTCGGGCGGCGCCTTGATCGCCCTGTGCGAGGAGGCGGGGTTCCGCCCCCGGGTGTTCACCAACGACACGGGGCGGTTGTTTCCCGAGACTTTGGATTTGTTTGAAAAATGGGAACGCCGCTTCGGCCTCGTCATCGAACGCTTCACCCCGGACCCGTCGGCCGTGGCGGCGATGACCGCGGCCTACGGCGAACACCTTTTCTTTGATTCCAAGGAACGCCAGGAATTGTGCTGCCGGGTGCGGAAAGTGGAGCCCAACGAACGGGCCCTGCGGGGTCTCGACGCCTGGCTGACGGGGCTGCGCTGGGACCAGTCGCCGGGCCGCGCCCGCGCCGCCCGGGTGGAGGTTCTGGACCGCGCGGAGGACGGACGAACCCGCGCGCTGGTCAAGGCCGCCCCCCTCGTCGACTGGACCGAGGCGCGCGTGCGGGAGTATCTGGCCGCCCGCGACGTGCCCGTCCACGCGCTCCTCGACAAGAAATTCCCCGGCGGATTCTATTACGAGTCCCTCGGGTGCGTGCTGTGCACCACGCCCATCGGCCCCGCCGAGCCCCGCCGCGCCGGCCGCTGGCGGTGGTTCAACACCACGGATGATAAAAAAGAATGCGGCCTCCATATGCCGCCCCCGTCGCCCCGGTGACCTTCGAAGACCGCCTCCCCGCGGTGTGCGAGCTGGTGGCCGCCGCGGGCCGCCGCGTCATGGAGCTTTTCCGCCTGCCCCTCGTCGCCGCGCGCAAGGAAGACAATTCCCTGGTCACCAACGCCGACCACGCGGCCAATGAAATCCTGACGACGGGCCTGCGGGGAGCGTTTCCCGGGGACATGATCTTGAGCGAAGAGACCGGCCTCGAGGGCCCGGCCGGCGCGGCGTTGACCTGGTTGGTGGATCCCCTCGACGGCACACGGGCCTACGCCAAGGGCGCGCCGGGATTCAGCGTGATGGTCGGTTTGTTGGAGGCGGGCCGCCCGGTCCTGGGGGTGGTCTTCGATCCTCTCAATCAGCGATTGTTCGCGGCCGCGCGCGGGGCCGGTGCCCGGGAATGGGCCCGCGGCGAATGGATCCCTTTGCGGGTGTCCGCGCGCAACGAGTGGAACGCCATGCCCTTGATCACGTCGACGGGATTCCCACCGGAGATGCGGCAAAATGTCGAGCGCGCCCTGCGGGTGCGGTTCCTGCACCCCATCAACAGCGTGGGCGTGAAAGTCGGTTACATCGTCCGGGGATTGGCCGACTTGTATTTGAACCACCACCCCGTCCACCACTGGGACACGGCCGCGCCCCTCGTCATCCTGGAGGAGGCCGGCGGGCGCATGACCCATTGGGACGGTTCGGCGCTCGATTACGCCGACCCCCGTCGGCTCCACACCCAACCCCCCATCGCTTCCAACGGGGCGCGCCACGAGGATCTCGTCCGCGCGCTCGCCGCCTTGCCCGTCCCATGAAAAAGCCCCTGTCCCTCGCGCGCTACGGGGAAACGGAACTCGCCCGGGCCTTGGCCGACCCCGGGGCGGGTCTGCGCTGGGCGGCGTTTGAGGAGTTGGTGCGGCGGGGGGAGAAGCGGGGGTGGGACGCCTACGGTCTCTTGACGCGCGATCCGGTTTTGGCGGGGCTCTTCGCCTCCCCAAAAAACCCCTTTGAGGCCGTCGGTGTGGTCGTGGGACCGGATCTTTTGGCCCGCGCGCGCGCCGCCTGGGCCGCGGACGCGGGCGACGATGGCGCGCCGGTTTTTCAAATTAAATTTCGCCACCGTCGGCTCGACGTGATGACCCTCGGTCCTGTTCACGGGCTGGAAGGCGAACTTCCGGTGCGCGAGGGCTGGGGGGAGGTGTCGTTCCGCGTGACCGACGTCGACGCGTTTGTCCGCCGGGCGGACACGCCCGCGCCCGAGACCCGGGGTCGCTATTATTTGGTGCCGAAGGGGCCCGGCCCCGACAGCCAATGGTTATTGGTCCACGCCCCCGGGGGACGCGGCGTCCGCACCGTCCTTGTGCGTTTGATTTCCGTCGGGGCCCCCCCCCGTTCCGCCGGCCGGATGGTTTAAAGCGTCCAACAGAAGTCCGCGAAACGCCTCGCCGTCCCGCCGTTCCCGCTCGGACAACCCCAAAGACAGATAGGCTTCCACCCCCCGGTAGGCCTTGAGCGGTTTCCCCGCCCGCAGCCAGGCCTGGGTCAGTCGCCAGAGGATGAATTTGTCATCGGGTCGAAGATCCGCGGCGGCGCCCCAGGCCCGCGCCGCGTCCTCGGGGCGGTCCAATTTTTCCAACAGCTCGGCCCACTCCGTTTTAATATCGGCGTCACGGGGGAACCGTTGCGCGGCGGTGGCCAACCGTTCCAAGGCCAGGTGAAGGCGGCCCTCCTGGTATTCGGCCTTGGCGCTTTGGCTCCAAACACGCGGATCGCCCGCGCCCAAGCGCGTCGCGCGATCCAAGGCGGCGGCCGCCCGCGCGGTCTCCCCGTAATCCAGGAACAAACCGCCGAGCGCCGCGTTCAAATCGGGGTCCTCCGATCGGTGAGCCAACCCCTTGAGGTATTCCTCTTCGGCTTGATCGGGAACACGCAAATTGAAAAAAGCGTCCCCCAGGGCGCGGTGGGCGGACGCCAGCGCGTCCGGGTTCGACCCCTCCAGCCCGCTCTCCGCCAGCAACAAGGGCACGCGCCCGGTGGAAAGGGTCGCGGGCGATCGTTGCCGTTCTTCCCCGGGGCGGACGGGTTGTCGGAGGAACCCCACCGGCCGGCCGGTCGCGGCGCGGGAAACCGTGGACCCCCCCAGGACGAAAAGCGCGTCGGGATCGTCGGACGTCCAGCGGAGATCCGGCCGATCCCCCCAGACGCGTTGACGATAAATCGCCGCGGACCGAAGATTCGGCGTGCCCGCCGAAAGTCCCGCGCCGGGCGCCGCCGAGCGGAACACGTCGCCGGCGAGGGCCTCGGGGTCCTCGTGCCGGGGGAAAGCGCGGGGGATGAAGACGGGGAAGATCAAAGGAATGAGAAAAAGCGCCGGCCCCAGGGCCGGACGGATTCGAAGAACCTGTCGGGCGGCGCGCGCAAGCGGCGGAACGCACAACAGGAGCGCCAGGGATTGAAACACCTCCGGGCGGCGGCCGGAGACCAGGCCCGGCAAAAACAGGGCGGAGGCCCCGGCCAGGAGCCAAGCCCCCACGGTTCGGCGCTCCCGACGATCGGCGCCCCAAAACGCGAAAAGGGAAAGGGCGAGGGCGAGGGGCATCCGGATGTCCTCGGGCGACAACGCGGCCCGCGCGCGCGCGCCCCAGGGCGCTTCGGGACCGATCGCGCGGAGCCAGTTTTCGAGGACGACGCGGGCCGCGGTCACGGTTTGGCCGATGGTGGCCGATTCCCGCGCGGCGAGGAGCGCGGCGGGCAAAAGGAAAGCCGCGACGGCCGTCAGGACCAACGCGGCTCCAACGCCCCAACCGCGAAGCCGGGGGGACGGCGCGGGGCGAAGGCGGCCGTGAAGGAACGCCAGGGCCGCCAGCGCGGGAACGAGACAAAGGAACCGGGGGTCCGCCGCGACGGCAAGGCCCAGCGCCCCGCCGGCCGCCGCGGCTCTCAACACCGAGGGGGATCGCGCGACGGCCAGGGTTCGTTCGACCGACCACGCGCCGACGGTCAACAGCAACGCTTCCTCCCATTGGCCCCGGGCGGACAACCACGCGGGGCCGGCCAGGGCCCAGAACAGAAGAACCGCGGTTTCCGCCGTGGTCCAGCGCCGTTGTTCCTCCAGGGCCCACAACGCGGTCCCGCCCTCGGCGTCCCCCCGGGCGTGGCGCAAAAGCCGGGCGGCCACCAGGGCCGCGATTCCGGCCATCGCGGAGGTGGCCGCCGTCAACCGAAACGCGGGGGAGCCGAACGGGAAAAGCGCGAGGGCGAACCGGCCGAACCACACGGCCAACGGACCGGGGACATCGGGCGACGGGGCGAACGCGAGGGCGGCCAGCGCGCCCTGGGCCGTCGCCGCGTTGGGGGGCACCCCGGGGGACAAAGCCAAACCGAAGACGACCATCGACAAAAAAAGCAAAGGGGTCATGGCCGTCCCATCATGTCAAACCTTCGGGGTCCACGTCCACGGTCCAAACCGCCCCCGTCGGCGGCGCGAAGGACGACAAGCGCCCCAGGGTGTCGTCAGAAATCTCAGACGGGAACTTGACCACGACCTGCCATTGGTGCCAGCCCGCCTTTTGCCGGTGGAAGGCGGGCGCCGGCCCCAGGATCTCAACGCCGGGGCGCGGTCCGGCGGCCTCCAAATGATTGACCAACGCGTCCGCGGCCGCCTGGGCGGCTTCTTCGCGGCGCGCGCGAAGGACCACTTGGACGATTCGGGTGAAGGGCGGGTAGCGATTTTCCAACCGGAAACCGCGTTCCGCCTCGACGAAGGCCTCCGTGTCCCGGGCCGCCACGGCGGCCAAGGCGTAATGGTCCGGCCGTCGGGTTTGGATCAACACTTCCCCGGGGCGGTCGGCCCGGCCCGCCCGGCCCGCGACCTGCATGAGTTGCTGGAAGGTCCGCTCGGCGGCGCGGAAGTCGGGGAGGAGGAGCGAGCGGTCGGCGTCGATCACCCCCACCAAGGTCAAACGCGGGAAATCGTGCCCCTGGGCGATCATTTGGGTGCCGACGATGATGTCCACGTCCCCGTCGCGCACGCGGCGGTAGGCTTCCGCGTGGGCGCCCCGCGCGGCCATGGCGTCGGCGTCCCAGCGGAGGCAGCGCGCCGTCGGGAAAAGGGTCCCCAAGTCCGCGACCACGCGTTGGGTGCCGCGTCCGGCCAGGCGCAGAACCGCGTCGCCGCAGGCGGGGCATTGCGTCGCCAGGCCTTGACCGTGCCCGCAGGTGTGGCACCGCAGGGGCGGTTCGCCCGCGCGGTGGTGCACAAGGGGAATCGCGCAATGGGGGCAAACCGCTTCCCACCCGCAGGCCCGGCAGGCCACCCGGGTGGCGTAGCCGCGCCGGTTCAAGAACAGCAACGATTGTTCTTTGCGGTCCAAGCGGTCTTTCAGGGCCGCGACCAGCGCGTCCGAAAGGTACCAGCCCTCGTTGCGGGCGTCGATCCGCCGCACCGTCGGGAAGGGGCGGTCGTCGACCCGCTGGGCCAAAACGATCCGCTCGACCTCGCCGCGCCGGACGGCTTCGCGGGTTTCGAGGGACGGGGTGGCGCTGCCCAAGACGAGAACGGCCCCGTGCAAACGCGCTTTTTCCCGGGCGGCGTCGCGGGCGTGGTAGTGGGGGGCGTTGTCTTGTTTGAAAGAGGGATCGTGCTCTTCGTCCAGGAGGATGGCCCCGAGGGGTTCCACGGGAAGAAACAGGGCGGACCGGGGGCCGACGATCACCCGGGCGCGGCCCGCGCGGACGCGGTCCCAGACGCGCGACCGATCCCCGTCGCTCATCTCGCTGTGCCACAGGTCCAGGGCGTCGCCGAACCATCCCCGCAGACGGTCTTCCATTTGGGGGGTCAATCCGATCTCGGGCACCAACAGGATCGCGCCCCGCCCGTCGGCCAGAACGCGGGAGATCAACCGTCGGTACACTTCGGTTTTGCCCGACGCCGCGACGCCTTGGAGGAGGAAAACGCCGCCCCGCCCGGCCCGGTGCGCGGCGGTCAGGCGGTCGACCGCCCGGGCTTGGTCGTCGGTCAATTGAAAAGGTTCCGGCGGAACGCCCGGGCGGAGCGGATCGGTTTTCACGCGACGGGGGGGCGCGCGTTTGCCCAGGGAGCACACCGTGAACAGGGCTTCGCCCAAGGAGCAGAATGTGCGCTCGGCCATCCATCGCGCCAAATCCATGTCGCGGGGCCCGAGCGCCGCGACGGGGTCCACGGCGCCGAGGAGGGATTTCAGGGCTTCCGGGTGCGGACCGCCCGGTTCCGGCGCGTGCAACCGCACCACCATCCCCAATTGGCGGGCGCGGGGACCGAAGGGCGCCCAAACGCGCCGACCGGCCTCCACCGACAGGCCGGGGGGAACGAGATAATCGAATTGGCGTCGAAGGGGGATGGGAAAGGCCACCTCGGCCAGGAGGGGCTCTCCCATGACTATTGAGACGCTTCCAGGGCCGCCTTGAGCTGTTTCATGTCTTCCCACACCTCTTTTTTAAGGTTGGGGTTGCGCAGGAGCGCGGCCGGGTGGTACGTGGGCAGGAGACGGATCGCGGGACCGCCTTCGGGGAGCGTGAAATCCCGCCAGCGGCCACGGAACTTGGAAATGCCTTCGTCGGTCTGGAGCAGCGCTTTCCCCGCCGTGTTGCCGAGCGTCACCAGGAACGCGGGTTGAATGATGCGGATTTGGGCCATGAGGAAAGGGGCGCACACCGCCATTTCCTCCGGGGTGGGCGGACGGTCGTTGCCGCGCTTCGTGTTGTCCGTGGGGTCGATCATGGGGTGGCACTTGACGACGTTGGCGATGTACACCCACTTCCACGACGGAACGGCGGGCTGGCGCGACAGACCCGTGGCGGCCAATATTTTATCGAGCAGCTGGCCGGCCGGGCCGACGAAAGGTTCCCCCCGCCGGTCTTCGGCGTAGCCCGGGCCCTCGCCGATGAACATCGCCCGCGCTTGCGGGTTCCCGACGCCAAAGGCCAGTTGGATCCGCGAGGCGCCCAGGGGGCAGCGGCGGCAATCCCCGATGTGGGCGCGCAAGCGCTCCAGGCGGTCCGCGCGCGAAAGGGCGGGATCGTCCCGAAAGCCGGCGAGCACGTCGCCCGCTTTCGCCGGCGGCGGTTCCATCGCGGGGGTCGGGCGCTTTGCCGTCGCTTTGGGGGCCGCGGGGCGCACGGCGCCGCGGGGCGCGCGCAGGGCGTCCGCGCCGCCGTTTTTTACGCGCGCGCGAAGGCGGCGCACGATGTCGAGCATTTCGTCCCGGGGGTCAGTCACGTCGGCGCTCCAAGGTGTTGAGGATGAGGCGGGCCAGGGCTTTCTTGGAACCCGCGAAGGCCCGGACGGCCCCGTCGGTCGTCAGGAGCCAGGCGCGGGTCCGTTCCCCGCCCAAAGCGGCGGGCGGGTTGGCCACGATCAAATCGAGTTTCTTTTTCCGCATCTTTTCCCGCGCCCGGGCCAGCAGGCGGTGGGTTTCGAGAGCAAAACCGACCCGCAGCGCGCCGGGCCGGGCTTCGCGGGACAAGGTCGCCAGGATGTCCGGGTTGGGCACCAATCGCAGGACGGGCGCGGCCCGGCCTTTTTTCAATTTGGAACGGGCGGACCGGGCGGGACGCCAATCGGCCACCGCGGCCGCGCCGATGAGCACGTCCGCCGTTCGGCTCCCCCGGCGGGCGGCCGCGAGCATTTCCCGCGCCGACACGACGGGCACGGTCGTCACGCCCCGGGGGGCGGGGCGGCCGGTCGGGCCGGCCACCAGGGTCACGCGGGCGCCCGCGTCGCGGGCGGCCTCGGCCAAGGCCCAACCCATGGCGCCGGACGATTCGTTGGAAAGGAAGCGGACGGGATCGAGGTGTTCCCGGGTGGGCCCCGCCGTCACCAGGACGCGGCGGCCGCGCCAAAAAAACCGGCGCATAAAGCTAGGCGAGGGCCTTCCCCAGTTCGCGGACCAGATCGGCGGGTTCCATCAGGCGGCCGGCGCCGCGGTCCCCGGAAGCGAGCGCGCCGTCCACCGGTCCGAGAAAGCGTCGGCCGTCCGTCGTCAGGGTCGCGACGTTGCGGCGGGTGGCGGGGTGCGTCCACATGGGTTCGTGCATGGCCGGCGCCAGGAAAACGGGGGCGCGGGTCACCAAGAGGATCGCGCCCAGGAGGTCGTCGGCGGCGCCGTTCGCGAAGCGGGCCAGCGCGTTGGCGGAGGCCGGGGCCACCAGAACGGCGTCGGCCCAACGGGCCAGCTCGAGATGCGGCATTGAGCCGTCGGAGAGATCAAAGGCGTCCGTGGCGGTCGGACGGCCGGTCACGGCCGTGAGGGTGAGCGCGGGGAGGAACTTCTGGCCCCCCGCCGTGATCACCGCCCGGACCACCGCTCCGGCGTCGATCAGACGCCGCGCCACGTCGGGGGCCTTGTAGGCCGCGACGCTGCCGGTGACGCCGAGGAGGATTTTCCGACCAGGGAGGGACGCCACGAGGGGTTATTGGTCGCCGCTCGCCGGTTCCTCGCCCTTGGGGGCGTCGCCGTTGTCTTTCAGGATGATGGTCGGCAGGCCGATGTCCAGATCCTTCTTCTCGGGTTTCGGCGGGGGGGGCAGCTTTTCGATTTCTTCGAGGGACACTTTATTTCCCAAAATCTCCCGAAGGGATTGGGCCAGCAATTCCTGGGGGGGCAGCGCGGTGGCCTGGTCCCGTTGCTTGATTTCCTGGGCCCACCGGGTCGCCAGGGAGATCACGCGGTATTTGTCGTGGGTGACCACCTGCAGCAATTGGCTCAAGGGCGCGTCCAAGGGGATTTCGGCCGGCAATTCCTCAACGAACTTTTTCTTTTGGCTCACACGTTCCTCCTTCAATGAAAAAGCGGTCCCGACGCGCCCGGGGCGCAACGGGCGGTGCGGCGCCTCTCGGCCCGCAGGATCGCCGATAAATCGGCGAAGGCGTTCTCCAGGTCGTCGTTCACGACCAGGTAGTCGTAGCGGGCGGCCTCGCCCCACTCGCGGCGCGCGCCGAGCAAGCGCCGTTGGATGGTGGCCTCGTCGTCCTGGTTGCGGCGGCGCAGGCGTTCCTCCAGGACGGACCACGACGGGGGCGCGACGAACACCGTCACGCTGTCCGGCAGGGCTTGTTTGACCGCGCGGGCGCCCTGGACATCGATGTTCATCACCACGTCGTGCCCTTTGGCCAGATGTTCCTCCAGAGGGGAGCGGGGGGTGCCGTAAAAGTGGCCATGGACCTCGGCCCATTCGAGGAATTCGCCGGTTTCCCGTTTTTCCGCGAATTCGCGGGGGGTTAAAAAATAGTAATCGCGCCCGTGCGCTTCCGATGACCGCGGGGACCGCGTCGTGCAGGAGATGGACAGACGGGTGTTGGGCCGCCGTTCCGCCAGCGCCTGGCAAAGCGTCGACTTGCCGGCCCCGGAGGGCGCGGAAAGCACAAGGACGAGACCGCGGTTCATGGGAATGGAGACGTGGAATTATACCAAAAATGGACGCATATCCGGCGGCGGGGGGGCTTTGAAAATCAATCTTTTTCCCGTGGTCGGGTGGTCAAAGACCAGTTGGTGCGCGTGCAGGAGCGGGCGCGTCCCCGCGGGGCCGCCGTAGAGAGTGTCGCCCACCAGGGGGAAACCCAGGGCGGCGAGTTGGACCCGGATTTGGTGCGTGCGTCCGGTTTTGGGGCGCACTTCGAGAACGGACTGGTTTTTTTTGGGGAAGGTTTTGAGGACCTTGAAATCCGTTTCGGCCCAACGACCGGGCACCGTCGTCGTCATGCGGTGCGGTTCCTGGCGCGAACGGCCGACCATGGAGCGGACACGCCCCGATTTTTCCGTCGGGACACCGGCCACCACCGCCCAGTAGATTTTTTCGACCCGGCGTTCCGCGAACTGGCGGGCGAGGCGTTCGGCCGCCGCCGGGGTCTTGGCCACGACGATCACGCCGGTGGTGCCCCGGTCCAGGCGGTGGACGACCCCCGGGCGGTTTTGGGCGGCGTCGGCGCCCCAGCCGGCCGCGAGTTTCGGCCACAGCCGTTGCACCAGAGTGTCCGTTTGGTGGGGGCCCGCCGGGTGGACGACCCACCCCGCCGGTTTGTTCACCACAATCAGATCCCTGTCTTCGTGAAGGATCGGAACGGACCGCGCGGCGGAGGCCGGCAGGGTGGAAAATTCGGGCAGAACGATGGCGATCCGTTCGCCCGGGGCCAAAAGCCGTCGGCCCGGTTCGGGGTGACCCCCGACGGTGGCCAAGCCTTTTTTGATCAGAGCCTGCAGCCGCGTGCGCGACCAGCCCGGCAGCGACCGGGTTAAGAAACGGTCGAGCCGTTCGGGCGGTCCCGAAAAAACAAAGGCGCGTTCCGGGTTCACGTCGATCGCCGGGATCGCGTCCAGCCCGCCACGCCGAGCAGCAAAAGAACGACCGCGAGCACCGTCGTGGCGTTGAAAGGGCCCAGGAGCCCCCGCGCGTCGTCGCGAAAGGCCTCCATGCCCAAACGCGCCGCCGACGCCAGGGCCAGGTAGCCGAAGGCCAAGCGTCCGTGGCCCCGGGCGAAGCCCGGGCGCCGTCCCCAAAACCAAAGGGCGGCCGCGATGAAAAAATTCGCGGTGGCGTCGTAGAGTTGCGTCGGATGGAGAGGAACGCCCCGGGGCGCCAGGCTTTCCGGGGCGTGGAACGTCACCGCCCAGGGCCATCGGCAGACGGCCCCGTAGCAACACCCCGCGAAGAAACAGCCGATCCGGCCGAAGGCCTGGCCCAGGGCGACCCCGGGGGCCAAGACGTCCGCCGCGGCGCCGAGGGGGACGTTTCTCCGTCGAAAAAAAACGACCCCGGCCAACACGCCGCCGAGCAGTCCGCCCTGCCACATCAACCCGCCGCGCCACACTTTCAAAACGTCCAGGGGGGCGCCCGCGAACTCCCCGGCGTGGAAAAGGACGTAAAAAAGCCGGGCGCCCAGAAGACCGCCCAACAGCAGGGGCGCGCCCGCGTCCTGCACGACGGTTTTGGGCACGCCCGCGCGCGGCCCCCCCGCGGCGGCCAGGGCGAGGCCGGCGATGAAGCCGATCGCCGCGAACAGCCCGTAGGCGTGGAGGGCAAAGTCGCCGAAGCGGACCAGGATGGGGTGCATCACTCTTTCCCGAGACGGGGGGCGAAGTGTTGGACGATGAGGCAGGCGATGCCGACGGTGATGGCGCTGTCGGCGACGTTGAAAGCGGGCCAGTGCCAGCCCCGCCAATGGAAATCGAGGAAGTCGATGACCGCGCCGTGCCGGAGGCGGTCGATCAAATTGCCCAGGGCCCCGGCCCAAACGAAAGGGAGGCCGCTCCGGGCCCAGACGCCCTGCGCGGCGAAATCCTTGCCCATCTTCGCGAGCACCGCGAGAATGACGACCGTGACCCCGATAAAGAGCGCGTTCGATTGGGGGAGGATGCCGAACGCCGCGCCCGTGTTGCGCACGTGGACGAGGTTGAAGAACGGGAACACGTCGATGGCCCCGTGGAGCGGCAGGGCGCGCAGCGCCCATTCCTTCGTGATTTGGTCGAGGGCGAGGACGACGAGAACGAGGACCACCGCGGCGCGGCGTTTCACGCGGGTTGGACGGCCCGTTCGGCGTCGGCGCAGCGCGCGCAAAGGCCGGCGGGGGTGAGCTCGCGCCAGAGCCAGCACCGCGCGCACTTGGCCCCGGGGGCGGCCGTGACCGCGCCGGGAACGGGCGCCTCGACGGCGGCGAATTCCAGGCGGACCACCGCCACGCCCAGGAACGAGGCCAGCGCCGCGGGGGCCAGATCCGCCAAGGGGCCGCCCGCCGGAAGGGTGAGGGGCAGCGCGGCGTCGTTGGCGCTTTTGACCGCGCCGGATTGCCGGGCCTTTTCCACGGCTTCGTTGGCGGCCCGTCGGGCGCGCAAAAATTCGGCCATGGCCGGGGTTCGCGGCAGGTCCAAGGTCGTCGGAAACGGGTTCAGAAAGACGCTCTCGGGGTTGTCGTCGGCGCCGAGTTTGTTTTCCTCGCGCAGGGTTTGCCAGGTTTCCTCGGCGGTGAAGGAGAGAAGGGGCGCCAGGACCTTGGCCAGCCCGCGGGCGATGATCCAGAAGGCCGTCTGGGCGCTGCGGCGGCGCGGCGCGTCGGGCGCGTCGCAATACAGAACGTCCTTGCGGACGTCCAGGTAGAATTCGGAGAGGACGTTGATGCAAAAACCGTCGGCCAGGGTCGCGGTGACCAAGTGGAATTCGGCTTCGTCGTAATGACGGGCCGCGCGTTCGAGAGCGTCGTTGAACGCGCCCAGGGCGGCCAAATCGAGGGGCTCGAGGGCGTCCAGGGGGCGCGCGTGGCGGGCGGGATCAAAATCCCCCAAATTGCCGAGGAGGAACCGCAGGGTGTTGCGGATTTTTCGGTAGGTGTCGATGACGCGGTCCAGGATGTCCTGGGAAAGGCGCACGTCCTCGCGGTAGTCGGTGACGGCGACCCAGAGCCGCACGATGTCGGCGCCGTATTTTTGGATGAGCTCCTGCGGCGCGATCACGTTGCCGAGGGATTTCGACATGGCGCGGCCTTGACCGTCAAGGACGAACCCGTGGGTCAGCACGCGGCCGAAGGGGGGCTCGCCCGTCAAGGCCACCGCCGGCAGCAGGGAGGTCTGGAACCAGCCGCGGTGCTGGTCCGAGCCTTCCAGGTACATGACGTCGGCGCGCTTCGTGCCCCGGGTTTCCGGCCGCTGGCCGAGCACGGCCGCCCAGGACACGCCGGAATCGAACCACACGTCGACGATGTCTTCCTCTTTCCGGTGGCCTTTGTGCCCGCACTTGGGGCAGGGGCCGGTGGCGCCGAAATGGGCGGCGTCTTTTTCGTACCACACGTCGCCGCCGTGTTTGTGGAATTCCGCGACAACCCGGTCGAACACGGCGCGGTCGCGCAGGGGTTCCCGGCATTGTTCGCACAGGAACATGGGAATGGGCGTGCCCCAGAAGCGCTGGCGCGAGAGGCACCAGTCCGGGCGCGTGCGCAGCATGCCCAGGATGCGTTCCTGGCCGTATTCGGGGATCCATTCGACGTGGTTGGTGCTTTGGATGAGCGCCGTGCGGAAGGCGTCCCCCACTTTGAGAAACCATTGGAGCGCGGCGCGGAAGAGGATCGGGTTTTTGCACCGCCAGCAGTGGGGGTAGCTGTGGGAGATTTTGACTTCTTTCAAAAGCGTCTGGGCCTTGGCCAGGCGTTCGACGATCACGGGGTTGGCGTCCCAAACGGAAACCCCGGCCAGATCGTTGGGCAGGACCTCGGGGGTGAACCGCCCGCGGTCGTCCACCGGGGAAAGCACGGGCAGGCCGTAGGCTTTGCCCACGGCGTGGTCGTCCTCCCCGTGGCCCGGGGCGATGTGCACGACCCCGGTCCCCTCCTCGGCGGAAACGAAGTCGGCGAGCACGCCCTGGGAATCGTTGTTGTTGAGGGGGTTTTTGGCCACCAGACCTTCGAGGCTCAATCCCTCGACGGCCGGGGCGTTCGCCTTGCCGGGGCCGAACATTTCCTCCAACAGTTTCCAGCCGGGGTCGCCGACCAAAAAGCGTTCGTGGGTTTGGGCCGATTCGAAAAGCCGGTACCGTCCCTCCGGATGAAACGCCAGCGCCACGTTGGCCGGCAGGGTCCAGGGGGTGGTCGTCCACACCAGCACGGACACTTTTTTGCCCGGCGTCTTTGCCATCCGCTGGGCGTCTTCGTTGGCGGGCCATTCCACGACGGGGAATTTCACGAAGACCGAGGTGGAGGTCTTGTCCGCGTATTCCACCTCGGCCTCGGCCAGGGCGGTCTCGCAGGTCGGGCACCAATAAACCGGTTTCTTGTCTTGAACGATGTAGCCCTTTTCGAAAAGATCGTAGAAGGTCCGGGCGATGCCGGCCTCGTAATCGGGGGACAGCGTTTTGTAGGGGTGGTCCCAGTCGCCCAGAACCCCCAGGCGTTTGAACTCCCGCTTTTGGGCTTCGACCCAATGCTCCGCGTAGCGCGTCGCCTCGTGGCGGAAAGGCACGCGGCCCACCTTGCGTTTGTCCCATCCTTTTTCCTTCATCAATTGGTGTTCGATGGGCAGGCCGTGGCAGTCCCATCCGGGGATGTAGGGCGAGCGGAACCCCCGCAGGCCTTTGTACTTAACGATGATGTCCTTCAAAATTTTGTTGAGCGCGTGGCCCACATGGATCGCCCCGTTGGCGTAGGGGGGACCGTCGTGCAGGACAAAGGGCGCTCCCCCGGCGTTGCGCTCCTGGATTTTCTTGTAGAGGTGGATTTTTTCCCAATGCGCCAAAAGGCCGGGCTCTCGCTGGGGGAGGTCGGCCTTCATGGGGAAATTGGTTTTGGGCAACTGAACGTTGAATTTGGGTTTCATGGAACGTTCATTTTAGCCAATTTCGATCATCGCGGGGCTCGGGTTCAAGATTTGCGGCGCGCGCGACGGGCGGCGATTTCGCCCTGGCGGGCGTAGTCGATGGCCTCCCCCAGGACCCGGGCGGCCTCCTGGGGCGCGTGGAACCCCATGGAGTTCTCCGAAGAGATGAAGTCCAGCCGCCACTGGGCCTTGCGCTGGAAATCGCGGGCGGCGGTCAGTTGGGCCTCGGGCACGCCGTCTTTTTTGGCCTCGACCATGGCGTCCAACTGGTCCATGAGGGCTTGAGCCGCCCGCTGCAACAAGGCGTGGTTGCGTCCCTGAATGAGGTCCACCCGTTCCCGTATTTCCTCTTCCGGGATGCGGTGGCAGGTTTGGCAGGCCCGGTTGATGTTCAGAAGCGGGCTGCGGACCCAGTGGTCGGAGACTTTGGTGGCGCCGTCGCGCATGTAAGGCATGTGGCAATCGGCGCAGGACACCCCGCTGCGGGCGTGCACGCCCTGGCTCCACAGCTCAAATTCCGGATGTTGGGCTTTGAAGACCGGCGCCCCGGTTTCGGCGTGTTTGTAATCGAAAAAGGGCTCTCCGTCAGGGAATTTGGACGTGCCCCAAAAATCTTCCAGGTTTTCGGCCCGCAGGCCCTTGCCCCAGGGGAAGGTGAGGGGCGCCTTCGTGCCGCAATAATATTCCACGTGGCACTGCCCGCAGACGAAGGAGCGCATTTCCGTTTGAACCGCCAGGGTGTTGGGGTCGTAGGGCGTCCGGCGGTCGCCGGCGCGCCAGCGTTCGATGGAGGGCAGGTGCGGCGCGGGGGCGTTGGAGGCCGCGAAAGCCTGGATGCCCAGCATGAACCCCGGTCGCGTGACCCGCAGTTTCATGCTTTTGGGATCGTGGCAGTCCACGCAACTCACCGGGTGCGCGTGGCCCAGATCGTGGAGTTGTTTGTTGGCTTCTTGATAACTCAATTTGTGGCTGGCCTCAAACCCTTTCAGGACGTCGCCGTCTCCGAGTTTCCGGTAAAGGGGCATCACGGAGGCGTGGCAATGCAGGCAGGAACCCGACTGGGGTTTCGTGAGCCGTTCGGTCTTTTCCTGGTCGGAAAGCATGTAAGCGTGCCCGCGCCGGTCGCGGTAGTCGATGGCGAAGGCGTAGCCCGCGAACATCCGCTTGAGCCAGGGGTCGCGGTCCAGTTTGTCCTGGGGCATGGCCTCGCTGCCGCCGTGGCCGCCGAAACGGGTGCGCGTCGAGAGCGCGGTGAGCTTGTAGGTGTCGTACTCCTTGGGCCAGTTGACGCCCCATTGGGCGGGGTCGGTGGTGTCTTCGGTGACTTCCACCAGGCGCACATAGGGGCGGCGCGCCTCCCCCTTGCGCTCGAAAATGTTCACGAGGAGCGCGGTCGCGCCGGCCGTCGCGACGACGAGGCCGAGCGCGACGAGCGCGACGGCTTTTTTGGATTTCAAGAGGTCGGGGGAGAGGGTCATGAGGCGGATCCTTTGGTTTCGTTTTCACTGTAAATTCGGCCCATCCCGGTTTTGTCGCCGTGGCCGACGTTGCGGTGGCAATGGACGCAGCGCAAGGCCTGGCGCCCCGCCGCCAGGCCCGTGCCGTGCACCAGGGCGTCGTGGCAGCGGAGGCAGTTGTCCTGAAGGATCGCGTCGTTGCGGGGGGTGACCCGGAGGGGTTCGTGGAAATCTTGAAAGGTGAATCCCTTGGAGTGGCGGTAGCCGTTGTCGGCCTTGGCCAGGTATTTCGGCACCAGCGCGTGGGGCAGGTGGCAGTCCACGCACTTGGCGACGTTGTGGTGGCTGGCTTTTTGCCAAGAGTCGAAGGACGGTTGCATGATGTGGCAGTTGACGCAGGCCTTGGGGTCGGCGCTGAAATAAGACAACCCCTCCGCGTAGCGGAAGGTGTAAGCGCCCACGCCCAAAAAGACGCTGCCCAGCACCAACAGAGCCCACACGCTTTTCTGACCGGTGTTCACGGGGGGCGATTTTACTTAAATCGGAACGGGGGGCGGACGACCCCGCGCTCGGTGACGATCGCGGCGATGAACGCGGCGGGGGTCACGTCGAAGGCGGGGTGACGGGCCCGGGCCCCAGCGGGGGCGACGCGGCGGCCGGCGAAGGACAGCACTTCGGCCGCGGGGCGCTCTTCGATCGGGATGCCGTCGCCGGTTTTTGTGGACGGGTCGATGGTGGACGCGGGGGCCGCGACGTAAAAAGGAACGCCGTGATGGCGCGACGCAATCGCCAGGGCGTAGGTGCCGATTTTGTTCGCCGTGTCGCCGTTGGCCGCGATGCGGTCCGCGCCGACGATCACGGCGTCGACTTTTTCGGTTTTGAGGATGTGCGCGGCGGCGTTGTCGGTAAGAATTTCGTAGGGGATCCGTTCCCGCGCGAGTTCCCAGGCGGTGAGTCGCGCTCCCTGGAGGTACGGGCGGGTCTCGTCGATGTACACTTTTTTTATATTCCCCCGGGCGTGAGCGGAGCGGACGATTCCCAGGGCGGTGCCGTAACCGGCCGTGGCGAGGGCGCCCGCGTTGCAGTGGGTGAGGACGACGGTGTTTGGGGGCAAGAGACCCGCGCCGTGATCGCCGATGAGACGGCAGGCGGCGCGGTCTTCGGCGGCGATGGCGACGGCTTCGTTCTCAAGTCGCGCGGAAAGAGCGCGGGAATCGGTTTTCCAGACCCGGGCCATGCGTTCGAGGGCTCCGAAAAGGTTAACGGCGGTGGGGCGGGTGGCGGCGAGCCGGCGGCGGGCCTTTTCCAGACGGTCCCGGCGAGCGCCGCCGGGGGCTCGGGCGGCCAAGGCGAGGCCGAAAGCGGCGGCGCAGCCGATGGCGGGCGCGCCCCGGATCGACATGTCGCGAATGGCGCGGGCCACGTCGTCGACGGTGCGGCAGGAAATCCAGCGGACCCGCGCGGGGAGGTCCCGCTGTTCCAGGACCTCCAGCCGGGACCCGCGCCAGCGGAAGGGAACGACCGGCACGCGGGTCCCCTTTCCGGTTAAGGGATCGTCTCCATCATGTCTTCGAGCTCTTCTTCGGCGCGGCCGGAGATTTCCACGGTCTTCTCCTTGCCCTTTTGGCCGCGGACGATCTTGACGCTACGGTTTTTGACCTCGAAAAATTCGGCCAGGTAGCTGGTCAGTTCGTTGTTGGCCTTCCCGTCGATGGCGGGGGCCGCGACTTTCACGCGCACGGTGGACCCGATGCGGCCCACCACTTCGCTGCGCACGGCGTTGGGAATCACACGCACTCGAATGATCATCGTTGACACTCCTTCGGGCCGCGCGCGGAGGACCCGGGCTAGAGGGTCGGCCGCGGCGCGGCGGGGATTCCGGGACAATCTCCGGATCGGATCACATCGCCGACAGTTCTTTGGACCGTCGGGCGGCGGCGGCCAGGGCTTTTTTCATCGTCCCCGGCCAATCGCCTTTCAACAAAACCTTCAACGCGGCTTCGGTGGTGCCCCCGGGGCTGGTGACCCGCCGGCGGAGTTCCGCCGGGGCCTCCGGGCTCTCGGTCAACATACGGCCGGCCCCGTAAATCGTTTGCCGCGCCAGGGCCTCGGCGGTGGCGGCCGGCAGCCCCAGGGCCGCGCCGGCGGCGGCCATCGCTTCGGCCAGCAAAAACACGTAGGCGGGTCCCGAGCCGGAAAGGGCGGTCACGGCGTCCATGCGCGCCTCGGTGGTTTTCCACACCGGACCCAGGGCCGACAAGAGCGCCCGGGCCGCCGCTTCGTTTTTGCGGCCGGCGCGGGCGCCGCGGCAATAAACCAGGGCGCCCGCCCGCAGAAGCGCCGGCGTGTTGGGCATGGCGCGCACCACCGGGACCCGGCCCAAAATTTTTTCGATCGTCGCGGTTTTAACCCCGGCGGCCACCGACAGCACGGTCTGTCGCGGCCCCACCGCCCCTCGGAGCCCCCGCAGAACCTCGCCCATAAGCTGGGGCTTGACGCAGAGGACCACCACGTCGGCCCAGGTCGCGGCGGCCCGGTTGTCCGTTCCGGCGCGCACGCCGAATTTTTTTTGCACCGCGCGCCGTTGGTCGTCGTTCGGGTCCGTCACCCAGAGGTCGCGCGGCCGGGCCCGGCGCGCCGCCAACAAACCGCCCACCAGGGCCCCGCCCATGTGGCCGGCGCCCAGAACGGCGATTTTCACGACCGGTCTCCGAACAGCGCCGTGCCCAGGCGAACGAGGGTGGCGCCTTCTTCGATGGCCACTTCGAAATCCGCCGACATGCCCATGGACAGGATGGGGGCGTCGTTTTGGAAAAACGCGCGGTGGTGGTCAAAAAGCTTTTTCAAATGACGAAAGTAGGGTCGCGTTTTTTCCGGGTCCGGGAACAACGGGGGCACCCCCATCAAACCCTCGATGCGGACGAAGGGGAAACGCGTGGCCCGTTCCAAGAAAGCCGTCAAAGATTCGGCCGGAAGCCCCTGTTTGGCCGGTTCCTCCGAGATCTTGATTTCCACCAGGCAACTCACGGGCTGGGCCCGCCGACCGCCTTCCGTGTCCAGCAATTCCATCAGCTTCAGACTGTCCACGGACTGAACGCAATCAAAAATTTCCAGGGCTTTTCGGGCTTTGTTCGACTGTAAATGGCCGATCAGATGCCAGCGGGGGTGGCGATTTTCGGGAAAGCGGTCCCCCAACGCGATTTTTTTGCGCTCCGCCTCTTGAACGCGACTTTCCCCGAATTGCCAAAGACCCAGCTCCCAGGCCTCCCACACACGTTCCGGCGGGAGGGTTTTCGTCACCGCCAGGATATCGATCTCGTTGGGGTTCTTTTTCGCCCGCTCGGCCGCCCGCCGCACGCGCGCTCGGACGTCTTCCAGGGCTTGGGCCAATGCGGGTGCGGTGGAAGGAAGCGCCATGGGAACCTTTGAATTGTATCAAATTTCGGCCATTCCCGAAACCCTTGCCACGCCATTCCGGAAATGGTTTACTCAACCCACATTTTTCCGAAAGCGCGGGATCGGAAATCAAGGAGAAAATTATGAAATCGTTGAATGACAAAACTTTTATTTCCCTGGCGTTGATGTCGCTGGGGTTCCTTTTGAGCGGTTGCCCCAAGGCGAAAGGCCCGGCTGTGGAACCGCCGCCGGTGGAAGACGAAGCCACCGCCCCCGAAACCCCCGTGGACGCCACCGGGGCGGCCCTGGACATCGGCACGGACTTCGCCGCGGTGCCCGGCGTGCTGGAATCCGTTTCTTTCTCTTATATGAGCGCCGAATTGTCCGACATGGCCCGCGCCAGCCTCAAAAAGAACGCCGCGGTTCTGAAGAGCGTTTTGAAAGACCAACCCTCGGTGAAGGTTCGCGTGGAAGGCCACTGCGACGAGCGGGGCACCCTGGAATACAACCTCGCCCTGGGGGAACGCCGGGCCACGGCGGTCCGGGGTTATTACGCCACTCTGGGCATCTCCAAAGCCGCCCTGTCGACCATTTCCTACGGCGAAGAGCGCCCGGTTTGCACCGAGGCCGACGACGACTGCTGGGCCCAGAACCGGCGCGGAGAGACGACCTTGAAGGCCGTGACCGCCGTTCGGGTGCCGCTGGCCCAATAGGACCCGTCCGCCGTTCGGCGGGGTTGCCATGCGCGTCTCGGCGCTTCTCATCGCGGGTATCGCCCTGCCGGCCCTCTCCGGTTGCCTGGCCACGCGGCAGGAAATCGAAGACCTGCGGGCCGACATCATCCGCTTGAACACCACTCTTCAGTCCCAGCAGAAAAAAGAGGCGGAGTTCCAGTCCGCCCTGCAGGAGAACCAAGAGGGACTGCAGGGGAACCAGGCGGATTTGATGAACAAAATGGGCGAGCTCACTCACAGTTTGGAAGCCCTGTCGTCCCAGCTGGTGGAAAGCGACGACCGCATGACCACCCTGTCGACCCGTCTCGACGATCTCGACAAAAACGTATCGAACCGTTTGGACGCCGTGGTCAAAACCGTCCAAGGCGTCAAAAGCATTCCCGCCCCCTCGCCCTCGCGCTTTTACCAGGCGGGCTACGCGGAGTTCACCAAGCGGCGCTACGCTCAGGCCCTGCAGGTGTTCCAAAATTATTTGGATCAATACCCCGACACCGAGCAGGCGCCCCAGGCCCAGTATTACATGGGCGAGGCCCACCTGGCGGAAAAGAACACCGAGGAGGCCCTCGACGCCTTCGACGCGGTGATCAAGAATTACCCCAAATCCGGTTCCGTGCCGGCCGCCTACTTGCAAAAAGGCAAGATCCTGGAGGGGGAGGGAAAAATTTCCGAAGCCATCGCGATCTACGACGCCCTGGCCCGCAAATACCCGCACCGCAAAGAGGCGCAAACGGCGGCCCAACGTTTGCGGGCTCTGCGGGGGGACAAGGACCCCGCGCCCAAGCCCGCGGCCAAACCGGCCCCCAAACCCGCGCCCAAACCCAGCGACAGCGGCGCCGGCCGCTGACCCGTTTTTTATGAAACCGTTTTCCCTCCGTTGGTTGCTATTGATTTTGGCGAACGCCGCGCCGCTGGCGGCGGCGGATTCGCTTTATCTGGAACTCTCCGCCCGGGGGGAAAAAATTGACCTTGGACTTTCCGTCATCGGCGCCGACCGGGGCGTGGCCGAGGCCCCCGCCCTGGCCGTCGAAATCGCCCGGACCATCAAGAGCGATTTGGCCGTCACCGGCCTCTTCACTTTGATCGAGGGCGGTCCCGTGTACGACGGCCGTGCGGGCCAGGCCGAGGCTTGGTCGCGCCTCGGGGCCGATTTGGTGGCCGCCGGGCGGGTGGACAGGGCCGCGTTGGGCGGGCTGCGGTTCACGGCCACCCTGCACGAAACCAACACCGGCCGTGCGGTGGTGACGAAGAGCTACGCGCTCGGCGAGGGCGCGCGGCGGGCCGCCCACCTGTGGGCCGACGAGATCGTGCGTTATTTCACCGGCCAGGCCGGGTCGGCGGCGAGCCGGGTCGTTTTCGTCAACGACGCCACGGGCAAAAAAGAAGTGTGCGTCATCGACGCCGACGGCGAGGGGTTCCGCCGGTTGACCAACGACCGGTCCATCGCGCTGTTCCCGAAGCTGTCCCCCGACGGGTCCCAAATCCTTTTCACGAGTTTCCGGGACGGCGGGCCCGCCATCCACGTCATGAACGCCGACGGAACCTCCCGGCGCGTGCTGTGCCGCTACCCCGGCCTGAACGCCGCCGCGGCCTGGACGCCCGATGGCCGTTCCATCGTCGCCACCCTCTCCCTCGACCGGGAACCCAATTTGCACGTGGTCGACTTGCAGGGGCGGGTGATCCAGACGTTGACCCAATCGGCCGCCGCCGACACGGCGCCGACGGTGTCCCCGGACGGCCTGCGGGTGGCGTTCACGTCCGACCGGCCGGGCTCGCCCCAGATCTACACCGTGGACACGACCGGCGCCAACATCCGTCGGGCGGTCACCGGCGGACTGTGCGATTCGCCCCAGTGGTCGCCCCTGGGCCACCTGGTGGCCTTCACGATGCTGGAAAAACGTTACTTCGATCTGTGGACCCTCGAGGTCGCCACGGGCAAGACCGCCCGCCTGACCTTCGGCGAGGGGGACAACGAGAACGCCGCCTGGTCGCCCGATGGCCGGCGGCTGGCGTTCACCACGACCCGGCGCGGCAAGCCCGAGTTGTGGATCATGGGCGCCGACGGTTCGAACCCGCGCCCCCTGGCGGCCCTGCCGGGCCGCTCCTTTACCCCCCACTGGGGCCGATGACCAAAAAAAGAGAGAGTTTTCCATGAACCCGACGCGCAAAGATTTCCTGTCCATGGCCGACGTTTCGGCCGCCGACATCGACGAGCTGTTGACGACCGCCCGCTACCTCAAGACGCGGCGCGGCGGCCCGTCCCAGGCCCTGGCCGGCAAGACCCTGGGCATGATCTTTCAAAAGCCCTCCACCCGCACCGCCGTGTCCTTCGCGGTGTCCATGTACGAGTTGGGCGGCTTCGCCCTCACCTTAAACGACCAACAACTGCAGATCGGGCGGGGCGAAACCATGGCCGACACGGCGCGCACGCTGTCGCGTTACCTGGCGGGGATCGTGATCCGCGCCCGGCGCCACGACGACGTGGAAGAGTTGGCCCGGGCCGCCACGGTCCCCGTGATCAACGGCTTGACGGAGCGGGAGCACCCCTGCCAGGTGCTGGCCGACCTGCAAACGGCCCTGGAAGCCTTTCGCTTGAAAAAAACGTCGGACCTCCGTAAACTAAAAATCGCCTACGTGGGCGACGGCAACAACATGGCCCAGTCGTGGATGCTGGCGGCCGCCCTCCTGGGACTGGAGTTCGTCGTGGCCAGCCCCGACGGCTACCAACCCCACCGTGAATTTCAACAACGCGCCGCCGCGATGGCGCGCGCGAGCAAGGCCCGGGTGAGCGTCGTCGAAGACCCCGCCGAGGCCGCCCGCGGCGCCGACGTGATCTACACCGATGTTTGGACCTCCATGGGCCAGGAGGCCGAGGCCGACAAGCGGCGCCGGGTGTTCCGCCCCTACCAGGTCAACGAGGCGTTGCTGGACAAGGCCGCGAAGCGCGCCGTCGTCATGCATTGCCTGCCGGCGCACCGCGACGAGGAAATCACCGCCGGCGTCCTCGAGGGGCCGCGCTCCGTCGTGTTCGAGCAGGCGGAGAACCGCCTGCACGCCCAAAAGGCCGTCCTGCTCAAGTTCCTCGGTCGCCGCCGCCGGTGATCCGCCCCCTGGGGGAGGACAGGCCGGTCGTTCCCGCCTCCGCCTTCGTCCACCCGGCCGCCGAGGTCATCGGCCGCGTGCGGCTCGGGGAAAACGCCTCCGTTTGGCCGGGGGCCGTCTTGCGGGGCGACATCGACCCCATCGAAATCGGGGACAATTCCAATATCCAGGACAACGTCGTCTGCCACACCGATCACGGCGTGCCCACGGTCATCGGGCGCGGCGTGACGGTGGGGCACGCGGCCGTGCTTCATTCCTGCACGGTGGAAGACGACGCCCTCATCGGCATCGGCGCGATTGTGTTGGGCCGCGCGGTGGTGCGCCGGGGCGCTTTGGTGGGCGCCGGGGCGGTGGTCCCCCCGGGGGCCGAAATCCCCGCGGGGGTGTTGGCCCTGGGATCGCCCGCCCGCGCCGTGCGTCCGTTGACCGAGGCCGAGCGCGACGGGATGCGCGCGAACGCCCGGAATTACCTCGCCCACGCCGCGCGCCACCGCGCCGCCGCGCAATAAACGCTGATTCTCGCCCGGGTTTTTCGCTACAATAGGAAAACAATGAAACGGACCCGTTCCGCCCCGCGGCCGTGAGCCGCGCGATCTATTTCGAGACGGTCAAGGCGCTGGAGCGCCAGGCCGCCGGCGTTCAAACCCTTTCCCGCTACGCCCGCTCCTCCGCCAAACGCGAGCAGGTCCTCACCGATCTGTTGGCCAAAACCCTCGAGATCGTCGGCGCCGACGCCGGCGCGGTGTTGTTGGCCGACGAGGGCGCGGGGGTTTTCGAATTCGCCGCCGTCCAGTGGGCGGGCCTCAACCCGACGGAAGCCTCCGCCCGGGAAAAAGCCCTGAAACTGTTCCGTTTGAAGCTCAACGACGGGATCATCGGCCAAGTGCATCAAACCCAGGAACCCGTCGCCCTGCCCGACGTCTCCAAAAACGCGGTCTTCCGCAAAGACATGGCCGAGGCCGTCAAATACGAAATCAAAAACCTGCTCGCCGTGCCGATCCAAACCGAGGACGCGCGCCTCGGGGTGCTGGAGCTTTTCAACAAGACACCCAAAGGCACGTTTTCGGCCAGCGACATGGGCATCGCGGTCGCCCTGGGCTATCAGATGGCCCTGGTGCTCGACATTCACCGATCGCGGAACGCCGCCATCGAGCTCGCCACCAAGGCGTCGTCCCCGGCGCCCGCTCCCGGCCCTTCGGCCGCGCCCCCGCCCGCGGTGTTGCCGACCGCGGCCATCGAGTTGCAAGAGGCGCGCCGCATCGCCCGGGACGCCCAGGCCCAATTGCAGGAAACCCGGCAACTCCTCGACACGGCGCTCCAGGTGCAGGAAGAGGCCACGCGCCGCGCCGCCGCTCTTTCGGAGGAATTGACCCGAGCCAAGGCCATGGCGGAAGCCGCCACCCCCGCCCAGCAGATGACGCGGCTGCTTCGTTCCGTGGAGCCCATCGCCTTCACCCTGTCGGTGGACCAAATTTTGAAGAATTTCGCCGAGTTGGTCGGGCGCCTCGTCAACGCCCAAGCCACCCAAATTTTCCTTTGGGACGAACGGGCCGAACAATTCACCCTGGCGCACTCCACCGTGTCCTCGTCCCTCAACAAAGGCCTCGTGGTCGCCTTCAAAAAGGGGGAAGGGCTCGCGGGGTTCGCGGGCGAGCGCATGGAACTGGTCCACGTCGATGACGTCACCCGCGACGACCATTTTTCCAAGTCCATCGACGAAGTCCCGGGGGTTTTGACCAAGGCGGTGTTGGCGGGTCCTCTCGCGGCCAACGGGCGGCTGGTGGGCGTCTTGGAAGTCATCAACCGGCGGGACGGCGAGTCGTTCACCGGGGAGGACGGCGTGTCCCTGGCGGGCATGGCCCTTTTGGGCGCGGCGGCCCTGGAAAAAGCCCTGACCCACCGCGCCCTGGCGGATTCCGCCCGTTTGACGTTGGCGGCCATCAGCGACCTGGTCGACGCGCGCTCTCCCGCGGAAAACGGCCGGGCGGAACGGATGCGGCAGGGCGTCCTCGCGCTGGGCGAGGCCCTTACGATGAAAGACAGGGAACTGAAAGATTTGGAATGGGCGGCTTTGCTGTACAACGTCGGGAAAATCGCCCTGCCCGCGGAACTGTTCACCAAAAGGGGGGAATTGAGCGCCAAGGACCGTGAGTTGCTCCAAAGCGTTCCGGTGGTCAGCGGCCAAATTTTGGGACCGATTCCCGCCCTGGGCGGCGTGGCCAAAATCGTGCGCCACGTCCAGGAACGCTGGGACGGCGCCGGGTCGCCGGACCGCCTGGCCGGTGTGGAAATCCCCGCGGGCGCCCGGATCCTGGCGGTGGTGGATTTGTTGGAAAATCTGCTCGCGGGGGGCCCCGGGCGGAAACCCCTGCCTCTCGAGGTGGCCCTCGATGAAGTCGAGGTTTGCGCCGAAAAACAATTGGACCCCGCGATGGTGGAAACCCTTTTGCGTTTGGCGCGCGCCCACCGCCTGCGCGCCCTCGGCCGCCCGCGGTGAGCGCGGTCGCCGTGTTCATCACGGCGGCGAACGCCCGGGAGGCCCGGCGACTGGCCGAGACCCTCGTGGCCGAAAAACTGGCCGCCTGCGTGACGGACGCCGGTGTCGTCCGTTCGGTGTACCGGTGGAAGGGCCGCGTGGAGCGGGCCCGCGAGCGTTTGCTGATCGCCAAGACCGCCCGCCGGCGCCTCGCCGCCCTCACGGCCCGCGTGAAAACCCTTCATTCCTACGAAGTGCCGGAGACGGTCGCCTTTCCCCTGGTCGGGGGCAACGCGGCCTATTTGGCTTGGGTGGAAAGGGAGACCGACCAGCGGGCCGCAATCCCGTCGGAACGCAGGGGGGTTTTTAAGGCCGCCGAGAGGGCGACCACCTCGTCCAGAACCCGCCGTCCCTCCCCGTCTTCCAAAAACCGCGGTTGAAAGTGGACGCGTGCCGCGTCCACGAGCAGGGGGCGCAGTTCCACCTCGGGCGGGCCCTTCGACGGAAACGACAGGAGAAGGAAGAGCGCGTGCCGGGCCTTGGGGTTGCGGGTGCCGAAGGCGAAGTTGCCCAGGCTGTAAAGGACGGGGACGTTTTCGATGACCTCGACGCCTTGGTGGGTGTGGGGGTGGTGGCCGATCACCGCGTCGGCCCCCGCCGCGACGGCCGCCCGGGCCAGGGCCCGTTGGGAGTCGGTCGGGGTCGATTGGTATTCCTTGCCCCAATGGATGGACACGACCACCCGGTCGGCGATTTTTCGGGCGGCGGCCACGTCGGTCGCCACGACGGCCTCGGTGGGAAAGGCCGTTCCCGGTTTTTTCGGTCCCGCGTGGAATTCCATGGGGTGCGTGTGGCTGTAGGCCAGGAAGGCCACGGTCGTTCCGCGCACGACGAACAACGCGGGCGCGCGCGCGGCCGCGGCGTTGCGACCCCCGCCCACGGTTTTGATTTTTAATTTTTCAACGTGGCCCAAGGTGTCCAGGAACACCTCCGGCCCGAAATCCCCCGTGTGGTTGTTGGCCACCGAAAGCAGGTCGAAACCGGCCTCGGCCAACCCCGCGATGTGCGCCGGCCGGGTCACGAACCGGTATTCTTTTTTGGGGTGGGGTTTGCCGCGCCGGTCGGAAACCGGAGTTTCCAGATTGCCGAAGGCGATGTCGGCGGCGGCCAAGGCGTCCCGCGTGGCGGCGAAGGGGTAGCCCGTCCCGTGGGCCTCGAGAAAGGGCGGGGCGCGGTGGGCCAGCATGATGTCGCCCACGGCGGCGACGGTGACCGGCGGCGTCGCCGGTCCGGTGGACAGGGCGATCGGCGGCGGGAGGACCGCCGGGGCAGGGCGGGGGCGGGGCGTGGCGCAGGCGGACAATCCGAGAGCGAGAACGATGAAAAAAAACCAAGAACCCATGGATGTTCCTTTTGTGTTGGCGTCGGGATCGCCGCGGCGGCGGGCGTTGCTGGCCCGCGTGCGACGGCGGTTTTCAATCAGGGAAAGCGGCGTGCCGGAGCCCGTGCCCCGGCGGCCGGTCAAAGCGCGATTTTACGTTCTTCGCTCGGCCACCCGCAAGGCCCGCGCCGTCGCGCGGCGCGTGCCCCGCGGTTGGGTGTTGGGCGCCGACACCGAGGTGGTGCGGCGGGGCCGCGTTTTCGGCAAGCCCCGGGACGCCGCCGACGCCGCCCGCATGCTGACCGATTTGTCGGGCCGCTGGCACCAGGTGTTCACCGGGCTGGCGTTGATCGAGCGCCCGTCCAATCGGTTGTGGACGGCGGCGGCGCGCACGGACGTGAAGATCCGCGCCCTGTCCCCGGCGGCCATCGCGCGGCACGCGCAAACGAACCACGACAAGGCGGGGGCTTACGCCGCCCAGGCGCGGGGCAATCCGTTTGTGGAAAAGCACCGGGGTCCCTACGACAACATCGTGGGGTTGCCGCTCGCCGCCCTGCGGGCGCTTTTGCGGCGGGCGGAGAAAACGAAAAACCCGAACTTCTCAGTTGGCGCGAGGACCGCGAGGAGCGAGGCCGTGGATTTTTCGACGAAAAAAGCGAAGTCGATGCAGGGACATCGGAAGAACTTTTTGAGGAAGAAAAAGCCCGACATCGCTCCTCGAATTCCGCGGTCCAAATGAGAAATTCAGGTTAAGGCGCGGGGGCGGCGGCGGGGGGCGCCGCGGGAACGTTCGACGGGGCCGCGGATTCGAGGAGCACGCGGGTCTTGAGGCGGGTGCTGACGGTGTTGTACCACTCCTGAAAGCTGGCCTGCGCTTCCCTTTGCCGCCATTGGTCCCGGGCGGCGGCGGGGTTTTCCCGAATGGTTTTCCGGTCTTCCTTCGACGCGGCGGCGAGGATGTCCGGTTCCCGGGCGGCCCACTCGAGGGAAGACACCCGGACCGGGGCGGACATCAAATACTGGGTTTTCTGCACGCGGATTTGCCGACGTTGTTCGTCCTCGAAATCGGCGGCGCGCATGCGGATCTGGGACAAGAAACGGCCGTACAATTCGGGATCGAAACGCCCGTCTTTCTGAAACGAAGGGGCCGAGTGGATGTATTGGGCCAGCTCCGCGTCCGTGACCCGCACGCCGAAGCGGTCCGCTTCGGTTTGAAACACCTCTTCCTGTATCAAGGACTGGACGACCTGCCGTTTGAGGAACTCCCGCGCGGCTTCGGGGTTGGCTTGGTACTGGGGGTTGTTGCGTTGTTGCTCGATCGCCTGGTCCAGGAAGAGGGTGAACCGCTTGCGCGTGATTTTGCGGTCGTTGACGATGATGGCCGCGTCCAGGGGCGAGCTTTGGGCGAAATTCAAGCCCAGGCTGCCGAGCACGACGCTGAGCGTGATGAAGACGGCGAGGTAAAGGAAAATCGTCCGCTGACGCTTCTGGAACCATTTCATGGGAGGCTCAGGCCGGGGTGTTTTCGAGGGCGGTTTGGATTTCAACGGCGCCGATCTTCTCGGCGCTCATGACGCAATTCCCCTCAAAGAGGGCGCCTTCGGCGATGGAGAGCTGGGCGGCGCGCACGTCCCCCGTGATCTGACCCTTGGGCTGAAGCTCCAGCGCGTTGGCGGCGGTGACGTTGCCGGTCACGCGCCCCGCGACAAAAACGGATTTGGCCACAATGTCCCCGGTGATGTGGGCCTTCTCCCCGACGATCACGCCCTCGGCCGACACCCCGCCCTCCACCGTGCCGTCGATCCGGACGAACCCTTTGGAGCGGATGTTGCCCTGGAAGCGGCTGCCCGCGCCGATCACGGTTTCCATGTGCGCTGATTCGATTTCTTTTTTTCCGAACACGGGGAGTCCTTTTGTTATTAGGAGGTGTGTTTCTTCAAAAACTTGCCGGGGTTGACGGCGCGGCCATTGTACCACACTTCGTAATGGCAATGGGGCCCGGTGGCGTTGCCGGTTTCGCCCATGGTGGCGACGATCTGGCCGCGTTTGACGCGGTCGCCGGTTTTCACGAGGATCTGCCGGTTGTGCCCGTAACGGGTCGAATAGCCCATGCCGTGGTCGACCACGACGACCTTGCCGTAGCCGCCCGCCCAACCGGCGAGCTTGACCACGCCGTCGGCCGTGGCGCGGATCGGCGTGCCGGGCGGGCCGGCGATGTCCATGCCCTTGTGGGCTTCAACGAATCCGTCAATGGGGGACAGTCGGCTGCCGAAATGGGAAGTCAGATAGCCCAGGGCCGGCCACAGGTTGGGGGTGGACTTGTAAAGTTGGCGCTCGTTTTCGATTTTTTGGGCGATTTCCCGGGCTCCGGCCAACCGGGTTTCGGCTTCCCGTCGGAGGGACTGGATGTCCTTGGCGATGTCGTCGAAAGAGAAATCGGTGTTGCCGTTGAGCATCCGTTCCAGGACGGCCGCGTCGGCGAGGGTGGGACCGCCGGAGGCCCGTGTTTCGTTGGTCGGGGCCGGCGCCCGGATGGCTTCGGTTTGGATGATGGCGTCCCGGCTGCCCAGGGCCATGAGGGCCCGGAGCTCGGATTCCAGCTCTTTGACCTCGTCGAGCATGGTCCGGGACTCGTTGAGCTGTTTGTTGAAAAATTCCAGCTTCAATTTCAGAAAATGGGTGTTGGCTTTGGCGCGCCAATAGTCGAACCGTTCGGACGCGACCAGGCCCGCCCACCCGGTGAAAGCTGTCCAGGCGACGAACATGAACACCACGAAGGGAACCGAGAACGACAGTTGACGTGGGCGGGCGATCCCGTGGGGGATCACCATGATGGTGAGGCGCCGTGAGATTTCCTTCCGCCACTGGCGCACGAGGCGGTCCATCGTAAACCTCCAAATCGGGTTGTCGAATGGCTTCACGCTCTTATGTAACAGATAAGACCCCGCCTGTCAAGGATTTCGCGTTTTAATCGTTTGTTGGATGTTTGAAAGCCCTTGAAAAGGCGATAAACCGGGTTTAAACTGAATAAACCAGACTCCTATGGACGCGCGACAACGACAGCCCCGTCTTTCCGCCCTGCAAAAGGTCAGCGTGCAACAACGCGCCACCCTCTTGGCGCGGCTCCAAACCGTTCAATTGCTCCAAATGTCGGAACGGGAGATCGCCGAGCTGGTTAAACAGGTCGAAGCCGACCCCCTCTTCCAAAAACTCTTATACGCCCCCACGTCCTCCTGGAAGGTCCTGCGCTTCCAGCCCCACCCACGGACGCGGTTGACGGGATCCTTTTATGAAATGAACGAGGAAACCCTCCCCGCCGGGGCGCGGCCGGAGGCCGGCGCGGTGTTGGCCGAAGGCCGGGAGGCCCTGGCGTTGATCCGCAAAATCGGCCAGGAAAACTTCGAGAGGTACTTCTTAAGGGCCGACACCGATTTGGACCGGAGCGCTCTGGCGCAAACCCTGGGCGTGAACGAGTCGGACATTCAAAAAATCCGCGATTTCATGTTGTCGTACTCCATCCAGGCGGAGTTCTTCGATCCCCCGGCCCGGCCCGGCACGGCCCAGCGGGTGGTGCGTCTGGCCCGCCTGACTTTAAACGCCGAAGGGGAGCCGGAATTCGAGTTCCGTTCACCCCTTCTGGCGCGGGGCCGCTACGATATCCAATACGAGCGCCTGCAGGCCATATTAAAGGGCCCGCAGCTTGTTCCCCAGGAGCGGCGGCATTTGCGGGCCTTTGTGCGTCGCCTGGAACTCATCAATTGGCGGCAAAACACCCTTTATCGAATTTTGGACTATATTTGTCACGCCCAGCGCCGGTTCCTGGCGACCCGGGAGGCGGTTCACAAAACGCCGCTCACCCAGCGTTCCCTGGCGCGCCATCTGGCGGTGGCGCCGTCCACCATCAACCGGGCCATCCATGGGCGCAGCCTGGTCATGCCCTGGGGGGAGGAAGTGCTTTTGGAGGACCTTTTTTGCACCCGCAAAAGTTTGTGTGTGGACGCTCTGGAAATTCTGGAAGAGGAGGACAAGGATTTCGCGCAACGCACCGACGAAGAGCTCCAGGCCCGTTTGAAGGAACGGCTGGGGTTGCCCATCCCGCGGCGGACGGTCAACAGCTACCGGCGCCTGCTGGGCAAATCCACCGACGCTTAAAACCCGCCGTCCTGTTGTGATTTCCAGCCGAATTTGATATAAACTCGCCACTTCGGTTTCGGAAGCAACGCGCCGAAACCCACCCCGGCCCCGCCGGGAGTCCACGAAGGAGGAACACAGTGGTCCATTACGAGACCGTCTTTGTATTGCCCGGGGATCTTCAGCCCCAAAAAGTCGACGAGTACGTCGACAAAGTCAAATCCCTCATCGAAAAGAACGGCGGAGAAATCACCCTGTCCGATAAATGGGGACGCCGGCGCCTGGCTTACCCCATAGAACGCCAGAGGGAGGGTTTCTACACGTTCCTTCAGTTCAAGGCGCCGCCCACCGCGGTTGCCGAGCTGACCCAATTCTTCCGGGTGTCCGAGGAAGTCATCCGCCAGGTCGTGACGAAAGCCCTTAAGGGCAAACCGGCCTCGCCGATGATGTCCGTTCCACCGGCGGGCTTCCACGCCGCCGACGGCGCGCGCCCGGCTCCGGCCGCCTCGACCGCCGTTCCGATCGCCGCGCCCGCCGCCCCGACCGCCGCGGTCCCCGCGGACAGCGCCACCCCGGAGGCTTCCCATGCCAGCGCTCCTGCGCCTGCTCCAGCTCAATAACGCGCAACTGGTCGGCCGGCTCACCCGGGACCCGGAGCTGCGTTTCACCACCTCCGGATTGCCCGTCTGCCGGTTCGACCTGGCCGTCAACCGCCGCTACAAAGACAAAACCGGCGAATGGAAGGACGACACGTCCTTTATTCCCGTTGTCGTGTGGCGCGAAGCCGGCCAGCGTTGCGGCGAAAAATTAAAGAAAGGCAACCCCGTCTATGTGGAGGGGCGCCTTAAGAGCAAATCCTGGGAGACCAAGGACGGCCAAAAACGGTCCGGCCTCGAGATCGAAGCCCTGCGCGTGCAGTTTCTGGAGCGCGCCGAGGGCACCCCCGGCGAACCGGCCCCCGCGAGCGATGAAGCGCCCGCGGACGCGGCGATGGGCGACGCGCCCGTCACCACGGAAGACGTTCCCTTTTAAGGAGAGAAGCCATGAGCGAAACCAATCCCACCGCCCCCCAGGCGGACAAACCGGCGGTGCCCTCCGCGGCGCCGCGCCCCGGCGCCTCCGGCGCCCCCCGTCCCGGCGGTCGTCCGGGTTTCGGCCCCCGACCCGGCGGACCCGGCGGTCGCCCCCAAGCGGGCGGTCCCGGCGGACGACGCGGCCGGCCCCTGCCCCGTCGCAAGGTGTGCCGTTTTTGCGCGGAAAAAACCGCCGATGTGGATTACAAGGCGATTCCCGTCCTGCGCGGCTTTTTGACGGCCCGCGGGAAAATCCTGGGCGGCCGAACCACCGGCAACTGCGCCCGGCACCAGCGCCAACTGACGCGCGCCATCAAGCTCGCCCGCGCCCTGGCCCTGTTGCCCTACACGGGGGAATAGCGCCATGAAAACAAAAATCATCCTTCAACAAGACATTCCCAACCTCGGCGTCGCCGGCGACGTCAAGGAAGTGTCCCCGGGCTACGCCCGGAACTACCTGATTCCGCGCCGCCTGGCCGTACCGGCCAGCGAGCGGGCCCGCCTCATCTGGGACGCCAAGAAAGACAAGGTGGACGCCGAGCGGAAAGAAAAGCTCGCCGCCGCCCAGGAAAAGGCCAAGGGCATCCAGGACGTGACGATCGGCATCACCGCGCGCGCGGGCCAGGACGGCAAGTTGTTCGGCTCCGTGTCCACGGCCGATGTGGCCGACGCCTTCGCCAAGAGCGGCGTCACCGTGGACCGCCGCTGGGTGGAAATCCGCGAAATCATCCGGACCACCGGCGAGTTCCAGGGCGCGGTCCGCCTGCACCCCCAGGTCCGCGCGACCTTCAAGATCCAGGTCCAGGCCGCGGGGTAACCCCCCGCGGGGTCCCGTGGCCACGCCCGACACCTTCGCCCCGCCGCGCGCGCCCGCGGCCGCCGACGGCCTCCCGCCCCAAAGCCGGGAAGCCGAAATGGCGGTCCTGGGGAGCATGTTGGTGGAGAAGGAGTCGCTGCTCAAGGCCCTGGACCTCCTCCGCGAGGAGGACTTTTACGACGAGACCCACCGCCGGGTCTTTTCGGCCGTCCGCGCCCTCCACGACCGCAACGTCACCGCGGACGTGGTCACCGTGGGCGACGAGTTGGAGCGCACCGGCGGCGGCGCCGCCCGCCCGTTCCTTTTCGACCTGACCAACCTGGTGCCCTCGGCGCTCCACGTCGAGCACTACGCCCGCATCGTCCGCGAAAAATCCCTTCTGCGCCACATGATCGCCATCGCCCGCGAGGTGGCGGCCGAATCCCACGCGCCCCAGGACGACGCCCAGACGCTCCTCGACCGGGCCCAGCAGAAATTCTTCATCCTCGCCCAGGCCCGCGCCACCAAGGGCATGACCTCCGCGGGGACCCTCATGCAGACCGCGGTCACCACCCTCGAGAAAATGGCGGAGTCGAACAAGCTCATGACGGGCGTGCCCACCGGTTTCGCCGAGCTCGATAAAATGACCTCGGGCCTTCAGCCCGCCAACCTGGTCATCATCGCGGGCCGGCCCTCCATGGGCAAGACGGCCTTCTGCCTCAACATCGCCGAGCACGTGGCCATCAAGGAAAAACGGCCGGTGGTCTTTTTCTCCTTGGAAATGAGCGAGCAGGAAATCGGCCTCCGGCTCCTGTGCAGTCAGGCGCGCATCAACGTGCGCAGCGTGCGCGAGGGCTTCCTGTCGCGCAAGAGTTGGCCCACCATCACCAACGTCGCCAGCCAGATCGCCTCGGCGCCCCTCTATTTCGATTTTTCGACGAGCCCGTCGATCCTCGATATCCGCGGCTCGGCCCGCCGCTGGGCCCACGAGATGAACCAAAAGAACAACCCCCTGGCCCTGATCGTGATCGACTACATCCAGCTGTTGCACGGCGGCGGGGCCGTCGAGAGCCGCCAACAGGAAATTTCAGAAATTTCGCGTTCCATCAAAGCGCTTGCCCGGGAGCTCCAAGTGCCGGTGATCGCGCTGTCGCAGCTCAACCGGCGGCCCGAGGACCGCGGCCGCGAGGGGCGCCCCCAGTTGTCCGACCTGCGCGAATCGGGGGCCCTGGAACAGGACGCCGACGTCGTGGCCGCCATTTTCCGCGAAGAGGTGTACCGACGCGACGACCCGGACCTCAAGGGCAAGGCGAAGCTGTTCGTCCTCAAACAGCGGAACGGCCCCATCGGCGACGTGGACCTCAATTTCCTCTCGGAATACACCAAATTCGTCGACCCCGCTCCCGAAGGGGAAAATTTCTAGCGGCGCGTTGTTTGCCGAAAAAGCGATAATTCACCCATGGCCTCCTTCTGGCGCCCGACCTGGGCGGACATCGACCCGGGGGCATTCAAGCACAACCTGCGCGCCCTGGCGGCGTTCCTCCCCCGTCGGGTGAAATTGATGGCCGTTCTCAAGGCGGACGCCTACGGGCACGGGGCTTCGACCTTGGCGCGGGCCGCCGCCGGAGCCCAATTGGGCGAACGCCTGTGGGGGTTCGGCGTCTCTTCCGTGGAGGAGGGCGTCGCGCTCCGCGACGCCGGCGTCCGCGAGCGAATCCTCCTCCTGGGCAGCCTCTATCCCTTTGAGAGCTACGACGTCGTTTTGGAGCGGGGCTTGACGCCGACGGTGGCGGGCCGCGCGTCGGCCTTGGCTTTGTCGCGTCGCGCCGCCCGGCGCCGCCGCTCCGTGGCCTGCCACGTCAAAGTGGACACCGGCATGGGGCGGATCGGGCTCGCCCCGGCCACGGCCCGGGACGTCCTGCCCGTTTGGGCCGCCAACCCCTGGCTGCGCGTCGAGGGGGTGTTCACCCATCTGGCCTGCGCCGACAACCCCGCCGCCACGGCCGTCCAGCTCAAATCTTTTGGCGAAGCCGTCGCGGGTTTCTCCGGCGGCCTGCGGCACGTCGCCAATTCCCAGGGACTCTTGACCCAGCCCGCCACGTGGATGGATCTCGTCAGGCCGGGGCTCGCGCTTTACGGCGTGTCCCTGGGCGCGGCGCCCCGGCGGCCTCTGTTGCAACCCGTGTTGTCCTGGAAGAGCCGCGTGGTCTTTGTGAAGACGGTTCGGGCCGGCACCCCCCTGTCTTACGGGTGGGCTTGGCGGGCCCGACGCCGCTCGCGCATCGCCACCCTCCCGGTGGGCTACGCCGACGGCTACGCCCGCGCGCTCTCCAACCGAGGGACGGTCCTCGTCGGCGGACGCCGCTGCCCGGTGGTGGGGCGGGTCACCATGGATCAAATTTTGGTGGACGTGACGGGCGTGCCCGCCGTGGAACCCGGGGCCGAGGCCGTGCTGATCGGCGCCCAGGGCCGACACCGCCTCACCGTCGAAGACATGGCGGCGGCCGCGGGCACGATTCCCTACGAGACGCTCTGCGGGATTTCCCGCCGGGTGCCCCGCGTCGTGCGGGGGAGCGCGTGAGGCCCCTGCTCGCCCCCCTGAAACTGCTCGCCCGGCAGGTTCTGGACCTGGCGGAGACGATCGGCAACGTGGTGGCGTTGTTGCGGCGAACCGTCTATTGGATCGTCAAGGCGCCCCTCGACACGCGCAACATCTTCGCTCAAATGTTGGAGGTCGGCGTCCAATCCTTTCCCGTGACGAGCCTCACGGCGCTTTTCACGGGCATGGTGCTGGCCCTGCAGACCGGGTACTCCTTCGCCAAGGTGTTTAACGAACCCTTGTACGTGGGCTCCGTGGTGGGGCTGTCTCTGCTGAAAGAACTGGGACCGGTGTTGACGGCCGTCGTCGTGGCCGGCCGGGTGGGCGCCTCCATCGCAGCCGAAATCGGCACCATGAACGTGACGGAGCAGGTGGACGCCCTGCGCACCCTGGGGACCAACCCCGTGCGTTACCTGGTGGTCCCGCGCTTTTTGGCCTGCCTCCTCATGGTGCCCCTCCTTACGGTCTACGCCGACGTGATCGGCATCTTGGGCGGCTACCTGGTGGCGCATTTGCGTCTGGATGTGCCCACGTCCGTTTATTGGGACGAGATCAAAGCCATCGAATTGGAGGGCGCCATGCACGGATTGATAAAGTCCGTGGCCTACGCTCTCATCATCGTCACCACGGCCTGTTACAAAGGCCTGCGCACCTCCGGGGGCGCCGAGGGGGTGGGGCAGGCGACCACGAGCGCCGTCGTGGTCAGCATGGTCTTTATCTTGGTGAGCGACTATTTTTTGAGCGCGTTCCTGGTGTCGGTGGGCATCGGATGATCCGGCTCGAAGGGGTCCACAAGGCCTTCGGACAAAACCGCGTGTTGCGCGGTTTGGACCTGGAAGTCCGGCAGGGCGAAACGCTCACCATCATCGGCGGTTCCGGCACGGGCAAGAGCGTGACGCTCAAAATTATGGTGGGGTTGTTGAAGCCCGACCGCGGTCGCGTGTGGGTCGACAACGAAGAAACGACCGACATGGACGAAGAGGCCTTGGCGGCCGTGCAGCGCAAGTTCGGCTTTCTTTTCCAAGGCGCCGCGTTGTTCGATTCGTTGACGGTGGCCGAAAACATCCTGTTCGGGATCCGGAATTTGAAGCCCCAAGAATTGTCCCGCGGCGACGAAATCGTCGAGCGGTGCCTCGGGTTGGTGGGCCTGCGGTCCGAGGTGGCTTTTTTGAAACCGGCGGAATTGTCCGGCGGGATGAAAAAACGCGTGGGTTTGGCCCGGGCCATCGCCCACGAACCCGAATACATTATGTACGATGAGCCGACCACGGGGCTCGATCCCATCATGTCGGACGTGATCAACGATCTCATTGTGGGGATCCGGGAGAAGCTCAACATCACGTCCATCGTGGTCACGCACGACATGAAATCGGCCTACAAGGTGTCCAACCGCATCGCCATGGTGCACGAGGGGCGGTTGGTGCAGGCCGGAACGCCGGCGGAAATTCAATCCTCCGCCAACCCTTTGGTGCATCAGTTCATCACGGGATCGTCCCAGGGCCCGATCCAAATGCCGGTGAGGTCGCACGTATGAGCGTTTCCATAGAGACAAAAGTCGGACTGTTCACCTTGGCGGGGACCATGCTCTTCGCCTTCGGGGTGCTGGTGCTGGGGGACGTTCAGTTCCACGGCACGTACCCCCTGTACGTTCTGTTCGACAGCGCCGAAGGCCTTCCCGAAAAGGGGCCCGTAAAAGTCGCCGGGGTCGAGGTGGGCAAGGTCGAAACCATTGCCTTGGCGGGCAACCGCGCCCGGGTCAAGGTGCGGGTCCGCAAAACCATCGCCGTGCACCAGGGCGCCCGCGCCCGCGTGTCGTCCACGGGGCTGATCGGTTCAAAATACCTGGGCCTAACCCTGGGCGACCCCCAGGGCCGCGTGTTGGCCCCCGGCGAGGAGATTGAGGGCACGGCGTCCTTTTCTTTCGACGAAGTGATGTCCAAGCTGGGGGACCTTCTCAAAGACGATCCCGAGCACGGGTCTTTGACCAAGAACCTCCGTCAAACCGTCAATAATTTCCAGACGGTCTCGAAGGCCCTGGCCGACTCCATCGGCCAGCAACGGACCGAGATCGCCGACATCGTTCGCAACATCCGCGCGCTTTCGGCCAACGCCAACCGCGTCGCGGCGGACCTGCGGGAGATCACCGGCGAACGCAAAGAGGACGTGAAGATCGCCCTGGCCAATTTCCGGTCGATATCGGAACGCCTGGATCGCATCGCGGCCAACGTGGAGAAGGGCGAGGGCTTGCTGGGCCGTCTCGTCAACGACCCCGAGTTGGGCAAGAACCTCGACCAGACCATGAGCAACGTCAACAAGGCCACCAAGGACCTCCAGGGGTTCACCAACCGCATCGCTTCGATACAACTCTATTGGGACTACCGCCAGCGCTTTGATATGGAGGACGACCGCTGGCACCCGGACCTGGGCATTTACATGTATCCCCGCCCGGGCAAGTACTATTACCTTGGCGGAAACAATTTGGGCGAGCGGCAGGACCGGACCGAGCCCGACACCGACCTGGAAAAACGCAACACCATCACCGCCGTCATGGGCCACGAATTCGGGCCGCTGACGTTGTACGGCGGCCTTCTTCGATCGGCGGGGGGCGCGGGATTCAAGCTGCGTCCGTTGCCCGCGTCCACCGGGTGGAACCGGCGTCTCGAGCTGGAAGCCGAGGCCTACAATTTTGGCCGGGATGAGTCCTTCCAGGGCCAAACGTTCGACAAGCCCGTCTACAACGTGGGAGCGCGGGTGAAAGCCATCGACCCGTGGTTGTGGATCGGCGCCCAGGTGGAGGACGTGGCGGAGCGCAAAAATTTCACCGTCAACGCCAACCTGGTGTTCCAGGACAAGGACCTGGCCTTCCTTCTGGCGCTGGTCGGCTTGGCGCGTTGAAATGGCCGTTGAAACCCGTATCTATTCCCTGGCGAATGTTGGGGGACAGGCCGTGCTCGTGCTGGAGGAAGTGAGCGGCCCGCGCCTTCTGCCCGTCTGGATCGGCTTGTACGAAGGCGGGTCCATCGGCATGGCCCTGGCGGGCCAAAAATTTCCCCGCCCCTTGACCCACGATCTTTTGCTCGACGCCCTGGAAAAGCTGGGGGCGACCTTGGACAAGGTCGTCATCACGGAACTCAAGGACAGCACCTTCTTCGCCGAGGTCCACCTGGCTCGCCCGGCGGGACCGCTGGTGCTCGACGCGCGGCCGTCCGATTCCATCGCCCTGGCGGTGCGCCGCAACCGGCCGATCTTCGTGGCCGAGGCTGTTTTTGAGGCGTGTCCCCCGCTCCTTAAACCGATCAGCGACGAAGAGGTGGAGGATTTCAAGAAAAAGCTCGACACCATGACGCCCGAAGACTTTTTCCGCGATTTGAAGAAAAAGAGCGACGCCCCCGGAGAACCCGGGACCGAGGCGCCGTGAAGACCAAAACCCGCACGGTGTTCGTCTGCGGGGAATGCGGGGTCGACACGCCCAAATGGGCCGGGCAGTGCCCCGCCTGCGGGCGCTGGAACACCTTGAAAGAGCGCGCCGAGACCGTCGCGCGCCCGTCGGCGGGGCGTCGCCTCACGGACTTTTCTTCGGCGGTGGCCCCCCTGGCCAACATCCAATCGGTCACGCTGCCGCGGCGCGCCACGGGCCTCGGGGAGTTCGACCGGGTCCTGGGCGGCGGGCTGGTGCCGGGTTCTTTGGTTCTCCTGGGCGGGCCCCCGGGCATCGGCAAATCCACCCTGATCCTGCAGGCGGCGGACCGTTTGGCCAAGGCGGATTTCCGTGTGTTGTACGTTTCCGGGGAAGAATCGCCGGAGCAGGTGCGGGGCCGCGCGGCCCGCGTGGGGGTGGACAACCCGTCTTTGTTGTTCGCCTCCGAAACCGATTTGGGCCGGGTGATCGAAATGGTCAAAGACCTGCGCCCGGGCGCGGTGGTCGTCGATTCGGTCCAGACCCTGGTCAAGGGCGAGTTGCCCGGGGCGGCGGGGTCTGTCGCCCAGATTCGCGAATGCGCCGCCGAATTTGTTCACGTCGCCAAGAGCCAAGGGATCGGGGTGTTCCTGTTGGGCCATGTCACAAAAGACGGGGATTTGGCGGGCCCGCGGGTTTTGGAGCACATGGTGGACACCGTTTTGTATTTCGAGACGGAACGGCAGGACGTCTACCGGTTGTTGCGCGCCGTCAAAAACCGTTTCGGGCCGACCAATGAAATCGGCGTTTTTGAAATGACGGGGCAGGGCTTAATGGAGGTCGCCAACCCGTCCGCGCTGTTTTTGGGCGCGCGCGACGGGGCGGCCCCGACGGGCACCGCGGTCCTCGCCGCCCTGGAAGGCACCCGGCCGCTCTTGGCCGAGGTGCAGGCCCTGGTGGCCCGCACGCTCTTCGGGACGCCGCGCCGCCAAGTCGCGGGGGTGGATTACAACCGGGCGGTGTTGCTCGTCGCTGTTTTGGATCGGCGTTGCGGTTTTCATTTGGACGCGCAGGACGTTTACATCAAGGCGGCGGGGGGGATCGATCTGCGCGAGCCCGCCGCGGACTTGGCCCTGTGCGCGGCCGTGGCCAGCGCGGCTTTGGACCGCGCCGTCCCCGGCGGCGTCGTGTGGCTGGGCGAGGTGGGCCTGGGCGGGGAACTGCGCCCCGTGCCCCAGGTGACGGAGCGCCTCGCCGAGGCGGCGAAATTGGGGTTCACCCGGGCGATCGTGCCCCGGACCGGCGGATCGCGCGCGGCCCCTCCCGGATTGTCCATCGTCCCGACGGCCACCTTGGACGAGGCCCTGCGGGCGGCGGCGTTGTCGCCGCACTGAATTTTATTCGTGCCATTCATTCGTAAGACGGAGGGAACGTCATGATCCTGAACGTGATGCGGGGGTTGTTGCTGTTGGTGGGGCCGTTGGTCGGCTACACCCAGGTGTCGAAGGACGCCAAAGGCATTTTGATCGGCCTGGTGTTGGCGGGCGTGATCATCGGGTTGGAATTCTTGATCGAGCGCATTCCGCTCGACGCGCTGATCTCGGCCATCATCGGGGCCGTGGTCGGTTTGGTCGCCACCAAACTGATTCTGTTCGGGTTGTTCTCGGCGGGTTTGGAACAAGTTTATCAAACGGCCGAAAACCATTCCGTCATCGGCTACGTGGCCCTCGCTTTCCTGGGCATGATGATCGCCGTCCAGAAGCGATCGGAATTGGAAATGCTGGACCGGGACCTCATCGTCAAAGGCGGCAAGAAACGGTCGCTCACCACGTATTTGGTCGACACGTCGGTTTTGATCGACGGTCGCGTCGTGGACGTGTGCGACACCAAATTCATCGCCGGAACCCTGGTCGTGCCCCGGTTCGTTCTGCGGGAATTGCAAGCGGTCGCGGATTCCGGGGACGGCGCCAAACGGGCGCGCGGACGGCGGGGTTTGGACATTTTGACGCGCCTCCAGGAAAACCCCGACCTGCCCGTGCGCGTGTTCGACAAGGATTTCCCGGACATCAAGGAAGTCGACGGTAAATTGGTGGCCTTGGGCAAGGAGCTGGGGGCCCGGGTCCTGACCACGGACTTCAACCTCAACAAAGTCGCCGCGCTCCAGGGCGTGACCGTCCTCAACGTCAACGATCTGGCCAACGCGCTCAAACCCGTCGTCCTGCCCGGCGAGGGCATGAACGTGTTCGTGTTGAAAGAGGGCAAGGAGCGCGAGCAGGGCGTGGCTTATCTCGACGACGGAACCATGGTGGTGGTCGAAGAGGGCCGCCGCGCCATCGGCCAAAAAGTCCGGGTGACCGTCAGCTCCATCCTCCAAACGTCGGCGGGGCGCATGATTTTCACCAAAATGGTGAAAGGCCCCGAAAGCCCGGCGGCGGACGCGCCCGCCCACCCGGACCTGTAGGCGTTCCGTGGCGGTGGGCGTGGTGCTGGTCGCGGCGGGCCGCGGTCGGCGGTTCGGCAAACCCAAACAATTCCAACCGGTGGCGGGACGACCGCTCTACCAATGGCCCCTCCGCGTGTTTGAGCGGATGGCGGCGATCAAAGCCGTCGCGATCGTCGTCCCCGCCGAGCGCGCGGCCGCCGTGCGGCGCGCGGTGGCCCGGGCGGGTTTTCGCAAGGTGACGGCCGTTGTCCCCGGCGGCGCCGAACGCCTGGATTCGGTCCGCGCCGGCCTTCGCGCTCTCCCGCCCGTCGCCGACACCGTTTTGATTCACGACGCGGCGCGCGCCCTGGTGGACGCGGGCGTCGTGGCGCGGGTCATCGCCGGGGTCCGGCGATCGGGCGCGGCGTTGGCCGCGTGGCCCGTTCCCGACACCGTCAAGGAGGCGACGCTCCGCGGCGGACGTCCCTGGGTTCGGCGGACGGTTCCCCGGGCGGGCCTGTGGCTCGCGCAAACCCCGCAGGGTTTCCGGCGGGATTTGGCGCGGGCGCTTTTTGAAGCCGCCGGGCCATTGACGGACGACGCGCAGGCCCTGGAGCGTTCCGGCCGCCCGGTCGAATTGGTGCTCGGTTCGTCGCGCAATTTCAAAGTCACCGTCCGGGAGGACATCGCGCTGTGCCGCGCGTTGTTGCGGAAACGATGAGCGCCCGGTCCCCCGTCGCCCGGGTGGGTTTGGGTTACGACAGCCACCGGTTCAAAAAAGGCCGGCCGTTGATCCTGGGCGGGGTGACCGTTCCCCACGACCGGGGACTGGACGGCCATTCCGACGCGGACGTGGTCCTTCACGCCGTCATCGACGCCGTTCTGGGCGCGGCGGGTTTGGGCGACATCGGAACGTTTTTCCCCGACAGCGATCCCCGCTGGAAGGGCGCGGACAGCCTGAAACTTTTGGAAAACACGCGCGCGCGCCTCGGTCGCCGCCGCGTCGTCCACGTGGACGTGACGCTGTTGGCCGAAGCGCCGCGGATCGGTCCCTACAAGAACCGCATGCGAACCAAAATCGCGCGGGCCCTGCGCGTGCCGCTCGAAGGGGTGAGCGTCAAAGCGAAGACGAACGAAGGCATGGGGTTCGTCGGCCGTCGGGAGGGGCTGGCCGCCCTGGCGGTGGCCGGCGTCGTCGCGTGACCGCGCGCCCGGTTCGCTTCCACAACACCCTCTCGGGCAAGGAGGAGACTTTCCACCCCCTGACCCCGGGCCGGGTGAACATGTACGTCTGCGGCGTCACTCCCTACGACGCGTGCCATCTGGGGCACGCCCGCTGCTACGTTACCTTCGATTTTATCCGCCGGGCGTTGACGCGGTTGGGCCACGCGGTCACCCACGTCCAAAATTTCACCGACATCGACGATAAAATTATTCGCCGGGCCGCGGAGCGGGGGGAACCCCCCGCCGCGCTGGCCGACCGCTTCATCGCCGACTATTTTGAAAAAATGGACAGGCTCGGCGTGCGCCGGGCCGACGCCTACCCCCGGGTGACGGAAAGCTTGCCCGCCATCGTCGCGTTCATCGAGCGCCTGGTGGCGAAGGGCCTCGCCTACGCCGCGGGGGGCGACGTGTTTTTCGCCGTCCGCAAATTCCCCGGCTACGGCAAGTTGTCCAAGCGGTCTCCCGATGACCTCCAGGTGGGGGCCCGCGTCGAGGTGGACGATCGGAAAACCGACCCCTTGGATTTCGCCCTTTGGAAGGCCGCCAAACCGGGGGAGCCGGCGTGGCCTTCGCCCTGGGGGCCGGGGCGGCCCGGCTGGCACATCGAATGCTCGGCCATGAGCCGGACGGCTTTCGGTGCCGACACCTTCGATATTCACGGCGGGGGGCAGGACCTCGTGTTCCCCCATCACGAAAACGAAATCGCTCAATCGGAGGGGGCCAGCGGACGGCCCTTCGCCCGCTACTGGATCCACAACGGTTTTGTGACGGTGAACAAAGAAAAGATGTCCAAATCGCTGGGCAATTTCTTCACCCTCGAGGACATCTTCAAGAAGTTCGCGCCCCGCGCCGTGCGGTATTTCCTGTTGACGCACCATTACAAGGGCCCGCTGGAATTTTCCGACGAACAATTGGCCGCCGCCGCCGCCCGCTTGCGCGAGGTCGACGCCGACCTTCGGCGTCTGGACGCGGCCCTCAAAACCCCCCTGGACGCCAAGCCCAAGGAAGCGAAAGCGCTCGCCGCGGCGATCGACGCCTTTGATCCCGCCGTGGACGCGGCCTTGGCCGACAATTTCAATTCCCCCAAGGTTTTGGCGGCCTTGTTCGCCCTTTTGGGGGATTTGAAGGAGCGGGTGGAAAAGCCCAGAGCCATCGACGGGGAAGGGTTGCGGCGTGGTTTGGAATCGGTGCGGGCCACCTTTCGGGATGTCATCGGAATCGAAGTGGGGGGCGGGGCGTCTTCGGACGGCGAAGCCGAGGCGGCCGTCGTCGAACGCGTGGCGCGGCGGGAGGCGGCGCGCAAATCCAAGAATTGGGCCGAGGCGGACCGCCTGCGCGCCGAACTGCTCGCCCTCGGCGTTACCGTGGAGGACACGCCGCAGGGGCCCCGGTGGTGGCGGCAATGACCTTTTCCCATCGAAACGAAGGCGCCGACCCGGCCGACACGGTCTGGGGGCGCCACGCGGTGATCGCGGCCCTGCGCGAAGGGCGCGTCCACAAGCTGTGGCTCCAGCGCGGCGTCGGCGCGGTGGACGACATCCTGCCGTTGGCCCGCGAGCACCGGATCGTTTTCCAATGGGTGGACCGCGCGCGCATCGCCGCCCTGGCGCCGGGCCAGACCCATCAGGGTGTCGTGGCCCGGGTGTCGCCCCACCGCTTGGCGGTGTTGGACGATTTGTGGGCGAAGGGCGCGCCGGGGTTGCTGTTGGTCCTGGACGGCATCACCGATCCGCACAATTTGGGGGCCATCGCCCGGAGCGCGGCTTTTTTCGGCGCCGGAGGGGTCTTGATCCCCCGGTGGCGGTCCGCCGGCGTCACCGGCGTCACGGCGAAGGCCGCGGCCGGAGCCCTTGAAGTCGTGCCCCTCGTGCAAGTGGCCAACACGGCCCAGGCGTTGCTGGATCTCAAAGCGAAGGGGTATTGGGTGTACGGGGCCGACGCGGCCGGGGCACCCGTCCACAAGATGGATTTCGCCCATCCCGCGGCGCTCGTGATCGGGGCCGAAGGGGAGGGCCTTCACCGTCTGGTGCGCGAACGTTGCGACGCGCTCGTCGGCATCCCCGGCGCCGGGGGGGTCCCCTCCCTCAACGCGTCCTGCGCGGCGGCCGCCCTGCTTTACGAATTCCATCGCCGGGGCTTGACCGCGGCCCAAACTCGCCCTAAGCTTTAAAGCGCGGGCGGTTGGCCGCGCCGACACCATGCCCTTGCTCATCCCTTTCGCCGAGGTCCAGGAGCTCACCCCCGCCGAGCTCGAACCGTTTAAAGACGCCTTGCTCGCGCATCTGCGCACGCGCGGCGCGCAGGTCCGTCAGCGGGTGGACTCCCACTTGCACGTGACCCGCGGGGAGCGCGTGCCGGGGTACCGATTTTCCCTCGAAGTCCTTTCCGAAACGCGGACCGGTCAGCTGGAGCGGGTCACCAAACCGCTCACGCCGGAGCTCGCGGCCACGATTCCGCCGGGGCCTCCCCCGGAGCCGCCCAAAGGTCCGACCGACGTCTGGTCTTACCCGTCTGAAAGCCGCGACGATTTCAAACCCCACGCCGAGGCCTATTTCGTCCCCGGGAGTTTTCAGGCCGAGGATTGCCGCGAGTGCTTCCAACGGGGCGAGATGGGATGCAAGACCTGTTTTGGAAAAGGCGAAGAAGCCTGCACGACTTGCCTGGGGGGCGGCGCCCAACCCTGTTTTTATTGCAAGGGGCTTGAAAAAGTCCATTGCATCAAGTGTTCGGGAGAGGGCCGTATCACCGCCGGCGGCGTGGGCGGTCATTCAACCCGCTGCGATGCCTGCAACGGGTCCGGGCGGTTTCCATGCACCCATTGCCAGGGGGGGCGCCTCACGTGCCCGCAATGCCAGGGCGGCGGAAAGGGCGTTTGCCACGTGTGCCAGGGAAAAGGGACCGCGCTTTGCTCCGCCTGCGCCGGCCACAAGAAAGTGGCTTTCGGCCAGGCCTTCCGATCGGATTTTCGCCCCGTGAAACTCGAGGGCCACGCGCTCGTGACCCCGGCCCCGAGGGAAGCCCTCGACATGGCGATGTCCAAAACCGTCCCGGTGGGGACAATAAATTTGCCGGCCGGGGAGCCGCTTGACAAGCAAGTCGCCGCGGCGGCTTTTCCGCCCTCGATCAAGGCCGCTTTTGTCGAATTGGCGGAACGCTTGAAATCCAAAATGCCCTTGGGCGCGCGCGGGGTGAAATACCGTTTGGAAGTCGAGGAGGGGAGCGTCGTTCGCGTCAGCGGGTACTGCGCGGGCCAGGAGTTCAGTTACTGGCTTCAGCCGGGCGACCCCGCGGTCGTGGCCGAAAAAGACCCCATTCTTTCCCTCGGGGACAACGTGGCCATGGCGGCGGAGGAGGCGCAACGGGCGGGCGATTGGCGGCGCGCCATCGATCTGGCCAAGGAAACCCTGTCCTACGCGCCGGAGAACGCCAGCGCCCAATTCATTCTTTCCGAATGGCGTTCCAAGGTGGTCCGGGAAACGGCGATCACCGCGGGGGCGGCCGCGATCGCCCTGGCCGCGGCCAACGCCGCTTGGATTTGGGGCATGGACAGGGGCCTCCACAAAGCCGGGGCCATTTTCCAAATGGCGGGGATGCAAATCGCCGCGGGGCTTCTGGTGGCGGCCGTGCTGCTGTTGCCCTTAATGAAACTTTACCGGGCGCAATTGCGTTGGGCCGTCTTGCTGGGGGGGGTGTTGTTGGGGTTGGGTTCCACCGTGGTGGCGACCCGTTGGGTTTTCGCTTGGAATCCCATCAAAGCGGCCGATCAAAAATCCTTGGACCGGGAATTGAGCGACCGGTTCAAATCGGGCGCTCCGGTCCTGTTTTACGAAAAGGACCTGCGGTTTTTGAATGAGTTGAAAGAAAAATACCGCGACAGCCAAGCCGATTTGTCGGCCGTGCGCGCGGCCATCGACCGGCAAAGCGACCTCAAAGCCAAGCGCGACCGCGAGCAGGCCGATTTCGACGCCCGCGTGGCCCGTGTTTTGTCGGGCAAACGTCCGGCGGCGGACCGGCGGACCCAACTGGAAAGGGCGATGGAAGAGGCGCGGTTGGGATCGCTGGATTTAACCCGCGCGGAAGAGGGATTGACGTGGTTGCGCGAGGAGGAAGTCCGCGAAGGTCTCGCGCGGAACGCGCGCAAACGGAGAATTCAAGTCACGCCGGAGAAAACCACCCGCCGGCCGTCGGCTTTTTCAACCAAAAAGAGCACCGGGAAATCAAAACCGGCGCCCAAGACCCCGAAAAAGACAATTCCGACCAAAAAAGGGACTCAACCCTCAACCGCCCCCGCCGTGTGGTGGTAGTCGCCTATCGGATGGACGGTATGGGCACCGCGGGGTCCAGGTCGGCTTCGTAATCCACCCCCGCAAAACCGAACCCGAACAACTTAAAAAATTCCTCGCGGTATCCGGCGAGATCGCAAAGGCGGTCGACGTTGTCCGGACGAACCTTGTCCCATCGACGGCCGACCTCCGTTTGAACGTCGGCCCTCATTTCCCAGTCGTCCACCCGAATCCGTTCGACTTCGTCCATCGGCGGGGGCGTGGCCGCGTAGAGGTGCTCCCCGAACAGCCGGGCCATCTGCTCCACGCAGCCCTCGTGAATCCCCCGGGCTTTCATGGATTTATAAAGCAGGGAAATGTAGAGCGGCATGACGGGGATCGCGGCGCTGGCCTGGGTCACCAGGGCCTTGTTGACCGACACGACGGCGCGGCCGCCGGTGCGCGCCAGCCGCCCCTCGAGGCGGTGAGCGGTGGCCTCCAAATGGTCCTTGGCGCGGCCGATGGTTCCGCGGCGGTATATGGCCGCCGTGGCCTCCGGGCCCGCGTATGAATAGGCGACGGTCACCGCGCCCGGCGCCAACAGGCCGGCGCCTTCGAGCGCGTCAATCCACAACGCCCAGTCGTCCCCGCCCATCACCGCCACCGTGTGGTTGATTTCGGCTTGGGTCGCGGGTTCGATGGTGACGTCCGCCATCTGGCCCGTTTGAAAGTTCAACGTCTTGGAGGTGTAGCTGCGCAAAATCGGTTTTAAGGTTGAGTTGAACACCTCGCCCGTGCGCGGGTGCGTGCGTCGCGGCGCGGCCAGGCTGTAGACGATCAGGTCGACCGGGCCCATCTTCTCTTTGATGAGCGCGAGGGTTTTCGCCTTCACTTCGTCGGAGTAGGCGTCGCCGTTCACGCTGGCGGCGAACAGTCCGGCGGCCGCGGCCTCTTTTTCGAAGGCCGCCGTGTTGTACCAACCGGGCGCGGCCGTGCGTTTGCCTTCGGCGGCGTTCGCGAAGAACACGCCGACGGTTTTGGCGCCGTGCCCGAAGGCGGCGGCGATCCGGCTCGAGAGCCCGTACCCGGTCGAAGAGCCGATCACCAAAACGTTTTTCGGTCCGGGGCCCTTCAGGCGGGCGCGCACGTGGGCGATTTGTTCGCGGACGTTCTGCGCGCACCCGTCCGGGTGCGCCGTCAAACAAATGAATCCTTTGGACTGGGGTCGAATGATCACGCGGCGTCCTCCTCTTCCTTTTCCGCCTTGCGTCGAAGGCTGTGGTCCAACTCTTTCTTCCGAAGCCGGATGTTTTTGGGGGTGATTTCCGCCAGCTCATCGTCTTCGATGTAGGCGATGGCCTGCTCCAGGGTGAAGACCCGGGGCGGTGTCAGCTGGACGAGGTCGTCGGAACCGGCGGCGCGCATGTTGGTGAGCGCCTTGCGTTTGCAGGGGTTGACCACCATGTCGTTCTCGCGGGCGTTTTGCCCGACGATCATGCCCGCGTAGATGTCGGTGCCCGGAGCGACAAAGAGAATGGACCGCGCCTGCAGGCCTTCCAGGGCGTAGGACGTGCCCAAGCCGGTTTCTTTGGCGATCAGGACGCCCGCGGCGCGCCCGGTGGGGGAGCCCGCCCGGGGGATGTACCCGTGGAAGCTGTGGTGCATGAGGCCCGTGCCTTTGGTTTGCGCCAGGAATTCCGCTTTAAACCCGATCAGGTTCCGCGCCGTGATCACGCCTTCGATCCGCAGGCGGCCGTGGTGGTCGGCGTGCATGTTTTTGATTTCCAATCCGCGCTTGCCGAGGTTTTCCATCACGACGCCCTGGTAGCCCTGTTCGATGTCCACCAGCAGGTATTCGGCGGGCTCCAGGGTTTGGCCGTTTTCGGTTTTGACGATGACCTGGGGCCGGGAAACGGCCAGCTCGAACCCTTCCCGCCGCATGGTTTCGATCAGGACCGACAGGTGCAATTCGCCGCGGCCCGACACCTTGAAGACGTTTTGATCCAATTCCTCCACGCGCAATCCCACGTTGGTCTTCAGTTCCTGTTCCAAGCGTTCGCGCAGGTGCCGGGAGGTGAGGAACTTCCCGTCCCGACCCGAAAAAGGGCTGTCGTTGACCATGAACTCCATCGACAGGGTGGGTTCGTCGATGAGCAGCGGGGGCAGCGCCGCGGGGTTTTCGGCGTCGGCCACGGTGTCTCCCACCCGGGCCTCCTCCATGCCCGCGATGGCGACGATGTCTCCGGCTTCGGCCGATTCGATTTCCCGCCGTTCGAGACCGAAAAACCCAAACAGCTTCGTGACCCGCAGGGGCAACCGTCGACCGTCCTGTTTCATCAGGAGGACGTTTTGCAGCCGCGACACCCGTCCGGCGTGAACCCGTCCGATGGCGATGCGACCCACGTAACTGTTGTAATCGACCATGGTGGTGAGCATTTGCAGGGGTTGGGTCGCGTCCACCGCGGGGCCCGGCACGTGGCGGAGGATCGTTTCAAACAGGGGCTTGAGGTCCGGGGTCGGTTGGTGGGCGTCGAGGCTGGCCCACCCGTTCTTGCCCGAAGCGTAGACGATGGGAAAATCCAGTTGTTTCTCGTTGGCGTCCAGGTCGACAAACAGATCGAACGTGTTGTTGAGCGCTTTCGCGGGGTCGGCGAAGGGGCGGTCGACCTTGTTGATGACGACGATCGGCCGCAGGCCTTGTTCGAGGGCCTTCCGCAGGACGAACCGCGTTTGAGGCATGGGGCCGTCCAGGGCGTCGATCAAAAGCAAAACCCCGTCCACCATCGTGAGGATGCGCTCGACCTCGCTGCCGAAATCGGCGTGGCCCGGGGTGTCGACGATGTTGATGCGCGCGTCCCCGAATTGCACGGAGGTGCATTTGGCCAGGATGGTGATGCCGCGCTCCCGCTCCTGCGGGTTGGAGTCCATGAGGCACTCCTGGGCGGCGTCGGCCTTCACTTTGAATTCGCCGGTTTGTCGGAACATGGCGTCCACCAGCGTGGTTTTGCCGTGATCGACGTGGGCGATGATGGCGATGTTGCGAACGTCCGTTCGGCGGGCCGTTGGCGAAGTCATATTACACCTCGGATAAAAAATGGGCCACCCACCGGGGCCGATCCTCAAGGACAGAAGGAATAGGGGTTTGTTCGGGCGGGACGGCTGTGAAGCGGTCGAATTATAGCACAGTTTCTCCTCGTATGGTTAAATAGGCTCTCTATGGCCGGCGTTTTCCATCTCATGAATCCGTCCTTGCGACAGGCGCCTTGGGTGACGGCGTTGACCACCTTCGGCCGAGACCTTTCGCAGTGGGCCCTGATCGACCGGCAAAACCCCCACCACACCGAAACGCTTTTGGATTGGGCGCTCAAGGCGAACATCGGCCGGTTGGTGGTGTGGGGGGGCGACGGCACCTTTCACCGCGTCGTGCGGGGCCTCTGGCAGCGCGACGCCCTGGACCGGGTGGAGTTGGCCCTTGTTCCGGCGGGGACGTGCAACGACCTGGCCCGTTACTACGGTCTGGCCAAAGAATCCTGGGGCCGCTGGGAAGCCTCCGCGCCGCAGGGGCGCCTCGCCGCGTTGTCCTTGGGGCGCGTGGCCTGGAAAACGTCGGCGCGGGCGCCGGCTTTCGACGGCGAAGACATTTTCATCAACAACGCCGGGTTCGGCCGTCCCCGTCCCTCCTACAATAAGAAGTCGCCCCCCTGGCGCGTCTTGACCGCCATGAAACCCATTTCCATCGACGCCCATTGGGACGCCGGGAAATTGGAGGGGTCCTACTACTTCACGCTCGCGGCGTTGGGGCCCTATTTCTCCGGGGGCCTGCATTTCGAGCGGAACGTGTCGCCGGAGGACGGGCGGTTGCGTTTGTACCTCGTTCCGGCCCGGAACAAGGCGCGCTTGGCGCTGCGGCTCGCGCGCGGGCGGCTCGGGCATCCCCTGTTCGACCGGAAAGTCACCAAAATCACCGCCCGAAAAATCGCCCTGGAGACGGACGCCCCCGTTTGGCCCCAGGCCGATGGGGAACCGCCGCCGGCGAAGGGGGCCTGTCACGTGGAATTTGAGGTTCTGCCGCAAAAAGCCCGCCTCTGGGTGACCCATTGATCCGCGCTTACGTCGATGTTGAAACCGACGAAATGAAGGCCCTGACGGTGGTCGGCGTGTTCCGTCCGGACCGGGGCGCCAAACAATGGGTGCGTCCGAATTTTTCCCGGTTCGATTTTTTGAATTTCCTGTCCGGCGTCGAGTCGGTGATGACCTACAACGGCGCCCGGTTCGACTTGCCTTTGATCAAGGAGCAATTGGGCGCGGACGTGGAGTCGCTCTTCCGCCACCGCGACCTCATGCTGGATTGTTGGGCCAACAATCTTTACGGCGGCCTCAAAAAAGTCGAAGCGCAACTCGGCATTCACCGCGACACCGAGGGCGTGGACGGCCTGCAGGCGATCCGTCTCTGGCACGCGCACCGACGGGGCGAGACGGGCGCTTTGGATTTGCTGTTGCGCTACAACCGCGAGGATGTTGAAAATTTGGAGGCCCTCGCCCTCAAGCTGGGCGTTGTGGGGAAGGTCGGTCCGGCCCCCGCCCGCCGGCCCGCCGGCCAAGGAGACGTTCATGAGCGCGCGCGTACTTGACGGGAAGGCCGCCGCGGCCCGGGTGCTCGACCGGGTGGCGGAAAAAGCGGCCGCGGTTAAAAAACGAACGGGCGTCGTCCCCGGGTTGGCCACCGTGTTGGTGGGCGACGACCCCGCCTCCCACGTTTACGTCGGCCAAAAAATAAAAAAGTGCGAAGCGGCCGGCATGACGTCGATACACGTGCCGCTGCCCGCGAACGTGTCCCAGGACGGGTTACGGGCCGAGGTGGAACGGTTGAACCGCGACCCCCGGGTCCACGGCGTCATCGTGCAGCTCCCTTTGCCCAAACCGCTCGACGCCGAACCCATCCTGTTGGCCCTGGACCCGGCCAAGGACGCCGACGGACTTCATCCTTCCAACCAGGGCCGGTGGATGGCCCTGCGGAGTTGGTCGGAGGTACGGGCCACGGGTCTGCCCCTGCCCTGCACGCCCGCCGGGGTCATGGAGATATTGGAACAGAACCAGGTGCCCATCGCTCGTCGGCGGGCGGTGGTGGTCGGCCGTTCGAATTTGGTGGGCAAACCGCTCGCCGCGCTTTTGCTGGCGGCCGACGCGACGGTGACCGTCGCCCATTCGCGCACTGAAAACATCGGGGACCTGTGCCGGGAAGCCGATATTTTGGTGGCGGCCATCGGTCAACCGCGCTTCGTTCGGGGCGATTGGGTGAAGCCCGGCGCCGTCGTCGTGGATGTGGGCATCAATCGGACGCCGGAGGGCCTTGTGGGGGATGTGGATTACGCGCCCGCGGCCGCGCGCGCTTCGGCGATCACGCCCGTGCCCGGCGGCGTGGGTCCCATGACCGTGGCCATGCTCTTGTGGAACACCGCGCAAGCCGCCGAAAAACAGTTATCATGAGAAAGCAGGCGTCCGTTCAACGCGCCCGGGAGGCTTCATGAAAGGCAAAGTGAAGTGGTACAACAGAGTGAAGGGATACGGCTTCCTGGTTCCGGAAGACGGCAGCCCGGAGGTGTTTGTCCACCATTCGGCCGTTCAGGCGAAGGGGAAAGACAAAGTCCTCGTCGAAGGGCAAGGCGTCGAATTTGAGGTGACCACGGGCCCCAAAGGACCGTCGGCCGCCAACGTGAAGCCCGAGCCCAAACCGGCCCCGGCCTCTTAACCGGTCTTTTCCATCGGCCCCTTCCCCGCGCGCGGCGGAAGGGGCCGGTTTATTATTGTGTTCTCCCGTCGTCTCCGTTGGCCCGGCCTCGAAGGGCTCCCGCTCATCCTCGTGGGATCCCACGCCTTGGTTTATTTGTTTGAAATGTTCCAACCCGGGCTGGTGGAGCGCCTCACGCTCTCCCGCGCCGACCTCGCCGCCGGGGAATGGTGGCGCCTGGCGACGTTCCTCTTTGTGCCTCCTTTTATCGACACGTTTTTGTTCTTTCGCGTCGATTTTCCCGCCAACGCCGTGCTCATGTTTTTCTGGTTCTCTTTCCTGTACACCATGGCGGCGTCCCTGGAGCACGTTTGGGGCACGGAACGGTTCACCTTTTATTTTTTCACGGGCGCCGTGGCCACGGCGGCGCTGGGTTTTTGGCCCGACGGCGGTTTGGTGACGAACGGTTATTTGCAGGCGAGCTTGTTTTTGGCGTTTGCGACCCTGTTCCCGGACACGGAGGTGCTTCTCTTTTTCTTCCTTCCGGTGAAGGTGCGATGGCTGGGGGGGGTGACGTGGTTGACCCTGGCGTGGACGGTGATCGCGGGGTCGGGGTGGTCGCGCCTCGGGGTGGGCGCGGGGTTGGTCAATTACTTTCTTCTTCTGGGTCCGGATCTGTGGACGACTCTTCGCCTTCGCTGGCAAGTCGTTCGGAATCGTCGCCGGTTTCGAGGAGATTGACCGGCTCGTCCTCGTCGACGGGCGGGCGCGGAACGGTCGGTTTTTCGGTCTCAAACTCCTGGATTTTCGCCAGATAGGTGTCGCCCTGGCGGCGCACGCCCTGGCGGCGGTCCACCCGGCGACGATCGGTGACCGCGCGGCGTTTCCCCGCCGCCGGGGCCTTCTTGGCCAAACGCCGGCGTCGTCCCCGGCGGTCGATCTGCCGGCGGTCGCCCAATCGCTTGTCGGTCCGGTTTTTTTTCTTTTTCGCCACGGCCTCGTTTTTACAAAACCCGGCTTCTTTTCGCAACGGTTTTGACACGTCCGGACGGTTTTGGTAATATTTTCGCCACGCCGGTGGTTCGCGGCGCGTTCCCTTTTCATTGTTTCTCGCGAGGTTTCCTCCATGACGATCCCGCCCGGTCCGCCGCCCCACGATCGGTCGGGGTTGTTCCACGGGATGCAATTCGGGGTGTCCGTGGCGTTGGGGCTCGGCGCGGGGTTGTGGGTCGATCGCCGTTGGTCGACGGAACCTTGGGGGGTCGTCCTGGGGTTTCTGGGGGGGGCGGTGTTGGGCTTTTACCATCTCATTCGCAGCGACCATTGAGGAATATGGATTTCTCGAGTCTCATCATCCATCACCTGGCGGACGCGCCCTTGGCGCGATGGGGCGTTTTCACCTACACCAAGCACATGTTGATGATGACCATCGCGGGTCTCCTGACCGCCGCCGTGGTGTTTGGTGCCCGCGCGGGGGGGCGCCCGCGGGCCGCCCTCGAGGCGCTGGTCGAGTTCCTCCGCGTTGAAATCGTCGACCCCGCCCTCGGTCGCGAGGGGCGCGCGTTCCTCCCCTATTTTGTCACGCTGTTCCTTTTCATCATCTTCATGAACCTTCTGGGTCTGGTGCCCTGGGGGGCCTCGGCCACCGGCAACATCTCCGTCACGGCCGCCCTCAGCCTCACCACGTTTTTTTTGATCCACTTCACGGGCATTCGCCGCCATGGCTTTTTCCATCATTTCGGCAACATGGTTCCCCACGGTGTGCCCTGGCCCCTCCGGCCTTTTATTTTTCTCTTGGAGTTGAGCGGCTACTTCACCAAATCCCTCGCTCTCTGCGTCCGGCTTTTCGCCAACATGACGGCGGGGCACATCGTCGTCCTGGTGTTCTTGGGGTTGATTTTGCTGTTCGGGCAAGGCAGCCGGCCCGTGGGTCTAACGGTGGCGCCGGTGTTGGTGCTCCTCACCGTTGCCATTTATCTCTTGGAACTGATTGTGGCCTTCGTGCAGGCCTACGTGTTCACGATGTTGACGGCGATTTTCGTCGGCGGCGCGGTCCACCCCGACCATTGATCTCACCCCCGCCCCCGGCGGGGAGGTTGCACATCACAAAGGAGCTGTTCCTATGACCGAAATCATCACCACGCAGCAATTCTTCCTCGGGCTGGGCTACTTGGCCGCCGGCCTGGGCGCGGGCATCGTTGTGTACGCCGCCACCGGCGCCATCGCCAAGATCGTCGCCGCCGCGGTGGAAGGCACCGCCCGCCAGCCCGAAGCCGCCGACGCCATCAAAAAGAACATGCAGTTGAACGTGTTCTTGATCGAAGGTTTGGGCGTGGTCGGCCTGTTGGTCCTGATCATGATCGTTTTGAACCTCGGCTTGAAGGCGATCCCGTCCGTCACCGCCGCCGACGCGCCGGCCGCGACCGCCTCGGCCCACTAAGAATCGCGTGGAGCAGCTTTTCACGCCCCATGTGGGCCTCATGGTCTGGACGGTGGCCGCCTTCCTCGTTCTGGTGGGGGTGTTGGCCAAGTTCGGCTGGGGTCCCATTCTCAAAGGCCTGGACGAGCGCGAAGAGAACCTGCGCAAAACCCGGCAGGCCGCCGATGAGGCGCGTCGGGTGGCCGAGGACTTCCGGCGGGATTATGAAGAGCGGCTGTCGCGCGCCGAAGCCCAGGCTCAGCGACTGTTGACGGAAGCGGAAAACCGGGCCCGCGCGTTCAAGGACGACCTGATCAAGGCCGCCCAGGCGGAGAACGAGAAGATGGTCGCCGCCGCCCGCGTTAAGTTGGCCGAGGAGGAGCGTCGCCTTGCCCGGGAACTGCGGGCGGAAATGGCGGAGCTGTCGCTCAAGTCCACCGAGAAATTGTTGCGCCGGGAGCTCGGTGCGGCCGACCAGGAACGCTTGATGAAAGAGGCCCTGGCCGACTTCGAGAGTTGGGCCGCGAAAAAATAGTGCTCAAGCCCCAGGACCGCCCCATCATCGGTCGCTACGCCCGGGCGCTCTTCGCGGCCGCCCGGGCCCGGAAGGCCGTGGACGCGGTGCGCCGCGACCTGACCGACCTATTGAAAATCCTCGTCGACACCCCGGCCCTCGCGGAGGCCCTGCGCCACCCGCGGTTGCCCGGCGCGGTCAAGGCGGAGATCGTGGGAAAAGCCGGCGCGGCGCCCTTGCTGGCCGCTTTCGCCGGGTTGTTGTTTGAAAAGGGGCGCTGGGACGCTTTGCCCGAGATCGCCACGACCTTTGACGCCCTGGCCGATGAAGCGGCCGGCGTCTTGTCCGTGGGGGTCACCGCGGCGGCGCCCTGGACGGCGGTCGAGAGGGATCGTTGGCAAAAAACCCTCGAGACGGCCCACGGGGGTCCGGTGCGGGTGGACGCCCGGGTCGATCCCGCGCTCTTGGGCGGGACGACGATCCGGGTCGGCGACCGCGTGTGGGACAATTCGTTGCGAAACCAGTTGGAGCGGTTGCGGGTGTCTCTTGCCGCGACGCGCGCCGCTTAAAAAGGAAAAGGCCATGACGATCAAACCGGAAGAAATCACGCGCGTCCTCCAGGAACGCCTCGAAGGTTTTCACCTCTCGACGGAAACGAAGGAGGTCGGCACCGTGTTGCAGGTGGGCGACGGCATCGCCCGCGTGCACGGCCTCGACCGCGCCATGGCGGGGGAGATGCTCCAGTTCCCCCACGGGGTGGTGGGCATCGTTTTGAACCTGGAGCGCGAAAGCGTCGGCGCCGTGCTGTTGGGCGAATCCGCCTTGATCAAAGAGGGCGACGAGGTCCGCCGCACCGGCGCGGTGATGAGCGTGCCCGTGGGCCCGGCTTTGATCGGCCGGGTCGTCAACGCCCTCGGCCAGCCCATCGACGGCAAGGGGCCCCTCAAAACCGAGCGGACGCGTCCCATCGAGGTGGTCGCCCCCGGCGTCGTCGAACGCCAGCCCGTGCGGGAACCCCTGCAGACGGGCATCAAGGCCATCGACGCCATGATCCCCATCGGCCGCGGCCAGCGGGAGCTCATCATCGGCGACCGCCAAACCGGCAAGACGGCCATCGCCATCGACACCATCATCAACCAGAAAAGCGAACCGAACCGGCCGATCTGCATCTACGTGGCGGTGGGGCAAAAACAATCCACGGTGGCCCAGGTCGTCCAGAAGTTGACGGATTTCGGCGCCATGGACTACACGGTGGTGGTCAGCGCCACGGCCGCCGAAGCGGCGCCCCTCCAGTTCATCGCCCCCTACGCCGGTTGCGCCATGGGCGAGGAATTCATGTGGGCGGGCCAGCCCGTGTTGTGCGTTTACGACGATCTGTCGAAGCACGCGGCGGCCTACCGGCAATTGTCGCTCCTGTTGCGCCGCCCCCCGGGGCGGGAGGCCTTCCCGGGCGACGTGTTCTACCTCCACTCCCGCCTTTTGGAGCGGGCCTGCAAATTGTCCGACAAGAACGGCGGCGGCTCCCTCACCGCCCTTCCCATCATTGAAACCCAGGCGGGGGACGTTTCGGCGTACATCCCGACAAACGTCATTTCCATCACCGACGGGCAAATTTACCTGGAGTCGAACTTGTTTTATTCCGGTGTGCGTCCGGCCGTCAACGTCGGCCTGTCCGTGAGCCGCGTCGGCGGTTCGGCCCAGGTGAAGGCCATGAAAAAAACCGCCGGCAAATTGCGCCTCGACCTGGCGCAGTACAACGAACTGGCGGCCTTCGCCCAGTTCGGCTCGGACCTCGACAAGGCCTCCCAGGCCCAATTGGCCCGGGGCCAACGCATCGTGGAAATCTTGAAACAGGACCAATACCGGCCGATCCCCGTGGCCAAACAGGTGGCGCTGATTTTCGCCGCCACCAACGGCGTTTTGGACGATCTGGCGGTGGAATCCCTCCGTCGGTTCGAGACCGAATTTTTCGTCTGGTTGGACGGGGCCGGCGCGGGCGTGTTAAAGGCCCTCGGCGATAAAAAAGACGTGGACGACGCCCTGCGAACTCAATTGACCGAGGCGATCGCGACCTTCAAGGCCGGGTTCAAGGCCTAACCCCAAAACCCATGGCCTCCCTCCGGGAACTCCGCCGCAAGGTCAAAAGCGTCAAGTCGACGCAACAGATCACCAAGGCCATGAAAATGGTGGCCGCGGCGCGTCTTCGGAGGGCCCAGAGCCGTATCCTGGGCGCCCGGCCCTTCGCCGACAAAATGCGCGGGCTCCTGGCGGACATCCTTTGGCAGGTTTTTGACGTGAACCAAGACGGCGTGCTGACGGCCGAAGAGCTCGACCACCCCCTTCTGAGGGGAAAAGCGGACGGGCCGCGGGGCCTTTTGTTGATCACCGCCGATCGGGGCCTCTGCGGCGCCTTCAACACGAACCTCGTCAAGAAGGCCTTGGAATTCCTCAAAGAGAACGCCGACCGCAAAGTGGTCCTGTACGTTGTGGGACGCAAAGGGCGGGATTTTTTCCGGCGGGCCGGGGCCGCGGTGAAGAACGAGTACGTCGGCATTTTCAACCAACTCACCTACGCCCAGGCGGAGGTCATCGGCCAGGACCTCATTCACTTTTTCGGCGCGGCGGGCGCGGCGGACGTCACGGCCATTTACACCGAGTTCAAATCCGCCATACAGCAACAGGTCGTCACCGTGCCCCTTCTGCCCTTGACACCGCCCGGGCGACCGGCGGCGAAGCGGTGGGAACCGCCGTTCATTTACGAGCCGGCCGAGCAACAGTTGTTGGAAGGTCTCTTCCCACGGTATCTTAAGGGGCAAATATTCCGCGCGTTGCTGGAGTCCTACGCTTCCGAAATGGGCGCCCGCATGACGGCCATGGAGAACGCCTCGAAGAACGCGCGGGAATTGATCGCCGGTTTGACGCTCACGGCCAATAAAATCCGTCAGGCGGCGATCACCAAGGAGATCTCGGAGCTTGTGGGCGGCGCGGAGGCCCTCGCGTGAAAAAAAACGATCGGTGGATCCAAAAGAATTTCGGCACGCTCATCGACCTCTACGGCGGACGGTGCGTGGCGGTGGACGAAGGCCGCGTGGTCGCCGTGGGCGACCGGCCGGAAGCCGTCGAGCGCCGGGCGCGGGCGGCGGGCTGCAAGGGCCCGTCCCTGGTGCGGGTGCCGTCGGTGGGAAAAGCGGGCGGGACGATTGATCCGTTTCGACTATTCCGTTTTTCGTGACGCCAAGGCCCCGGTCATCCCCGTGGAGTTCTGGGGACGGGGCCGGTGGCACAATTTGTGGGTGTACGTCGATTCCGGCGCCAGCTTGACGGTGCTTCACACCTACGAGGCCCGGCGCCTCGGGATCAATTTACGCGGGTGCAAGAAGTTTTACATCGTTTCGGCGGGGGACCGCCGCATTCCGATTTATCTCAAAACCCTGCGGTTGCGCCTCGGCCGCCGGGCGGTGACCGCCGAGGTGGGGTTTTGCGCGGCCCTGGGCGGGGCGTTCAACCTGTTGGGGCGCAAGGGCGTGTTTGACAAATTCAAAGTGACGTTCGACGACCGGCGGGAAACCGTTTCGTTCACGTGAGGAGACTGCGATGAAAAAAACAGTGGGATTTTTGTTGTTGATCGCCGGGTCCGCCCAGGCCGCCTGGTTCGGCGACCCGGGCCGTCGGGGCGAGACGAGCGGTTCGTCCTTGGAGTTTTTCTACGAATCGGGCGACCGGGATTTTGAACAGGACAACAGCGGCGGCGAGGCGGAGCTCTCCTCCCACCGGCTCGTGATTCAATACGCCCGGGGGTTGGGCCAGGGGTTTGAATGGGTTTTGCGGGGCGCCCCCGCCACGGGCCGGCTGTCCCTCAGCAACAGCAATTTCGATCCGGACGTCTGGTCCGTCGGCAGCGGGTTTCTCTGGTCGCCGCCGGAACCCCTCGGCCCCGTGCGGGTGGGGATCTCTTTCACGGGGGATTACCAGGTCGGGCGTGAATCCAACGGCGACACCCTGCACCGGGGGGACATGTATCTGACGGGCGGCGTCGGCTGGCCGTTGCCCCGGGATTTTTCGTTGTACGGCGGCGCGGTGTACTCGAAGGCCGCCCTGCGTTTCGACACGGGCCCCGGCCACGTGAGTTTCCGGGAATCCACGGACACCGGCGGGTTCGTCGGTGGCGCCTGGTCGCCCGGGACCTCCTGGTCGGTGTCGACGGAAGCGCATTTCGGTTTCGAACGGGTCTGGGGCGTGTCCGCCCGGTATCATTTCCAATAGGGAGATCGTCATGAACGTCGGAAAAGTGGTGCAGGTGATCGGACCGGTGGTCGACGCGGAATTTCCCGCGGGGGCGCTGCCGGCGATCCACAACGCGGTCAAAATCAAGACGGGCGACAAGGACGGCAAGCCCCTCACCGCCGAAGTCGCGCAACATTTGGGCGACAACACGGTGCGTCTGTTGACGTTGGGGCCCACGGACGGCCTCCAGCGCGGAGCCCCGGCGGAAGACACGGGCGCCCCCATCCAAGTGCCGGTGGGTCCCGCCTGCCTCGGGCGCCTGATGGACGTGTTGGGCGAGCCCAAGGACTACCGCGGGGCCATCGCCGCCAAGGAGTTTTTCCCGATCCACCGACCGCCGCCGTCTTTCACCGATCAGGAAACGACGCCCCAAATCTTTGAAACCGGCATCAAGGTCATCGATCTGCTGGAGCCCTACATGAAGGGCGGCAAAGTGGGCCTCTTCGGCGGCGCCGGCGTGGGCAAGACCGTCGTCATCATGGAGCTCATCAACAACGTGGCCAAGCAGCACGGCGGCGTGTCGGTGTTCGGCGGCGTGGGCGAACGCACCCGCGAAGGCAACGACCTCTGGCTCGAAATGCAGCAGTCCAAACTGCAGGACGGGAATTCCGTGTTGTCCAAGGCCGTTCTGGTTTACGGTCAAATGAACGAGCCGCCGGGGTCCCGCCTGCGCGTCGCCCTCACCGCCCTCACCCAAGCCGAGTATTTCCGCGACCGCGCGGGTCAGGACGTGTTGCTCTTCATCGACAATATTTTCCGGTTCACCCAGGCGGGGTCCGAGGTGTCGGCGTTGTTGGGCCGCATGCCCTCGGCCGTGGGCTACCAGCCCACGCTTTCCACCGAAATGGGCGAACTGCAGGAGCGGATCACATCGACGAAAAAGGGCTCCGTCACCAGCGTGCAGGCGATCTACGTGCCCGCCGACGACCTCACGGACCCGGCGCCGGCGACGGCCTTCGCCCACCTGGACGCGACGACCGTGTTGTCGCGGCAAATCGCCGAGTTGGGCATTTACCCCGCGGTGGATCCTCTCGATTCCACGAGCCGCATTCTGGACCCCAAGATCGTCGGCGAAGACCACTACGCCACGGCCCGGGCCGTTCAACGGGTCCTCCAGCGCTACCGGGATCTCCAGGACATCATCGCCATTTTGGGCATCGACGAGCTCTCCGAGGATGATAAACTGTTGGTGGCCCGGGCCCGCAAGATTCAGCGGTTCCTGTCCCAGCCCTTCCACGTGGCGGAGCAGTTCACGGGGGTGCCGGGCCGGTACGTGGCGCTTAAAGACACCATCCGCGGGTTCCGCGAGCTGGTGGACGGCAAGTGGGACCACCTGCCGGAACAGGCTTTCTATATGGTGGGCGGCATCGACGAAGCGGTGGAAAAAGCCAAAACGCTGGCGTAAACCGGCGCAAAAGGAGCTCTTATGATCGGCGAAATGGGCGGTTTCAGCGGCGCGCATTACCTCGGCAACCTCGTTGGCCTGTTCCGGACGCCCCGGGAGTTGTTCCGGCGGATGGACCGGACGAGTTCCTGGGGCCCGGTGGTGGTCTACGCGATCGTTTGGCAGGTGTTGTCGATCGTTTTGACGGTGCTCTTGAGCTTCGTTCAACCGCGACTTTTGCCCCTGGGGCTGACGGGAAAATTCGTGTGGCTTTTTGTGGGGCCCCTCGTGGGCCTGGCGGGCCTGCTGATCATTTCCGCGGTCCTGTTTTTCCTTTGGCACGTGATGGGGTCGCCCCACCGTTACGGCGTGGCCCTTCGCGCCGTGGCGTTGTTGACCCCGCTGGAAGTCCTGCGCGCGGTCCTGGGCGTGGTGCCCTTCCTCCACGTGGTGGTCCTGGTGTTGACCGCCTACCTTCTGGTGGTGATCTCCGTTGAAATCCACGGCATCAAGCCGCGGGTGGCCTGGACGGTGTGGTCCACGCTTCTGGGCCTTTTCCTGTTGATCGGCGTCCTGGCCAGCCTGGCCGCGCGCGCCCGGTCCACCCCCTGGGAAAAACTGGGACAGCCCGGGGGGACCATCGAGGGAACGCCGCGTTTGGAGGGCCAGGGCATGATGCCGCCGGATCTCCAAAAACAGATGGAAGCCGAATTGAAAAAACACCAGGAGAATTTGAAGGAAATGCAAAAGGGCCGCGCCGGTCAATAACGTGAAGCGCATCGCCGTCAGCGTCATCACCCCGGACAAGCCCGTTTGGGAGGGGGACGTGGAATCCCTGGTGGTTCCGGCCCACGAGGGTCAATTGGGCGTGTGGCCCGGACACGCCCCCCTCCTGGCGCAACTCAAGCCGGGCGCGGTGGTGCTGCGCGCCGGCGGGGAACCGGTGATCTTTTCCGTGTCCGGCGGGTTCATCGAGGTGAATCAGGGGCGGGTGGCGGTGTTCGTGGAAACGGCGGAACACGCCGAAGAAATCGACGCCGAGCGCGCCCGCCAGGCCGAAATGAAGGCCCGGGCGGCTCTTAAGGCGACCCCCGCGGATAAAATGGACCTCCAGGCCCTGGCCGCCCTGGAAAGGGCCTTGGCGCGATTGCGGGCCACCGAATTGGCCGCCCGTCGCGGGGGCAAACGGGGGGCGCCGTCCTCCCCGCAAGACTGAGGCCCCTTCTCCCCGGGTCCTCCGGACCTTTTCCAAAACCCTTCCTTTACAACAAATTTACATTTTCTTAATCAAAACCCAAGGCGGGTTGATTACACTTTTCTCATCGGAGCCGACGATGAGAAAAAAAGCCTTTGTGGTACGAACGCATTCCTTTGACGCGGCCGGGGATCCCTGGTCGGCGGAGGGTTTTGACGTGCGCGTCACGAGCAATTTGGCGACGGCACCGGACGAGGCGCTCGCTTGGAGTCCCGATGTGGTGGTTTTGGATTTGGAAGGACGCGTGGCGGCGGTGGCGTCGTTTTTGCGGGAGTGGATGGCGCGGCCCGAGACACTGCGCACCCCGGTCGTCTTGATTTCCCCGGAAGAGAGGCGATGTCTGTCGGACGTGTTGTTGCGGGGCCTGAGCGTGGTGCGGGAGATGGCCGCGGTCGAGGGCGGTCCGTCCCGCTCCCCGGCGGTCTAGCTATTGCGGACTGAAGAGGGTGTCGATTTCCTCCGCGGGGCGCGCCACCAGGGCGCGGCGGGGGGTTTCGACGATGGGGCGTTGAATTAAGAAGGGGTTTTCCGAAAGGATCTTGATCCAATCCTTCCGATCCAATGTTTCCGGATTCAATCCTTTTTCCTGCCAATAGGGTTCTTGAAAGCGCGTGATGGCCGCCGGTCCCGCGCCCATTTTTTTTAACAGGCGATCGATGGTTTCCGGGGTTGGCGGGGTTTTTAAATATTCAACCACCCGGGGGTTCACGCCAAATGACGCCAACCGATCCCGCACCCTCAAGCAGGTTCCGCAGCCGGGATTGTAATACAACGTCCAATCTTGGCTCATCGCGCCCTCCGGGATTGTATCAGTCAAAAAAAACCGGGGAATGAAAGAATCCTTTCATTCCCCGGGGCAATTAGCAACCGCAGCCAGGACCGAACATGTGGCCTCCTCGTACGTGAAACCGCTAACGATTCTAACGTCCCGCGCGTTAAAAAGTTCCCCGTTCTTTCCTCATTTTACCATATTCAAGCCCCGCGGAATCGATGCCGGAGGCTTAAAAAACCCACGTGGCCGAACCCCAGGACGAACACCGTGACGTAGGGGGCCGGCCACCAATACCCCGTTGAGGCGATCCAAAGCAGGACCGCCAAAAAATATCCCGCCGCCAGCAATTCCAGAGCGCCCCGGCCGCTTCCCCGGGTGCGGTAGCGTTTGTGGAACCAACTTTCCCCGTTCCGTTGAATGTTGAGCTTCGCCGTGCGCTTGAATTCGGTGGACACGTTGAACAGGGCCTCCAAAACGGCCCGGCTGTTGTTGAGGCCCATCCCGACCCCAAAGGCCATCAGGGTGGGCAAATCACGCCAGCGCAAAGGCCGGGAGCGGTCGGGGAAGGCCTCCCGGTGGGCGACGCCGTAGAACAGGGCGATGGAAAAGGCGGTGAGGCCGAAGGCCACGGCCTCGATCGCCGTGGCCCAGAGGGGCCAGCCGAGGGCCCGCCGTGCCAACAGGCTGGGAAACAAAAGAGCGGCAAACAAAATCGCCAGCAGGTAGGCCAAATTGGCCGTCAAATGCACAAGGCTTTCCAGCTTGACGAACCAGGGCAACGGACTGCGCCATAGGGTGGGCAACACTTTTTTCGCCACCTGCAGGGCCCCCTTGGTCCAGCGGTGTTGCTGGTCGCGGAAAGCGCCGATGTCCACGGGCAGTTCGGCGGGGCAGAGGATTTCGGGCAAAAACAAGAAACGCCAACCCTTGAGTTGCGCCCGGTAGGACAGGTCGAGGTCTTCCGTGAGGGTGTCGGCGTTCCAGCCGCCGGCTTCGTCGATGGCGCGCCGCCGCCACACCCCGGCGGTGCCGTTGAAGTTGAAGAAGGCCCCCGAGCGGTTGCGGGCGGTGTGTTCCAAAACAAAGTGCCCGTCCAGAAAGAGGGCCTGCAGACGCGTCAGGAGGGAATGGTCGGCGTTGATGTGGCCCCAGCGGGTCTGCACCATGCCGATCCGGGGGTCGCCGAACCACGGAATGGTTTTCATGAGGAAATCCGCCGGGGGGAGGAAATCGGCGTCAAAAATGGCGACATATTCCGCGTCGCTGAGCGCGAGGCCGTTGTCCAGGGCGCCGGCCTTGAACCCCCGCCGGTTGTCCCGTTGAACGAGGCGGACGTTGTGGCCCGTGGCGCGCTTTTTTTCGACCAGCGCGGCCGCCAGGGTTCGGCTCTCATCGGTGGAATCGTCCAAAAGCTGGATGTCCAACCGCTCGCGGGGGTAATCGAGAGCGGTCACCGCGTCCAAAAGCCGTTCGACCACGTAGTACTCGTTGTACACCGGCAGTTGCACCGTCACCCGCGGCCAGTCCGCCGGCGTCGGCGGCGGGGCGAGGCGGGGGGCGCGTTTGTAGTGGCGCCAGTAAAGGAACAAAATCCAATACCGGTGCAGGCCGTAGAGGGACAAGAGGGCCAGGACGGCCAGGTACGCGCCGAGGATCAGGGACGGCATCACGAAAGGTCGAGAAGGGCCCGAACCCGCGCGCGCAGTTTTTCCGGGCAGGCGCAGGGGGCGCTTTGGCGCAGCCGGTCGAGCAAGGCGTTTTCAAAGGCCGCGAGATCGCCGCAGGGGGGGCAGTCGGTCAAATGACGGCGGACCGTCTCTCGGTCGGCGACGGACAAATCCCGGCGGTTAAGGTAATCGTGCAGGCGGTCCAAAATTTCCTGGCAACAGGGGGCGGACATGGGGTCGTTCGGGGTCACGAGGGCACCTCCACCAGACCGGCGTCCCGGGCGTGCCGAAACAGGCTTTCTTGCATTCGGCGGCGGCCCCGGGCCAGGCGGGATCGGACCGTGCCCACGGGCACCTCCAGGGCCTGGGCCGTTTCATCGTAGGACAAGCCTTGAAGATCGTAGAGAAGCACGGCGGCGCGGTACTCCTCGGGAAGGGCGTCCAACGCTTTTTGAAAATCCTCGTTCGTCAGGCGGGCGACCACGTCTTTCACGGGGTCCGGGGCGCGGGACGCCTCGGAGGCGATCTTGTGGAAAAAATGGAAATCGTCCACCCGATCGTAGGCGTCCATGGACACTTTTTCCGGTTCGCGGCGCTTTTTCCGGAATTCGTTGATGAAGGCGTTGGTCATGATGCGGTACAACCAGGCGCGGATGTTGGTCCCCGCTTGGAACCGGTCGAGGTTTTTCCACGCCCGGGCGTAGGTTTCGGCGACGAGATCTTCGGCGGATTGGGGGTTGCGGGCCATGCGCAGAGCGACGCCGTAAAGCTCGTCCAGCAAAGGCAGGGCTTTTTCTTTGAATTCAGCGCGCGCGTCGGGCAAGGCGGATGTTTCCCATGGGAATGTTTGAGAGGATAACAATTCCCGCGCCGACGGGCAAATTCCGCGTTTAAGGGGCTTAGAACGAAGCTTTTCGTGGCTGAATCATCGCATGTGTTGTTTATGTAGGGTCGGAGACAGGCCGGGTGGAACTTTTCTCGAGGATGAAATGGATTGCGAAAGCGCCGAGTCGGTGATAAGATTGAGAGAGCCGGCCGAGATCGGGTGAGGGAGTTTTTATGCGGAAGGAAAACAGAACCCGTGGTTTGACGTTGACCGAGGTCGTCATTGCGAGCGCCATCATCGCCGTGGTGACCACCGCCGCCATGAAATACTTCACCCGGATCGGGACCACCATTTACCAAAGCCGCACGAAGCAGGTGGCGACCACCCTGGCCCGCGAAAAACTCGAGCCCTTCAACGATACCCCTATTATCGCCTGCGCCCCTGGAACGATGCCACCCGGGTGACCCACGCCCAAACGGGCATCCAGTACGACTCCATTTTGGGGGCGCCGGAAATGATCAACGTCGGCGGTGTCCGGTACTTCCGGATGTTATCGATCCAAAAGGTGAAGAAAGACCCCACGGGGCCCAATCTCATCGACCTGCTGGATGACATTGCGGAGGGGTCGGACTTGTTGTCCACCCCGTATTATCAGGACACGGGGCTTAAACGGATCAACGTTCACGTGGCCTGGCAATCCGCCAACGGCTGGAAGAAAATACAGGTCGTGGGGTTAAAGGAGAACGCGGTTCGGTTGCAGAACAACTGCGTCCTCTGGGGGCTGGTCAAATCCACTTCGGGCGCGCTTTTGGACCAAATTTCCGTTGAGGTTGTGGAGTCCGGCCACACCGACGCCACCGTGACCGACGCCTCCGGTCGCTTTACTTTTAACGTCTCGCCCGGAACCTACACCCTGCGCGCCGTGGACACGCGCACCCCGGACTGGTTGTATTTCGGCGCGCGCAAATCGGTGGCTATCGACAATGACGATTCCCCGAAACAGGCCCCGGATTTTGAATTGAACGCGGTGGATGTGGTGTCGAGAGCCAACGCCACCTTCTGGTTTAACTCCGCCCCCGTCATCAGTCGAGTGTGCGGGAGTTCCGTCAGTTTCGTGGACCCGACTTTCGATCAGGAATGGGTCGAGATCTTCAATCCCACCACCTGGACCTGGAACGTGAAGGACGATCTGAGCCTGCAATATTACATTCAACACGCCTCGTTTCCGCTCGCGGCCTGGTCGGGAAACTTGTTGAATTCGAGCTTTGCGCCCTATTACCAAACAATCAGTGTGGACCACTTCAACAACACGATACCCCCGGGGGGGTACTACCTTTTCGCCAACACGCGCACGATCAATTTAGCCGGTAGCCCGACCATCTTGGCCGACGCGGTTTGGAAATACGGTGTTAACGTGCCCACAACGTCTTACGTGTGGTGGGATTTTTCTAACAACTATGTCTTTAAAATTTTCGGCCGTTTTGATCCCTACGGTAAGCTGGGCCTTCCAAACCCGGATTTGATCACCACGGCCCAAGTGGGAGTGCCGTTGCGGAACAACGGGTTCTACAACGGCGGCGGCGGCTATTTGCGCCTCGCCTATAAATTTTACGGTTATGACCCGGTCACCTTCAACTGGGTGTATCGAGGTTATTTGGACAGTGTGGGTTGGTTCGGGGGCAGAGACGCTGGCAACCCGGACCCCCCCATGTACGCTTGGATGGGACATTCCGACGCCAACAGAAGGGAAAGGGAAGGGTTGCTTTTGGTGGACAACGACATCGCCACCGGCCTGCGGGATCCCAAGGGGTTGGACGATGGCGAACAATGGATCCGCATCGCCAGCACGGCGAGCTGGATGGAAATGCGGGACGTGGGCCCGGCCTACGACAGCGACAACAACGAGCGCGATTTCGTGAAATTCACCACCGAGGCCGCGGCCGGTCCCAATTACCTGCGCTTTGCCCCGCGCAACAGCCTGTGGCCGACCTACAGCACGCACGTCGTTTCGGGACGGTACGCGGCGACCACCGTGAATCCCGGCGACGGCAATTGGCACAAAACGCCGTGGCACCGACACAACTTCGTTCGCACCTGGGTGGAAGATGGGATTTCCCGTCCCGACAGCGGTTGGAACGGGGCCAGCGGCACCCCTCATTGGATGAGCACCGGTCCTTGGAGCGGGCAGGAGCCCCCCTTCACCAATATGTTCTGTGAGGATTTTACCGTTACGCGGCATCAAAACTGCCGCCCGGGGAGGGCGTCCCTAAGCGTGTCGCGGATCGAGGACGGAACGTGGGCCTGGGGCCTCTACGCCCGGCACTTCCCCAATCCATTTTACGGGTACGTGGCATCGACCCAGGCGATCCTCAACGTGACGCCGGGAAGCTTCCACGGCTCCGCGGCGATTGTGCCCTCCGGGCTTTTGCGGGGCGAAACGGACGTCGTCTACAGTTTCGGGGAAATTCGGGATGTGTTCAGCATTCCACACTCCTCCATTCCCATCCGCCTCATGGCGGCGGCGGTCCTGGCCTCGACGGAAACCCGGGTCAGCGGGGCGTTTACGCTCCACGTCGCGAACCCCCCGACCCGGCCCTCTTCCCTGGATGTCAATAATCCCGCCGCCGTGGGCTACGAGCCGGCCCTGGGGTCCGCGGGACTGAATTTGCTGACGGGGTATCCCTTGCCGCCGCTTTACAAATGGTACGACTCCAACACCTTCAGTTATAAGGACTCCACCTACACCTGGAAAAACTGGTTCAACGGGATCGGCTACCAAATCGCCACCCGCCTCCACTACGTGGGTTACATCGACGGCCATGTTTTGGATGGCGACACCAACGCGCCGGTCCCCGACGTGTCGGTGAGCGCCTTCAGCGCGGCCGCCGGGGACGAGCGGTCCACCGCCCTAACGAACGGCTCCGGGTATTTCCGCCTCTACGTGTCCACGGGCATGTACCGGGTGCGGGCGGTCCCGGAGTTTGAGGAGGTCGCCACGCCGGAGGTGGCGCCGCCTTTGAGCCTGGCCCCGGCCAACCTCGCCACGGCGGGTTCGACCATTTACGTCGGGACGATCACCCTCTCGAACGCTTTCGGCAAACGCGACGGGCGTGTGACGCGGGGGGGGCAAAACATCGAAACCGGCGTGCTGGTGATCCTGACTTCCACGACCACGATCTTGGCCTCCACGGCGGCGATCTCGAACCTCGACGCGCTCTTCCGGAGCGGGGCCGGGCGGTATTACATGACGTCGTCCAACGCGGTGGGGACCTATTCGTTCGACGTGCGCAAGGGCACCTACAACCTGTTCGGGTTTTACAACGACGAAACCGCCGGCATCAGCCAGCGGCAGGCCCTGGACCAATACATCAACTCGGGGAACAACGGATCGAATTTCCCCGATCTGGCCTGGTGACGATGCGCCGCGGCGCCTTCCGTCGTTTTCACCCGGCCCCGGGGTTCACGTACATTGAAGTCATCGTGACCGCGGCGGTGATCGCGGTGTTGTTCGGCATTGTGCCGCCCCTCATCATGAACACAACCCGGTTTTTGAACATCAGCATGGCCCGCTTGGAACTCCAGCGGGATTCCCGCGATGTGTCCGAGGCGATCCTTTCGCGCCTGCGCCAGGCGGTGTCGACGACGGTGGTGGTGCGGGCCAAGCCCGACCAGCCCCCCTGCACGTGGATCCAGTTCAAAACACGGTCCGGCAACGTCGTGGATTTTTGGCAGCAGGGCAACGAACTGTGGGGCAGCGACAGCGTGAACTCCGCCGGCGGACGCCGGTTCACGCGCAATCTGCGTTACGTGGCGTTCACGTTTTACGACACCATGGACGACTCCTCCATGGGGGTCAATCTTTGTTTTCAAAAACAGGTGATGCGCATGTTCGGGGATCAACGCATTTACCACGTGGTCAGCGAGCGGGTCCGGATTCTCAATGACGCCTAAACCCACGCGGTCGGGGAAAAGCCGGGGGTCGGTTTTGATCCCGGCGGTCCTTTTGCTCGTGGTGCTCATGATCGTTTTTCCGGCGCTCGTCCGTCTGACCCGGGAGGACGTGCGGTCCTCCGTCCGCCGGGTCCACCGGGAAGAAGGCTTGGCCGTCGCCGAAGCCGGCCTTGACCGCGGCGCTTGGAAGTTGGGGGAATCGGACGTCCTCTGGTTCCAAGCGTCCACAACGACGATCCCCGTCCCCGATTACGATTTTGACCGGGAGTGGACGGACCTCGACCCCGATTACCGCTATAAAATTCGATTCGCCTCCGGCCCCGGCGGGGGGGAAGTCACCGTTCGGTGCCGCGTGCAGTCGGTCAAGAACCCCGATTTTACCCGGGAACTGGCGGGGGTTTACACCCGGGATTTTTCCGAGGCGCTGATTATGAAAAAGGATTTCAGCGGATCTTCCGACAATTTTCCGGAGGTTCATTGGGGGGCGATCAAGAGCTTCGATGATCTCAATGACCCCGCCGACAAACCCATGCCCCGGCACCCCCGCAAGTATTCCCGAAAAGGCATTCGGCGTCGGGACATGGTGGCCGACGCCGTCAACACGGATGGCAACGAATATTGGGCCTATGACAAAAAAGTGGTCACGCCGCCGGTCCTGGACTTGGATTACTACCGGAGCAGGGCAAAGAGAACTTCCGTTCCCGTGGCCCAGGCCACGAACGGTTGGGTCACCATGCGGGACGGGGCGACCCCGGCGTTGGCCGACCCCGTGGGGTCGGGCTATTTTACCTGCGGGGCCAACATCGCGGGGGGCAATCGGGGGATAAAGTTTGTGAGCGCACCCGCCCCCGGCAACAAGTATGAAATTCGGAATTCCTCCACTGTCATTTACATTGAAAACGACACCGCCGTGACCTGCGACAATTACTACGGGGACGCGAACAACCACAAGGTTTTTCTGGAAATTGAAGCGCTCATCCTGACCAGCGCGGGAGGGGGGGACAACCACCTCAATGTCAAAACGGATCAAACCATCGCGAACGGCCTGTTTTACGACATTCAATCTTCCATCCCCGTTCACGCGGAGATGGAATACGCGGTTGTTCCCGGAACCTGGACGGGGACGGGGTGGGGGGCCGGGGATGTGTTTGCTCCAGGAGGGCCCAACGCGGCCTCCATGTCCGCTGTTCACGGCGCCAGCGGATTGTTTACGGTGCCCCGGGTGGGTTTTCGCGGGTTGCTTCACGTTGATCAAGGACGAGTGTTTTTGGATATCAACCGGGATTTTGGACTTCTGGGCGTTGTCTATGTTCAACGGATGAAGACCGATTTTAACGCCGGCAGACAATTCCGCATTTGGCTGGACCCCATTGTCCAAAGCAAGCTCAAAATCCTTTACGCCCCTCTGCGTCGAAAGTCGTACCGGGAGGTCTTGGGCAACCTCTGGAACTCCCCTTGACCCCCGCGGGCCGTTGACCCTCCCCCCCGTCCTTTGCTAATATAGGCTCGAAACGCGCCGGGGGGTCCCCCCGGGGTTTGTCACCCAAGCCGGTCCTCGCTGTCTCTCTCGCGTTCTCGTATCTCAAATTCGCATTTCTTTTAAGGAGTTTCGTTCTTATGGCCACTAAATTCGTTTATTTCTTTGGCAACGGCAAAGCCGAAGGCAACGGCACGCAAAAAGATCTATTGGGCGGCAAAGGGGCCGGTTTGGCCGGCATGTCCAAAGCGGGTGTTCCGGTGCCCCCGGGTTACACCATCACCACGGACACATGCCGTTATTACTACGCCAACGGAAAAAAATTGCCCAAAGAGCTCGCCGCCCAACAAAAAGAAGCCATGGCCAAGCTCGAAAAGAGCCTCGGAAAAAAGTTCGGCGACAACAGCAACCCCATCCTGGTCTCCGTCCGCTCCGGCGCCAAGTTCTCCATGCCCGGCATGATGGACACGATCCTCAACCTCGGCTTGAACGACGAGGCCGTGCTCGGCCTGGCCGCGAAGACCGGCAACGAGCGTTTCGCCTGGGACGCCTACCGCCGCTTCATCTCCATGTTCGGCAACGTGGTCATGGAAATCGAAAAGGGCGAATTTGAAAAGGAACTGGAATCCGTCAAACACAAAAAGGGCGTCCACCTGGACACGGAGCTCGGCGTGGCCGACCTCAAGAACGTCGTGGACCTCTTGAAGAAGCTGGTCAAACGCGAAACCGGCAAGGATTTTCCCCAGGACCCCTGGCGGCAGTTGGAGGACGCTCGCAACGCCGTCTTCCGCAGCTGGAACAACCCCCGCGCCATCACCTACCGCCGCCTGAACAAGATCTCCGACGACATCGGCACCGCCGTCAACGTCCAGGCCATGGTGTTCGGCAACATGGGCAACGACTCGGGCACCGGCGTGGGCTTCACCCGCAACCCCTCCTCCGGTGTGAAGGAATTCTTCGGCGAATACCTCACCAACGCCCAGGGCGAAGACGTGGTGGCCGGCATCCGGACCCCCAAGCCCATCAAAGAACTCGAGAACGACATGCCCAAAGTGTACAAGCAACTGCGGGACATCACCTCGAAGCTCGAGAAGCATTACCGCGACATGCAGGACTTTGAATTCACCATCGAAAAGGGCCAGTTGTTCATGCTCCAGACCCGCAACGGCAAGCGGACCGGCATCGCCGCCGTCCGCGTCGCCGTGGAAATGGTGAACGAGAAGTTGATTTCCAAGGAAGAGGCGCTCCTGCGCATCGAACCCGACCAGTTGGCCCAATTGTTGGCCCCCGTGTTCGACAACAAGGAGAAGGCCGCCGCCGTGAAGGGGGGACGGTTCCTCGCGAAGGGCATCGACGCCGGTCCCGGCGCCGCCACCGGCCGCGTGGCCTTCACCTCCGAAAAGGCCGTGACCATGTCCAAGCAGGGCCCCGTGGTTTTGGTCCGCCCCGAAACGAACCCCGACGACATCGAAGGCATGGTCGTCGCGGAAGGCATTTTGACCGCCATCGGCGGCCGCACCAGCCACGCGGCGGTCGTTGCCCGCGGCATGGGCAAGCCCTGCGTGGTGGGTTGCGGTGTGTTGAAGATCGACCTGGACGCCGGCGTCCTGGCCGTGAACGGCACCCGCGTCAAGGAAGGGGACTATCTGTCGATCGACGGGTTCACCGGCGATGTCATCACCGGCCAGGTGCCCACCCTGCCCTCGGAAGTCGTGCGCGTCCTGCGCGGCGAGTTGGACAGGAAGGACGCCCCCCTCTACGGAACCTTTGAGACCGTCATGAAATGGGCCGACGTTTACCGGAAGATCAACGTCCGCGCCAACGCGGACATCCCCCGGGACGCCGTGATGGCCCGGGCCCTGGGCGCCGAAGGCATCGGCCTCTGCCGCACCGAGCACATGTTCTTCGCCCCCGAGCGCTTGCCCTTCATGCAGGAGATGATCCTGGCGGACACCGAGGAACAGCGCCGCGTCGCCCTCGACAAGCTCTTGCCCTTCCAGAAGGACGACTTCAAGGGCCTGCTCAAGGAGATGAAAGGCTACGGCGTGACGATCCGCACCCTGGACCCGCCCCTGCATGAGTTCTTGCCGAAGACGAAGGAAGACGCGACGGAGCTGTCCAAGAAAATCGGCATCCCGACCGACAAGATCCTTCAAAAGACCCAGGAACTCCACGAGTTCAACCCCATGCTGGGGCACCGCGGTTGCCGCCTGGGCATCACCTACCCGGAGATCACCGAAATGCAGGTGCGGGCGATCCTGCTCGCCGCCTGCGAGTTGAAAAAAGAGGGCGTGACGGTGGTGCCCGAGATCATGATCCCCTTGGTCGGGAACGTCAAGGAGCTCAAGGACCAGACCGCCATCGTCCGCCGCGTGGCCGAGGAAGTCCAAAAGGCCCAGGGCGTGAAGGTGAAATACCTGCTCGGCACCATGATCGAGGTGCCGCGCGCCGCCCTGACGGCGTCCGAGATCGCCGCGGAAGCGGAATTCTTCTCCTTCGGCACCAACGACCTGACCCAGATGACCCTCGGCTTCTCGCGCGATGACGCGGGCAAGTTCACCAAGGTCTACCTGGACAAGAAAATCTTCACCGACGATCCCTTCGCGACCCTCGACCAGACGGGCGTGGGGAAACTGATGGACATGGCCGTCAAAGACGGCCGCAAGACCCGCAAGGACCTCAAATGCGGCATTTGCGGCGAGCACGGCGGCGACGCGGCTTCGGTCAAGTTCTGTTACCGGGCCGGCCTCAATTACGTGTCGGCCAGCCCCTTCCGCGTCCCCGTGGCGCGACTCGCGGCGGCCCAGGCGGTCATCGAGGCGAAGTCCGGGAAAAGCTACTCGTCGAAATAACGGTTACCAAAAACGGGGGGCGGGCGCCGGCGAGGGCCCGCTCCCCGTTTTATTTTCTATGATGTGAGCGACCCCATTCCACGGGAGAATCACCGGCCCGGAAGGCGGACGGCGATTGGAATTGCCCTATTTCATTGTGGACGCCTTTACCGACCGCGTGTTCGGCGGCAACCCGGCGGGCGTCTGCCCGTTGACCGCATGGTTGCCCGACGAAACCTTGGCCCGGGTGGCGGCGGAAAACAGCCTGTCGGAAACCGCTTTTTTCGTCCCCGCCGAGGGGGGGTACCAATTGCGTTGGTTCGCCCCCGGGGGAGAGGTGACCCTTTGCGGGCACGCCACCATGGCGGCGGCCTATGTGTTGTGGGAGAAGTTGGGGGTCGCCGGCCCCCAGGTTTTTTTTCAGACCCAGAGCGGTCCTTTGTCGGTGTACCGGTCCAGCGGGTGGACCGTGCTGGATTTGCCGGCCTTTCCCCTGACGGAAACCCTGTCGGTCCCCGACGACCTGGTCGAGGGTTTGTGGGCGCGCCCCACCGAAGTTTACAGGGCCATGGATTATGTCGCCGTCTTTTCCGATGAGGAGAAGGTCCGCGATTTGACCCCGCGCTTGGAGTTGCTGAAGCGGATTGAGACCCGGGGGGTCATCGCCACCGCCCCGGGGAAAGAGGCGGACTACGTGTGCCGGTTTTTCGCGCCCCGGCTTGGGATCCCCGAGGACCCGGCCACGGGTTCCGCCCAATGCGTGTTGGCGCCCTATTGGGCGAAAAAATTGGGAAAAACGAGTTTGCGTGTACGGCAATTGTCCCCGCGCGGCGCCGAAATGTATTGCGAGGTGGCGGGGGACCGTGTTCGCGTCGCCGGACACGCCGCGCTCTACTTGGAGGGCCGCATTCACGTCCCGGACGCCCCCGCGTCCTCGAAATAACCCGTCATGAACGCCTTGTCAGAAATCCTCAAAGAGAAAATCCTTATTTTGGATGGCGCCACCGGGACCGCCCTTCAAAAAATGGACCTCACCGCGGCCGATTTCGGCGGGGCCGCCTACGAGGGATGCAACGAGCACCTCGTCCTCACCAAACCCGAGGCCATCACGGCCGTGCACGAAAGTTACCTGGCCGCGGGGGCCGACATCATCGAGACCAACTCCTTCGGTTCCACGCCGTTGGTGTTGGCCGAATACGGGCTTCAGGACAAGGCCGAAACCATCAGCCGCGTGTCCGCGGAGTTGGCCCGCGCCGCCGTCCGGAAACACGCCACCCCCGCCCGACCGCGGTTTGTCGCCGGTTCGGTGGGCCCCACCACCAAATCGCTTTTCGTCACCGGCGGGGTCACCTTCGACGCGCTGGTCGAGACGTTCCACGTCCAGGCGCGCGGCCTGTTGGCCGGGGGTGTCGATCTCTTCCTCGTGGAAACGGCCCAGGACAGTCTTAATATCAAGGCCGCTTTGATTGGTCTCGACCGCGCCATGGCCGAGTGCGGCCGCCGGGTGCCCGTGAGCGTTTCGGCCACGGTGGAGCTCATGGGCACGACCCTGGCGGGGCAAGGCATCGAGGCCCTGTATTACTCTTTTCAACAGCGGGATCTGTTCAGTCTGGGGCTCAACTGCGCCACCGGGCCCGATTTCATGGCGGATCACATCCGCACCTTGGCCGACATTTGCCGCTTCGGCGTGTCCTGCTACCCCAACGCGGGGCTTCCCGACGAAGAGGGCCGCTACAACGAAACCCCCGAAGACATCGCCCAAAAGATGGCGCGCTTTGTGGACAAGGGGTGGGTCAACCTCATCGGCGGCTGTTGCGGCACCACCCCGGACCACATTCGCCGGCTGGCCCAAATGGCCGAGGGGAAACCCCCGCGCCGCGGCCGCGGCGCGCCCCGGTTCACGTTGTCGGGCTTGGACCCTTTTGTCTTGACCGAGGACATGCGTCCCGTCCCCGTGGGGGAGCGCACCAACGTCATCGGGAGCCGCAAGTTCAAGGAAATGATCGTCGCGGGATCCATTGAGGAGGCCGCGGAGATCGGCCGCAAACAGGCCCGGTCGGGCGCCCAAATCATCGACGTCTGTCTCGCCAACCCCGACCGCAACGAAGCCGCGGACATGGACGCGTTTTTGAACCACCTCACGCGAAAAGTCAAAACGCCGCTCATGATCGACTCCACGGACCCGTCGGTGATGGAGCTCGCCCTCAAAAAGTGCCCCGGCCGCTCGGTCATCAATTCCATCAATCTGGAAGACGGGGAGGAGCGGTTCGAGCGCGTCGTGCCTTTGTTGAAGACCTACGGCGCGGCGGTCGTGGTGGGCTGCATCGATGAGGACAAGACCCAGGGCATGGCCGTGACCCGGGAACGCAAATTGGCCGTGGCCCGACGGGCCCACGCCCTGCTGACGGGGAAATACGGTCTTGAGCCCGAGGACCTCGTGTTCGATCCCCTGGTTTTTCCCGCCGCCACGGGGGACGTCCATTACGTGGGGTCCGCCCGGGAGACCATCGAGGGACTTCGGCTCATCAAAAAGGAATTTCCCCGGTGCAAGACCGTCCTGGGGGTCAGCAACGTGTCTTTCGGACTGCCCGAGGCCGGGCGCGAGGTGTTGAACGCGGTGTTCCTCCACCACAACGTCGAGGCCGGCCTCGATTTCGCGATCGTCAATTCGGAAAAGCTGGCGCGCTACCCGTCAATCCCGGCGGAGGAACGTGCCCTGGCGGACCGTCTGCTCTTCGCTTCCCCGGCGGAGTCCAAGGCCGCGGTGGACGCGTTCGCGGCCTATTTCCGCAACAAGTCCGCGCGGCCCCCGGCGCCCAAGATCAAAGCCGGGACGCCGGCGGAACGCCTGCCGCGCAACGTTGTCGAGGGGTCCAAGGAGGGGTTGTTGGAAGACCTCGACGCCCTGCTCGCCGGGGGGGCGGCCCCCTTGGACATCGTGAACGGCCCCCTCATGAAAGGGATGGACGAGGTCGGCGGCCTGTTCGCCAAGAACGAGATGATTGTGGCGGAAGTCCTGCAGAGCGCCGAGGTGATGAAAGCCGCCGTCGCCCATCTTGAACCGCGCATGAGCGCGACCGACCGCGCGGCGCGGGGCACCATCGTGCTCGCCACGGTCAAAGGCGACGTGCACGACATCGGCAAAAACCTCGTGCACATCATTCTCAAAAACAACGGGTACCGCGTGGTCGATTTGGGGATCAAATGCCCGCCCGAAGACCTGGTCCGCGCCGTGCGCGAACACCGGCCCGACATGGTCGGGCTGTCGGGGCTTTTGGTCAAGTCCGCCCAACAGATGGTCGCGACCGCCGAAGACCTGGCCGCCGCGGGCATCGATTTGCCCCTGCTGGTGGGCGGCGCCGCGCTGTCTGAAAAATTCACCGCCACCAAAATCGCTCCCGGTTACACGGGGGCCGTCCTCTACGCCAAGGACGCCATGACGGGACTCGACCTTGCCAACCGGTTGGTCGACGCGGCCGGGCGGCCGGACCTGTTGAACAAAGTCCGGGCCCGCCAGGAGGAACTGCGCGCGGGGGCGCGCGCCGCCGCGGTGTCATCGGCCCCGATCGCGCCCGCCACCGTGGCGCGTCATTACGTCCCCCCGACCCCCCCGGACCTCAAACCCCACAACCTGACCGATTTTTCGGTGGAGGACATTTTCCGCTACATCAACCCCGTCATGCTTTACGGGAAACACTTGGGGTTGCGCGGGCAATTGGCCAAGCAATTGGCCGCCGGTGAGGAAAAAGCGGTCAAATTGCACCGGGAGGTCACGGCGCTTCAAGACGAGATCCTGGCCCGCCGGTTGATCCGCCCGGCCGCGGTGTGGCGTTTTTTCGCCGCCGACGCCGAGGGAAACCGATTGCGCCTGTACGGTTCGCCCGACGACCGGGACGCCGCCGCGACGTTCGATTTCCCGCGCCAAACCGGGGGGGAGGGCCTTTGCCTCAGCGATTTCGTTCTCCCCGCGGGCGACCGCATAAGCCGCTTTGCGGCCCCCGGTGCCGGGAGCTCCGCGACCGGCCGGCGCGACTACGTCGCCCTGTTTGTGGTCACCTGCGGGGACGGCGTGCTGGAGCTGTCCCGGGAATGGCGGGAAAAGGGGGATTACCTCAAATCCCACGCCCTTCAGTCCATCGCCATCGAGTCGGCCGAGGCCTTCGCCGAACTTCTCCACGAGCGGATTCGCGCCATGTGGGGGTTCCCCGACCCGGCCGGACTCTCCCTGTCGGAAAAATTCCAGGCCAAATACCGGGGCCTGCGGGTGAGTTTCGGCTACCCCGCGTGCCCCCATTTGGAGGACCAGCGTCCCCTGTTCCGTCTGTTGACTCCGGAATCCATCGGGGTTCGACTCACCGAGAATTGCATGATGGAGCCGGAAGCCTCCGTGTCGGCCCTGGTCTTCCACCACCCCGAAGCGCGCTACTTCTCCGTTGAGGGTTCGTCGCAGAGCTCCGGGGACCTGGGGCCGCCGGGCGGCTGACGCGGCCCCTCGTCGACGGAAATGGTAAAATAACACCCCCATGTCGTTTATCTATTTCGATAACAACGCGACGACGCCGGTGCGCCCCGAAGTGCTGGAGGCGTTGAGGCCCTTTTTGACGCCCGGGGGGGAATTCGGCAACCCCTCCAGCCTGCACACCACCGGCCAGCGCGCGCGCGCGGCCCTGGAAACGGCCCGGGAACGGGTGGCCGGCCTTTTGGGCGCCGCGGACCCGGAGGAGATCGTTTTCACCTCCTCGGGCACCGAGTCGGACAACATGGCCATCATTGGCGCGGCCTTCGCGCACCGCGACAAAGGCCGCCGGATCGTCACTTCCGCCGTCGAGCATCACGCCGTGCTCCACACATTGGATTACTTGGAAAAAGAGCACGGGTTCATCGTGACGCGCCTGCCGGTGGACCTCCACGGGCGCGTGTCCCCCGACGCCCTGGCCGCGGCGCTCACGCCGGACACGATTTTGGTCACCGTCATGGCCTCCAACAACGAAATCGGCACCGTCCAACCCCTGCGCGCCCTGGGCGAGGTGTGCCGCAAGGCGGGCGTGCTGTTCCACACGGACGCCGTGCAGAGCGCCGGCAAAACCCGCCTCGACCTTAAAAAAGAGCCCGTGGACATGGCGTCCATTTCCGGGCACAAAATTTACGCGCCCAAGGGCATCGGCGCCCTTTACCTGCGGCGCGGGGTGCGTCTGCACGCGATCTTGCACGGCGGGGCCCACGAAAAAAACCGCCGGGCGGGAACCGAGAACATTTCGGGGGCGGTGGGGTTGGGCGCGGCCTGCGCCTTGGCCGCGGCGGAACTGGACCGGGAGTCGGCCCGGGTGCGTGCCCTTCGCGACCGCCTGGAAAAAGGGCTCTTGGACCGCGTTCCCGCGGTGTTTGTCAATGGGCACCCCACGGAGCGTCTCGGCAACACCACGAACCTGACTTTCGAGTGCGTGGAAGGGGAGTCCTTGGTGTTGGCCCTCGACCAGGCGGGGTTCGCGCTCAAAAACACCGACACCCCCGGTGTCGAGGTGTCCACCGGCTCCGCCTGCGCGTCGGGGCTCCTGGAACCCTCCCACGTGCTCAAGGCCATCGGCGTGCCCCCGGAGCACATCCACGGAAGCGTGCGTTTTTCCCTCGGGCATTTCAACACCGACGCCGACGTCGACACCGCCTTGGAGATCGTCCCCGCGGTGGTGGCCCGTCTGCGGGCGCTCTCGCCGTTGTGGGAGGACCGCCTGAAAGGCGCGGGGAAACGCTGATGTATTCTCAAAAAGTCATGGACCATTTTCAAAACCCCCGGAACGTGGGGGAAATGCCCGACGCGGACGCCGTCGGCAAGGCCGGCAGCCCCACCTGCGGGGACATCCTGCGCCTCTACCTCAAGTTCGACAACGGCCGCGTGGCGAAAGCCAGCTTTAAAACGTTCGGCTGCGGCGCGGCGATCGCGGCGTCCTCCGTGCTGACGGAGTTGGCCCTGGGCAAAACCGCGGCGGAACTGCGCCGGATCACCAACCAAAACGTGGCCGACGCCCTGGGCGGACTGCCGCCCATCAAGATGCATTGCTCGGTGCTCGCCGAGCAGGCGCTCCACAGCGCCCTGGAGGGCCGGTGAACGTCGTCGTCGCCATGTCGGGCGGGGTCGACTCGTCGGTCGTGGCGGCGATCCTGAAAGAGGCCGGGCACCGCGTCATCGGCGTGACGTTGAAGCTCTTGGAGAAAACCACCGGTTTTGGTTGTTGCGGGTCCACCCGGGACATCGACGACGCCCGCGCCGTCTGCGCGCGCCTGGACGTGCCCCACTACGTTCTGGATTTTTCCGGCGAGTTCCGCAAAAACATCATCGCCCCGTTCGTCGACGATTACGTGAGCGGCCGCACGCCGAACCCCTGCATCGCCTGCAACCGCCACGTGAAGTTCGACGCCCTGCTGAAAAAAGCCCTGGCCCTGGGGGCCGACGCCGTGGCCACGGGCCACTACGCCCGGATCGTCCCGTTGGTGCGCGATGGGAAATCCCATCGTCGACTGCGGCGCGCGCGCCATCTGCCCAAGGACCAATCCTACGTGCTCTACCACCTCGGTCAGGCCGAGCTGGCCCGGTTGATGTTCCCCGTGGGGGAGCTGACCAAGGATCAGGTGCGCGACGCCGCGCGGCGCTGGGGCTTGAAAGTGGCCGAAAAGGACGAAAGCATGGAGATTTGTTTCGTGCCCGACGCCGACGCCGGCGGTTTCGTCGCCGCCGAGGCCAAAGCCGGCCCGACCCTGGCCGAAGGGCCGGTCCGCACCCTGGACGGCCGCGAGGTGGGCCGACACAAGGGCGTGGCCCGCTACACCCGGGGCCAGCGCAGCGGGTTGGGGGTGGCCCTGGGTCGGCCTGTCTATGTGGTCGACCTCGATCCCGCCACCAACACGGTTTTCGTCGGGGAGGACGCGGACACCCTCTCCCCGGAAGCCGCGATCGCCGAGGCTTTTTGGGCGGAGGGCGCGGCCCCGGCCGCGCCCGTCACGGTGGACGTGCAGATTCGCTCCCGCCACGGGGCCGCCCCGGCGGTCGTGACCCCGGTCAACGGGGGCGCCCGCGTGCGTTTTGTCGAGCCCCAGCGGGCCGTGACGCCGGGCCAGGCGGCCGTTTTTTACGAAGGGGACACGGTTTTGGGCGGCGGCGTCATCGCCGCGGCGACGCCCATCGGACGGACGAAGAGCGGGGGCCCGCGATGACCGACCTGTCTTTGCTCTTGCGCGGGACCGTGAAAGTGTTCTCGCGCGCGGAACTGGAGGAACGGTTGGCGGCGGGACGTCCCCTCCGTGTCAAGTTGGGCGTCGATCCCACGGCCCCGGACCTCCATCTGGGGCACACGGTCGTGCTCACGAAACTCCGGCAATTCCAACAGGCGGGGCATCACATCGTTTTCATCATCGGCGACGCCACCGCCCGGGTCGGCGACCCTTCGGGCCGATCCGAAACACGCCCTCCGCTCGATGCCGACGCCGTGAAAGCCAACGCCCGCACGTATCTCGCCCAGGTGTTCAAAATACTGGACGAGAAAAAAACCGAGGTGCGGTGGAACAGCGAATGGCTCCTGCCTCTTTTTTCAAACACCGACCCCGACCCGTCCAAACGGTTCCTGTCGATCATGGCCAGGCACACGGTTCAACAACTTTTGGAGCGGGAGGATTTTCAAAAACGCTTGGCCGCCAAAACCCCGATTTCCCTCCTCGAATTGTTTTACCCGCTGATGCAGGGCCACGATTCGGTGGCGGTGCGGGCCGACGTGGAACTCGGGGGAACCGACCAGCTGTTCAACCTGTTGATGGGGCGGGAACTGCAAAAAGACGCCGGCCAGCCGCCGCAGATCGTCATGACGTTGCCGTTGCTGGAAGGCACCGACGGCGTGCGGAAAATGTCCAAATCCTACGGCAACGCCATCGCCTTGAACGAACCCGCCAACGAGATGTTTGGTAAAGTCATGTCGCTTTCGGACGCGATGATGTGGAAGTTTTACGAGCTTTTGACGGAGGAAGACCTCGCCGCCGCGAAAGCGCTCCACCCCATGGAAGCCAAGAAGCGATTGGCGGGGCTCCTGGTCGAACGTTACCACGGCGCCGCGGCGGCGCCCGCCGCCCGGACCCATTTTGAAAACGTCTTTTCCCAACGTTCGGCGCCCGAAGACATCCCGACCCACCGCGCGACCCGGTCGCCGATCCGCCTGCCGGACCTTCTGGCGGAGGCGGGTTTGGCGCCTTCCAAGAACGAGGCCCGCCGGTTGATCCAGCAGGGGGCGGTCGAGGTCGCGGGCGAGCGGGTGACGGACGACCGCGACATCGTCGTCCACGCGCCGCTCTTGGTGAAAGTCGGCAAGCGGCAGTTCCGCAAAATCCTCACCCCGGAATGACCGCCCCCGTCGCCCCGCCGGGACGTTGGGTTTTGCGGCTCGTGGGGTTGACGCTGAAACATTGGCGTGAGGACAATTGTCCGCTGATCGCCGCCGGTTTGGCCTATTACACCATCATCTCCCTCGTCCCCTTGTTTTTGATCGCCCTGGCTCTCGGCGGTATGTTGCTGGGCCCCATCGCCTCCGTGAATCAATTGGCCCCCGCCCTTGAGGGACTACTCGGGGCCCAGATCGCGCGCCCCATCGAAAAAATGGTGCTCGACGCCGCGCAGCGGGAATGGGGTGGCGCGACCCTGGCCAGCGTGGCGATTCTTTTCTGGGTGGCGTCGATCGTGTTCAACCACCTGCAGCGCGCCTTGAATCTCGTTTGGGAATGCCCGGGACGCCGCGGGGTGGGCGGCGAGTTGCTCAACCGCCTGGTCGCCTTCGGCATGGTGATGGGCACGGGGCTCTTCGTTCTGGTTTTCGCGGTCATGATGGCGGGGCTCGGCCTGTTGCGCAACGTGCTCGACCCCTGGGTTCCGCTCCTCGAGAGCTTCCCTTTTTGGTGGGCCATGAACCTGGCAATTTTCTTCCTGCTGATGATGCTTTTTTGGGGAATGGTCTATCGGTTTTTGCCGACCTTGAAATTGCGCTGGCGGGACGTCGGCGTGGGGGCCCTGGTCACAACGGCGTTGATGACGGGGGGAATTTACGTTTTGGGTTACTATTTCAGCCGCGTTAAGTTTTGGTCGATCTTCGGCGCCGCGGCCTCGGTGATGGTCGTGCTGATTTGGATCTACTTCACCAACCAAATATTCCTGTTGGGCGCCGAATTCACCTGGGCGTGGGCCCACCGGCATGTGCTTTTGAACAACGCCGGCGTTTCCACTCCACCGCCGCCAGCGTCGCTCCGGCCATAAAAACCGCCCAAGGGTGCAGCAGGAAGGACGGGGGGCGGTGAAGCCCGCGCACCACCCAGGCCGCCGCGAACAACACCTCCACCGATAAAAACCCGATCAACAGCGCGGCGCCCCGCGCGCCCCAGCGCTCCCGCCAACCCCATTCCGCGAGAGGTTTTTGGACCATCCGCTCCACCGGGGACGTCATCGGGATTTCCCCGCTTTCGCCAGGGCCAGGAACCCCAGGACCCCCGCGCCCAGCACGGCGATCACGCCGAAAAAGCGCAGGAGGCCGAGGAAAGGCCAGCTTCCCATCACCACAAGACCCGCGCCGGCGGTGAACAGGAGGGCCGCCCGCCCGAAATCCGTTCGCGTCCACCCGAGGGCGGCGGGATGGAGGTCCACCCACGTGTTCCAGGTCGCCCAGACCTTGGCGATGTCGGCGCGGCGGCGGAGGGCCGTCCGCCCCAGACGGTAGAGACCGCCCAGAAGAAGCAGAACAACGCCCAGCTTCAAGAGGCTCACCACCGCCCGGTGCAGGTTCCAAGCGTTCAACGCCACCGGCTCGTTTTCCTGCACGAGCAGTTTCGAAAAACGGAAGATTTGACCGGCGTTGGGCACCTTGAGGCGGATCGGCAGGGTTCCCGCCTCCGGCGCGGACGCGCCCGCGACCTGTTGGCGATTGACGTCGCTGAAAAAGTTCAATTCGCGCTCCACTTGCTGGGCGTAGAGGTCCTCGCTGATGTTTTGGGATTCGTCGAAATCGCTGCGGAACTGGTAAACCTTGGACTGCCGGGCCATTTCCTTCCGCGAGGCGTAATCGCTGGAACTGCGCGACACTTTTCCCAGGGATTGGAACGACGCGGCCGAGTCCGCCAGTCCGCGCAGGACGCGCCGGTTCCCTCGGAGCACCTGTTCGAGGGGTTTCAGGCCGCCGGCCTGGACTTCTTTGTCGACCGTCCCGCCGAAATACACGTAGTCGCGTTCCGTGGGCAAGTAGACGGACCAGACCAGCTGGCTGATTTTTAAATCGACGTTGGGCAGGGTCAGGGCTTGACGCCCGCCGGGCCCGCCCGCGCCCGCGTTCCGAAAGTACATGACCTCGACGTCGAAGGCCGCGAGATTCTGGCCCTCGATGCGCGAGCGGTTCAAGGGGATCAGGGTCGCGCCGTTCGCGGCTTTCGACGGTTTCACGGGGCGTCCCTCCACGAAGGCCGACCAGACCTCCGCGCCCGCGGGCAGGCGAACCTCCAAAAACTGTTTGGCCGTGTTCTTGACCGAGAGGGTCAGGTGGGTGACGCACTTGCCGTCTTTGAGGAGCAAGGTCACGGCGTTCGCCGTGTCGATGACCGAGGAGACCACCGCGATCTCCTCGTGGCGTTGGATGTCCAGCCCCAGGCGGAAGGGGGGGCGAACGTATTTGAACGCGTCGAGGAACGTGTTTTGAGCCAAGGCCGAGAGGGGGCCCGGCACTTCGCGCGGGTCGAGGCGCACCAACCCGGCGGTGTCGACGATCTTGACCTCGCCGTTGGTGGTCTTTTCGATCAACAGGTCGCCGCTCTCCCGCACGGCGCCCAGCACCTGGAACCCGTCAAAGGGGACGACCCCGCCCTTGTCCTTGAAGGCGCGCTCGACGCGGACGGTGACGCTGAATTTGCCTTTCCGCGCGTACTCAAAGGGGATGAAGAGCGTTCGGTTGTCCGCGCCGCGTTGTTTCCATTCGCCGACCGCGTCGCCGGTCACGTCCAGCAGGGTGTATCCCTCGGGAAGTTGGAGCGAGAGATTGTTGATGGTGTTTTGCAGGACGTCCAGGTCGATCCGCGCGGTGGAGCGCACCGCGTCGTCCTGAACGGACAACACGGTGTGGGGCGCGGCGTAAACCTTGGCGGGGCCCTTCGCCTGTTCGGGTTCGACGGCGTTCCAGACGATCGACAACCGGGTGGTCAGGGGCAAGCTCGCGCGCACGCGGGTGCCGCCCTCGCTCGGAAGGGTTTCGACCCCCGAGGCGCCGCTGACCCGCGCGTCGAGGTTCGGCGCGCCCAACCAGAGGTCGACTTGCGTGATGGGGGTTTCGGGGATGGCGACGTCCAAACGGTAGGGTTCCTTGTCGAGAGCGGCGGGCAGGGAAAACACCGCCTGGATCTCGTGTTCGCCGGGTTTGGGCACGGTGACATAGGTTTGGCCGCCGTCCGATTCCACGAGGGCGGGCCGCCCGTCCATCAAAATGTCCTCGAAAGCCACGCCGCCCTGGAAGAGCGGCACGCGCAAGGGCGCGTAGGAAGGGCCGTCGCTCAAAATTTGAAGGCGCAGACGGGCCGTCACGGTCGCGCCTTTTCGGGTGACGCGGCCGGTGTAAGCGGCCTTGGTGAGGAACGCGCGGGCCCCTTCGCCGGCGGGCGCGCGCATGCGGTCGAGCAGTTTTTTGAACTCTTCCCGGGAGAGGGAGACCTTGCCGTCGCGCACCTCGTGGGCCGGCGTCTCGGTCACGCCCGTCTGCTTAAGCAGGCGTTGGAACTCGTCCCAGGTCAGCAACACGTCGTCCTGGTCCAGGCGCAGAAGTTTCTCGAAGGCCCCCCAGGGCAGGCTCAATTCGCCCTGGGGACCGTCGGGCCCTTCCGCCGCGCGGAGCCCGGAAGCCCCGAGGAGCGCCAACGACAACAGGCCCCGGAACAAATTTTTCAAGTTCATGGACGGTCTCCTGTGTGAAAGAGGGACAAGACCCAGCGGAGGACGGCGACGGCGTAAGCCCCCACCGCGAGAGCGAAAAGAGGTCGGGCCACCACGGCGGTCGCAAGGGCCGCCGTCAAGGCGAGAAAGACCCATTGAAAGGGCGTGGGGTGGAAGGCCAGGGCCTTGCGCGCGGCGGTGGTTTTTTCAAGGAACCATTTCTCCCCGGCCCGCAGGGGGGCGCGGAAACGGAACACCAAGAGAACCGCGCCGAGGAACAAAAGGCCCCGGGCGAGCGCCTCCACCCCGGTGGACCAATGCCACAGGGGCAGGGCGAGGGGGCCGTCCGAGGGGGGAAGGGTTTTGGAGAAAGAGAGCCGGACGCCGGTCTCCGGCACGTTGACCCGGACGGGCAAGGCCCCCGCGGGAAGGCCCGCAACTCCCGCGCTTTGTTCGAACTCGCCGCCGACAACCGGGGCCGCCGTCGGCGGGGGTTCTTCGGTCGCGGCGGACAGACCGTCGGCTTCCCCTTCCCATTTTTCCTCGAGCGAAGCGATTTCACGGGCCCGGTCCATGCGGTTGTCCTTGTCGTCCGCGAGCGCAGCGCGAATCCGCGGGCCCGCCTCGTTCTTGAATTTTAAACCGGCCGTTTTTCCCAAAGCCGCTCCGGTGATTTGGGTCGATGGCCGGGTCACGTCCTCAAAATCATTGCCGAGGTACCGGAAGTTCCAATCGGGGGGCACGACGACATTCCATTGCAGGCGGTTGACCAGAACGTCCGGCATGGGCAACCGCAATCGTTCCCGGCCGAGGGCGGGGAGGCGGGCCCGTTCTTCGTAAACCACGATTTCCACCGGGAAGAGGCCGGCGCGTCCGCCGGCGGAGCGGATGAGTGGAATCATGGTTTTTTTATCGGGGCCGACCACGGGTTTGACCGGGGCGCCGTCCACGAACACGCTCCACAGGGCGGCCCGGTCCGGCAGGGCCAGGCCCAGGAACTGCCGGGCGGAGCTCTGCACCCACAGCGCGACGCGGTGGACGCGTTTGCCGTCGGGGCGGATCACCGTGGTGCCGTCCACCCGATCGACGAAGGTCATGGGCACGTTGACGACGGCGTGCCGCGACAGCGTCAGCGCCAGCGACAGGGGCCCGCCGAGGTGTTGGTAGCCGTAGACCAGGCGGTCGCCCCGCGCGACGAGATCGACCGGCAACTCGCGGAAAGGGTCTTTGGGTTCAAGTCCGCCGACGACCGGGGCGGGCAGTTCCACGTCGCTTTTCAACTCCACACCGAGGTGTCCCCGCTGGCGTTGGGCGCCCAGGACGGTCAGGCCCGTGTACGTGGTGGTCGATTTTTCCCCGGGCAGCACGCGTTCCAGGGTCACGAAAAAGTCGACGCGTCCCTTGCGGGCGGATTTAAGGGACACGGCCAGCCGGGCGGGGTCGGCGCGCTCCTGCCAATCCTTGACGGCCTCTCCGTGCACGTCCAAGACGGCGAAGCCCGCCGGGGGGACGAGGAGCGTTTCGTTGATCGTGTTTTGCAGGACGTCCAGGGCGACGTGGACGGTGGCGCGGACCGCGTCTTCTTCGACGGACAAAAGATGATCGACGACGGCGTAGACCTGCGCCGGGCCCTTGGCCCGGTCGGGGGCGAGCGGGTTCCAGGTCATGCTGACCCAGTCCGTGGGGGGGAGGAGCGCCCGCACCCGCGTGCCGCCGGGCGCCGCCGACAACTCCCGGTGGAGCGCCCCGGGGACGGCGATGTCCAGGTTCGGCTCCGGCACCTCGAAAATCCATTCGGTGATGGGGGTGTTCGCCAGGGCGAGGCCCAGGGTTTGTCCCGCGGTCGCGTCCGGCACCGGCACGGTGAAACGAAGGTCCAGCCGGTGCGCGCCGGCGTCCGTCAGTGTGATATAAAGGCGTCCGTTCCGGACGGCCGCGAGAGCGGGTTTGCCGTCGAGGAAAATCGTTTGAAAGGCCGCTTGGGCGGGAAAGGCGTCCCAGGCGATGGGTTTCGCCGGTTTTTCCGGGACCTCCACATGGAGGGACGCTTCCACCACGGCGCTGTTTTTAAGGAGACGGCCGCGGTACACCGCCTTGGGGGCGAACACCGTGGCCGCGGGTTCCGCCGGCGGGATCAAGGATTGAATGAGGCGCGTGAACTCCGCCCGGGACAGAACCACGTCGCCGTCCGCCACCACGTGGGCGGGCGGATTCTTGCGGCTGGTGCGTTTGATCAAAGCGTCGAATTCCTCCGCGCTCAAGCGCACGCGGTCCTGGTCGATGCGAAGGACGTTTTTCAGCGCCTCCCAGGGCAAACGGAGGCGCGCTTGATCCGGTTTTTCGGCGGCGAGGAGGGGGGCCGCGAGGAGCCAGGCCCCCAGCAGGGCGGGGAGTCGTTTCATTCCCGTAAGAATAGCGGGAGGACGGGTGCGGATCAAGGCCTTTTTGTCCATAAGGCTTTGGACACCGGGGGCGCGGAAAAGTTCTTACTTTTTAATGAACCGGACAGGGCCGTCGCGGCGGGGGACGACCCGCAGGTGGTAAGGCTGGGTCAATACCGTGATTTGCATGGAATCCGCGGCCGGCCGGATTTCCCGGTGAATGACCACCCAACCCGGTCCCGCGGGGGCCACGGACAGGATGTCCACGGCGTAACCGCCCGACGGACGCGTGCCGAGGAAGACCCCGACGACCATGGATTCCGCGAAATCGATGGAAGGCGCGGGCGGGGGCGGGACGCGGTTCGCGGCGTGTTCGGCCCACAACCGGCGCCAGGCCTCTTCCGAACGCACGGCCACTTCGCGGAACTCCGCGACCCCGCTGTCGTCCCCGCGCATGTCCGGAAGCGCGAAAGCCGATTTCTTCAGGTTCGGGGCCGCCGAAACCGCGCGATCCCGGCCGATGTCTTTATCGCTCATGGATCCCCCGCGCGCGCGGGCGCCGAATTCCTTTGTGCTCACGGGCGCCGCCCTCCGGATCCCGCCGCTTAACGCAACCCCTTCGGTCGTGGACTGTGCCCCATCGTCCTTCGCTTGGGCCACGCTCCCTGCCGCGGCGTCGAGGAGGGCCGGGGGAGCGATTCGCTCGGCCTCGACGTCCGTCCGGCGCGCGCCCACCCGGTTTTCGAGAATCTTGGATTCCTCCCGAGGAGGTTCCATCGCGCGTTCGGCCTTCTCTTTGAGGATGCGCTTGGGGGTTTTTTCAAAACGGAGGTCCTCGGAATCGGCAAACCCCAGGGACGACGGGGGCGTGGACGACGGCGTGGGGAAGTTTTTTCTTCGGGGGGACTCTTGGTGGATCACCAAAACCATCAAGACCGCCGTGGCCACGGCGCCGAAGGCCGAGGGGGCGATGACCCACCAATTCGTCCGGGCGCGGGGTCTTTGAAGGACCCGCAACACGCGTTGTTCAAAACCCGTCGGCACCGTGGGGGACGGCAACGCGCGCACCCAGGCTTGGGTTTGCTTCAAAGCGGCCAATTCCCCTCGAAGGACCGGGGAATTCGCCAGGGCCTTTTCAACGGCCGCGCGATCGTCCGGGGAGAGGGCGTCGTCCAGATAGGCCGACAGCTGTTCGTTGGAAATGTCGTTCATGGTTTTTCACCCAAAAAAGGAGCCAACCGCGCTTTGACCGCTTGCCGCGCCCGGGCGATCCGGGATTTGACCGTGCCGAGCGGCACCCCGAGAAGTTCGGCGATTTCCTCGTAGGACTTGTCTTCCATTTCCCGCAGGACCAAAGCGGCCCGTTCCTCCGGGTGCAAGCCGGCGATGGCGTCCCGCACCCACCGCCGGCGTTCCGACGCCTCCGCCGGGGCGTCGGTGACGTCCCGGGGATCGGCGATGTCCAAGGGCTTGGGGTCGCCGTCGTCCCGGTCGCCGCCGCCGAAAAACGGTATGTGCTTCCAAAACGCGCGGCGTTTTTCGTAGCGCACGCGGTTCTTCCACAGGTTCACGCAGATGCGGTAAGCCCAGGACCCGAAATCGGCGTCCCCGCGGAACTGGTCGAAGCGCCGGTAGGCGGCGATAAACGTTTCCTGCGCCAGGTCTTCGCCGTCGACGGGATTGCCGCAAAGGCGCAGGGCCAGGCCGAATATTTTCGGGGAATGGCGTCGCACGAGTTCCACAAAGTCCTCCGGAGACTTGGACACGGGATCGGGCGGAAAGTTCTCCACGCAAAAATCTTACCAAAGAACTTCGTATAATGACGGTTTTCCAAACCCAACCGAGGAGAAGAAACATGGGAACATTGATTTTGGTGCGCCACGGGCAGTCGCAATGGAACCTGGAGAACCGGTTCACGGGGTGGGTCGACGTGCCCCTGACGCCCCAGGGCGAAAGCGAGGCGCGCCGCGCGGGGGAGCATCTAAAGGGTTACCAATTCACCCGGGCCTTTGCCTCGGTCCTGCAGCGCGCCCAGCGCACGCTGGGCTTGATCCTCGAGGTCACCCAGCAAAAAAACGTGCCGGTCATTAAGGACAAGGCCCTCAACGAGCGTCACTACGGGGCCCTTCAGGGGCTCGATAAAAAGGAAACGGCGCGGAAGTACGGCGACGAGCAGGTGAAAATATGGCGGCGCAGTTACGACGTGCCTCCCCCGACCGACAAGACGGACATGAACCCCGAGGGCATCGCCGAAAGCCTCAAGGACACGGCCGCCCGGACCCTGCCTTACTTCTACAGCGACATCCTCCCGCACGTGAAGAAGGGCGAAACCGTGTTGGTGGCGGCCCACGGAAACAGCCTGCGCTCCATCGTGATGGATCTGGACAAGCTCACGAAGGAGCAGGTCCTGGAATTGAACCTCGACACGGGCGTGCCGATCGTTTACGAAATCGACGACCGCGGGCACGTCGTGTCGAAAAAGATTTTGAACTAGTTTTTGTTGGCGTTGTAGACCGCGACGGCGTCGGCCATCCACTTTTGGAGGTTGGTCACCCGCGTGTCGTGGTGGGGGTGGGTGGAAAGGAATTCGGGGGGCGCGCCGCCCTGGGACGCCGCGTCCATGCGTCGCCAAAAGGCCACGGCTTCCCGGGGGTCGTAGCCGGCCTTGGCCATGTAGATCAGACCGATGCGGTCGGCTTCCGATTCCTGTTTTCGGCCGAAGGGCAAAACGGCGCCGACGGTGGCGCCGAGGCCGAAGGCCTGCATGGCGAGCGCCTGGGTTTGGGCCGGTTTGTTGCGCATGGCGATGGACAGGGACTCCTGGCCCAGGGACAGCAGCAGGCCCTGGCTCATGCGTTCCGCCCCGTGTTTGGCGATGGCGTGGGCGATTTCGTGGCCGAGGACGACGGCCAATCCGGCCTCCGATTGGGTGATGGGCAAAATGCCCGAATAAACGGCCACTTTGCCGCCGGGCAAGCAAAAAGCGTTGGGGGTTTTGGGGTTCTCAATCAGGTTGTACTCCCAGGCGAAGTCCGGCCGGTCGGAGACTTTGGCGATCCGTTCGCCCACGCGCCGGACCATCGCGACCGCCGCCGTGTTCGTGGAGAGCTTGGCCGTCTTAAGGATTTGCTGGTAGGATTGAAGGCCCAGGGTCATCTCTTCCGACTCGGGCACGATGTTGAAAGACATCCGGTTCGTGACCGGAACCTTGGGGCAGGCGATCAGCAGCGGCGCCGCCAGAAGGAAGAGCGCGTGGGATTTTTTCATTTCACCGCTATTATATAAAAGGAGGCGCGAACGTGATCGGGGAAATCACCGCTTGGATTTTGGACGCCCTGCGGGCCCACGGGGGCTGGAGCGTCTTCATCGGGGTCTTAATCGAGCAGGTGATCGTGCCCATTCCGTCGCCGGCCATCATCATGGGGGCCGGGTTCATCCTGATCCCCGAGACGGCGACCTGGGGGGCGGCTTTCGCGCGGGCGTCGTTGCTCATCGTTCTGCCGGGGGTGGTCGCCTCGGCCGTGGGCGCCTGGGGGACTTACTTCATCGCGCGCTGGGGCGGCCGGGCCCTGGTGGATCGGTTTCAAAATTACTTGGGCTTCACCTGGGCCGACATCGAAAGCGTCGGCGCGCACTTCACCAAGCGCGGGGAGGAAATCTCCCTGTTCGCTCTGCGGGCGGTGCCGATCGTGCCTTTGTCATTGATCTCCGCGGCGGCGGGCATTTTGGAAATTCCCTTTCGGATTTTTATCGTGTGGACCGTGCTGGGGACCATCCCCCGCTGTTACCTGCTGGCCTTTTTGGGGTGGCAAATGGGCAGCCGCGCTTTGAACTTTTCAAAAGGCGTGGACCGGTTTGAATCGTTGATTTCGTTGACGATGGTGGGCGGCGTGGTGTTGGCGATCCTCTACCTGCGCCGTCGGGTGCGGAAGAAAATCGTTAAGGGTCCGTAAAGAAATAACCGGCCTATTTCCGAGGAGCCCAGGTGGGGGGAGTTCAAGGAACACCGAGGGAGCGATGCGGTGCCATCGTAACCGAGGAGTGACGCGGAAATTTCCCCGCACGGGCTCCTCCCTACGGGCCGAAGGCCTTCGGCCCGCCCTTTGCCAAATTCCCCTTACAGGCACACCCGCCTGCGCGGGGAACTTTGCTTCGGCTCGGCACGAATCCCCTCGGCGGAAATGGGCCGGTTATTTCTTTACGGACCCTAAAGCCGGCTGAAAAAGGCTTCCATTTCCCGGGCGGTACGCTCCACGCTGACCTGGGGGGTGACGGCCAGGGACGCTCGGATGAGCCGCGCCCGTTGGGCGGGGTCTTGGTAAGCCGCCGAGAATTTCTCCAGCGCGGTCAAAAAGGAGTCCACGTCCGGCTGGCCGTTGGTGTAGGTTACGGTGAACCCGTTGGCCCGCGCCGGTTCCGATGCCGCGTCGAAAACGGATTCGGGCACGGCCCCGTCGGGGTTCGCGATCACCGCGGCGCCGTTCATCTGGGCTTTCATGAACCCCGTGGCCGAGGCCTCCCGCCCGTCGTCCGACAACATGATCGACGCGTCCGCGCCGTGGAACAGGCGGGGGGCCTCCCACACGTTGTAGTTGTTCAAAAAAACCACCCGCTCGCCCAACGCCTCGTCGTGGTTTAAATCCTCCACCAATTCGTAGACCATTTTTTCCGACGCGTTGTCCCGCTGGTACACCCGCCCCCCCACGATCAGCACCACGTTGGCGTCCAGAAACCGCTTCCGCCGGGCGGGATCGTCGAAGATTTTATCGAGGATGTCCAATCGCTTGTAGCTTGTGATGCGTCGCGTCCAAAGGAGGATCGGCAGGGTCCGGACTTTGTTGGCCCAATGGGGCCAGAGCATGGCGCGACGCCAGAACCAGTCGAGGAATTCCGCCTTCAAATCCTCTTTGGCCTTGAGCAGGTCGCCGTCGGAGATTTGGTCCGCCAGATGGAACACGCGTTCCTGCCAATAAGGGGTGTGCACGCCGTTGGTGATGTGCTGGATCTTCCCGGCGTAGGGCTTGAGCGACGGCATGGCCCGCATGACCCGGGCGTGCTTTTCGGCCACGCCGAAAACGCCTTCCGCCTCGGCGACCAGGGCCTGGGTGACGTCGATTTTGCCGTCCTTCAGGTAGGGGCCGTAAAAGGCCGGGTTCATTTTGGTCTGGTCGAGCACGGATTGGGGCCAAATGGGGTGCGCGTATTCGAGCGGCGTGTGGTCGTTGAAAACACAGCGGCTTTCGGCGAAGAACGGGTCCTTGGCGTGGACGTCCGCCGCGATCCGGGGGTGGGCGAACAGCGTGGGGGTTTCGCTCAAGACGATCACGTCCGGGGAAAACCCCACGTGTTTGGCGAGGGCCAGGGCGCCCCGGCCCACAACCCAGCTGTGTTTGAGGCGCTGCCGTTCCGCCCAATCGTTGGGGTTGGGGGTCTTGGGCGGCGCGTCCTCGGCGCACGGGTAGACCACGTCGGTGATTTCGGGGCAATCCAGGAAGTAAACCGTGGCTTTCCCGTAATCGGCCTTCCACACTTTGACGTCGACAATGGATTCGTCGAAGAGGGGCAATTTAAGGACGACGCCCGTGTCCGTGAGGACGCCGCGCAGGTATTGGCCCGCGGCCACCCGCTCGATGAAAAGGTGGTTCCAGTCGTGCCAGCCCTGGCTCCAGACGGTGTTGTAGAGGAGCGACACCCCCGCGACGGGCACGCCCCGGTCGGCCAGGGCGACGATGCGTTCGCGGAGCAATGGCCCGATGCCGCCCACCGAGGTGGACATGGCCGCGATTTGGGCGGCGGCGGGTCCGAATTTCTCATCAATGTCGTCGAGGATTTCGGGCGTCAGCGCCATTTCCATGGCGACTTCGAGGACCCGTTGTTTCGTCGAGGAGGACGCGGCGTTCATGGGAAACGTACTATACCAATTTCGGGAAGTGCTAAAATGGCCGCATCCCATTGTTCGCGAGGCGTCCATGAAAACCCGTCTTGAAAAAGATTCTCTCGGCACCAAAGAAGTCCCCGCCGACGCGCTGTTTGGCATCCAAACCCTGCGCGCGGTCGAAAACTTTCCCGTGAGCGGTTGGCGGTTCTCCCGGTCCTTCATCCGCGCCCTGGCGCTCATCAAGAAGGCCGCCGCCCAGGTCAACTTGGAGCGGGGGGGTCTGGAGGCCAAAAGCGGGGCGGCCATTGTCCAGGCCGCCCGGGAAGTCGCCGAGGGGAAATGGGACGATCAATTCCCGGTCGACATCTTCCAAACCGGTTCCGGCACGTCCACCAACATGAACGCCAACGAGGTGATCGCCAGCCGGGCCAACGAAATTTTGGGCGGCGCCCGCGGCGCCAAGAGCCCCGTTCACCCCAACGACCACGTGAACAAGGGGCAGTCTTCCAACGACGTGATCCCCTCGGCCATCCACGTGGCCGCGCTGGAGTCCTTGGTAAAAGATGTGATTCCGGCGTTGGAAATCCTCGGCGCCGCCCTGCGGGAGAAGGCCGCGGCTTTCGACGCCATTTTGAAAATCGGCCGCACCCATCTGCAGGACGCCGTGCCCATGCGGTTGGGGCAGGAATTCGGCGGGTACGCCAGCCAGATCGCCCACGGCGTCCAGCGTCTTAAGAACGTCCAACCCCATTTGGCGGAGCTGGCGTTGGGGGGCACGGCCGTGGGAACAGGGCTCAACGCGAACCCGGCTTTCATCGATGGAGTTATCGCAAATCTCGGCGCGGAAACCGGTTTGCCTTTTGTGGGCGCGCCCTCCCGCTTTGAGGCTCTCGCCGCGCGCGACGCCTGCGTCGAGGCGAGCGGTGCTCTGAAAACGGTGGCCGTGTCCCTCATGAAAATAGCCAACGACATCCGCTGGTTGTCATCGGGGCCGCGCTGCGGCATCGGGGAGATCGAAATTCCCTCGTTGCAACCGGGCAGTTCCATCATGCCCGGCAAGGTCAACCCCGTCATTCCCGAGGCCGTTTGCATGGCGGCGGCGCAGGTGATCGGCGCCGACGTCGCGATCACGATCGGCGGCCAGTCGGGAAATTTTGAGCTCAACGTCATGAAACCCATGATCGCCCACAACTTGCTGACCTCCATGACGATCGTGGCCAACGTCGCGCGGCTCTTCGCGGAGAAGTGCGTCAAAGGCATCAAGGCCAACAAGGACATCGCCGAAGGGTTCATCGAAAAAAGTTTGGCCATGTGCACCGCGCTCGCGCCCAAACTGGGTTACGACAAAGCGGCCGAAATCGCCAAGGAAGCCTACGCCACGGGCAAGACCGTCCGCCAGGTCGCCCTGGAGAAAAAACTGTTGAACGAAAAGGAACTGGCGACGGTGTTGGACGCGCGGGCCATGACCGAGCCGGGCATGACCTTGGAGGGCGCGGGGGGATAATTCTTGCCGGCGTGGTATAATTAAGTCTGAGTTTCATTCGGGAGGATGTCATGAGCGCGAGTTTTTTGACGCGGCAGGGTTACGAAAAGTTGCGGGACGAACTGGGGCGCATGAAAGAACGGCGCGCCCAGCTGGCCGTTGAAATCGGCGAGGCCCGGGAGAAGGGCGACCTGAAAGAAAACGCCGAATACCACGCCGCCAAAGAAGAACAAGCCAAAGTCCAGCACCGGATGAACGAGCTGGAACAGAAACTCCGATCCGCGCAGATCATCGACGAAAAAAACGTCCAGGCCGGGGAGATCCGCATCGGGGCCACCGCCCACTTGAAGAACGCCAAAACCGGCGAAGAGGTGGTCTACACCCTGGTGGACGCGGCCGAGGCCGATTTTTCCAAAGGCTGGATTTCCGTGCAGTCCCCGGTGGCCCAGGCCCTCCTGGGGCACAAAGAAGGCCAGACGGTGACCGTGCGCCTGGCGTCCGGGCCCATTCAATACGATGTGGCCCGCGTGACCCGTTTGAAATAAGGTGTTGAGCCCGCGCTTGTCCCGTTGTATAATCCACGCGCCATGACCGAAAACAAGGAAGTTCACGCCGCCAAGGGCCTCGAAGACGTGGTCGTCGGTCCGTCCACGATCACCTTCCTGGACGGCCTCCAAGGCCGCATGATCTACCGCGGTTACAGCGCGGTGGACCTGTCCACGCAAGTCACTTTTGAAGAGGTCGCCTACCTGTTGTGGGAGGGCGACCTGCCCAACCGGGCCATGCTCGCCCCCTTTGCAAAGGCCTTCGCCGACGCCCGCGCTTTGCCGCCGGCGGTGTTGGAGTTGATGGCGAAGTTTCCCAAAACGGCCCACCCCATGGATGTCTTGCGCACGGGCGTGAGCCTGCTGGCGCTGACGGACCCCGACGTGGCCGTGCACACCCCCGAGGCCGTGCGCCGCAAGGCCATCCGCCTCGTCGCCCGCATCACCACCCTGGCCGCCGCCTGGGACCGCCTCCGCAAGGGGCAATCGCCCATCGCGCCGGACCCCGCGCTGGGCCATTCCGCCAATTTCCTCTACATGGTCACCGGCCAGAAACCCGACGCCGTGAGCGTCGAGGCCATGGACATGTACCTGACGCTGTTGGCCGATCACGACCTGAACGCCTCGACCTTCACCGCCCGGGTGGTGACCTCCACGCTCTCGGACATCTATTCCGCCGTGACCGCCGCCATCGGCGCCTTGAAAGGCCCGCTGCACGGCGGCGCCAACGAGAAAGCGATGGAAATGTTTTTGGAGATCGGCGACCCGGCCAAGGCCGACGCCTGGATTGAGAAAGCCATCGCCGAAAAACGGAAAATCATGGGCTTCGGCCACCGGGTGTACAAAGTGGACGATCCCCGCTCGACCCCGTTGCGCGCCATGTCGCACCGGTTGTCCCAGGTCAAGGGCGACATGCGTTGGTACAACATCTCTCTCAAGGTGGCCGAGGCGGTCCACCGGGCGAAGAACATCTACACCAACGTGGATTTTTATTCGGCCTCGGTCCTTTATTTGCTCGGCATTCCCATCGATCTCTTCACGACCGTGTTCGCCGCCTCCCGCGTCGCGGGCTGGTGCGCCCACGTCTTCGAGCAGTTGGCCGACAACCGCCTCATCCGCCCCCGCACCGAATACGCGGGGCCGGCGCTGCGCTCCATTGTTCCCCTGGCCCAACGGCCCTAAAGTTTCCCTCTTCGACGGCGCGTCAACGCCGCCTCACCGATCATGCCCCTGACCCGCCCCTGGAGGCGCGTCGGGGCGGCGCTCTTTTGGATGTCCCTCGGCGCGGCCGTGGCGTTGAACGGCCGCGCGCTGTTTCGCGGGGACCGGGCCCCCGGACCCGCCGTCAGGGATGTCGCGACGACCGGCGACGGCCCCTGGTCCGTGGTCGACGCGGACCGGCTGGCTTCCGTCGCTGTCACGGGCGTCGTGGACGGGGACACGTTGGAAATTCTTTGGGAGGGGCGACCCACCTTTCTTCGGTATTACGGCGTCAACACCCCGGAACGCGACCGTCCCTGTTATGAGGAAGCGCGGGAACGCAACCGGGCTTTGACGATCGACGGTGTGCGTCTGGCTTTCGACGAACGGCGGCAAGACAAACACGGCCGGTTGTTGGCCTATGTGTTCACGCCCGACGGACGCAGCGTCGACGCGGCCCTGGTCCACGAGGGGTTGGGGAAAGCCTGGCGCCGGGACGGCGCCTGGCGGGACCGGTTGGCCGCCCTCGAGGACCGCGCCCGTCTGGAGCGCCGCGGCTGTTTGTGGGTGGGGGGCCGGTGAAACTGTTCGTGGATGACCTTCGCCCCCCGCCCCCCGGTTGGCGACTCGCCCGCACGGTGGAAGAGGCCCGGCGGTGCCTGGACGCGGAACCCGTCGAAGAAGTGAGTTTGGATTACTTCATCGGGAACGGCGAAGGCGGGACCTTCCTGCCCGTGGCCCGGTACATCGCCGGTCTGGCCCCCGAACGCCGCCCCAAGCGGGTGCGCTTGCACACCGCTTCCGACGCGGGCGCGGCGCGCCTGGCGGCCGTTCTCGAAGGCGTCGTGGAAATCGAAAGGATCTGACATGGCCTGGGTTTTTCTTTTCATCGCGGGTTTGTTCGAGGTCCAATGGGCGGTCTGCCTCAAATTCGCCCAGGGGTTCACACGGCCGTGGCCGTCGGTCTTCAGCGTGGTCGGCATGGTGTTCAGCGTGGTGTTCCTCGCGCGCGCGCTCAAATCAATTCCCCTGGGCACGGGCTACGCGGTCTGGACGGGCATCGGCGCCCTGGGCACGGCGATCGCCGGCATGCTCCTCTTTCACGAACCGCGCGCGGTCGCCCGCCTCGTGTCCATGGGATTGATCGTGGCGGGCATCGTGGGGCTTAAGCTGGTGACGAAATAATGCTGGCCCGGGTCCAAAGCGCCGCCGTCGCCGGGATCGACGGTTTTCTTGTGCAGGTCGAGGTGGATTTGTCCCCCGGCCTGCCGGTTTTTTCCACGGTGGGCCTGCCCGACGCGGCGGTGCGGGAATCCAAGGACCGCGTGGTGGCGGCGGTGCGGAATTCGGGTTTCGATTTTCCGGTTCGGCGGGTCACGGTCAATTTGTCGCCCGCCGATGTTAAAAAAGAAGGCACGGCTTTTGATCTGCCCATCGCCCTCGGGGTCTTGGCCGCGGAGGAGAGACTGCCCGGGGCCGCGCTGTCCGCCGTGGTGGCCGTGGGGGAACTGGCCCTGGACGGCCGTCTGCGCCCGGTGCGGGGGGTGTTGCCCATCGCGCTCGCGGCGAAAAAGGCGGGGGCGGGGGCGCTCCTGTTGCCCGCGGGCAACGCCGCCGAAGCGGCCCTGGTGGTGGGGTTGACGGTGGTGCCCGTCACGAGTCTGGAGGACGCCGTGGCCCATTTGCGCGGGGAGCGCGCGCCGACGGCGGTGGTTCCTGCGGTGTCCGCGCCCGCATCCACCGGGGGCGGTGATTTCGCCGACGTGCGCGGCCAAATGTTCGCCAAACGCGCCTTGGAAGTCGCGGCGGCGGGCGGCCACAACGTTCTCTTGATGGGCCCGCCCGGCGCCGGGAAAACCATGCTCGCCCGGCGGTTCGCGGACCTGCTCCCGCCTCTGTCTTTCGAGGAGGCCCTGGAGTCCCGCAAAATCCACTCGGTGGCGGGCCTCGGGACGCCCCCGGCCCTGGGGCAGCGGCCGTTCCGCTCCCCCCACCACACCATTTCCAACATCGCGCTCATCGGCGGGGGCAGCACCCCGCGCCCCGGCGAGGTGTCCCTGGCGCACAACGGGGTTCTGTTTTTGGATGAGTTCCCGGAGTTTGATCGACAGGTTTTGGAAGTGTTGCGCCAGCCGTTGGAGGAGGGGTTTGTGACGGTGTCGCGGGCGGCGGGGTCGGTGACATTTCCGGCGCGGTTCGTGCTGGTGGCCGCCATGAACCCTTGTCCCTGCGGGTACGCCGGCCACCCCGACCGCGAATGCGTTTGCACGCCCTTCGCCGTGCAGAAATACCGGGCCAAGATATCGGGGCCGCTTTTGGACCGCATTGATTTGCACGTGGAGGTCCCGGCCCTGCGGGTGGCGGAATTGACCGAAGAGGCGCCCGCGGCGGAGCCCTCGGCCGCGGTGGGCGCGCGGGTGGCCGCGGCGCGCGCTCGGCAAGCCGAAAGGTTTGGGCCGGAGGGACCGCGCACCAACGCGGTCATGGGGCCGAAGGAGATAAAAACCCACATCCGTCCATCGGAGGGGGCCCGGACCCTTTTGAAGGCGGCCGTCTCCCGCTTGGGCTTGTCGGCCCGGTCCTACGATCGCGTCTTAAAGGTCGCGCGCACGATCGCCGACTTGGCGGGGGCGGCCGATGTCGGCGAGGACCACGTCGCCGAAGCCGTGGGCTACCGGACCCTCGACCGTCCGCCCGTCAACGACCGCTCGATTTCCATTTGATGTTGCAACCGGCGCTCGGCCGCTGGGGTTCGAGCGCGGGGCGGCCGGCCAGGGCGGCGTCGAGGGCGGCGCGCAGGTCCCGGCCGGTGACCGGTTTCCCGTTGCCCGGCCGGCTGTCGTCCAGTTGCCCCCGGTAGACCAGCTGCCGGTTGGCGTCGTAAACGAAAAAATCGGGTGTGCAGGCCGCGCCGAAGGCCTTGGCCACGGCCTGACTGTCGTCGTAAAGGTAGGGGAACGCGAATCCCTGCTCGCTTGCCTGTCGCCGAAGGCCCACCGGGCCGTCGTCCGGGTATTGCGCGGCGTCGTTGGCGCTGATGGCCACCACCGCGACCCCCCGCGCGGCGTATTCCCGTCCGATCCGCGCCAGCTCCGCCTGCACGTGGACCACGTAGGGGCAGTGTCGGCAGAGGAACATGACGAGGAGGACGTCTTTGTTTTTAAAAGATTCCAAGGACAATGGCTGTCCGCTGGAGACGTCGGGAAGATGAAAAGTCGGGCACGGGGTGCCGAGGGGCACCATGGTGGAGGGGGTGAGGGCCATAACAACTCCTTTGGGACGACGGAAGGTGTTCAAAAGAGTCGCCCGCGGGAACATCCTACAAAGATTTCGGCCCGGCAATCGACGGACCCGTCGAATTGTAAATTTTTTGTAAACAATGACGTGGATCATAATTGCTTATGTCAGGATCAGCTACAAAGTAACAAAGTTATTTTCATCTTCAATCACAAGATCGCGCGACGAACTCGGACCATTCCAGGGGAGAACTATGAGACCATTCAAAGCCAAACTTCTCAGCACCGCGTTGTGCGGCGCTCTCGGCGGGGGTGTGTTCGCCGCCACGGCGTTCGCCGAGGAAGCGGCCAAGGCGGAGTTCGTGGGCGCCAGCGTGTGCGCCAACTGCCACGGCGAACAGGTGGACGGTTTCAAAAACGCCAAGCACGGCATCGCCTTGCCCAAATTCAAAGGTTTGGAATTTGAAAAGTCCTGCGAAACCTGCCACGGGGCCGGTTCCCTCCACGTGGAAGCGGGGGGCGACAAGACCCTGCCGGCCTTCGCGACGGTCTCGAACCCGAAAAAATTGTCCGGCCGCGACGGCTCGGCCACCTGTTTGAAATGCCACGCCGACGCCGGGCGGTCCCACTGGGACGGCGGGGCCCACGACCGGGCCAACGTGTCCTGCGCCGCCTGCCACAGCGTGCACAAGGCCCAGGCCAAGCACGGTGAGTTGGTCAAAAAAACTGAAGCCGAAACCTGTTACCAATGCCACCGGGACATCAAATCCCAGATGCGGCGCTCGGCGCACATGCCGGTGGAGGAGGGCAAGATGGCCTGTTCCTCCTGCCACGATGTGCACGGCGGTCCGACGCCGAAACAGCTGAAGGCGGCGAGCGTCAACCAGTTGTGCTACTCCTGCCACCAGGACAAACGCGGTCCCTTTGTCTGGGAACACGCGCCTGTGCGCGAGAACTGCTTGAACTGCCATTCCCCGCACGGTTCGCACCACGACAAAATGCTGGTGGGCAAGCAACCTTTCCTGTGCCAGCGCTGCCACGCCTACACCCGGCACCCCGGCACGCTGTACGACGCCACCAACGTGAAGAACCAGCGCAGCCAGATCTTCGCCCAATCCTGCTACGAGTGCCATTCGAACATTCACGGTTCGAACCACCCGGCCGGCAAGGCGTTAGCGCGATAACCCCGAGGAGATGCCCCTATGAAAAGAATCCACACCCTGGTCGCGGCGGCCTTCCTGGCGGGAGTCGTCGGCGCGGCCCCGCTCGCGGCGGAGACGAATCAATCGGTTGAAGTCGGCCTGCAGGACGTCAGCCAAAACCAGGCCGAGGCGAAATTTGAGGAGTACAAAGACGTCCCCCAGGGTTTGGTGTTCGAGGAATACGCCCTGGACGTCAACGCGGCCAACTACGACCTCGACGTGAAATTGGAAAACCTGTTTCAAGACGACCAGTCGGCGGCCTTGGACTACAACCGCAAAGGGAAATTGTGGTTCAAAGCCGGTTGGGATCAGGCCCCCCACCGCTGGGGGGAATCGGCGTTCAGTTTCTTTGACCAAACCGCCCCCGGCGTGTACGCGATCGATGACGCGATGCAGAGCTTTTTCCAGGCGAACCCCGGATCGGCGACGTGGTGGAACAACATCAGCACCTTCACCGACCGCGCCCGCGCGGTTCCCCTCGAAGCCCGGGCGGACACCCTGTCCCTCAACCTCGGCGGCGCTCTGTCGGAAGGGTGGAGCGTGGACTTCAACTTCTCCCAACAAGAAAAACACGGGAACCAATTGCTCCCCGTGGCTTTGGGCCGGAGTTTCGCCCTCGAGTTGGCCAAGGAAGTGGATCAAACCGTTTACGATTCCGGCGTCGCCCTCAATTACGCCTCCGAGAAGACCACCCTGGCGCTCTCCTACGGCATGAACGTCTATGAGAACGCCATCAACACCCTCGTTTGGGACAACCCCAAACGCCTGACCGACGCGGTCGGCGACGCCAGCCGCGGCGATGGCGCCGCCCAAGGCCGGTATTCGAACGCGCCCGACAACTTGGCGCACAACACCCGCCTGTCGGCCTCGGTTCAACTGCCGGCGCGCTCGCGGTTCGTGGCGGACATCAGCGCGACCCGCATGACCCAGGACGAGGACCTGTTGCCCTATTCGATCAACTCGGCGCTCAGCGCCGGGGCCGGGTTCGATGTGACCAACTCCTCCAACCTGCCGGCCAATTCGGCGGGGACGGAGATGACGCTCTGGACGCAAAATTACCAACTTTCCAACCGACTACTTAAAAATGTGGCGTTGGGCGTGCGGGCCCGTTCGGAACAGTTGGGGAACGATTCCGATGAGATCCTCTTCACGGGTCACACGGTTTTGGACCAAACCTGGTCCGGCACGGACGAAGAGACGATTCAGTTTGGTTACCGCAAATTGAATCTCGGCGCCTACGCGGACTGGAACTTGACGCCCTACATGGGGTTGGGCGTGGAGTACGCGCACGAAACCACCGACCGCCTGCACCGGGAATACGAGGAAACCAAAGAGCCCACCTGGACCGGCCGGTTGACCTACAATTCACCGTCCTGGTTCCGGCTTCGCGGCCGCGTGATCCACGCTGAACGCTACGCGGACGGCTTCGACATGGAACATTATATGAGCAGCACGTTTACATGGGTCGAAAACCCCGGCATCCGCCGCTACGACGTGGCGGCCCGCAACCGCAACGCCGGCGACCTCCAAATGACCGCCTGGGGCGGTCCCCTCACGGTCACGTTGAACGGTTCCTTCACCCAGGACCGGTTCAAACCCGGCGATGGCGATTTGTACATTGCCACG
>Ga0268298_10000037_pt1 | contig 155317 bp, 138 predicted proteins | sample WWTPWeurt_MetaG_FD_194462 | JGI IMG/M metagenome (GOLD analysis project Ga0268298, IMG submission 194462) | Activated sludge microbial communities from WWTP in Nijmegen, Gelderland, Netherland - WWTP Weurt | ecosystem: Engineered > WWTP > Aerobic digester > Activated sludge | place... | reverse complement strand
CCGGGGCACTTCCACCGGGCCGCAGGCCCGAAATCCCTTACCCTGGCTGCACGCCACCCAGGCCGCCTGCCCCAGGGAGACCTGTCCATGGACCCAGCCCACCCCGACAAGGACCAGCCCCTCAAGGCGGACATCCGACTTCTGGGCCGAGTGCTGGGGGATACGGTGACGGAGCAGGAGGGCGACGAGACCTTCCATGCCTTCCGGCAGGAACGCGGCGAGGACGGCCTTGCCCGGCTACAGGAGATGCACGCCCGCTGGCCCTACTTCCGGAGCCTGCTCTCCAACATGGACATGGTGCTCGCCAAGGTGGACCTGGCCATCGCCTCCCGCTATGCGGACCTGGTGGGCGACCCCGCGCTGCGCGACCGGATCTTCGGCCGCCTCCAGGAGGAGTGCGAGGCTTCCATCAGTGCCCTGAAGGCCATCACCGGCCAGGCCGACCTCCTGGAGGAGAACCCGGCCCTCCGGAGGTCCATCCAGCACCGCTTCCCCTACCTGGATCCCCTGAACCACCTGCAGGTGGAACTGCTCCGCCGCTACCGCGCCGGTGATGGCCATGACCGCACCGCGCGCGGCATCCTGCTCACCATCAATGGCATTGCCGCGGGCCTGCGGAACAGCGGTTGACAGAACCGGGCCCCCACCTTGCGGCAGGGGCCCCGTCTTAACCCAAAATCGAGTCAGTCTTCGGCCACCGCAAAGGTGGGAGCCACGGGCAGGGTGGCCTTGGCGGGCTCGATCTCCTCGGCCGTCCTCCAGCCCCAGGCCCCGATGACGGCCTTGAAGGTGAAGAAGATGACGGCGAGGGCGCCGAGGCCAAAGACCACATCGCCAGGCATTCGCAGCCAGGTGAAAGTGCGCATGAGAGGGCTCTGCACCACCTCGGCGCTGCGGGCATACCAGGTGCCGTGCTCCAGGCTCTGGGCGATCTGGTAGAAGCCGCTGGGGATCAACGAGAGCACCAGCATCAGCACGAGGCCGAGGTTCAAGCCCCAGAAGCCCAGCTTCAGCCACTTCTCATCCCATGCCTTGTCCGGCGTCATGCCGCGCAGGGCGAAGAGCATGAGCGAAATGGCAAGGAAGCCGTAGACGCCGAAGAGGGCGGCATGGCTGTGGATGGGCGTGGTGTTGAGACCCTGCCCGAAGTAGAGGACGGAGGGCGGATTGATCAGCATGCCGAAGACACCGGCGCCGATGAGGTTCCAGAAGCAGACGGCCGCGAAGAACTTGAAGGGCCACTCGTAGCCGCTGCCTATGGCCTTGCCGGCCTTCAGGCTCATGGCGATCTCGAAGCCCACGATGGTGAGGGGCACGATCTCCAGGGCACTGAACACAGAGCCCAGGGCCGAGATGGAGGCCGGGGAGCCCGTGTAGTAGAGGTGGTGGAATGTGCCGATGACGCCGCTGCCCAGGAAGAGTCCCATGGAGAGGCTCACGGCGCGCAGGGCGGTGGATTCACGCAGCAGGCCCATGCGGGTGGAGAGCAGCGCGATGGCCACGGTGGCGAAGACCTCGAAGAAGCCCTCCACCCAGAGGTGGACCACCCACCAGCGCCAGTACTCAGCCAAGGCCACGTGGGTCTCCCGGGTGTACATGAATCCCGCAGAGTAGAAGAGCGGGATGGCGACGGCAGACAGCACGAAGAGTTTGAGCAGGCCCACGCGACCGGCCTCACCCTTCAGGGCGGGAACCAGCGCGCGGAACACCAGCACCAACCAGCCGATCATGCCAATGGTGAGGAGGATCTGCCAGAGGCGACCCAGCTCGACGTATTCATAGCCCTGGTGGCCCAGCATGAAGGAACCGGACAGCTTGCCCAGGATGGCCTGGTGGCTGCCAGCCAGGGCACCGACCACAACCACCACGAGCGCGACCAGCAGGCCCGCGACGCCGAACCACTGGCCCTTGGGTTCCTTGGCGCTGAGCTTGGGGCCCAGGTAGAGGCCCGTGGCAAGCCAGCAGGTGGCGATCCAGAAGACGGCCAGTTGCAGGTGCCAAGTGCGGGAGGCCGCGTAGGGCAGGATGTGGGAGAGGTCCACACCGTAGAGGGCGTTGCCTTCCACCGCGTCATGGGCTGTCATTACGCCCATGCCGATCTGCACCAGGAAGAGCGCCATGGCGACGGCGAAGTAGAGGGCCGACCAGCGCTGGCTGGGGGTGGCGGGCGCCGCCGGAATGGCCTGGGGCGCGGGGAAGTCCTCGACCGGCTGGCTGGCGTGGTGCCAGATCATGAGACCCACGCCCAGGATCAGCAGGATGATGGAAAGGATGCTCCACAGGTGGCTGATGGGCGTGATGGTGTTCCCCACCAGGGGCTCCTGGGGCCAGTTCTGGGTGTAGCTGTGGTTGGCGCCGGGACGGCGGGCCGCCGCGGACCAGGCCGTCCAGAGCCAGAAGTCGGCCACTCGCTCACCCTCCCGAAGGGTGGGAATCCAGTGGGCCGGGATGGCGGCACCCTTGTCGCCTTCCACCGCAATGTTCGCCAGTTCGGCGCGGGTCTGCAGGTAGGCGGCAGCCTGGGCGGCACCCAGGGTCAGGGTGCCGGTGGATGATTCATACTTATTATTCTGAAATATAGCTATGGTTCCAGCCTTCGCATCCGCGGCGGAACCGCCCCGAGTCTTCACCCCGTCGAGGGTGTGGGAAGCCCACTGGTGCAGCGCCTTGGCCGTCCAGTCCGGGGCCAGGTAGGCCCCGTGGCCCCATATGGAACCGATGTGCTGGCCGCCATGACCCAGGTAGCTAACCTGTCCCTCGAGGATCTGGCCGGGTCCCACCAGCAGGGTGCCGTCCTCGGCCACCACCCGCTGCGGGATCGGCGGTGCGTTCTGGGCTATCTGCCGCCCGCCCAGTCCCAGCACGCCGAAGCCTGCCAGGAGCACCAGCAATACCAGCCACCACCTTGCCTTCATCGGAACCTCCATCAGGGCGGATCTGCTCGCCGTAAAGCAGTGTTTCATAATTTTCCTTATTTAAGACCAACAATTCTTATTTGTGATCCAGGGCACGCACACCCTTTCTCCGGGGCGGGGCCTTCTGGCAAAACCCCTGCCCAATCAGCGGGATTCCAAGTACCTTGGGCTTGGTTCTTCTGGTCTGTGAAAGGGAATCCGCGTCCATGGCCCACCCCGCCCTTCTGCCCGTCGTCCTCACGTGCAACACAGACCTGCGCTTCATCGACCTGATCCAGGTGGTGGGTGCGGAGTTCCTCAAGCACCTCAGCTTCACCCAGGAGGACGGTGAGCGCCTCTGGCTGGCCATCCAGGAGGGCATCGCCAACGCCATGCGCCACGGGAACAAGCTGCAGAAGGACAAGCCCGTGAAGGTCACCTTCACGCCCCGGGTGGACCGTTTCGAGATCCGCATCGAGGACCGGGGGCCGGGCGTAGACCTGGAGGCCCTCCCGGATCCGAACCTGCCCGAGAACCTGCTCAAGCCCGGTGGCCGGGGCGTCTATTTCATGCGCCAGGTGATGGACGAGGTCCACATGGAGCGTCGGCCCGAAGGTTCCACCCTCGTCCTGGTTAAGGCGCGCAAGGTTCGCGAGCCGCATCCGTGAATCAGGAGCAGTGGCGTCGCCGGGCCCTCTGGCTCTCCGCCCTGACCATCGCCTACAACCTGGTCGAAGGGCTCGTGTCCATGGCCTTTGGTTGGGCCGACGACTCCATGGCCCTCTTCGGCTTCGGCGCCGACAGCTTCATCGAGGTGGCCTCGGCCCTGCTGGTGCTGTGGAAGCTCCTGGACCACGGCAACCTCGCTCGCGAACGGAAGGCCACCCTGGCCATCGGCTGCCTGTTCCTCGCCCTGGCCACAGGCATTGCCGGCGGGGCGATCCTGCAACTGGCGATTCGGCGCCACCCGCCCACCACGGTTCCAGGGCTGGTCATCTCAACCCTGTCCCTCGCCTTCATGGTCTTCCTGTGGCGCGACAAGCTGCTCGTCGCCCAGGCCCTGGACAGCGCCACCCTGAAAGCCGACGCCGCCTGTAGCCTGGCCTGCATCCAGCTCTCGGCCGTGCTCTTTTCAGGCAGCCTGCTGTTCCTGCTCCTGCCCGCCCTCTGGTGGGTGGATGCCGCGGCGGCCCTGGGCCTGGCGGTACTCATCGGCAAGGAGGGCCTCGGCATGGTGCGCGCGGCCCGCAGCGCCGCCTTCACCGGCGGCTGCGGTTGCGGTCACTAGCCGCGGGATCTCAACCTTTGAGGCCCTTCACCCAGCCGAAGTCCACGGCCGTCTTGGCATAGAAGAGCGTGACCTCCTCGGCCTGGACCCGGGTCAGGAGCCGATCCGCCTCCGCCTCCGTGACGATGAACTCCACCACCACCGGCAACTTGCCGGCCAGCTCGAAGAAATGATCCTCGTGCAGCAGTCCGTGGCGGCCAAAGCCAGCCATGGCCTTGAACGCCGAGCCGCCATTCAGACCCAGCTGCCGCGCCTGCTCCAGCAGCCACTCGTAGACCAGCACGTGGTGGTGCTTCCGATCCTCTTGGACGTAGAACTTCAGGCAGATCCCCTGCATCGGAACTCCTTCAGCCTCTCAGAACCATTCGGACGGTGGCCATGCCCAGGAAGGTCAGCAACAGCGATCCCGCCAGGTGGGTTGACACATGCGCCAGGGCCCAGCCGAACTCCCCCCGGCCCAGCAGGCTCACTGCTTCGGCGGAGAAGGTGGAGAAGGTGGTCAAGCCGCCGAGGAAGCCCGTGATCACGAATAGGCGCAGCTCCGGGGACAGCCCTGGGTGCTGCGAGAAGAAGGCCACCGCCAGGCCCACCAGATAGCCACCGACCAGGTTCGCGGTGAGGGTGCCGAGCGGGAGCGTGGGGAAGTGGGCGTTCAGCCAGGCTCCGAAGCCCCACCGCAACCAGGCGCCCAGCGCCGCGCCGATACCCACGGCCAGGGTCGCTCCGACATTCATCGGTTTGCCCTCCCCCGAAACGGAACCCGCCAGGCATGGTTCATTTCACCAGCTCCCCTGCCCTCACGAAGCGCACCCGCCCTTTGCTGCGGGGCACGAGCTTCTCCAGGGCCTCCACCGTCTCAGGATAGATGTGCCCGATGATCAGGGCAGCCCCTTCCTTCTCGGCCAGCTTGAGGGCCCGCTCCCATTGCCTCTCCATTTCCAGGAAGGCCTTGTCGTCGTCGAGGAAGACGCGGCGCTGCACTGCGGGAACGCCAAGTTCCTCCGCCAGGTCATACGCCACGCTGTCCTTCTCCGTGCGGCTGTCCACGAAGAAGTACTTCCGCGCCTTGACCTCCTGGAGCACCCAGCCCATGCGCATCCGGTCAGGCGTGATGCGGCTGCCCATGTGGTTGTTCACCCCCGAGCGATGGGGGATGTCGTCCAGGGCCATGCGCACCCGGCGGCGGACCTCAGCTTCAGGCAGGTTGTAAAGGATGGCGTTGGGGCCCGGATCACGGCCCGGTCCAGGGTAGCCCAGGGGCTCCATGGGCAGGTGAAGCATTACCTCTTTGCCGAGGCGGTGCGCGATGTCCGCAGACTCCCGCGTGTGCTCCTGGTAGGGCAGGACCGCCACGCTGAAGGGGATGGGCTGGCTGCAGAGACGGGTCACCAGTTCCGGCTGGATGTAGCCGAGGTCATCGATCACGAGGGCCAGGCGAGGCAGCCGGCGTTCCGGTTCTGGGCCGGAAGGCTTCTGCTCCCGGTTGGGCGTTGCCTTTGGCTCAGCGGGTTTCTTTTCGGGCTTCTTGGGTTCGGGTCTGGGGGCTTCCTTCTTCGCGGGCGCCTCCCTGCGGTTGCAGCCCTGCTGCCCCATCACCAGGCCTACGCCCAGACCCAGGGCGAGCATGAGCACAGCCCACCCGACGAGGACCAGGGTGGACGCGCGTCGGCCTTTGGCTCGGGCCAAGCTAGGAGGCCTTCGCGGGAACCGCTGTGGCGGGAGCGGGCGCCGCCAGCGCGGTCAACACGCGGGCCAGGGCATCTTCGGTCTCGGCCAGGCGGAGCACCTGGTCGGGAACCACACCCTGACGATCGAGCTTCTCGCCGCCCAGCCCCACCCAGCGCCGGGAGACCAGTTCCACCGCCCCCCCCTGCTTGAGGGCGAAGCGGGTGAGCTCCACGCCCAACCCCGGCGTGCGCTCACCGAAGGTCCGGACCCCGCCCTTCTTCAGGCAGGAGGCGAGGACTTCCGAAGCCCCGAGGGTGGAGCGCCCGACCAGGAGCGCCAGGCGGGCGAAAGGTGCGCCGGTGCCAGTCACCGCAAGGCTCCGCTCAGGCTTGCCGGCCTCCTGCGCCGTGGCAAAGGCGCCCTTCAGACCCAGCAGGCCCGCCACCGCGGCGGCTTCCTCCACGGAGCCCCTCTGGCATTCGCGCAGGTCCAGGACCAGCGTCTGTCCACGATCCGCGGCTGCCAGGGTCTTCCCGATCTCTTCAGCCCGGCCGGACCCTAGGTCCGGCAGGGACAGGAGCAGCGCGTTCTGTCCCTGCCTGAGGGTCAGGCCGCCGGGGGCCAGCCGCTGCCGCGTGATGGTCGTCTTGGTGAGGTCCCCGGTGGCATTGTAGCGGTAGAGATCCAGGGAGGAGCCTTCGGGCCCGCGCAGCTTGCGCTCGAGGGCCCAGGCGCTGAGCCGGCCCACGGAGTCGCCATCCACCTTGCGGATGACATCCCCGGCCTGGAGCCCCGCCTTGGCAGCAGGTCCTCCGGGCCTCACGGCGACCACCGTCCCGTAGATCCCGCGTTTCACGACCATCAGCCCGGCCTCGGCCGGCCCCGGATCGGGTAGCCGCACGTCCTCGGCGGTCAGGTAGGCGTTCAGCGGGTGGGACCGCTCCAGGACCGCCTGGACGCCACCCGAGACGACCTTCTCCATGTCCGGGGGGTCCACATAGTTCTGCTGCACAAGGGACAGCACGTCCTGGATGTCCGAGAGCCCGGCGAGGGGATCCTGGGGCGCGGCTTTGGCTCCGGCCTTCGGCTGGGGCTTTGGCGGGGTCCCCTGCTGCACCACGGGCAAGGTGAAGGCCGCCACCAGGGGGAGCGACAGGACCGAGAGCCAGGTGCGCGCGTGCATGCAGACAGTGTACGAGGAAACGGCCCTGGGCCGTCGGCTATCGGGCAGGCAGGAGCCTAAGCCTTCAGGTCCAGAGTCGCCTGGGCCAGCTCATCGGCGGTTTTCAGGACCTTGAGGTTGGCCTTGTACATCAGCTCGAAACCCATGCCCTGCACCGCTTCGGTGGCCAAGTCGACATTCGAGGGCGCGGGGCCGGCGGGTGAAGGGTCCGCAGAGACCCCCGACACCCGCACCCCCCCCGAGGCTTCAGCCACCAGGTCGACGCGCTTGGCCTTGTATCCGTCCGACAGCTGGTTGGCCACGTTGTTGGCCTGCACGGCCAACCCAGCGCCCGAGGCACGGAGACCGGAGAGTGCGATGCCAACGACGTCCATGCCGAATCTATCGGCAGGCGATTGGCGGGACTTGACGATCTTTCATCAGGGGTTCTTAGGTCCCTGGAACCAATTGCTGCCGGACTGGAAACCCTTCTGCTTGGCCGCCATCTGGTCATGCCGGTCCAGGGCGAGCTGGATGAGCCGGCTCAGCAGGTCCGTATAAGGCACGCCGCTGGCCGCCATCATCTTCGGATACATGGAGATGCTGGTGAACCCCGGGATGAAGTTCAACTCGTTGAGGAAGATCCGTCCTGTCAGCCGCTCCAGGAAGAAGTCCACCCGGGCCATGCCGTATCCGTCCGAGGCGGCGAAGGCCCTCGAAGCCAGCTTGCGGACCAGATCAGCAAGCTCCTCCGGGATCTGGGCCGGAATCTCCGTGCGGCTCCTGCCATGGAGGTACTTGTCCTCGAAGGTGTAGAACTCATCGGCCACTATCACTTCTCCGGGCTTGGAGACCAGGGGTTCGTCGCCGCCCAGCACCGCCACCTCGATCTCGCGGATGTCCAGGCCCTGCTCGACCAGGACCCGGCGGTCGAAGGTGAAGGCCCGGTCAAGCGCTTCGGCCAGGTCCTCAGAGCGCTTCACCTTCTCGACCCCGATGCTGCTGCCCAGATTGGCGGGTTTCACGAAGAGGGGCAAACCCAGCTTCCCGCAGTCCTCAAGGCAGACGGCCCGCTCGCGTGTCCAGCGCTCCTGGGTGAGCCCCACGTAGGGCACCACCGGCAGGCCCTCGGATTCCCACAGGCGCTTGGTGATCCACTTGTCCATGCCCGCAGCCATGGCCAGCAGGCCGGCGCCGGTGTAGGGACGGTGCAGCAGCTCCAGGTAGCCCTGGATCTGGCCATCCTCGCCGCCGGCTCCATGCAGGGCGTTGAAGAAGAGGTCCGGCAGTGCCGTGGCTTCCGCGCCCCGTTCCAGGGGCAGGAAGGGGTGGCCGCTGCGCTGGGGCAGCTCGCCCGCGGCAAGACGCGCGAAGGGATCGCCGGTCACCACCCAGACACCGTTCCGTGCGATGCCCATGGGCCGCACGGTGAAGCGTGCCGGATCCAGGTGCTCCGCGATGGCCCGCGCCGTGACGATGGAGACTTCGTGCTCGGGGGATTCCCCGCCGAAGAGAAGGCCGACGCTCAGTGTCTCGTGCATGCGTCCACTGTACCCCGATCTCTTCACACTGTGTCACCCACACCCGACCTGGTGCGCTAGGCTAAGGCCACTCCCCGGAGCCCATGTGCGGACGGCCATCTATCCAGGCTCTTTTGATCCCGTGACCCTCGGTCACTGGGACATCATCCAGAGGGCTGAGAAGCTGGTCGACAGGCTCGTCGTCGCCGTCCTGCACAATCCGGCCAAGACCTCAGCCTTCAGCGTGGAGGAGCGGGTCGCCATGCTCCGGGAGCTGGTGGGCGACCGGCCTGGCGTCACCGTCACAAGCTTCCACGGTCTCCTGGTGGACTTCGCCAAGTCCCAGGGGGCCCAGTTCATCGTCCGCGGCGTGCGGGCCTTCAGCGACTTCGAATACGAATTCCAGATGGCCCTGATGAACCGCAAGCTCGCTCCGGAGCTCGAGACCGTCTTTCTGATGCCCAAAGAGAAGTACAGCGCCGTCAGCAGCCGCCTGGTCCGGGAGATCGGCACCATGGGGGGCAACCTCTCTGAGCTGGTCCCAGAGGCCCTGCGGGAGCGCGTGGCCCAGCGGCTGACCAAATAGGCGGCCGCTTGCGACACGGCATGAAATTGTAGGGCCAGCCCCCGGCAACCGATACGCCTGCAAGATGCTCCTCCACCTGTCCCGCGCCCTGAGGCTGCTGTGCCTGCTCCTTGTCCTTCCCCTGGAAGCCCAGGTGGAGGGCAACTTCCCCGTCCGCCGCTACGGCACCGACCATGGACTGGGCAGTGAGGTGGTCTCCGCCATGGTCCAAGATCTGGAGGGTCGGCTCTGGGTCGGCACCGAGGGTGGTCTCTGTTTCTTTGACGGAAGCCGCTTCTCGTCCTTCCCCGGCACTCTGCCATCCGGTTTCGTCCAGAGCCTCTCGGTTGACCGGGACGGGTCCCTGTGGGTGGCCACGGACGGTGGGTTGGCCCGCATCCACCATGGCAAGTCGCAGATCCTCGGCGAAGCCAACGGCATCCCACGGGGGTCCGTCCAGGAGGTCGTGAGGGATGCCGAGGGCCAGCACTGGATCCTCTGTTCGGATGGCATCCGCATGGAGCAGTCGCCCGACCGATTCACCATTCCGGTCCCCTGGCCAGCCCAGGAGCCCCCGTCCCATCTGTTCGCCGACCCGTCCCTGAACGGCGCCTGGGCCACCACCTCACGCACCATCTGGCATTGGGAGGGGAACGGCTGGGTCCAGGTACCCACTCCCCGGTTCTCGCCTGGTGAGACCCTCCGGGATGTGGCCGTCGATGGCCTGAAGAACCTGTGGGTGCGCACCAGCAGCGCCCTCTGGCGGCTGCCGGCCGAAGGGCCCCCCACCTGGATCAGGATTCGGATGGCTGGCGGCTACAGCCACATCTCCAAGCTCAGCCGGGATTCCCAGGGCTGGGTCTGGGTGGACAACACCGAGGGGCTTTGGCGCGTCCGGGGGGACCGCCGTGTGCAATTCGGCCACGCCCAGGATGATGCCCGGGGCGGCATGGTGGACCAGGAAGGGGGTTTCTGGTTTCGCACCGACAAGGGTGTTCTCCGGGTCCTGGGGCACACCCGGTGGCGCAGCTACCACCCTCCCAACGGGTTGCCGCTCGACACGACCTGGCAGATGGCCCGGGACCGCCAGGGGCGACTCTGGGTGGGCATGGACAAGGGACTCTGGGTCGAGGATGGGCAGCGCTTCAGGCGAATCCTGCAAGGCCGGTTCCTGAACCTCTCCCTTGGGAAAGGCGACTCCCTGTGGGCCTCGGGCAGCCCGGCCGGGACCGTCCACCTGGTCAACACCCGAACCATGGCGACCAGGTCGTTCCGCATCGAAGCCCTGCCCGTGGCCCGGATCACCGCAGGATTGACCGTCGATCGGGAAGGCAGGCCCTGGCTGGCGAACGAGGACGGCACCGTGGTCCGGGGAATCGAGAGCGGAACCGGCTGGTCCTGGGAGCTGGTGCCACGGGAGGGGCCTCCGCCCCGTGAGCTGCGAACCCTCATGGCCCTGCCAGGTGGCGAGGTCCTGGCGCTCTTCGATCAGGCTGCGGCTCTATTCAGCCGTGGCAGCTGGCACGAGGTGCCGGACTTGCTGCCCGAGCTTCCCTACGTCGCCGCAGTCGGCCCCGAGGGCCAGGTGGTCATTGGCTACAAAACCAAGCCGGCGCTGACCATCCACAGACGGCAGGGTGACACGCTCGTCCGCACGGGGACCCTTGATTTCGCTGCAGGCTTGAAGACCCTGGTGGTCTACAGCCTGGGCATCGGTGCGAACGGAACCATCTGGGTCGGCACCGGGCGCGGCATCGGTTGCACGGATGCCCGGGATCCCCAGAGGCTGCGGCTACTGGGCTCGGAGGATCGCATCATCCACCCGGAGTGCAACCAGGGTGCCCTGCTGGTGGAGAAGGACCGCGTCTGGATCGGCACGCCAACCGGCCTCATGAGCCACGATCCGCAGCCGCTTCCGCCCGCCCAGGCCCTGCGGCCACCGGTCATCCTCTCCGTCCGGGTGGCCGCCAAGGAACTCGACCTGCGCGACTCCGATCCGGAGCTGCCCAGGGATCGCAACGAGCTCGAAGTGCTGTTCATGGTCCCCAACTACCAGATCCAGGACGCCCTCATCTACGAAGCCAAGCTGTCCGGCGTGGATGCCGACTGGATACGCCCAGAGACCCCCTACCTGCGCTACATCGGCCTGCCTGCCGGTCCCCACACCCTTGAGCTCCGCAGCCAAACCAGTGAAGGCGTCATCGGCCCGGTGACCCGCTTCCACTTCCACGTGCGCCCAGCCTGGTGGGAGCGCTGGTGGGTCCGAGTCCTGGGTGTCTTTGGACTGGCAGGACTGGTCTTCATTCTGGTGAAGGTCCGGCAGGCGCGCCTCGAGCAGCGCAACCGGGAACTCATCGACGAGGTGGCGCGCCAGACCTCCGCCCTGGTGGCGGCCTCCAAGGCGAAGAGCGCCTTCCTGGCCAACATGAGCCACGAGCTGCGCACGCCCCTCAACGCCATCCTGCTCTACTCCGAGATTCTCCAGGAGGACATGAAGGATCCCGCCCAGGGAGGACTCCGACAGGATGCGGGAAAGATCCAGAGCGCCGGCCAGCACCTTCTGGGCCTCATCGACGACATCCTGGACATGTCCAAGATCGAGGCGGGCCGGCTGCGGCTGGAACTGCAGGAGGTCGAGCTCCACCCCTTTCTGCGCGACCTGGATGCGACCATCCGCCCCCTTGTCGAGAAGAATGGCAACCGCTTCACACTGGAGATCCTGGAGGTACCGGAGCGCATCCATTCGGATCCCACCCGCCTGCGGCAGATACTCGTGAACCTGCTCAGCAACTCCGCCAAGTTCACCAAGGAGGGGCAGGTCCTCGTGAAGGCCTGGTCCGAGGCTGACGACATGCTGCTGATGGTCCAGGACAACGGCATCGGGATGACCCAGTCCCAGCAGGCCAAGGTGTTCGAGGAGTTCGTGCAGGCGGACGAGAGCACCACCCGCAAATACGGAGGCACCGGCCTCGGGCTCACCCTCGTGAAGAAGTTCACAGGTCTGCTGGGCGGGAGTCTCGCCCTGCAGTCCGAGCCGGGCAAGGGCACCACGTTCACCCTGAGGCTGCCCTGCGCCGGGCCGGAATCCAGCCAGGCCTCCGGGTTCTATCCCGTGGAACCCGCCCCACGTCATGAGTGAACAGGCCGGCCTCAGCTCACGTCGGCCAGCTTCAACCGGGCCTGCATCCGCTTCAGCCAGCCGTCCTGGGCCTCGCTGAGCCCGATGACCAGGGCCCGGTCCGCGGCCTCTCGGCAGCGCAGGAGGAGCTCCCGGTCCCGGAGGAGGTCCGCCACCTGGAACTGCGGCAGCCCCGCCTGCCGGACTCCGAAGAACTCACCGGGACCCCGCAGCTCGAGATCCCGCTGGGCGATGCGGAAGCCGTCCTGGGTCTCGAGCAGGGTTTGGAGCCGCTCGTTCTCCGAGTCGCTGATCATGAGGAAGTGGCTGCGGTGCGCGCCGCGCCCCACCCGACCGCGCAACTGGTGAAGCTGGCTGAGGCCGAAGCGCTCGGCGTGGTCCACCACCATCACCGAGGCATTGGCCACGTCCACACCCACCTCGATCACCGTGGTGGCCAGCAGGATCCTGGCCTCACCTGACACGAAGCGCCCCATCCGCGCGGCCATCTCGTCGGCCTTAAGCCGGCCATGCACCACCTCGATGGTCTCGTCCGGGAAGATGCCCCGCAGCAGGGCCTCCATGGCCTGGATGTCCCGCAGCTGCACCTTGCCTTCGTCCGAAGGGTCAATGCTCGGGCTCACCACGAAGGCCTGGCGGCCCTCGGCCAGTTCCCGGCGCACCTGCTCCCAGGCCCGGCCCGCCGCTTCGCTGGAGTGCAGCTTGGAGACAATGGACTGCCGTCCGGGCGGCAGCTCGTCCAGCACGCTCTGGTCAAGGTCCCCGAAGACTGCCAGGGCCAGGGAGCGGGGGATGGGCGTGGCGCTCATCACCAGCCAGTGGGGATCCCCGCCCTTCTCCTTCAGCGCCTCGCGCTGCTTCACTCCGAAGCGGTGCTGCTCATCCACCACCACCAGCTGGAGCCGATGGAAGGCCACCGACTCCTGGAACAGCGCGTGGGTGCCGATCACGTAGCGCGCCTCGCCGCTGGCGATGCGGGCCAAGGCGGCACGCTTCTCCGCCGCCTTCATGCCGCCCAGCAACAGTTGCAAGGCCCCCGCCTGATCACCCAGGTAGCGCCGGAAGCTGGCGGCGTGCTGGCGGGCCAGGACCTCCGTGGGAACCAGCAGCGCCCCCTGCCCTCCTGTCTCGGCCACCATGGCCAGGGCGAGCAGGGCCACCAGCGTCTTGCCGCTGCCCACGTCGCCCTGCAGAAGCCGGTTCATCACGCGCCCAGACGTGAGATCCGCCACAATCTCCTTGAAGGCCTTGCGCTGGGCACCCGTCAGATGGAAGGGCAGGAAGGACCGCAGGCGCTCCCGCAATTCCGGGGAGGTCGGCACCATGAGGCCCTGGCGTTTCATGCGCCCGGCCCTGCGCATGGCAACCCCCATGGAAAACGCAAAGAGCTCTTCCGAGGCCAGACGACGGTGGGCCGGTGTGGTGCCTTCCTCCAGTTCCCGAATCTCGCTCTCGTCCGGAGGATCGTGCAGCAGCCTCAGGGCCGTGAGGGTGTCCGGCAGGTCCTTCGAGAGCTCCAGGGGCAGCCATTCCTCCGAGAGGTGGACGCGGCCCAGGGCCTCGGCCACCAGCTGCTGACGCGCCCGGCCCCTGAGGGGACCCAGCTTCCGGTAGAGGGGGAGGTATCGCCGCACCCAGCCGATGTCGCCGCTGCGCTCCATCACCTCGAACTGGGGGCCGCGCATCTCGACCCCGTGCCGGCCTTCCGAGAGGGTGCCGAACACCAGCAGCCGGTCCCCCACCTTCAGGCTGCGCCCCAGGTAGGGCTGGTTGAACCAGAGCAGGCGCAGGGTGCCGGTACCATCCGTCAGCAGCACCTCCGTGAGGGCCATACGCTGCACCCGGGTCGTGCTCTGGCGCAGGTCCTGGATGGTGCCCAGCACCGTGACCAGACCCGGCTCCTGGGCCTCGAGGCCCCGCATCTCCAGACTGCCCAAGGGCCTCAGGCTGCCCCGGTCCACGTAGCGGTAGGGCAGGCTCCAGAGCAGATCCTGGAGCGTGTCGATATCGGCCTCCTGCAGCGCCGCAGCCCGTGCCGGTCCCAGGCCCCGGAGGACCGTGACCTTGGAGGAGAGGGGGAGCGGAGCGAGGGACATGGCGGCTGACTCAGCCTATCCGCACCCCCATGGCCTCCACCATGCGGGCGATGAAGAGATCCCCGTACCAGGCCCCATGGGCGGGATGTTCCAGTTGTTCAAGGGCCTTCAAGAGTCCGGGCAGTTCCCTCAGCCCCTGGTCCACCAGGCCCTGGATCTGCCGACGGGTGCGTCCCGGCCCGGACGGTGGATGATCTTCCGCCAGGCGCGCCAAGGCTGGCGCGAGCCACGGCAGCGCAGCCAGTCCGGCCCCGGCGAGGGCCCCCCAGCCATCCCGGAGGAATTTCCGCCAGAGGTGCCTGGCCTCTTCGATCGTGCCGGCTTCGAGCAGGGTCCTCTGTGCGAAGCAGCGGGGCAGCGCACCGGGGGCCATCCGGCCGATCCCTAGCCCGAGGGGGACCAGGTCCGGCAGGGTGCCTTCCGGCAGGGCCCCCAGCACCCAGAGCAAGCAGGCCTGCTCCCAGGGATCCGGACCGAACCACAGGACCGGCTCGGCGGAACGAGCCAGGTCCTGCAGATGGGGAAGGTCAGTCATCTCACCGGGGGGAAGGCCCCACCAGTTGGCCCGCAGGCCGGCCAGGCCTGCTTCATCCGTGGTCCAGGGTCCCACCGCAGGGGAGTCCCGCCAAACCCTGAGCTCCCCCGGCAGTCCCGACTTCCGGTGGACCGCCGCGGCGGCATCTCCGCAGTGGAGGTGGATCAGCCCCGATCGGGGGTGCAGTGATTTGCCAGTGGACATGTGCCCGCCAGCATACGACCAGGGCCGCACCATTTACAGAGCGGCCCTGGACTTTCCTTGTGACCCTCGGTATCAGACCTGGAGCGCCGTCCGGGCCATGGCCTTTACCAGGGCCTGCTCCAGATCCGCCCAAAGGTCCTCGGGGCTCTCGAGGCCCACGGACATCCGCATGAGGGACTGGGAGACGCCGGCGTGTTCGCGGGCATCGGCGTTCACCACGCGGTGCGTGAGGGCGGCGGGATGCTGGATGAGCGTGTCCACACTGCCCAGCGACACGGCCGGCGTCATGAGCTTCACCTCGGCCATCACCACGGAGGCGGCCTCGAAGCCACCGACCAGCTCGAAGGCCATGAGGGAGCCGGGGCCCTTCATCTGGCGACCCAGCAGGCCCTTGGGATCCTGGCCCGCGAGCCCGGGGAAGTGCACGGCGGACACCGCGGGATGCTTGACTAGGCGCTCGGCCAGCACCTGGGCGCCCGCCTGCTGGGCGCGCACACGCAGGGGTAGGGTCGGTAGGCTGCGGTGCAGCAGATAGGCCGCCAGGGGGTGCAGCACGTTGCCCGTGATGACGCGGACCTTGCGCAGCTCGGTGGCCCATTCGTTGTTAGTGGCCACCAGGCCGGCCAGCACGTCGCCGTGGCCGCCGAGGAACTTCGTGGCGCTGTGGAGGACGAGGGTGGCGCCCTGCTGGATGGGGTTCTGCAGCACGGGCGTGGCGAAGGTGTTGTCCACCAGCACGGGAACCTGGCCCGCCTGGCGCACCACGTCTTCGAGGTCCAGCAGGGCCAGAGTCGGATTGGCGGGCGTCTCGACGATCACCATGGCCGTGTCCGGACGCAGGGCGGCAGCGATGCCATCCGCATCCGCCCAGGTCACTTCCAGCCCCAGCATGCCCGAGGCCAGCAGGTGGTCCGTGCCGCCGTAGAGGGGGCGCACGGCCACGATGTGGTTGCCGCGCTGCTTGGCGGCCATGAGGCTGGCGGTCACGGCCGCCATGCCGGAACCGAAGGCCACGCACTCCTTCGCGCCCTCGAGCTGGGCCAAGGCCTGCTCGTAGCGGGCCACGGTGGGATTGTAGAGGCGGGCATAGACCGGGCTGCCGATGGGCAGGCCGCCCATGGCCATGGCCTCGAGGCTGCGGCCGCCCTCCTCCAGATCCTGCACGGGATAGGTGCTGCTGAGGTCGATGGGCATCGCGTGGATGCCCTGCTCGTGCAGCACCTCACGGCCGGCGTGGACGGCCTGGGTTTCCAGCGACTGGGGAAGCTTGGCGTGGGACATGGGGGCGCTCCTGTCCCTTTAATGTAGGTTCGATCGATTCGGTATCCTGCCGAATTGATTTCGTGAAATAATGCCAAATATGGACCTTGACCGAATTGACTGTGAATTGATCGAACTTCTACAGAATGATGCTCGGCTATCCAACAAGGAACTCGCCTCGGCCGTGGGTCTGGCGCCCTCGTCCTGCCTGGCCCGCGTGCAGCGCCTGCGCAGCGAGGGCGTGCTGAAGGGGGCCCACGCCGAAGTGGACCCCGATGCCCTCGGCGTGGGCCTCCAGGCCCTCATCGCCGTGCAGCTCCGCCAGCACAGCCGGGCCCAGGTGAAGGCCTTCTGGAAGCACGTGCTGGGCCTGCCTGAAGTGCTCATGGTCTTCCACGTGGCGGGCACCCACGACTTCCAGGTCCACGTGGCCGTGCGCGACGCCCACCACCTGCGGGACCTCGCCCTGGACGCCTTCACCACCCGCCCCGAAGTGGCCCACATCCAGACCAGCCTCATCTTTGAGTGCGCCAAGGGCAAGGTCATGCCGAACTACCGGGCGGCGAGCCGCTGACGGCGATGGGATGGCAAAACCTCACGCCCCGGATTCCAGGGCAGAATGGGGCTTTTCGGGAATCCCCATGACCACCCTCGGCACGCCCCTGTCCCGCTCCGCCATGCGCGTCCTGCTCCTCGGCTCCGGCGAGCTCGGCAAGGAAGTCGCCATCGAGCTCCAACGGCTGGGCTGCGAAGTGATCGCCTGCGACCGCTACGCGAATGCCCCCGCCATGCAAGTGGCCCACCGGAGCCATGTGTTCTCCATGCTGGACGCCGCCGAGCTGCGCCGGATCGTGGCCCTGGAGCAGCCAGACCTCATCGTGCCTGAGATCGAAGCCATCGCCACCCAGGAGCTGCTGAAGCTGGAGGCCGATGGACACACCGTGATCCCCTCGGCTCGCGCCGCGAACCTCACCATGAACCGCGAGGGCATCCGTCGCTTTGCCGCCGAGGAACTGGGGCTGCCCACATCGCCCTACCGGTTCGTCTCTTCGGAGGCCGAGCTGCGCGAGGCGCTGAAGGCCCTGGGCCTGCCCTGCGTGGTGAAGCCCATCATGTCCAGCTCTGGGAAGGGTCAAAGTGTCATCAAGTCCGAAGCGCAGATCGACCAGGCCTGGGCCTATGCCCAGGAGGGCGGCCGGACCGGGGCCGGGCGCTGCATCGTGGAGGGTTTCATCGCCTTCGACTACGAGATTACGGCCCTGACCGTCTCCGCCGTGAACGGCATCCAGTGCTGCCCACCCATCGGGCACATCCAGATCGACGGCGACTACCGCGAGAGCTGGCAACCCGTGGCCATGAGCGAAGCAACCTGGGACAAGGCCCAGACCATCGCACGAAAGGTGGTGAAGGGCCTCGGCGGCCACGGCATCTTCGGGGTGGAGCTCTTCATCCGCGGGGAGGAGGTCATCTTCAGCGAGGTGAGTCCCCGCCCTCACGACACCGGCCTGGTGACCCTGGGCAGCCAGAACATGAGCGAATTCGCCCTGCACGCCCGCGCCATCCTGGGCCTGCCGGTTCCTCCCGTCCGGTTGTTGTCTCCCGCCGCCAGCGTGCCCCTGCTGGGACACGGCGACGGCATCCCGACCTTCCATGGCCTCGAAAATGCCCTAGCGATTCCGGACAGTCAGCTGCGGCTGTTCGGCAAGCCCGAATGCAGGGGCCACCGCCGCCTGGCCGTGGCCATCGCCGTCGCCACCAGCCTGGAGGAAGCCCGCTCCAACGCCAAGGCCATGGCGGCGGCCGTCACCATTGAGCTGCAGTAGGCGGGCTTATTCAGAAATGACCCGCTCAATGCGCCGATCCGGCACCAGCCAGATCAGGGCCACCACCCAGTAGAGGCCGAAGCCCAGCCAGCGGTTGGCAAAGGACAGCAGGATGGCCGCGGCGTAGATGGCGATAGACATCTTCCCCTTGAGATCGCTTCCCACGGCAGTGCCCAGCACCGAGCCTTCCTTGTGGAAGTGGATGAGGCACTGGCTCAGCAGGTAGTAGGCCAGCCCGGCCATGAGTAGAATCCCGCCATAGAGGGCCACGGGCCGGGCCGCGAAGTGGTTCTCGCCCATCCACGCGGTGGCGAAGGGCACCAGGGACAGCCAGAACAGCAGGTGGGTGTTGGCCCAGAGGATGGGCCCGTTCACCTTCTTGACCGCGTGCAGCAGGTGATGGTGGTTGTTCCAGTAGATGGCGATGTAGATGAAGCTCAGCGCGTAGCTCACGAAAGTCGGCAGCAACGTGCCCAGGGCCGCGAAGGAGTCCCCGTGGGGCACCTTCAGCTCCAGCACCATGATGGTAAGGATGATGGCCAGCACGCCATCGCTGAACGCCTCGAGCCGGTTCTTCCCCATGGGACACTCCAGGTTGGCTCCGCGATTGTTCCACGGCCCGCGGTGCGGGGGTCAAGCCTTCAGGTACCTGGCCCCCAGACGCTGCAGGGTGTTGAACCCGCGGAAGGTGGCCTTGGTCTTCACGGTCCGTTCGAAGACGGCGTTGGAGAAGGCGGAATCACCCTGCCTCACCCGGCACAGCCACCAGACCTCGCGGCCCGAGGTGCGAAACGCGTCCACCTCGGTTTCCAGGGTCTGGAGATGTGACTCTGCTTCCTCCGTCAACGGGGCATGGAGCAGGGCCACATTCAGGGCCTCGGCGGCCGCCACTTCCTCCGCATCAAAGGGGCAGCCCTTCAGGAGGGCCGATAGCTCACGGCTCGTGCGAAGAAACGTGACGACCTCGTACCCCAGCGACTCCCGGAGGTGGCCTTCAATCCGCCGCTGCAGGGGCCCACCCGTTTCGGTGGAAGCATCGAAGACGACATTCCCGCTGGCGATGAAGGTCTCCACGCTCTCCAGTCCGAGCCCTTCAAAGAGCGCTTTCAGCTGGGCCATGGGAACCGTGCGCCCGCCCACATTGATGGCACGCAGAAAGGCAAAGGTTCTCGGCATCTGGATCCCTATTTCCCGCCACCCAGCGCGCGCCACTGGGCGGCGAGGTTCGGCTGATTGCAGCGTAGGGCCAATCCGGCGGCCCGTGTGGGAAGTCCTGACCAGGGGTGCTTGCCGAAGCGGTCCCGCACGAGGTCGTCGGCCTGGCCCGAATCTCCCAGCCAGAGCAGGGCCTCCACCAGGGGTTCCAGGGTGGAGCGCCAGTAGTCCCCGGTCTCGGTGTTCTCCTGGATCTGGCCGTCCTTCCGGAGCACATTTTCCGTCTTCTGGTCCTGGGCCGCCTCCGAGAGACGGTTGATCTCGATCTGGGGCAGCAACAGGTCCTTGATGCCCGTCCAGTCCTTCCGTTTGCGGGCGTCCTTCACGTAGGCATCGCGAACCGAATCAGGGGGCCAGGCCAGAAGGTGGTTTGTCGGCACGGGCATCAGGCTGTCCAGCAGGGGGCGGATGGGCTTTCCACCGAAGGTGCGCGTGAGACCCAGCCAGACCTGCCAGACCGTCCAGGAAGTCGGAGTGCGGGCCAGGGCACGCTCCACCTCCGGGATCGCAGCCCGAGACATCTCCTGCATGCAGGGGCTGTGCACCGCCTCCTCTGGTGGGATCATGGACCAGGGATAGGCCTCGAGCCAGTCTCCGCTACTGAAGGATTTGGCGCCCAGGTCTGCCAGTTCGCCCCAGATGCTCTGGTCCTCCTCCACACCGAGTTGCGCGGGCGGTTTCTCGTCCGGCTTCACCTGGGCCTTGGCCTCCTCTTTGGCTTCCTCCTCCTTCGCCGCCTTAGAAGGATCGTAGGCTTCATCCGACGGCCGGGTGGGGTCCAGTTTGCCGCCGGTGAGGAGCAGGGTCCTCTTCCCGGCCTTGGTCCGGAGGAGGTCGCAAAGATGCACTCGCGCCTCGAGGTGATCTGGATACTGGCGGGTGAATTCCCTGAGGACCTGGATTTGAGTGCGGACTCCGCTCTCCTCGATCAACTTCTGCATGGCCTTGGGTTCGGGCAGGTTCCCCCCAGTGGCCACGGCCCGCCCCCCTTCGCCAAACAACACCCAATGGGGACGAGGTCCAGCCTGGAATTTTTGACGGAGGAAGGCCTCCACTTCTACGGCATTGGAGACGAAAAACAGCTGAGTGAGGTTCAGTTCGATCCACTCCGGGTCCGAGTTCAGGGCATCAATTTTGGCCCTCCATTCACTCTTGGGACCATCCACCACCACCAAGACACTGGTCTTGCTCCCTCGGAGGTACCGATCGAGCAGTTGGGCCGTTGGATTCAGGACCGACGGGGCCGGTGCCTGTGACCGACCAATGGCCACGGCAAGAAGCAGAAGGATCGCCAACCGCATCACGACTCCAGATCTGATCCGGCCAGGATAGCGAAGCAGAAGCTCTTCGGGTCAGGAACCCAGCGCACGGTCCGCCTGCCGTCCCAGGTCCCCGCTGCCCTGGCTGTTGGCGAGGTTCTTGGCCAGGGCCACCAGCATCGCCTCCTGGGCCCGGGCGGGCAGCTCGGGCAGCAGGTCCGCCGCCGCCGCCACGGCCAGCAGCTGGTGCGCGTGGTTGAAGGTGGGATCGTTGCGGGTGGCGGCCTCGGCGAGGCCCCGCAGGACCGCCTCACCCTGCCCGCTCCGCACCAGACCCTGGGAGTGCCCCATGGCGAGGGCGGGTTCGATATCGAGCACCGCTTCCACCAGGGTCTCCACCGTGGATGCGTCCACGGGCGTGGGTTGCACGCGGTCCTCGGGCTCGTCCGTGGGGAAGAGGTTCACCAGGGCCGCGGCCTGGCACCAGACCCGTGGATCCGAGGGGCGGGTGCGGGCGAGGGTGGCAAGGTAGGCAAAGGTCCAGGCGGTCTTGCCTTCCAGGTCCCGCCGCGCGTCCAGCTGTTTCTCGGAGGCGGCAAGGACCATGGCGGCCAGCGTATCCCCGGCCCCCTGCCCGCCCTTCAACCGCTCTGCGAGCCGATCCAGCAGGGCCACCAGGCCCAGGTCGCAGAGGTCGCGGGTCTGTTCGTCCCACCCTGGTTCATCCAGGGAGGCGGCGATCCAGGGCACCTGCACCTCTGATTGCGCCAGCCGCGTCGCGGCGCGGCGGGCCCAGAAAGTGTCCTCGGGCGTGGCCGCCAGCCAGGCGGCAAGCCCGAACAGCCGCCGGCCCGTGGCCTTCGGCCGCTCCAGCCGCTCCTGCAGGTCCCCGAGGTGATCGCAGACGACGGCCTTGTGCCCGACATTGGCCATGTCCAGTTCCGTCACCCTCCCCAGCCGCTGGAAGTCCTTCAGGTCCGGCAGCTCAAAGCCCTGGGCCTCGGCGAAGGCCAGTCCGGGCCGGCGGGACTGGATGAAGCCCTCCAGGTTGCGCCAGCTGCCGCTGCCCTTGGCAGCCAGCACCTGGGTCCAAGCCTGCTCTGGCCGCCGGCCCTCCGTGGCCGCCATGTGCAGCTGGATGGCCAGGGCACGCTGGAAGCTCCGCTCCTCCAGGAGCGGCTGCAGCCGCAGCACCGCCCGCAGGCCCAGCAGCCCGTGGGGAACATGGGGCAGATAGGCCTCCCAGTCGATGCGGGGAATGAGTGTCTTCAGCGCCTCGCGCAGGAGGTCCCGCTGGCCGTCCGGTGCGGCCAGGCGCTCCACAAAGGCCCCGAAGAAGCCCTCAGAGGGCGACTCGAGTTCCTGGATCCAATTCGATTCCGCACTCATGCGCCACCCAGCGGCAGGCTCCAGGCCGAGGCCACAAGTCGGGCCCAGTGGTGGTTCCAGGCCCGCTTCCAGACGAGGCTGCCCTCCGTCATATCCGCTGCCTTTAGGCGCTGCCGGAGTTCTTCCCGTAGCGCCTCGGCGGCGGGACCCAGGGCGGCCTCCGCCAAGGCCAGCAGCGCGCTCCGCGCCTCCCGCTCCTGGTCATGGTGGGCCAGGTAGCCGGCGGCCTCCGGGGAGGGGGCCGAGGCCTGGAGGCGCTGCCAGGCCTCGAAGGCCGCCCGGGCGGCGGGATCCTCCCGCAGGGGCGGCTTGACCTGGGCCCACTCATTGCCGGCATCCATGGCGGGTCCCCCGCGCAGCAGGGACTCGCGCAGTTTCACGGCCTTGGCCACGTCCCGGTCCAGGTGCTTGAGGGCCACAAAGGTGCGCGGTTTCTCGCGCTTCTCCCGGCGGTCGAAAAAAGCATTCAGGGCAGCCACCACCAAGTCCATGGGCACACCCAGGGTCTCCCAGGCCAGCACCTGCCGGTAGTCGTCCGTGGACAGCAGCCCGGCGCGGCCCCAGGCGCGGAAGGCCCACTCGCGCTCCAGCCAGTCCTTCTCCTCGCGGGTGTAGGCGGTCACTTCGGGGCCGGTGCTTCGGGCACGAGCCAGGTGCCGTCTTTCAGGTGGAGCGCACCCTGCTCCCAGCCGAGGATCTCTTCGGGCACGATCTGCGCCTTTGCAAAACCGCGGAGCCTGAACGTCCCGGAACCAAGCAACTGGCCCTTCCGGTCCCAGACCTGCAGCTGCCACAGAGTGCCCTGGTGTCCGCCGACCTTTAGGAACACGCCCTGCCGGCCCTCGCCGCCCCAGGCGGCCTCCGCTGGAACCGAGGCGGGTCGCGCGGGAACGCCGCGACAGCCGATGAGGAGCCCCGCCAGGACCGCTGTCATTACCGGGATCGTCGAAGGTCGCGCCATGCCGACATTCTACCGATAGACTGGAGCCCGAGGGGGCCGGTCCTGATCCGCGAACAGATCCGCTACAAGAGCAAGAAGGAGATCGACAAGCTCAGGGAGGCCTGCCGACTGGCAGCCAACGCCCTGCGCATCGCCGCCCGGGCCGCCCGGCCCGGCGTGAGCCTGCTAGAACTGGACAAGATCGCCGAGACCTACATCCGCCAGCAGGGTGCCACGCCAAGCTTCAAGGGCTACCACGGCTTCCCCGGCACCCTCTGCACGTCCGTGAACGACAAGGTGGTGCATGGCATCCCCTCCAAGTACGTGCTGCAGGAGGGCGACATCATCGCCATCGACTGCGGGGCCAAGCTGGACGGCTTCCACGGCGACACCTGCCTCACGGTGGGCGTGGGGAAGATCACCGAAGAAGCCCGGATGCTCATCCAGACGGCGCAGCTAGCCATGTTCGTGGGCATCGAGCACTGCCGGCCCGGCCTGCGCCTGGGCGACATGGCCTGCGCCGTGCAGTCCTTCGCCGAAGAACGGGGCTATTCCGTGGTGCGCGAATACATCGGCCACGGCCTCGGCCGTGACCTGCACGAGGACCCCCAGGTGGTGTTCGCCGAGCAGAAGGTCGGCACGGGCTTCCGCATGGAGCCGGGCATGACCATCACCATCGAGCCCATCCTCAACACCGGCAGCCACAAGTGCCTCGTGGAGGCCGATGGCTGGACCGTCCGCACCAAGGACGGCGGCCTCTCCGCCCAGTTCGAGCACGACATCGCCATCACCCGGAATGGCCCGGAGATCCTCAGCATCCCGGATCCCGAGTTCGAGCTGGAAGACGGGCTGTAGGGGCCATGGCGCTCGCGGTCCAGGCCCCCGCCAAGCTCAACCGGTTCCTTGCCGTGCTCGGTCGCCGAGCTGACGGCTTCCACGAGCTGGAGCTGGTGACCACGGTGCTGGAGGGTGTGGCGGAGCTCACCGACCAGCTTGATGGCGAGCCTGCGGCCCAACTCTCACTGGAGATCTCCGGCCCCACCGGCCAAGGCTTGATGGCCGATGAGACCAACCTGGTGCTCAGGGCCTGGCGCCAGCTGGAGCGCGTGGCGGACCGTCCCCTGCCCACCCGGCTGAGGCTGGAGAAGCACATCCCCCACGGCGCGGGACTGGGCGGGGGCAGCAGCGACGCTGCCGCCGCCCTGCGCCTGGGCAACCGCCTCTTCGACCTGGGCCTGGAGGACCAGGCCCTGCTGATCCTGGCCAGTGAGCTTGGCAGCGACGTCCCCTTGTTCCTCCTGGGCGGTACGGTCCTGGGCCTGGACCGCGGCGAGCGGGTGTTCCCCCTTTGCCCCGTAGCCCTGGAGCCCATCCTGATCGTGCATCCGGGCCTGCACGTAAGCACCCCGGCCGTATACCGGGCCCTGCAGGAGGTGGGCTACCCCAACCCCGAGCCGCTGCCCTCCCTGCCCGAGGGCGCCGCGCCGCCCTGGCGCAATGACCTGGCCGAGGCGGCCCTGAAGGTGTGCCCCGAGCTGGCCGGCGTGCGCCAGGCCCTCCTTGCCACCGGCGGCGAGCCCCTGCTCTGCGGGTCCGGCAGCTGCTGGGCGGCACGGTACGATTCGGCCACCCGGCGGGATGCCGCCGCCGAGTCTCTACGCACCTCCCACCCGAGTTGGCGCCTCTGGGCAGTCTGAGCCTGTCCCGACAGCCATTCCCCGTGGTATCTGTGACATCCGAGGTTTCCATGTCTGTTCCGGCCCTCCGTATCTGCGGTCTCCGCAAGGCCTTCCCCAAGGTCGTCGCCGTGGCTGGCGTGGACCTGGAGGTCGCCCGGGGCGAGGTCTTTGGCTTGCTGGGACCCAACGGGGCGGGCAAGACCACCACGCTGGAAATGATCGAAGGCCTCACCAGCTCGGACGCCGGCGAGATCGAGATCCTGGGGCTGACCTGGGAGAAGGACGGGCAGGAGATCCGCTCCCGCATCGGCGTCCAATTGCAGAGCACCAGCCTCTTCAACAAGATCACCCCGCGCGAGGCGCTCGACCTCTACGGCAGCTACTACCCGAGGTGCCGCACGTCCAAGGACCTGCTCAGCCTGGTGCAGCTCGAGGACAAGGCCGACGCCTACCACATCACCCTCAGCGGCGGGCAGCAGCAGCGCCTGGCCCTGGCCCTGGCCCTGGTCAATGATCCGGAGCTGGTGTTTCTCGATGAGCCCACCACGGGCCTCGATCCCCAGGCCCGGCGAAGCCTTTGGGACGTGGTCCGCCGCATGAAGGGCGAGGGCCGCACCGTGGTGCTCACCACCCACTACATGGACGAGGCCGAGGCCCTCTGCGACCGGCTGTCCATCATGGATCACGGCAAGGTCATCGCCACGGGCACCCCCGCTTCCTTGATCGCGGACCTTGAGCTGCCCAGTGTGGTGGAGCTCACCTTCGAGGGGACCGCACCCGAACCTGCCGCCTTCGCGGCCAGCCTGGGCCAGGCCGTGGAGCGCCGGGCCGACCTCTGGGAGATCCACACCCCGGACCCCAAGGCCCTCCTGCCGCGTCTGCTCGAAGTCGCGGAGTCCGCCGCCGTCCCCTTCCAGCAGGTCCACATCCGCCGAGCCACCCTGGAGGACGTGTTCCTCCACCGCACGGGCCGGAGCCTGAGGGAGTAGCCATGATCTGGAGACAGTTTCTGATGGAATGGCGGCTCTACAGCCGGGACCGCGTGGCCATGTTCTGGACCTTCGCCTTCCCGGTGGTCCTGCTGCTGGGTTTCGGAACGATCTTTCGGGGTGGCGGTGGCCCCAAGCTCTCCGTGGTCCGTGTGCAGTCCCCGGCCCCCACGCCCCGGGACGCAGCCCTTGATCAGGCCCTGATGGACCTCCACCTCCAGGTCCAGTCCCTCCCGAAGGCCGAGGCCGAGGCCCGCTGGTCCAGGGGCGAGACCGCGGCCCAGCTCGAGCCCGATGGCGAGGGCTACCGGCTGCGCCTTAACAGCTACCTCATGGCTCAGGCCGGCGCCACCGCGGGGCTGGTGAATCAGGCCTGGCTGATGGCCCAGGCCCGCCTGAGCGGCGCCCCGGAACCCCAGCGCATTCCCACTCAGGTGGAGAGCCCCGGCCACAAGCGCTCGACCAACTACGCCTCCTTCCTGCTGCCGGGCCTGCTGGGTCTGAACCTCGTCAGCATGGGCCTGTTTAGCGTGGGCATGGTGAACGTGTCCTACCGAGAGAAGGGCAAGTTCCGGCGCCTGGCCGTCACACCCCTGCCCAAGTGGATCTTCCTGCTGGGTCAGGTGCTGCACCGCCTGACGGTGACCGTGGTCCAGGCCGCCATCTTGCTTCTGGTGGGCCGCCTAGTGTTCGGCATCCAGAACCAGGGCTCCTTCCTGGACCTGCTGCTCATCATGACCCTGGGGACGGGCTGCTTCATGGCCTTTGGCTTCGCCCTGAGCGGCTTCGCCGAGACCTCGGAGGGCTACGCGGCCATTTCGAACCTGGTCTTCTTCCCCCTGATGATGCTCAGCGGCGTCTACTTCACCCTGGACTCCGCCCCTGCTTGGTTGCAGCACCTGGTGGCCGGGCTGCCCCTCGCGCCCTTCATCCGAGCCCTCCGGGCCGTGTTCAACGATGGTGCCGGGCTGGCGGGGCACGGGCTGGGCCTTACCATCGTGCTGGTTTGGGGACTGGCGGCCTTTGCCCTCGCGGTGAAGCGCTTCCGCTGGGCCTGACAGGACTTTGCCCCGGCCTGTTCCAGGCCGATGATGGGGATATGACCGCAGGACATCCACCCGGAACGCCCCAGGAGTCGTTCGAAACCCTCAGGGAGCGGGCCGAAGGCCTGCAGGTGCGGCTCGAAGCCACCCAGGGCATGCTCGACGCCATCTCGGAAGCCATCTACGTCCAGGACGCCGAAGGGCGCTTCCTCGACGTGAACGAGGGCGCGGCAAGGATGTATGGGTACCCGCGGACCTTTTTTATTGGGAAGACCCCGGAGGTGCTCTCCGCGCCAGGACGGAACGACCTGAACGCCGTGGCCGAAGCATTCGGCAAGGCCCTGCAGGGCGTGTCTCAGCAGTTCGAATACTGGGGCCGGAAGCAGGATGGCACCACCTTCCCCAAGGAGGTGCGGCTGTATCCCGGTAACCACCAGGGGCAGCCCGTGGTCATCGCCGTCGCCCAGGACATCTCGGCCCGGAAGCGGGCCGAGCTCACCCAACGGGCGACCTACCTCATCGCCGAGGCGGCCCTCGAGTCCAGGCACAGCGAGGATCTGTTCCCCCGGGTCCATGCCATCATCCGCGACCTGATGCCTGCGGAAAACCTCTACTTCGCCCTTTGGGACCCGGCGTCCGAGATGGTGTCCTTCCCCTACTGGATCGACCAGTCTGACCCCGCGCCACCCACCCATCGCCTCGGCCAGGGGCTGACAGCCTATGTTCTGCGCCGGGGCCAGCCACTCCTCGTGGATCAGGAGGCGCTACAGGCGCTCGAGGCCACGGGCGAGGTGGAGCCCCTTGGCACGTTGTCCCTGGATTGGCTGGGGGTTCCTCTGAGAGGGAAAGCCGGTGTGTTTGGCGCCCTGGTCGTCCAGAGCTACGAGGGCGGCCACCGCTACAGCACCCAGGAGCGGGACCTGCTGGTCTTCGTCTCGACCCAGGTTGCCCTGGCGGTCGAACGGGCCAGTGCCCAGTCCGAGCAGCGCGTACTGACCGCCGCCATGGACTGCGCCATCGATCCGGTCTTCGGTACGGACGAGGCGGGCCACTTCGTCTTTGTCAACCAGGCCGCCTGTGGCTCCCTGGGCTATGCCCGGGAGGACCTACTCGGCATGCACGTGTGGGACGTGGACCCACGGGTCCTTCCCGGACAGTGGCCCCTTCGCTGGGAGCGGCTCCGGTCCCGCAGGGCCAACCGCGAAGAGACCTGGCACCGGCGCAAGGACGGCTCTGTCTTTCCGGTCGAGATCAGCAGCAGCTTCCTGGCGACTGAAGGGCGGGAGGTCGCCTTCACGCACGCTCGCGACATCAGCGCCAGGAAGGCCGCCGAGGAGGCCCTGCGCGCCAGCGAGGACAAATTCTCCAAAGCCTTCCAGGCCAGCCCGGATGCCATCAATCTCACGCGCCTGAGCGACGGAACCTACTTCGAGGTCAGTGAAGGCTTCGAGAAGATCAGTGGCTGGACCCGCGAAGAGGTCCTCGGCCGCACGGCCCTTGAGCTGAACATCTGGGCAGACCCGAGGGAGCGCGACCACGCCGTGGGGCTCATTCGGCAGCACGGTGAGTTCACGGGACTGGAGATCACCTTCCGCCGGAAGGATGGCCGCCTCATCACCGGCCAGATGTCCGGGAAGATCATGGAGGTGGGCGGCGTGGCCTGCCTGCTCTCCGTCACCCGCGACATCACGGACCGGAAGCTTGCCGAGTCGGCGCTGCGGGCGGCGGAACAGCGCCTGCGGACGGTGCTGGCCAACTCCGAGGCGGTGATCTACCAGCTGGATCCCGAAGGTCGCTTCATGCTTTCCGAGGGACTCGGTCTGGCCCACCTCGGACTCTCCCCCGGCCAGGTGGTGGGCTTGAGCGCCCTCCAGGTGTACCAGGACGACCTCGAGTCGGTGGCCCAGATCCAGGCCGCCCTCAGCGGTCAGGCTTCCCGCAAGGTCACCCATGCGGCCGGACGCCTCTTCGACAACTTCCTGACCCCTGTCTTCAACGACCAGGGGCAGGTGGAGAGTGTCATCGGCATCGCCACGGACGTGACCGAGCACCAGCGGATGGAGGAAGCCCTCCAGGCGGAGCGCGGGCTCTTCGTGGGCGGGCCGGTGATGGTGATCCGCTGGGGCGCCGCTCCGCCCTGGCCTGTGGACTACATCAGCCCCAATGTCCAAAAGCTCCTTGGGTATTCGCCAGAGGATCTGACTTCCGGGCGCTTCCTGTTTAATGACCTGATCCACCCCGATGACCGAGAGCGTACCCACCAGGAATCCAGGGCCTATCGTGGCCGAGGGCTCAGCCACTATGAGCAGCGGTACCGCCTAAGGAATGCCGCCGGAGAATATCGGTGGTTCCATGATTTCACGGCCCAGGCCAGCCCCGAGAGCGATGCCTCCTACTACCTCGGCTACATGCTGGACATCACGGAGCGCCTCCAGGTGGAGGAGGCGCTGCAGCAGTCCCAGAAGCTCGAGAGCCTCGGCATCCTCGCCGGTGGCATCGCCCACGACTTCAACAACCTGCTCACGGTGGTCCTGGGCAACCTGAACCTCGCCCAGATGAACCTGCCGGAGAATGCCGCCGCCCAGCCCTACCTTGGCAGGATGGAGGCCACGGTGCTGCGGGCCACGGAGCTGACCAAGCAGATGCTGGCCTACTCCGGGCGCGGCCACTTCCTGGTGATGCCCCAGGACCTCAACGCGGTCGTCCACGAGGTCACGCACCTTCTGGAAGTGTCCATCCAGAAAAAGGTCCGCCTGCGGTTCGACCTGGAGCCAGGGCTCCCGGCCATCCAGGCCGATGCCGCCCAGATCCAGCAGGTGGTCATGAACCTCGTGACCAATGCCGCCGAGGCCATCGGGGACCGGGAAGGCATCATCCACCTCTCGACCTCTCTGGCCGCACTCGAGGAGCAGGACCTTCACTCCATCTACAGCACCGAACCGCTCACCCCCGGCCGTTACGTGCTGCTCGAAGTCGTGGACACGGGCAGCGGCATGTCCCCGGAGGTGCTGGCCCAGATCTTCGATCCCTTCTTCACGACCAAGGCCTCGGGCCGTGGCCTGGGCCTGTCCGCCATGCTCGGCATCCTGCGCGGCCACGGGGCCGGGCTGCGTATCCACAGCGAGGTGGGGCGTGGCAGCACCTTCCGCCTGTGCTTCCCGGCCTCGACCGAGCCGGCGCCCCCGACGGATTCCGGCTTGGACGACACGGTCACCACCCGGCTCCAGGGGCGGGTCCTCCTGGTGGACGACGAGGATCTCATCCTCCAGACCATCGGGGGCGCCCTGGAGGCCATCGGCCTGGAGGTCGCGACGGCCAGGGACGGACTGGAGGCTCTGGAGCGGTTCCGGGAGGCCCGCCCGAGGCCTGACCTGGTCCTCATGGACCTCACCATGCCCCGGATGGACGGCCGGGAGGCGTTTCGGGCGATGCATGACCTGGACCCCACCGTCCCCGTGGTGCTGAGCAGTGGCTTCGCGGAGGGGGACTCGCTGCAGACTCTCTCCGGACAGGGGCCCGCAGGGTTCATGCAGAAGCCCTATCAGATCAAGGAACTCCGCCTGCTGCTGCAGCGGGTGCTGGGGAGCTGAGAGGCACGACCCTCCGCCGGGCTACACTGGGGGCTGGAGAGCCTCATGCAGTCGACCAAACGTGCCAGGATGGCCATTTTTCTCACGGTCTTCGTCGACCTTCTGGGCTTTGGCATCGTCATCCCCATCCTCCCCCTCTATGCCCAGGCCATCGCCGACCACCCAAGCCCCTGGATGGCCAGTGTCAATCAGTTCCTGGGACTGGGCGGCACCGGGACCACCCCCGGTGCCTTCTGGGCCGGCGTGGGATTCCTCAGCTTCAGCCTGATGCAGTTCATCGCCTCGCCCATCCTGGGCCGGACCTCGGACAAGGTGGGCCGCAAACCCGTGCTCTGGATCAGCCTCATCGGTTCCGCCCTGGGCTATCTGATGCTCGCCCTCACCAGCCGCTTCGAGTGGATGCTGGCCGCGCGGATCCTCGATGGCATCACGGGAGGTAACATCTCCGTGGCCCAGGCAGCCATGGCTGACAGCTCCGAGCCGGAGGAGCGCTCCAAGGTCATGGGCATGATCGGCGCCGCCTTCGGCCTGGGTTTCGTGATCGGCCCCGCCCTGGCCGGGATCCTGAGCGGCAGCCACTTCGGCATGCACCTCCTGCAGACCCGCGGCTGGCACCTGCCCTTCTTCGTGGCGGCGGGGCTCTCACTCACGGCCTCCATGATGGTGCTGTTCTGGCTGCCGGAGACCCTCACGCCCGAAGTCAGGGCCCGGGCCCGCTCCCACGAAAGCCGCGGCCACGCCCTCGTCAAGGCGATGAAGATCCCCGGCATGGCGCAGCTGCTCATGGTGTCCCTGCTGGCCATGGCGGGCTTCGCCATGATGGAGGGCACCTTCGCCCTCCTGGTCCACCAGCGCTTCGACTTCCACCAGCGCGAGGTGGGCTTCCTGTTCGCGGGCATCGGCGTCCTGATGGTGATCTACCAGGGCGGCCTGGTCCGCCTCGTGGCCAAGCGCTTCCCGGAGCGGGCAGCCCTCATCACCGGCCTGTTGCTCATGGGCATCGCCCTACCCATGATGCCCATGGCCCCCTGGATGTGGCCCTTCCTGCTGCTCTTCATCCCCCTGTCCTGGGGCAGCGGCATGGGCAACACCGCGGGCTCGGCCCTGGCCAGCCAGCTGACGCCCCCCGAGGACCAGGGCGCGCTCTTCGGCGTCCTTAACGCCATGAGCGGCGTCGGCCGCATCGTGGGTCCCGCCGTGGGGACCTTTGTCTTTGCCCGCTGGGGTGGCCAGTCCACCTACACCGTGGCGGGTCTCACCCTGGGCGCGGCCCTGCTGCTGGCCCTCACGCTCAAGCCCAAGGAAGCCCGATGATCCACCTCGATGGCCACTCCCTGACCGCCCCCCTGCTGGCCCGCATCGCCGCCGGTGAAGGGGTCACCCTCGACGAGTGCGCCCTGGCCCTGGTCGCCGAGAACCGCGCCGTGGTGGACCGCATCGTGGCCGAGGGCCGCACGGTCTATGGCATCAACACCGGTTTCGGCCAGTTCGCCACGGTGGTCATAGCGCCGGACCAGCTGCAGCAGCTCCAGCTCAACCTGATCCGCAGCCACGCGGCGGGCGTGGGCGAGCCATTGCCGAAACACCAGACCCGCGCCCTCATGGCGGCCCGCATCAACTGCCTGCTGAAGGCCCACAGTGGCATCCGCCCCGAGCCCATTCGGCTGCTCACGGAGTGCCTGAACCGCGATGTGGTGCCCGTGGTGCCCAGCCAGGGCAGCGTGGGCGCCAGCGGCGACCTGGCCCCCTTGGCCCACATGGCCCTGCTGCTCGTGGGCGAGGGGCTGGCGTGGTCCAGCGACCGCCAGATCACAGGCGGCGAAGCCCTGGCCCAGGCCGGGCTCCAGCCGGTAACCCTGCAGGCCAAGGAGGGCCTCGCCCTTATCAACGGCACCCAGCTCATCACCTCGCTCGGCAACCTCGGCGTGGAGAAATTCAGGCGCCTGGCCGGACTGGCGGATGAGATCGCGGCGCTCAGCCTGGAGGCCCTGCGGGGTACCCGCGCCGCCTTCGACCCACGCATCCATGCCGCCCGCCCCCATCCGGGCCAGATCGCCGTGGCGACGCGGATGCGGGAGCTCCTCGGCGCCACGAGCGCCATCGCCGACAGCCACCAGGACTGCCACCGTGTCCAGGATGCCTACAGTCTGCGCTGCATCCCCCAGGTGCATGGCGTGACTCGGGACGCTCTCCACTTCGCCGGGGCCATCCTCGAGCGTGAGCTCAACAGTGCCACCGACAACCCCATGATCTTCACGGACACCCAGGAGTCCCGTTCCGGCGGCAACTTCCACGGCCAGTACCCGGCCTTCGCCTGTGACGTGCTCGCCATCGCTGCCGCGGACCTGGCCAGCATCTCCGAGCGCCGCCAGGAGCGCCTGGTGAACCCGGCCTACTCGGACCTCCCGGCCTTCCTCACCCAGAACGGCGGCCTTGAATCCGGCTTCATGATGGCCCATGTCACCTCCGCCGCCCTGGTCAGTGAGATGAAAGGCTTGGCCCACCCGGCCTGTGTGGACACCATCCCCACCAGCGCCGGCAAGGAGGACCACGTGAGCATGGGGCCCATCGCAGCCCGCAAGCTGCTGCGCGCCGTGGACGCCCTCGAACAGGTGCTGGCCATCGAGGCGCGCATGGCCCTGGAAGGCCTCCGCATCATCGGACTGGCCCCCGCCAAGGGCCTGCAACCGCTCATGGATTGCCTTTCCGAGGCCTGCGCCCCCTGGGCGGATCGCGTCATGTTCGAGGAAATCGGCAAGACCCTCGGCGCCCTCTGCGCCTACGAGGAAGCCCGTCCATGACCACCCCCTGGCGGGTTGCCTGCGAACAAGCGCTGCGGCGCTTCTCGGATGCGGACGCGATCCGGTTCTGGGGCATCGGCCACGAGGTGGACGGCACCTACCAGCCCATCTTCAACTACCGCTTCGAGCACACCTATGCTGCCGTGCTCCTAGCGCGCTGGCTGGCCCCTGCCACCGGAGCCGACTCTGACGTGGTGGAGTGCGCGGCCTGGCTGCATGACGTGGCCAAGCGCCTTAAGGATCCCCACTCGAAGGACACCCACGCCCAGGATGCCTCGGCCAGGGTGGAGGAGATCCTGGCCGGGACCGATTTTCCCGCAGCGAAGGTCCCGGCGGTGCGCCACGCCATCGAGCATCACGTTGGCCTCAAGCTCACCAAGCAGCTCGAACCCCTCGAGACCGCCTGCCTCTGGGACTGCGACAAGCTCAGCAAGATCGGCGCGGCCAGCCTCATCCACTTCGGCTGCATCAGTGGGGCCTTCCAGCCCATCACCACGGCGGAGATCCTCCGCCGTGGCACTGCCTGGCTGGACCTGGCCCGGGGCATCACCGCCAGCTTCAACACGGAACCGGCCCGGGAGGAGGGCCGGCGCCGCCTCGCCTTCCTTGAAGCCCACTACGCCCAGCTCCGGCGCGAGTGGTCGGACCCAGCGGAGGTGACGCCCCCATGAGCGACTTCCTGCAACTCTCCCAGAGTCTGGCCGTAGCCCTCAAGGCGCTGCAAATGTACACCGCAGCGCACCCCCGGGCCCAGGAGGGCCTTGCCGCCGCCCACACGATCCTGGAGCAGTGGCTGGTCCACCAGGACCGCCTCCAGTTCGTCGTCTCGGGCACCAAGGCCTTCGTCGATGGCCAGGTGCAGGACACCCGCAGCCCCCACGTCGCCGCCCTGGTGCGGCTTGTGTCCGAGCGGGGCATCAGCGGCTTCGTCTTCGAGCGAGGCGTCCGGCCAGATGAGATCCTCGTCTTTCTCACGGGCCTGGGGACCAAGCCCCAGAAGCTGGAGGAACAAGGCGGCTTCGAGGCCCTGCTCCGGAGTTCGGGCATCGTCAACATCAAGGTCTCTCAGACCCGCTACCAGGAGATCTCGGAGGGAGAGGAATTCGCCGGGGACAAGGCGCCCGCCCTGTCGCCCGCCCCTGCGATCTCGCCCTCCCCAGAAAACCTGGTCAAGTTCATCCGGGATGCCCTGCTGACGTCCATTGCCAAGGGGGCCACCTCCACGAGCGGTTCCACCCAGCGGGCGGGCGCGCCACCCCCGTCCAGTCCGGTCGGTGGCGTCATTCGCAGTGCTGGCTCCACGGGGGCTGCCGGCGCACCCGGTGGGCTCTTCGAGGATGGTGGGAGCGACCCCCTGAGCGGCTTCGGCCCTGCGGACCTGAGCGGCCTCGGCCCCCTGGGGCGGGAACTGGGACTTGGCGAGGGTATGCCGACCCCCGGCCAGCTCGGCACCCTGCGCCAGGTGCTGATGGGCCTGAGTCCCGAAGTCCAGCTGGGCCTTCTCGCGGGCCTGGGCAGCCTCCCCGAGCACCCAGCGGGGCTGGCCCTGGGCGTGAAAGCCCTGGCAGGTGAGCTTCTCGGCGTGGCGACCAGCGCCGTTCTCGCCCGTGGGGCAACCTGGGCCCAGCTGCGGGGTCCCATCCAGGACATCCTCCGCCCCATTCCTGACCGGGAGCGCCTGGCCCGGACCCTGTCCTCCCACCTGCGCATGGCCGGACAGGATGCATCCCAGGCCGACCTCATCCTGCGCCACCTGGAATGGGAGGCCCTGAGCCTGGAGGCCAAGCTGCTCAAGTTACTCGAGGGGGGCTACCTCTACGAGCTGAGCCTGGAGGAGCGCCTGGCCCTCCTGCGGGAACTGCTGGACCTGCGGCGCTTCGATGACTTCCTCCGCATCCAGGACGTGCTCCTGGAGACCCTGCGAAGCGACCGGTCCGACCTGCGGCTCAAAGCGGCCCAGACCCTCAACGGCGTGGCGCGCTGGTCCCACGAACCTGGGCTACCCCCAGAGGGCGAGGGTCCCCTGGCCGAGGGTTTGAGGGCGCATTTCGCCTGGGAACCGGATCCCCCCACCCACCGCTGGGCCACCGAAGCCATCGAATCCCTGCTCGCGGCCCTGGTCCTGCGGGGGGAGCTCGGGCCTGCCCTCTCCGATCTGCAGGAGCTCGATGGCCTCTGCGCCTTCCTGGAGGAGCCGCACCCCTGGCGGAAGGACGCCCTGGCCCGGCTCCGGACCTCCTTCCAGCGCCCCCCCCTGCTCGAGGCGGCTGTCAACCGGGCCTTCGCCCTGGAGCGGGATCAGATGCTCCTGGAGGTTCACCCCTTCTTCGAGTTCATCGGCGATCCCATGGCTGGATACTTGGTGGCCCGGCTCGGGGAGGAGACCGACCGAACCCGGAGGGGCCGACTGGTCGAGGCGCTTCGGAGCATGGGACCCACGGCCCTGCCCGCTCTCATGCATGCCCTGACCTCGCCGGCCTGGTTCCTGGTGCGGAATGCCCTCACGCTCCTCTCGGACATCGGCGATGCCGGCTGTGTCCCGCCCATCCTCCCCCTCCTCCGCCACCCCGAGCCCAGGGTCCGCCGCACGGCGGTGCGCGCTTTGTGGAAGCTGGGCGGCCCCGTGGCCGAGCCGCACCTGGTGGCCCAGATGAAGGACACGGACGCGGAGACGATGCAGGAGATCCTCTTCGCGCTCGGGCAGCTGCGGTCCGAAGGCAGCCTGCCCCAGGTCATCCAGCTGGCCCAGGACAAGCGCGTGCTCGAGAAGCTGCGGATCCAGGCCCTGGACACCCTCGGCCACATCGCCTCGTCAAAGTCCCTGCCGGTGCTCCTGGAGTGCCTGCGTCGCAAGGGCTTCTTCGGTGGGGGGGAGACCCAGCCCATCCGGCTCGCCGCGGCCAAGGCCCTGGCCGCCCTGGGCAGCCCAGAAGCACGGGCCGCGCTCCAGAAAGCCGTGGAGGCGGAGCCCAAGGGCGAGGAACGCGAGACCATGCGCCGCGTGGCGGAGCGCCCGGTGCTGCCGTGACCGAGGCACAGGTCCATCCCGATCCCCGTCAGCTGCTGGAGGCCTTCGAGGCCTTCACGGCGGCCTCAGAGCATCTCCAGACCCGGTATGAGGCCCTCCAGGTTCAGCTGGGACAGCTCCAGGGCGAGCTGCAGACGGTCATTGAGGCGGTCCCCTTCGCCATCTGGGTGCTGGCGGAGGACGGTTCCCTGCGGTTCACCAACCGGCCCCAGGGCCTGGAGGGCCGCTTCCTGCGGGGACCTGCCCCCTGGGAAGCCGGCAGCCCCGGTGGCCAGCGCCGAGTCCAGACCGCGGAAGGCCGCGAGCTGATCTTCGAGGAGGAGCGCCGCTCCGCCCCTCACGGAGGCGTCATCGTGACCCTCCGGGATGTCACCGAGGCCGTGCTGCGCGCCCAGCAGGCCACGCGGGAGGACCGCCTGGCCGCCATGGGGCGCATGGCCGCAGAGCTGGCCCACGAGATCCGGAACCCCCTGGGCAGCCTGGCCCTGTTCTCCGGGATGCTCGTGGAGGACCTGGCCGAGCAGGCGGGCCCCCTGGAGCTCGCCCGGAAGATGCAGGAAGGTGTGGGCCGGCTCAACAGCGTGGTCGGCAACACCCTGGCCTTCACCCGGGACCTCCACCCCAAGCAGGGGATCCTGGCCCTGCGGAGTTTCTGGGAGGAGGCCCTGCGCAGCACCACTCTGGCCGAGGCCGTCCCCTGGGAGAACCAGATCCCGGAGCAGGCCACCTGGCTGGGCGATCCCGATCTGCTTCGCCAGGTCGCGCAGAACCTGCTCCAGAACGCCATCCGGGCCCTGGAGGACATGGACCGACCGCGCATCATCCTCTCCGCCGTGGAAGAGCGGCTGGAAGGCCAACCCTGCTGGCACCTCACGCTCACCGACAATGGCTGCGGCATCCCGGAAGAAGCCCTGGCGAAGGTGTTCGATCCCTTCTTCAGCACCTTCGGCGGCGGCACCGGCCTGGGGCTCGCCGTCTGCCACCGCATCATCGTGGCCCATGGCGGTCTGCTCTTCATCGAGAGCCAGGTGGGTCGCGGGACCACCGTGCATCTGCGGCTGGCTGCGCCCGCCCTCCCGTGACGCCAGTCAGGGACCATGCGACCATCGAGCCCTTGCGGAGCGCCCATGTCCTTCATCCACCTCCACCCCGGCAACCAGGCGCCTGAGATCGTCAACGCGATCATCGAGATCCCCACAGGCTCGCGCATCAAGTACGAGATCGACCACCACACGGGCCTGGTGCACGTGGACCGTGTGCTCTTTTCTCCCTTCCACTACCCCGCCGAATACGGCTTCATTCCAGGCACCCTGGCCGACGACGGCGATCCCGCCGACATCCTCGTGCTCATCAACGGCTCCACCTATCCCGGGGTGGTCATCCGCGCCCGACCCATCGGCCTGCTGCGCATGACCGACGACAAGGGGCACGATGCCAAGATTCTCGCCGTGGCCACGGACGATCCCACCTACGCCCACGTGACCTCCCGCAGCGACCTCCCCCCCCACTTCCTGCTCGAGGTGGAGCACTTCTTCCTCACCTACAAGGACCTCGAGCGCAAGAGCGTCTCCAGCGATGGCTGGGGCGGCAAGGACGAGGCACACGCCTTCGTGCGGGCCTCCATCGAGGCCTACAACCGCCAGCAGAACCAGCACTAGGCGATGCAGAAGCTGGAACAGCCCGCCGGGCTCGTCTGCTTCGACCTCGACGGAACCCTGGTGGATCCGTTGCTGGGCGTACGGAACTGCCTGACCAAGACCTGTGAGGCCTTCAACCTGCGGATGCCCGATGAGGGCACTATCCGCGGCTGGATCGGCTTCGGCATGCGCGAATCACTGGCCACCTTGGAGGGGCTGGAGGACCCGCAGCGACTGGAAGCCGCACTCGACTTCTACTGGGAGCGCTATCGGCAGGATGGGGTCTTCGAGCATGAGCTCTACCCCGGGATGTTCAACCTGCTGCACCGCCTGAAGCGCCAGGGGCACCGCATCTACGTGGTCTCCGCCAAACCCAGCCTCTTCGCGCGGCGCATCGCCTACCAGTTCGACCTGAACCTGATCTTCGACGACATCTTCGGCAGCAGCCTCAAGGGCCAGTGGCAACCCAAGACCGAGGTGCTCGCGGGCCTGGCGGAACGGGGCACCATCTGGCCCGGGGGCGTCTTCATCGGGGACCGTGGTGTGGACATGGTGGCCGCCCGCGACCACGGCCTCGAGCCAATCGGCGTGGGCTGGGGCTATGGCAGCCACGAAGAACTGGCCGAGGCTGGGGCCGCCAGGATTTTCGACACAGTCGCCGACCTCGAGGCCTGGCTTAGGCTCCGCTTCCCGCAGCCCGAGCGCTTCGACGCCTTCAGCCGTTCGGAGTAGACCAGCGGGTGCCAGGGGGGACCTGGAGCTTGAAGGTGTCGGCCTTGAGGGGTGCCGGCGACTTCGGATCAAGCAACTCCAGGGTCTGGCGCGCTCCGGAGGGATCAGTCCAGGCCAGGGAATGTAGGAGCCCCTTGCGCCCCGTGACGCTCAGTTCGGGAAGGCCAGGTTCCCGAGGCAAGAGCTTCACGGATTCACCACCAAGGGACTCCGCTCGGTAGAGCCGTTCAAGGCGGGCCGGATCCAGGAGGATGCCCAGCAGGGGGAAATCACGCACCGCCCGTGCGAGTTCCACCCGCTGCGCCGTGCGGGTATCCGGATCGTACTGAACCAGGTGGCGGCCATCGCAGGTGACGGTGAGCCCGCCCTCGTAGGTGACTCGCAACCGCCCGCCCCGCGCCAGGGCCAGGTGCCCCTGCCGGGCCAGCTTGCCGAACACCAGGCTGTCGCTTTCCTGGCGGAAGCGGCTCTCCAGGGAGGGCATCCTGGTGAAGGCGGTCCACCAGCCGGGCATGGCCGCGAAGCACGGGGAAACCGCCAGCCAGATCAGGATGGGCAGGCGCACCTCAGCCCCGCTTCAGCTCGACGCTGAGCTTGGCCGTGCTGCCCTTGCCGGGCGCCGGCCGACGAATCTGACCTTCCACCAGGACCTGGCCCTGGTGCCGGAGCTGGACCACGACCTCGATCTCCTGCCCATCCACTTCCGTGGGCACCTCCAGACGAAGGATCGAGGGGGCACCGGACCGCCCCACCTGGGTCAGCTCGCCCATGAGGGAGTTGATCGCGTCCTTGTGGTCCACGGGCTTGGGTTTGGCGGGGAGCCGCCTGGTCTCCACATTCAGGGAAGCCAGCGCGGCCAAGGGATCCATCTTGACGCCCGGCCTGGAGGGACGGCGGGCCGAAGCCACCTCGGGTGGCGGCACTGGATCCGGAGCCGCTTCGACCTCCGGCCTGACATCCACCGGGGGCGGGAGGGGTTCTGGCGCTTCCGCGTCTGCCGTCGCTTGGGCGTGTTCCGGCTCGAAGTCGGGTGCGGGCTGTTCCTCCCCTTCGGGGAGGGCCGAAGGAGGCAGCAGCTCCTCGTCCTCCATCAGGAAGGCGATGTCGTCCGCGGCCGCCTCCGGATGCTCCGGCAGGATGGGGGCCTCGATGAAGAGACCGCTGTCATCATCCTCGTCTGGAAGGGGCATGGACGCTGAGGACTGACCGATGGGGGAGGAGCCCTCAAGGTCCAGCAGGTCGGTGACCGAGGGGAGGTCGGACAGGGTGAGTGCCTCGATCTCAGGGCGGGCCGGCATGGGTGCAGCCGGCTGGGCAGCGACCTGGGACTCGCCCAGCACATGGGCCTTGATGTGGGAGAGAGAGAGTTTCGTGATGCCTCGCAGCGTCTCGAAGACGCCCGTGCCATCCGAGGCGATGGACTGGAAGCTGGGAGTTCCCTTGGGGTTGAAGGCCGCTTCAAGGTCCTCGATGGGCACCACGTTCTTCAGGTCCCGCTTGTTCCACTGGAAGACCATGGGGATGTCCCCGAGGTTCAGGCCCAGCTCGCGGAGGTTCTCCTCCAGGTTCTGGTAGCTCTCCTTGCAGGCATCCAGCATGGGCGTCTGGCTGTCCACCACGAAGACGATGCCGTCCACGCCTTTCAGCACGAGCTTGCGAGTGCTGTTGTAGAAGACCTGGCCAGGCACTGTGTAGAGTTGCAGCTTGGTCTTGAAGCCGCCCACCATGCCCACATCCATGGGCAGCAGGTCGAAGAAGAGGGTTCGGTCCGTCTCGGTGTTGAGGCTCACCATCTCGCCCCGGGCCTTCTGGCTCGTCTTGCCGTAGATGGTGTTCAGGTTGGTGGTCTTCCCACACAGGCCAGGGCCGTAGTAGACGATTTTCGCCGTCATCTGCCGGGTGGCGTGGTTGAAGAACACCATTCCAAGACCTCGTGTGGATGGACGAAGTCTAGCTTGGAAAGTGCCGCCGGCTCAATGCAAATGCCGGATTTCCCTAGGACATTGCCTTCAGGAACGCCAGTACTTGCTGGTCATGGTCCTTGGTCCTGGTATCCGTGATCACCTTGCGAACCATACCCTGGCGGTCAATGAGGAAGGTGACGCGCTTGGCTAAACCGAGCAGCGGCATCTTCACACCATAGGCCCCGATTATGCGCTTCTCCGGGTCGGCCAGAATGCTGAAGGGCAGGTGGAATTTCTCCGCGAAGGCCTTGTGGCTCTGGCTGTTGTCCGCACTCACGCCCAGGATCACCGCCCCTGCCGCCTTGATTTCGGCAAAACCGTCCCGCAGGCTGCAGGCCTGGGCGGTACAGCCCGGCGTATCGTCCTTGGGGTAGAAGTAGAGCACCACCGACGACTTGCCATGGAAATCGGCCAGGCGCACCAGGGCACCGTTCTGGTCCTGCGCCTCAAAGCTCGGCGCCTTGGTCCCTTCCTTCACCTCTGTGGCTGAAGCCAGCCCGAGCATGGCGATGAATCCCATCCCTACCCTCCATGTCCGTCCCATGACCCGCTCCGGAAAGTGAGAGGAGTGTGGCACCATCGGCCGTATCCCAGGAGTCGAAGACTTGGACAAACCGGTTCGCATCGCCCTGATTCCCGGCGACGGGGTTGGCACGGAGGTCATGGCCGAGGCGCTGCCTTGCCTGGCCTGGGCCGAGGCCAGGGGCCGCCACCTCGAGGCGGTGCGGTTCCCCTTTGGAGCCGACCACTGCCTGAGGACCGGCGACACGCTGCCCGACTCGGCCTACTGCGACCTGCGCGATCAGTTCGACGCCGTTCTTTTCGGGGCCGTGGGCGATCCACGCCTTCCGGACGGCCGCCACGCGGAGGCGATTCTCCTGCGACTCAGGCAGGGCCTGGAACTGACCGTGAACTTCCGCCCTTGTGCCCCCTTCCTTGCGGGAAGCCGCACCGGCCTCGACCTCGAGGTCTTCCGCGAAAACACGGAGGGCCCCTACTGCCTGCAAGGCTCCACGGAACCGGGTCGCGCCGTGGACCTGGCCATCCACACCGAGCCTGCGGTGCGGCGGCTGCTGGTGGCGGCATTCCAGCGCGCCGAGACCTTGGGCCGCCCCCTCACCCTGGCCCACAAGGCCAACGTGCTGAAGCACGGCCATGGCCTGTGGCTGAGGGTATTCGAGGACCTGCAGACCGAATTCCCCGGAGTGTCCGCCCGGGGCATGCACGCCGACGCACTGCTCTGTGCCCTGGTGCAGGCTCCGACCACGTTCGCCGTGATCGCGGCGGACAACTACCTGGGCGACCTCATCAGCGACCTCTGCGCGGCCTTCATCGGCGGCATGGGCGTGGCGCCCTCCCTGAGCTGGGCGCCCCATCGCCCCTACCGCTGCTCGGTCCTCGCCGAGCCCGTTCACGGCTCTGCACCCGACATCGCGGGGAAGGGATTGGCCAATCCCATGGGCATGATGCTCAGCACGGCCCTTCTCTTCCGGCATCTGGACTGGGAACCCGAAGCCAGGGCCCTGGAGGGCGCAGTGTCAGGCGCGTTGGCAAACGGTGCGAAGACCAAGGATCTCGGCGGCACACTCAGCACGGCTGCCATGGGCAAGGCCATCCGGGATCGATTGCCCAGCTGAGGCCATCGCAAAACAGGAACCGCGAAATCCGCGAAATCGCCCTTCGGGCGCGCGAAAGAAGATTGCTTGTCTTTCCATTCACGCCCTATTGGCGTCTTGCGCGGTTCCTGCCATTCGTTTTCAGCAGCTGCGCATGACGCCCACAAGGACGCCCTGGATGTCGATGAGCTGGGGCTCATAGCAGCGGGGCTGCAACGCGGTGTTGTGGGGAATGAGCCAGACGCCCTTAGCGTCCCGGCGGAACTCCTTGAGAGTGACCTCCTCACGGTCGATGAGGGCCACCACGCGGTCGCCGTTACGGTACTCGCCCTTGCGCTGCAGCACCACGAGGTCGCCATCGAGGATGGCGTCATCGACCATGGAATCGCCCCGCACGCGCAGCACGAAGAGCTCATCCCGCTGCCGGTGGATGCTGTTGGGCACCTCGATGGGCAGGGCGCGGCTCTCCGGCAGGATGGGCGAACCGGCGGCGACGTCGCCGCAGAAGGGGAAGATCCGCACCACGGGCGCACCTTCCGGCCGGGCGTCGCCACGACCGGTACGCGAAGAAGGTGGCTCCTCCTCTGTCCCGGTGGCCACGACCAGGTTGTTGCCCTTGCCATGGCTGCGGACGAGGAAGCCCTTGTCCATGAGGTGCTGGACATGCTTGTGGATGGTGGACACGGCGCTGGAACCCACGCCCTTGGCGATTTCGGCCAGGGTGGGGCTTCGCCCTTCGCTCTGCACGAAGGTGCGGATGAACTTCAGCACGGCCTGCTGGCGTTTGGTGAGATCGCTGGCTTTCATGGGCTCCAAGGTAAGAGTTGAGGCGCAGGTCGTCAATCCCTTTTTTTTCGCTTTATTTCAGACCCCAAGTCGGGACCGCTCCAAGACCCTCCGTGGAACCCACCTGTGACCTATGTCATACTGATCGACGGCCTTGAGGGTCAGGTATTTACGCCCTTCTCGTCCTCTTTTGGCCCCACTCGTTGCCCGTGTCCCGATGAGAAAGGAGTCTCCATGACTGCCAGCCTTGCCGCCCCCTCGACACCCATGGGAGCGAAAACCCGGATCAATGATTTTTCCATCCAGGTGGCCACGGTCAATGGATCGGGCTCCCAGACGGCCAACACCGTACTCCTGCGGGCCATCTTCCAGATGGGCGTCTTCGTCAGTGGCAAGAACCTCTTTCCCTCGAACATTGCGGGCCTGCCCACCTGGTTCACCATCCGCGCCAGCGCCAAGGGCTATGTGGCCCGCAAGGCCAGCAACGAAATGCTGATCCTGATGAATGCCGAGACCGCGAAGGAGGACATCGCCAAATCGGATCCCGGCGCCCTGGTCATCTACGACGAGCCCCTGCAGCTGGACAAGCTCCGCGCGGACCTCTCTTACATCCCCGTGCCCTTCCAGAAGCTGGTGACGGCCTCCTGCCCCGAGCCCAAGCTCCACAAGCTGGTGAAGAACATGATCTACGTCGGCGTCGCGGCGCGCCTGCTGAGCGTGGACATGGAGGAAGTGAAGAAGGCCATCACCAAACAGCTGAAGGGCAAGGCCAAGGCCATCGAGATCAACCAAGCCGCCGCCATGGCGGGCTATGACTGGGCCATGGAGAACCTCCAAGACCAGGACCACATCAAGGTGGTGCGCGACAACAAGACCAACGGCCTGATCATCGTGGACGGCAACGAGGCCTGCGCATTGGGCGCCCTCTTTGCGGGCGTCACCGTGGTGGGCTGGTATCCCATCACCCCAGCCTCCAGCCTGGTCGAGACCTTCATCGACTACGCCGAGGAATACCGCAAGGATCCGGCCACCGGCAAGTCCACGGTCGCCATCGTGCAGATGGAGGACGAGCTGGCCTCCGCCGGCGTGGTGCTCGCCGCCGGCTGGGCTGGTGCTCGTTCCATGACCTCCACCGCGGGCCCCGGCGTCTCGCTCATGAGCGAGTTCATCGGCCTGGGCTACTACGTGGAGGCGCCCGGCGTGTTCTTCAACGTGGCCCGCACGGGCCCTAGCACCGGCCTGCCCACCCGCACCCAGCAGTCCGACGTGGAGCTCTGCGCCAAGTGCAGCCACGGCGACACTCAGCACATCAACCTCTACCCCGGCAACATGGAGGAGTGCTTCCAGTTCGCCTATGACGCGTTTGACCTGGCCGAGCGCTTCCAGACGCCCATCTTCGTCGTGACCGACCTTGACCTGGGCATGCAGAACTGGTCCTCCAAGCCCTTCGCCTACCCCGCCAAGCCCTATGACCGAGGCAAGGTGCTCAACCAGCAGCAGCTGGCCGAGGCCAAGGACTGGGGCCGCTACAAGGACGTGGATGGCGACGGCATCTGCTATCGCTCTCTGCCCGGCACCGCCGGTGGCAAGGGTTCCTACTTCACCCGTGGGTCCGGCCACAACGCCTATGCCCAGTATTCCGAGAAGCCCGAGGACTACGTCGAGGTGGTGGACCGCCTTCGCCGGAAATACGAGACCGCCAAGACCCACGTGCCCACGCCTGTCTTCCGCAACCTGGGCTCGCCGAAGGGCGTCCTGGCCTTCGGCTCCAGCGATCCCGCGGTCGTCGAGGCCCAGGACATCCTAGCCGAGGCGGGTCTAAAGACCGACTACCTGCGCCTCCGCGCCCTGCCCTTCACTGCCGAGGTGGATGCCTTCGTGAAGGAGAAGCAGGTGGTCTACGTGGTGGAGCAGAACCGCGACGGCCAGATGACCAACCTCTTTCGCGAGACGTATCCAGAGCACGCCACCAAGTTCAAGAGCGTCCTCCACTACAACGGCCACGCCATCGACGCCAAGTGCATCGTGGACAAGATCACCGCCTTCGAGCAGAAGTAAGAGGAGCCGACCATGACCACCGCGACGCCTTCCGCTCCCACCAACAAGCTCGGCTTCACCAAGCAGGACTATGTGGGCTCCAAGTCCACCCTCTGCGCCGGCTGCGGCCACGACGCCATAACGGCCCAGATCATCAACGCCGCCTTCGAGTCGAACATCGAGGGCCACCTCGTCACCAAGTACTCGGGCATCGGCTGCTCCTCCAAGACCCCCGCCTACTTCATCAACCAGGGCTGGGGCTTCAACAGCGTCCACGGCCGCATGCCCGCCATCGCCACAGGCGCCTCCCTGGCCAACCGGAACCTTATCAACATTGGCGTGTCGGGTGACGGCGACTCCATGTCCATCGGCATGGGCCAGTTCGTCCACGCGGTGCGCCGCAACATCCCGATGATCTACATCATCGAGGACAACGGCGTGTACGGCCTCACCAAGGGCCAGTTCTCCGCCACCGCGGACAAGGGCTCCTTCCTCAAGAGCGGCGCCAAGAACGACCTGCCCCCCATCGACCCCTGCACCCTGGCCATCGAGCTGGGCTGCGGCTTCGTGGCCCGCTGCTTCTCCGGCAACCCCAAGCAGCTTAACGCCATCCTCAAGTCCGCCTTCGCCTACGAAGGCACGGTGGTGCTGGACATCATCAGCCCCTGTGTCACCTTCAACAACCACGATGCCTCCACGCGCTCCTACAAGCACGTCAAGGACCATGACTTCCCCCTCCATGACCTGGGATTCATCCAGTACTCCGAGGTCGAAGAGGTGGACATCTCCGCCGGTGCCACCGAGGTCGTGACCTTCCCTGACGGGTCCAAGGTCGCCATCAAGGCCATCCACCAGGACTACGACCCCACGGACCGCTTCGGTGCCATGAAGGCCATTCACGAATCCATGGCCAAGGGCGAGTTCCTCACGGGCCTGCTCTACATCAACCCCACCCAGCCCCCCTTGCCCGAAGTGCTGAACCTAGTGGACCAGCCCCTGGCCACCCTCACCGAGGCCCAGGTCAAGCCAAGCCCTGCCGTGCTGGAAGAGATCATGCAGAGCCTGATGTAATTTGTCGTTCCAGCGCGGGGGGCCGCCCATCCGGGCGGCCCTCTGCGTGAGGCTCCACCATTGACCAAATCCGCCGCCACGCTAGACTGGAGCTCCGTGGGCCTGTAGCTCAGCTGGGAGAGCGCTGCGTTCGCAATGCAGAGGTCGTCAGTTCGATCCTGATCAGGTCCACCACTCCATGGAAACGGCGGTCTTTGGGCCGCCGTTCTGTTGTCCTGGGACGACCTCGCCAGTTCTGAGGGCAGAGGTAGTCATCCCGCCTAGAACACCGCCTCGATGGGCGCCGTCTCGCCGGCCAGCAAACCCACGGCATGAGCGGCCACGAGGGGCAGGCCCCGATGGGCGAAGTGGATCGCGGCCTGCACCTTGTTCTGGTAGAAGGCCGCCTCCCTGCTGCCCGCCAGGTGGGCGCGGACAGCTGCGGAATCCGAGGGATCCACGCCGCGCTCGACCATGAGTGCCTGCGCCTTGTCCTTGGCCACCCCGGCCTGCTGCAGGAGCAGGTAGCCCCCCACCACGTGGCCTAGCATGTCGAGGATGGGCACGGCATTCAGGAGGGTCAGCAGGCCCGCATTCTCCCGGACCGGGAGCTCGGTCAACACGGCCCCCATGGCCTTCACCGCCTCGCAGAGTTGGCGGGCTGAGGCACCGAGCACCGCGTCGCCCACCAGGGACTGGGCTGCGTCGCCAGCCAGCTTCAACAGGGCCTTCACGGGGCGGCCCTCCTGCATGCGGAATTTCCGGCCCACGAGGTCGAGGGCCTGGATGCCGTTGGTGCCTTCGTAGATGGAGGCGATCTTGCAATCGCGCAGGTACTGCTCGGCCGGGTAGTCCATGGTGTAGCCGTAGCCGCCGTAGACCTGGAGCGCCCATTCCGTCACGCGGAAGCCCCAGTCCGAACACCAGGCCTTGCTGATGGGCGTGAGGAGTTCCACCAAGCCCTGCCAGCGATCCCGTTCGTCGCCCTCCGACAAGTGGGCCATGTCCATGCACCAGGCCGTGTAGGTCACCAGGGCGCGCATGGCCTGGACGTAGGCCGACTGCAGCAGCAGTGAACGCCGGACGTCCGGGTGTTCGATGATAAGGGACTGGCCGGAGGCCTTGCCCGCGCTGGGGCCCCGACCCTGCAGCCGTTCCTTCGCATAGGCCAGCGCCGCCTGGTGGGCCGCGGAAGCATTGCTGAGCCCCTGGACGCCCACCTCCCAACGCGCCGCGTTCATCATCTGGAACATGTGGGCGAGGCCCTGGTTCTCCCCACCCAGCAGGAAACCCTGGCTGCCGGTGGTGCTGCCGAAGACCAGGCTGCAGGTGGGCGAGCCGTGGATGCCCAGCTTGTGCTCGATGCCTGCGCACACCACGTCGTTGGCCGCGCCGAGGCTGCCATCCGCGTTCACGCGGACCTTGGGCACCACGAAGAGGCTGATGCCCTTGGGTCCGGCCGGTGCGCCTGGGGTACGGGCCAGCACGGCGTGGATGATGTTCGAGGTCAGCTCGTGATCCCCGCTGGTGATGAAGATCTTCTCGCCGGTGATCAGGTAGGTGCCGTCGGCCTGGGGCATGGCCTTGGTGTTGAGCGCCCCCAGGTCGCTGCCGGCACCAGCCTCGGTAAGGCACATGGTGCCCGTCCACTCGCCGGAGTACATCCGCTCGCAGAAGGTCACCTTGAGTTCGTCGCTGCCGAAGGTCTCGATGAGGTGGGCGGCGCCGCGGGTGAGCAGAGCCTTGAGGCCAAGCGCCGTGTTGGCGCCCATGAGGAACTCGCTGATCCCGGCCCCCACGGACTCGGGCAGGCCCATGCCGCCGAACTCCGGGCTCATGGTGGCGCTGATCCAGCCGCCCTCGGCCAGATCACGGAAGGCCCCGGCAAAGCCCTCGGGCAGTTCTACCTTGCCGTGGTCGAAGCGTGCGCCGACCCGATCACCCGTCTCGTTGCAGGCGGCGATGCTGCCCCGGGCCACCTTGAGGGCCTCGTCCAGCACCATGCCCAGCTGGTCCCGATCGATCTCCTCGTAGGGCCCCGATTTCAGCAGCGGATCCAGATCCAACCACTCGAAGAGGTTGAAGCGGATGTCGCGATCGTCGTCGAGGTACTTCATGGAACCTCCGTCATGCCATCAGGGACTGGCGACGCCAGGGACCAGTTTCAGCCCGAATTCGGCGTTGTGCCTGGGTTACTTCAGTTCAGGAAACTGCTCTTCCCGGAATTCCGTGGGGGATTGCGATGCCTCCGCCGCCCGCTTGCGCAGTTCCACCCGACGGATCTTCCCGGAGATGGTCTTCGGCAGGTCGCCGAACTCCAGGATGCGGATGCGCTTGTAGGGTGAGAGGCGCTCCCGGATGAACCGAAAGATGGCCAGCGCCGTCTCGCGGTTCGGCTCCCAGCCCGCCCGGAGGATGACGTAGGCCTTGGGCACAGTGAGCTTCAGGGGATCGGGGCTGGGCACCACCGCCGCCTCGGCCACGGACTCGTGCTCGATGAGGAAGGACTCCAGCTCGAAGGGACTGATGCGGTAGTCCGAGCTCTTGAACACATCGTCCGCCCGGCCCACGAAGAACAGGTAGCCATCCTCATCGCGCGTCGCCACGTCGCCCGTGCGGTAGAAGCCCTCGGCCTCGGCCTTGGCCATCTTCGAGGGATCGTCCTTGTAGCCGGCCATGAGGCCCAGGGGTCTCGGGCTCAGCTTCAGGGAGATCTCGCCCTCCTGCGCCTCCCGGCCATCGGCATCCAGCAGCACCACTTCGTAGCCGGGCAGGGAGCGCCCCATGGACCCGGCCTTTACTGGCTGCCCGGGCGGGTTGCCCACCTGGGCCGTGGTCTCGGTCTGCCCGTAGCCGTCGCGGATGGTGAGCCCCCAGGCTTTCTGGACCTGGCTGATGACCTCGGGGTTCAGGGGCTCCCCGGCGCCCACCAGCTCCCGCAGCTTCACGGGGTAGGCCGCGAGGTCCTCCTGGATGAACAGGCGCCATACCGTGGGCGGGGCGCAGAGGGTGGTGACGCCCTTGTCTGCGATCGCCTGCAAAGTAGCCGCGGCGTTGAAGCGGGCGGCGCGGTAGACGAAAATGCAGGCGCCGGCGTTCCAGGGCGCGAAGAAGCTGCTCCAGGCGTGCTTCGCCCAGCCCGGCGAGCTGATGTTGTAGTGGATGTCACCCTCGCGGAGGCCCACCCAGTACATGGTGCTGAGGTGGCCCACCGGGTAGGACTGGTGGGTGTGGAGCACCAGCTTGGGCTTGGCCGTGGTCCCCGATGTGAAGTAGAGCAGCATGGGGTCGCCGGCGTGGGTCACGGCGTCGGGTTCGTACGAAGGGCTGGCTTGGTAGAGCGACGCCATACCAAGCCAGCCCGGAGCCTCGCCACCGACACAGATGCGGGTGAGGCTGGGGTCCATGGTCTCGAACTTGCTCGCCTGGGCGGCGTCCACCACCAGGTGCCGGATGCCGCCCCGCTCGATGCGGTCCAGGAGATCTGCCTGCGAGAGCAGCAGGGTGGAGGGCACCAGCACCGCCCCCAGCTTCATGCAGGCCAGCATCACCTCCCAGAGCGGCAATACGTTGTCCAGCATGATGAGCACGCCATCGCCCCGACGGACGCCCAGGCCCCGCAGAGCGTTGGCGACCTGGTTGCTGCGGGCAGATAGCTCCTGGAAGCTGACCTTCGTTTCGGCGCCGCCCTCCTCCACGATCCAGAGGGCTGGCCGGTCATTGTCCCTGGCATAGGCATCGAAGTGGTCCAGGGCCCAGTTGAAGTCGCCAAGCACGGGCCAGCGGAAATCCCGGTAGGCTCCGGCGTAGTCATTCCTACGCTCGACGAGGAAATCCCGGGCCTGGAGAAATGCCTGGCATGAGGTCATGTCGCCCCCTGATGGATTGGGTAGTGAGCCCAAATCTATAGCGCGGTTCCCGGAGCGTCCATCACGAAACCCGACCTCCGGGAGAATAATGACTTCCGGCACGCAGCGACCTGCTGCTGGCCCGTGATAGGGTGATCGCGTCACTCCATACTCGCGAGGCCCAGCGGTGTTCAGCGTCATCCCAGAGGGGGCAGCCTACCGGGAATTCGTCCTGCTCAAGGACGGGCGGGGCGTGCTGCTGCGCATCGCCTTCGCCGAGGATATCGACCGGGTGGAGTCCTTCATCCGTGACCTCTCCCGGGAGAGCCTGGCCATGCGTTTCATGGGCGGTGTGGCCAGCGTCTCCCGCAAGTTCGTGGAGGAGCTCTGCACGCCGAACCTCCGCCTGCAGGCCTGCCTGCTGGCCGTGGAAGGGGAAGGCGACGAGGAACAGGTCCTGGGGCTGGGCAACTACATCGGCGGTGGCGGCCCCGTGGCCGAGGTGGCCTTCATGATCGGCGACGCCCACCAGGGACGGGGCATCGGCACCCTGATCCTCGAACGGCTGGCAGGGCTGGCGGCGGGGGTCGGCTACCTGGGCTTCGAGGCGGAGCACCTGACCGGCAACAAGAAGATGGGGAACGTCTTCATGGACACGGGCTTCGAGACCCGGCGGGCCATGGAGGATGGCGTCATCCACGTGCATTTCCCCCTGAGCGCCCCCGAGGCCCTGCGCGAACGCACGGACCTCCGCGAGCGGGTGGCCACCGCCAACTCCCTGGTCCCACTCCTGAGGCCTCGTGTCGTGGCCGTGGCCGGCGCCTCCCGGGATCCCGGCTCCCTCGGCAACACCATCTTCCGGCACATCCTCCAGAGCCGCTTCCAGGGCTCGGTCTACCCGGTCAATCCCAAGGCCGCCTCCATCGAAGGCGTGCAGGCCTACCAGTCCCTGGCGGCCCTGCCGGAGACGCCCGACCTAGTCATCCTCGCGGTACCGGCGACCAAGGTCTCGGCCCTCGCGAAGCGGGCCCTGGATCGAGGGGCCCGGGGCCTCCTGGTCCTGGCGGCCGGATTCGCCGAAACAGGGCCCGAAGGCGCCCGGCGGCAGGATCGTCTGCTGCGCCTTACCCGCAGCCACGGGGCGCGGCTGGTGGGTCCCAACTGCTTGGGACTGTTGAATACGAACGAGGCGGTCCAGCTCAATGCCAGCCTAGCCACGGCCATGCCGCCCCGGGGGCGGGTGGGCTTCTTCAGTCACTCGGCGGCGCTGGGCGTGGTCATCCTGCAGTACGCGGCCGAGCGGGGTCTGGGCTTCTCCACCTTCGTCTCCGCCGGGAACCGGGCCGACGTCTCCGGCAACGACCTGCTGCAATACTGGGACGAGGACCCCGACACAGACTTGGCCCTGCTCTACCTCGAGACCTTCGGGAACCCCCGGCGCTTCGCTCGGCTGGCCCGCCGGATCTCCCGACGGAAGCCCATCCTCTGCGTCAAGAGCGCCCGGAGCCACGCCGGCCGGCGCGTGGCCCTCGCCCACATCGCGGCGGCACCGCGGGATGACGCGGAAGTGGAGGCCCTGTTCCACCAGGCGGGCGTGATCCGGGCCGACACCCTCGAGGATCTGTTCGACATCGCCCTGCTCCTGGCCCACCAGCCCCTGCCCCGGGGGAACCGCGTGGCCATCGTGAGCAACTCCGGCGGCGTCGCAACCATCTGCGCCGATGCCTGCGAAACACACGGCATGGAGATCTCCGGCACCGGGGTGGTGAACCTGCATGCCATGGCCACGCCCGAGCACTACGAACAGGCCTGCCGCGAGGCCCTGGAGCATCCCCAGGTGGATGCCCTCATCGCCTCCTTCGCCTGCCTCGGAACCTGCGATCCCACTGTGGTGGCCCGGGCCATCCGCCGGGCTGCGGTGCGGGCCGAGCAGACCACCGGCATCGCCAAGCCGACCCTGCTCTCCCTCATGGGCATGAGCGGCGCCGTACCCGTGGGCTCGGCCGCCCTGGCCGAGAGCGGGGGCAAGCACCGCACCTTCCCCTCCTACCGTTTCCCCGAATCTGCGGCCCTGGCCCTCTCCAAGGTGGTGGAATACGCGCGGTTCCGCCAGCAGCCGCCCGGACGGATCCTGGGCTACGCGGACCTCCAGGGTGGCGAGGCCCGCCGACGCACGGAGCAGCTCGTCGAGGCCATGGCCAGTCCAGGTCCCGCGCCCTTCTCCGAGGCTGAGACCCGGGAGCTGTTGGGGGCCTTCGGCATTCCCGTCTCGGGAGCTCCGGAATCCTTGAACCGGAAGGAACCCCAGGTGTCGCTCCACCTGTCGTCCGACCCCGACTTCGGACCCATCTGGCGTTTCCGCCGCCAGGGCGTAGACTCCATCCTCCGCCTCACCCCGCTCACGGATCTCGACATTGCCGAAGTGCTCAGGCGGATGCGCCTGCGGCCGAACAGCGGGCTGGCCGAAACCCTGGGACGCCTCACACAGCTGGTGGAGGAGTTGCCCTGGCTCCACACCCTCGAAGCGACGGTCGCCATCCGCGGCGATGGTGAAGCCGTCGGCCCGCTGCCGCTGGCGCCGGGCCTGCGCCTGACCTTCAGTCAGTCCGGTTCCCGGAAGCCCTGAATGCCCCACCTCGACCCAGCGGAGGCCCCATGCTCGTGAAAGAAATGATGCGGAAACCGGTGCTGGTGATCGCGGTCGGAGCCACCATCGGCGAGGCCGATCAGCTCCTCCATTCCCGCGGTTTCCGCCACCTGCCCGTGGTGGACGAGGGCCGCTTGGTGGGCATCCTCACGGACCGGGACATCCGCTTCTCCACCAGCAGCCTCTGTCCGACGCCATGCAGCGCAGGGGATCCCGTCAGCCTCGCCATGAGCAGTCCCCCCCTGACAGCGGATCCGCTGGATCCGGTGGAGGACGCCGCCCGGATCATGCGGGAGAACAAGATCGGGTGCCTGCCTGTCCTCGATGGCGGGGAACTGGTTGGCATCCTCACGGGCATGGACCTTCTCGATGCCCTGATCACCCTCACCGGCGTGACCAAGCCCTCCTCACGGCTGGAGGTAGTTCTTCCGGACCAGCCGGGCGAGCTGGCCCGCCTCACGACCTTTCTCGCCACCCGCCGGGTGAACATCCACTCTATCCTCACCTACCCCACGCCCGACACCACGGTGCGCACGGTGCTGCGGGTGGACTCGAACCAGATCCGTCCGCTGTCAGAGGAGTTGCGCGGCGCCGCGTTCACTGTCCTCTGGCCCCTTCCCAAGAGCTCTCAGCTGCACTTGACGTCCAAGCCATGGCAACCCTGATCCACCGCCCGGAGTACGCCGGGTACGACTTCGGCCCGGAGCACCCCTTCACCCCCGCCCGGCTCGCCATGCTCCTGGACCTCATCCGGAGCCTGGGCCATGCCGCCCCCACCCTTGCGGCTCCGGCCGCGACGCGGGAAGACATCCTGTCCGTCCACGACGAGACTTTCGTGGCCATGGTCGAGGCCCTCGACCGGGGCGAGTCCCGGCCCGAGGCCGGGCGCTTCGGCCTGGGCACCCAGGACAACCCCATCTTCCCGGGCATGGACCTCGCTGGGCGGTGGCTGGCGGGCGGCGCCCTCCACGGGGCGCGGCTGTTGATGGAAGGCTCCGAGACCCGCGTACTCCAGCTGGGTGGCGGTCTGCACCATGCCCAGAAGGACCGTGCCGCAGGCTTCTGCCTGTACAACGACCTGGCCGTGGCCATCCGCGCCTTCCTGGATCATGGGTGGCGCGTGGCCTACCTGGACATCGACCTCCACCACGGCGATGGGGTTCAGAACCTCTTCTACGACCAGGACCGGGTGCTGACCCTCAGCCTCCACGAGACCGGGCACTATCTGTATCCGGGCACCGGTCACATCCACGAACTGGGCACCGGCGCGGCCCGGGGCCTCAGCCTGAACATCCCCCTGGAGCCCTTCACGGAATCCGAGAGCTACCTGGAAGCCTTCGAGGCGGTGGTGCCCCGGGCCCTGGAACAGTTCTCCCCCCATGTCCTCGTGGTCCAGGCCGGGGCGGACGCGCACTTCGCCGATCCCCTGGGCGACCTGGCCCTCACCACCCAGGCCTTCGAGACGCTCTTCCGCAGGATCCTCGACCTGGCCGGCGAGCATACCCAGGGCCGGGTGCTGTTCACGCTGGGCGGCGGCTACGAGGCCCAGGTGGTGGCCCGGGTCTGGACCATCCTCTACCTCACCCTGATGGACCTGCCCGTTCCCCAGGAGCTTCCCGAGGCCTGGCTCGCACGGTGGCAGCACCTGCTCGGGCCGGAGGTAGGCCACACCCTGCACGATCCGGTGCCCGCCTACCCTGAGTTCCCGGGCCGTGAGGAGCGCACCCGCCGCAACCGTGACGTGGTGGACCGCCTGCTGGACTCCCTGCTCCGCTACTGGTTCTGAGCGCCGCGGCACCGCTGGGCTTCCGCTATCCTCGAAGCATGATCGGACGATTGCGCGGGGAACTCATCCAGAAGCTGCCGAACCTGGCGCTCGTCGAGTGCGGGGGGGTGGGCTATGCCGCGGCCATCAGCCTCTCCACCTACGGGCTGCTACCAGACATTGGCGCCACCGTGGTGCTGCACACTGAACTCATGGTGCGCGAGAACGAGATCGCCCTGCTCGGCTTCTCCGCACAGCAAGAGCGGGAGCTCTACCGCATGCTGATCAAGGTTGATGGCGTGGGCCCGAAGCTGGCCCTGGCAGCCCTGGGCGCGCTGTCCCTGGAGGATCTCGTGCAGGCCATCCGCGGGCGGGACGTGAAGGTCCTCACCCACATCCCCGGCGTGGGCAAGAAGACCGCGGAGAAGATGTGCTTCGAGCTGTCGGAGAAGCTGGGCGGCCTGTCGGGACTGGACGGCCTGTCCGGCGGATTCTCGGGTGATCCCTGGGAGGAGAGCCTGCGCTCCGCCCTCACGAACCTAGGCTTCCGGGAGGATGCGGTGCTGCCCGTGGTGGCCGAGCTCCGCGCTGCGAAGCCGCCCCTGGCCGAGGCCATCCGCCAGGCCCTGAAGGCCCTGCAGCGGTGAGCGTCCGCATTCTCGGCACATCCCCCCTCGTGGGCCCGGCCCTGGCCGAGCTCGGCGCACGTTTCCCGGACCTGCTCCTGGCCCCCTTCCGCTCCGCAGAATGGAATGCGGCCCTGCGCGAGACTGAAGTGCTGGTGGCGCTGGTCTCCGAATCCATCACCGAAGCGGATCTGGACGCCGCGCCGAGGCTGAAGGCCCTCGGCACTTACTCCGTTGGCATGAATCACCTGCCCCTGCAGGCCTGCCAGGCCCACGGCATCACGGTGGTGAACACGCCCGGCGTGCTGACGGACGCCACCGCCGACCTCGCCCTGGCGCTGCTGCTGGCCCTGACGCGGCGGGTGGCCGAGGGCGAAGCCCTGGTGCGCTCCGGACTGTGGAAGGGCTGGGCCCCGGACCAGGTCCTGGGCACGGGCCTCGCCGGGAAGACCTGCGGCATCCTCGGCAGCGGCCCCATCGGTCTGGCCTTCGCCCGGCGCACCTGGGCACTGGGCATGGTCCCGGTCTTCTGGGATCGCGAGGGACAGGGTGGCGACGTGGACTTCGGCCCCGGTTGCGCACCGCGCATGATCCTGTCCGACCTGCTTCGCCGCAGCGCCGTGGTCTCCCTCCACTGTCCCCTGACGGATCAGACCCGCGGCCTGCTGGATCGCGCCGCCCTGGAGCTGCTGCCGCCTGGAGCCGTGATCATCAACACCGCCCGCGGGGGCATCCTCGATGAGCACGCCGCCATCGACCTGCTGCAGGCCGATCGGCTCGGCGGCGTCGGATTGGATGTCTACGAAGGCGAGCCGGAGGTCGACCCGCGCTGGCGGCAGGCTCCCCGCACCGTGCTCCTCCCGCATCTCGGCTCCGCCACGCTGGAGACGCGCGCGGCAATGGCCGGCCTGCTTTGCAAAGGGCTCGCAGCCGCGCTTGGGTGATACCCTGTACTCCAACACGAGGCATCCCATGGCACGCCCCTGGCTCAAGCTGCTAGACCCAGGCCTGACGGCGCTCAAGACCGCCGCCAGGACTTCCTTCGATGATCGCCTGGCTCTAGCCCGCGCCTACAACGGCCGGGCCCGGCATGAGGAGGCCCGGGAGGTCCTGGACCAGCTGCTGGCCGAGGATCGCTCGAACGCGGAGGCCTGGTTCGAGCGTCTCCTCTGCTTCAATGACCACTCCGGGGAGGAGGAAGGTCTGGAGCTGATGGGCCAGCTGGACTCCCTCCGCGATGAGCAACCGACCGCGGGAGGCCATCTCCGCAACCTGGGCTACCTGCGGCTCCTCATGCAGGACCCTGACGGCGCTGAGCAAGCGCTGCATCAGGCCTTGGCCCTGAACGGGCAGGACCCGAAGGCCCTGGAGCTGGCAGGACTCGTCCAGCTGCACCTGAATCAGCCCTCCGATGCGAAGGCCTGGCTGCTGAAGGCCCTCACCCTCAACCCCAAAGATCCACGCACCCTGCGCCTGCTGGCCATCGCCATGGAACAGCTCGGTGATCTCAGCGGTGCGGAAGCCCAGCTCATGGCGGCGCTTCAGTCTGAAGAGACCTACTACTGGGGCTGGCATGCCCTGGGCGAGCTGCTTCTCAAGCGCGGGGAGCTCGCGGAAGGCCTCCGCTGCATCCAGCGGGCCCGCAGCCTCCATGTGAGCGATCCCACGAGCTACTTCATCCTCGCCGAGATCTTCAGCGAACAGGGCCACCTGGAGCTGGCCCAGGGCCAGCTCCATACGCTCATGCTGCTGGCGCCCCCCGCGCCCGTGCTTGCGGAAGCGCAGGCACTGCTGGGTGAGCTCAAGCGGGACATGGGCGATCGGGACGGCGCCGTGTCCTACTTCAGCCTCGCGGCGGAGACGGATCCGGACGCCTCGAACCCCTGGGCTGCCCTCGGCGACATGGCCCGCGAAGAGTGCCGCTGGGATGACGCCCTGCGCTGCTACCGCGAGGCCCTGATGCGCGAGCCTGACGCCGCGGACCTCCAGGTCCAGCTGGGCTACGTGCTGGTCGAGACCCACCAGGGCACCGCCGCTGAGCAGGCCTTCCTCCAGGCTCTGGAACTCGACCCGGGCGAATACAGCGCCTACCTGGGGCTGTCCGAGGTCTACCGTTTCGCCAACCGGCGCGAGGACCAGATGAGCATGGTCGAACAGGCCATGACCTTGGCCCCCCAGGATGCCGATGTCTGGAACGCCAGGGGAGTCGCGCTCGAGGTCACCAACCGCTGGCGTGAAGCGACAGAAGCCTATGAGAAGGCCCTGGCCCTTGAACCGCACCATCGCAAGGCTGCGAACAACCTCGGCTTCGTCCTCGAGAAGCGGATGAATGGTGGCGAATCCGATCTGAGGGGCCGGGCGACCGAGGCGTGGAAGCAGCGCCTCCTCATCTGCCGTGACGAGGACCAGAGCCTGAAGATGGCCACGGAGCACCTTGCGAACCTCGGCGTCGATGACGACACCATCCGCGAGTGGTTGCGGCCGGGTTTTCTGGCTGAATCAGGGGCGTGACCCTTCGTTCACAGCACTGTCACCCAAGCGTTTCCAATCAGTTACAAAGGGGGCCCGAACCCCTGTGGAAAAGCCTGCGGATTGACCCCCGTGGTGGGTGCTAAACCCTGTCCGGAGACGGATTTCCCAACACGAGTAGGGTAAATCCCTATCAATGTAGATTGTTATATATCAACCTTTAAATTGATGACCACAGCAGAATCTGCCGAATTGTCGAAGTTCGGGGTTTTCCACATTTTCCGCTTTCTTTCGCATTGACACGAAAAAGGCCTTGGACCCTATGAATGCTGAGGCGAAAAAAGTCCTGTCAACTCTTTTTCGTCACACCGAAACAGCAGCCGCGGTACTTCAAACCAGGGCCTCGGCTTCCCGTAGCTGGACGCTCACCAGACGGGAGCAGCCTGCCTCCTCCATCGTCACGCCGTAGAGGGTGTCTGCCGCGACCATCGTCGGTTTCTGGTGCGTGATGACGATGAACTGGGTGTCGGCCTTCATCTTCTGCACCATGGCGGCGAAGCGGCCCACGTTCGCCTCGTCCAGCGGTGCGTCCACCTCGTCCAGCACGCAGAAGGGGCTGGGCTTGAAATGGAAGATGGCGAACAGGAGGGAAATGGCCGTGAGGGCCTTTTCCCCACCGCTGAGCAGCGTGAGAGCCTTGGCGGTCTTGCCGGGCGGCTGGGCGGTGATCTCGATGCCGCATTCCAGCAGGTTCTTGGGATCCTCGAGGCTGAGATGGGCACTGCCGCCGCCGAAGGCCTCCCGGAACACCTCCTGGAACCGGCTGTTCACGAAATCGAAGGCCTCACGGAACCGCTCCTCGCTGGTGGCGTTGATCTCCTGGATGGTGGCCTCGAGGTTGCCGATGGCCGCCGTCACGTCAGCCCGCTGCTCGTCCATGAAGGCCATGCGGGTCTCGGCCTCTTCCAGTTCCTGGATGGCCAGCGGATTCACGCCACCCAGGTCCAGGCGCCGCCCCTGCAGCTCGTTCAGCCGCGTCTGATGGACCAGCTCGCCCTCTTCCCAGGCTTCTCGCTCCTGTTCGCTGAGGCCGTTCAAGAAGGCAGGCACCTCCAGGCCGAGCGCGAACTCCACTTCCTTGGCCAGCGCCTCCTGGCTGCCCTGGACCTGGGCGCCGTGGAGGAGCACCTCCTGGTGCTGGGCGCGGGCATTCTCCAGGGCTTCCTGGAACTCCCGGGCCGAGCGCTCGTGGACCCGCAGGGTCTCCTGGTCCAACTCGAGCCGGGGCTGGGCCTCCCGGGCCTGCGCCTGCACACCCTCCCGCTCCAGCAACAAGGCCTGGGCTTCCGATTCCAGCTCATTCAGGCGGCGATGGCAGGACTCCATGCGCTCGACCTGTTCGCCGGCCTCAGCCTCCAGGCGTTGCCGCTCCACCTCCAGGTCGAAACGCCCCCGCTGGGCGAGTTGGAGGTGGCGTTCGTGGCCGTCGCGCTCCGCCCAGGCGGCATCCCGGCCGCGGGCGGCCTCCAGGCGCTCCTCGCGGCGCTCATCCAGCCGCTGGCGGGCTTCCCGAGCCAAGACCTCGGCTCCCTGGACGGCCTGGTCCAGGGCCGCGTCACCGGTCTCTTCGGGGTGCTCGTCGAGCTCACGCAGGAGGCCCTGCAGCCGCTTGATCTCCGTCTCGATCTGCTCCCAGAGGGCATCGGCCCGCTCGCTCGCGACCCGGATCTCGGACAGCTGAACCTGGAGCGAGGTCTGCTGGGATCTGAGGCTGTCCGCCCGCCGGCGGAGAGAACGCAGATCCTCCTCGATCTCCAGGGACCGGGCACGGGCGGCGCGGGCCTCGTCGCCGCCGCGGCCGCGCTGGGTCTCCAGTTCCTCCAGCCGGTCCAGCAAGGCTTCGCGAGTGGCCCTGGCCTCCTCCTGCTCGGCCCTGAGCTTGATCGGAGAGGCCGCCGGTGCCGACACGCCCAGCTGCAGAGGGCCGAAGGGAAGCCGGATGAAAGCGGGAGAGACGAAGGCCAGGTCCGGGTGCTGCACCGCAAGCTGCGGCAGGGCCTCGTCGGCACAGCAAAACGCACGATCCAGGAGGGCCTGGAGCGGCCGATCGGAAGCGGTCCACCGCACGTGGTTCCGCAGCGGCTCGCAGCCAGGTGGGGTGGGGGGGATGGCGACCTGGCCTTCCACCGCCAGCAGCAGGTGACCCGGGGCCTCGGCGGCCCGGAGCGCGAGCTCAGGGTCGGCGGAAAGGGCCTGGAGCCACACGCCAAGCAGTCGCTCCAGGTCCGGCCGCAGGGGCTCGTCGACGGTCAGCAGCTCCACCAGGGCGTTGGGGCGCACCCCCTGCTCACGGAGCCAGGCGAGGCCCTTGCGCAGTTCCTCATCGCCGAAGCTCTGGGCCAGCAGGTCAGAGAGCTGGCGGAGGCGCCGTTCAGCGGCGTCCAGCTCCGCCTCGGCGCGATGATGGTCCTGGGCCAGCGTCCGCTGCGCCTCCTCCAAAGCCTCAGTACGCCGACGCTGGTCGAAGGCGGCCTCTTCGGCCTGGGCCAGCTGCACCAAATGTCCTTCCAGGGAGCGGTTCACCTGGGTGGCTTCGGCCTGCAGGCTCTCCAGGCGCGGGGCCCGGACGGACTCCTCGTGGTTCAGCGCATCGAGGCGTCCCTCGAGCTGGGCGATCTGGCTCTGGAAGGCCAGCCGCTGCTTCTGGCGGGCCAGGGCCTCCTTCTGGCTCTCGGCCTTGCGCTCCCGGAGCGCATGAAGCTCTGCATCCGCGTGGCGCAGGGCCCCATGGGCCAGAACCACGGTCTCCTCGACTTTGGCCAGGTCGGCTTCCCGTCCACTCAGGCGGTCCGAGGCCTCCTGCAGCAGGGCCTCCAGGGCCGAAAAGGAATCACCAGACTCCGCCAGCCGGTCGGACAGGGCCTGGATGCGCTCCAGCAGGCGGCTTCGCTGCCCCTCGGCCTCGCCCCGGCGTTCTTCCTGGAAACCCCGTTCCTGGTCCGCCAACTGGAGGCGCTGATCCAGGGCAAGCATCGCGCTGGTCCGCCTGGCCTGCGCCTGCTGCTGCTCGTCCACGGACAGGCGCAGGGCCTCGACCTCGGAGGCCTTCTCCGAGACCTGGGCCGTGAGCTCCGCCACCCGGCGTTCGGTCTGGTCCAGCTGGTCGAGGATGCGAAGCTTGGCGGCCTCGAGTTCGACAGCCTTGCCCGCGAGGAGGATCCGCTGGGTGGCCTTGATCTCGGCGTCGAGGTCCTTCGCCTTGCGGGCCCGGGAGGCCTGCCGCCGAAGGGAGTCCATCTGCTTGTTCAGCTCGAAGAGGATGTCGTCCAGCCGCTGGAGGTTGGCCTTGGTCTCCTCCAACCGCTTTTCAGCATCATTGCGCCGAAGCTTGTAGCGTGTGATGCCGGCGGCCTCTTCCAGCAGCAGGCGCCGGTCCTTCGGCTTGCTGCTCAGGATGAGGTCGATCTGCCCCTGCTGGATGAAGCTGTAGGCCCGGGTGCCCATGCCCGTGTCGAGCAGGAGGTCCTGGACATCCTTGAGCCGCGCCTCGCGGCCGTTGATGCGGTACTCGCTGCCGGTATCCCGATAGAGGCGGCGAGAGATGGCGACCTCGCGGGAGGCCCCGGGCAGGGCAGGATCCGGCATCTCCAGGACCAGCTTCACCTCGGAGAGGCCCATGGGGCGGCGCTGGGCGGTGCCCGCGAAGATCACGTCCGCCATCTCCGAGCCGCGGAGCATGGAGGGCCGCTGCTCACCCAGCACCCAGGCGAGGCTGTCCGAGATGTTCGACTTGCCACAGCCGTTCGGCCCCACCACCGCGGTCATCCCGGCCGGGAAGCTGAGCTTCTGGGCATCGGCGAAGGACTTGAATCCATGGAGTTCGAGGGAGATCAGGCGCACGCAGTCAGCGCTCCGGGTCAGGCGGATGGGAACATCTCCCTCCATCATTCCACATGACGCGTAGGAACCGAGCCCTGCTTGCGGAGGGTCCCCTTGGGAAACGGCCGGAAGCCCGGTAGACTCGGGGTTCCCCAGGCCAGTCAGGAGTCACCTGTGCAGCCTTTTCCAGCCCCCCCGAGCGACTTGGCGGCACCTGACCGGCCAGGTGCCGGTGGCTTCCCCTGCGGGAACGGACGCCTCGAGGCAGGGGACCCGCGGTGAAGCTCCCCCTCCTGGCACCACCTGATGCCTCCCTCCTCTGGCTGGAGGCCCACCGGGTCGTCGCGGGCACCCACCGGCGCCCCCTGAGTGGCCTCCCCACTGACGACCACCTGGCCCAGGCCCTGGCTGCGCTGCCGCTCGGCCCCACGCGCTGGGTCGTGGAGGACCTCTGGACGCCCTCTATCCTGCTCCGCGATCTCACGGAGCTGCCCAAGGGGACCGAGGCCCAGGAGGCCTTCTTCCGCTGGCGCTTCATGCAGGCTCTGGCCCTGGAGACCCCCCACTTCGTGCAGGCGCTGGAGGTGGAAGCTGGCATCTGGCTGGCCTCCGGCATTCCCGAAGCGATGCGCGAGTCCATGCTCCAGCTGGGCCTGCGGCTGGACCGGAACCTCCACAACCTCACGCCACGGTGGCTGCACCTCTACAACCTCCTGGCCCCCTCGCTGGACCTCCCAGGCATGCTGCTGTCCCTGAGTCCCGCGGACTCCGGACGCTACGCCGGCACCCTGGTGGCCTGGGGGCGGACCCTCTGCCTGCTGCGCCAGTGGGCCGAGCCCCTCACCCCGGAGGCGTGGCTCGAGGAGCGCATCGCTCCCAGCGCCGCCTTCCTCCAGCGGGAGTCCCGCACACCCCAACAGCTCTTCATCTGGGGAGCGGCCGCCTGGCCCGAAAGCAGTCTGCCCACGCGCATCCTGGATGACCGGTCCATCTTCGGGGAGGCGCGCTGATGGCCGTCCCGATCCTCCAGCTCAACCTGGCCCCCCGTCCCAGCCTGTGGCGCCAGCGCCATACGCTCCTGGGCTGGATCGCGCTGGGCCTGGGCGGCCTGGTCCTGGCCGGCGCCATCGGCCTGACCTGGCGCGCCTACCACCAGGCGAACCGGGCTGGGCGCGATGCCGTCAGCCTCACGGAAGAGTCCCGGCGCGCAGCCCGGCAGGAGCAGCAGATCCAGGCCTCGCTCCAGGACATGGACGCCACCCGGGAACAATCTCGCTGGAAACTGGCCGAGCGGATCCTGCAGGAGCGAAGCCTGCCCTGGTCCCGCCTGACCACGGAGCTCGAGCAGTGCATGGTGCCGGGCATGCGGCTGAAGGGCATCCAGCGGGCGCGCAGCAGCGCCCAGCAGGTGGTGCTTAAGCTCAAGGGAGAGGCCCGCACCCGGGAGTCCGAGGCGGAATTCGTGGAAGCCCTGCGGAGTACCCCCGTCTTCGCCCAGGTGGTCCTGGAGCGGGAAGCCGAGCGGACGGGCGGGGGCTGGGAGTTCGAGATCAGCCTGCCCGCCGCGGCGGTGCCCCCCCCCTTCCGCGCGAAGCCCATCAAGCAGGGACCGGCCACGCCGAGCAGGATGGGTGTGCCTGTCCGCCCCACGGTCGCAGTCCCCAGCCGGCCCGTCGGCGTGCCCGCCGCTCGCCCCCCCATCCTGCCACCCCAACCCGCCCGTCCCCCGGTGGTCGCGAATCCAGCTCCCCAGGGCGTGCAGGCTCGCCCTGCTCCCGTTCCGCCTCCTGCGGATGACGAGGATCGGGTCAGCCGACGCAGGCGCCTCGCGCGACCACCCCATCCGACTGATCCGAGGGGCCCCCAATGAGCAGCCCCCTTCGCGCAAGCCGACTCCGTCTGGCCCTGGGCGCCCTGGGCACGGCCGCAGGCCTCTGCGTGGCCCTCTTCCTGCTGCCTGATGCCTCCCAGCAGCTTGCCCAGCAGCAGCGGGCCAAGCGCGAGGCCGAGCTCGGCAGGAACCAGCAGGTGCAAAGGCTCCAGGAGCTCCAGCAGCTGGCGGATCGCATCCGCCGCGGCCGGGAGACCCTAGCGGACCTCGAGAGCCGCCTGCCCAAGGGTTCCGCAGGAGAGCTCCAGTGGAGCCTCAGCAAGACCCTCCACGCCCTGATCCAGAAGCACGGGCTCCGCCTGCAGTCCGTGAAGTACGGCCTGCCCAGCCGCGAGGGCGCAAAGGGCACGGACCTGGAAGCGGTCGAGGTGGAGTTCGTCGCCATCGGCGTCTACGCCAATCACAAGGCCTTCATGCACGACCTCGAAGGCTCTGGCCTGCCCTTCGCCGTGCGGGACGGGCGGCTAGAGGAAAGCCCGGAAGGGGCCCGCCTCAACATCGTGCTCCGGGCCTTCCGCAAGGCCGGCCAGCCCGAGCGTGAGGAGGGCGAGGCATGAGCGCCCTCACCTCGAACTTCGACTTCCAGGCCATGCGCCAGGAACTGCGGGCCAACCCCAAGACCCAGATCGCCCTAGCGGCCTTCGCGCTGGTCATGCTCTACGCCCTTTACACGTTCTTCGCCCCGGACTCCCCCAAGGGTGGCAGGAAGGCCGTCGCGACCCGGACTGGAGCAAACCTGGATCCGCGCCAGCTCCAGGGCCTCCGCCGCCTGCCGGATCTGGCGGCCCTGGGCAAGGCCGGTGAGCTTCCACCCGTGGCGAAGATCCAGCGGGACCTCTTCATGTTCGAAGCCCCGCCCCCGCCCCCCCCTCCCCAGAAGCCGTTGCCACCTCCGCCGCAGCCCACCGCCGAGGAGCTAGAAGCCAAGCGGAAAGCCGAAGAGGAGGCCCGGGAATTCGCGGGCCGCCCCCAGGACCTCCGCTACCTCGGGTTCTTCAAGGGGGCCCCGTCCGGCGCCGTCGGCGCCTTCATGAAGGGCGAGGAGCCCGTCACCCTGACCTCGGGGACCGTGCTCAAGGAGCGCTGGAAGCTGGTGTCCATCCTGGATACCAAGGCGGAATTCCAGAACACCAAGTATCCCAAGATGCGGCTCGTCCTGGAGGTCCGCGAGGCCTCCGGCGGCGCGCCCGTGAACCAGTTCTGATCCGAAGGATGCCCCCGATGCCGATTTCCTCCTTCGCCCCGCTCCGCAAGCTCCTGTTGATCGTCGCCGTGCTGCTGCTGGCCGTCGGCTGCAGTCTCCACAGAGCGAACAAAGCCTTTGACGAGGGCCGATACGACGAGGCCGTGGCCGAATACCGGGCCGTCCTCCGCAGCGATCCCACCAACACCAAGGCGCGGATCGGCATCAAGCGCGCTTCCCAGCGTGCCTCGGAGGCCCACCTCTCCCTGGCCCGTCAGGCGGAAGGTCGCGGCTTCAGCGATACGGTGCTCGTGGAAGTCCGCAAGGCCCTGGTGCTGGATCCCGACAGCCAGATCGCCCAGGATTGGCTCATCAAGCTCGAAACCAAGGCCGCCAAGGAGAAGGCCGAGGCCGACGCGGTGGATGATCTGGAGGTGATGAAGGCCAAGGCCGACGCCGTCAACGTGGTACAGCTCAACCCCCGCGCCATGGAGGGGCTTGACCTGAACTTCAGCCGGAAGACCAGCCTGCGGGAGATCTTCGCCACCCTGAGCAAGGCCTCCGGGGTGAACATCATCGCCCACACCTCGTACCAGGATCAGAGCGTCTCCATCGATCTGCGGGGCCTGTCCTTCCAGCGGGTGCTGGACACGCTGATGCTCCAGAACGACCTGTTCTACAAGGTCATCGACAAGAACACCATCATGGTCTTCAAGGCCACGCCCCAGAACCGGGAAGCCTTCGAGAACCAGATCATCAAGACCTACTACCTGTCCTTCGCGGACCCCAATGAGCTGCGCTCCACGCTCACGACCATCAACCCGCAACTGAGGGTCTTCACGGACAAGCGGGTCAACGCCCTGATCGTGAAGGCCAAGCCCCTGGAGTTGGCCATCGTGGACCAGGTCATCCGCACCCTGGACAAGGGCAAGGCCGAGATCATGGTCTACCTCGAGCTGATGGAGGTCACCGAGAACAGCCTGGAGCAGATCGGCCTCCTGCCGGTGCTGAATGCATCCGATTCCTCGGGTACCTACCGCTTCGGCGCGACCACCGTGAACAACACCTCCGGCATGAACACCAACTCGGGCTTCACGAAGATCCACACCGCCGACATCCGGGTGCTGTTCCCCAACCTCGCCCTGGACTTCCTCAAGAGCAACGGCGATGCCCGCCTGGTGGCCAGCCCCAACGTGCGGGTAGTCTCCGGCGAGACCGGAGAAGTCAACATCGGTGAAAAAATCTCCACCACCCAGAGCCAGATTTCCGGGCTCGGCGGCACCAGCGGCGCCAGCACCCAGGCCTCCTCCCTGCTGGCAGGCGCGGCCCAGACTTCGTTCTCCTACGAGGACGTGGGCGTGAAGATCAAGGTGGAACCCCGGGTCCACAACAACGGCGAGATCACGCTGAAGATCGACAGCCTCGTCACCACGCTGAAGTCGGGCTCCACGCCTGGCCGCCCCGACCTCGGCAAGCGCGAGATCAAGACCTCGGCCCGCTTGCGGGATGGCGAGACCGCCATTTTTGGCGGCCTGCTGAAGGACGAGGAGCAGAAGAGCCTGCAGGGTGTGTGGGGCCTCTCAGACATCCCCCTCATCGGCCGGCTCATCGGCAACACGCGCAACAGCAAGGCGAAGACCGATGTGATTCTCACCATCCGGGCGGTCCTGGTCCGCAAGCCCGTCATGACCGAACAGGACATGGCCCCCTTCAACCCCGAGGACGCCACGGCCAAGGCCGGTCCCTTCGCTCCCGAGCCCGCGAAGAAGGCCCCCGCTCCCAAGCCGGTCGTGCCCGTCACACCGCAGCCGGCGCGCCCGTCCGCGCCCCCGGCACCGCAGGCCGCGCCGCCCGCCCAGTCCCCAGTGCCGCCGCCTCCTGCCACGCCCCCCGCGGCGCCGGACGCCATCCAGGAGAAGAAGCCCGCCGGGCCTGCTGACGCGACCCCCGCCCCGTCGGACCTGGTCATCTTCATGTCCCCCGTGGCTTCGGAGATCAAGGTCGGGGAGAAGGTCCGCATCGGCCTCACCGTGAGCGGCGGCGGCGGCCTCAGCTCCGGCACCATGGAACTGCGCCTGCCTCCGGGACTGCGCCTCCAGTCCGTGACCCCTGGCGAGTTCATCACCGGCGACGGTGGCAGCCTCGAACAGTTCCCGGGCAAGGACGGCCTCCTTAAGCTGGTCTTCCGTCGCAACGCCTCCGGGACCGATGCCGGTCCCTTCGTCACCCTGGATCTTGAGGGACTCACTGCCGGCAATGCACCGGTCCTCATCCAGAGCGGGCAGTTCCTCGTCGGCACCGCCCCGATCTCCGGGCGCTGGTCCAACGCCCTCGTGTCGGTGCAGTGAGCCGGCAGCGCGGCTTCACCCTCCTGGAGCTGGTCGTCACGGCCACGGTCCTGATGATCCTGGCCTCGGTGACGGTGCCCCTGGCGCGCAACGGACTGAAACGGCAGCAGGAGCTGGAGCTGCGGCGCGCGCTGCGGGAGATCCGCACCGCCATTGACGATTACAAGAAGCAGGCCGAGCAGCAGAAGATCAAGGCGCCCCCTCCGGAAGCGAACTTCTACCCCGAGAGCCTCGAGCTCCTGGTGGAGGGCGCTCCCGCCACCGGCTCCCTCAGCAAGAAGATCCGCTTCCTCCGGCGCATCCCCGTGGACCCCATGACCGGCAAGGCCGAGTGGGGGCTGCGCAGCACCAGCGACGACGCCAACAGCACCAGCTGGGGGGGCGGGCATGTCTATGATGTCCACACCCTCTCCCAGGGCACGGGCATGAACGGCACCCCCTACCGCGAGTGGTGAGAATCGGTGTTGCCTCAAACGGCGCACTTTGCTAGGCTTGGAGTTCTGCTGTTTCGGATCCTGCGGGGCCCGGATGGATCTTTCAAGCGGATATGGCGGAATTGGTAGACGCGCTAGTTTCAGGTACTAGTGTTCACAAGACGTGGGGGTTCGAGTCCCTCTATCCGCACCATTTGCCAGGAATGGCAAATAGGACGGAATGGCCCGCAGGGCCATTGCCGCCCGAAGGGTGCCGAGCAGGAAGCGAGGCATCACCATGGTGACGGTTCAACCGATCCGCATCATGTATTGACAAGGGCATCCGGCCCTCTCCGGAATCGACCTCCCAAGCGGCACGGGGCTGCGGGGCGGGTGACGGGCGATCCCCCGAACAGGAGCCACCATGGCCCTCAACGTAGACCAGAAGAAGATCATCATCGACGACTACAAGCAGCACGAGTCGGACACGGGCTCGCCCGAGGTGCAGGTCGCGATCCTCACCAAGCGCATCAACGACCTGACAGAGCACTTCAAGACCCACACCAAGGACTACCACAGCCGCCGCGGCCTCATGATCATGGTCGGCCAGCGCCGCCGCCTGCTCGACTACCTCAAGAAGAAGAACAAGGATCGCTACGCGACCCTGATCGAGCGCCTGGGCCTCCGCCGGTAGATTTGGCTCTATCCCTGCAAAATGCCCGCGAAAGCGGGCGTTTTGTTATGTTGAAAAAATGGAACTGAAGCCCCTGCCCCAGCCCGGACACCCGGACCCCTACGAGGTCCTGGGGCGGAGGCTGGTGTACGACTCGCCCTGGATCCGCGTCCGCGAGGACCGCTTCAAGCACCGGAAGGGCGCCGAGGGGCGCTATGCCGTCTGCGGATTCCATCGTACCGCTTGCGGCGTCGTGGCGCTGGACGAGGAGGACCGCGTGGTCCTGGTGGGCCAGTGGCGCTATCCCCTCGAGCGCTATTCCTGGGAACTGCCCGAGGGCGGCGGGGATACCACCGAGAGCCCCTTCGAAGCCATCCGCCGGGAACTGGCCGAGGAGGCGGGGCTCAGCGCGCGGGTCTGGGAACCCCTTTGCTTCTTTCATCCCAGCAACTCCTCCACCGACGAGGAGGCCTTCCTGTTCCTGGCCACGGGCCTCAGTGCCGTTGGCGGCCACCACGCCGAGGAGGACGAGGAGTTGCTGGTCCACCGCGAGCCCTTCCGGGACTGCCTCCTGCGGGTGCTGGGCGGCGAGATCACGGACGGCCTCACCGTCGTCGCCCTGCTGGCCCTCCAGGCCCGGCGCAGTGGACTGTCCGCCGAGCTGGACGCCGCCCTGGCAGAGCGGTTCTTCCAGCGGCCCGTCGAGCAGCCCTCGGTCGGCCGGTCCCGCTGGGGCGACCTGGGCGCGCCATGATCCTCACCCTGCACCCCGAGACACCCCAGGTGCGCCACCTCGAGCGCATCGTCGAGTTGCTGCAGCGCGATGGCGTCATCGCCTACCCGACCGACACCCTCTTCGGGCTGGGCTGCCTCGCCTCGCGCAAGAAGGCCGTGGACCGCATCCAGCAGATCAAGGGCCGCGATCCCAAGAAGCCCATGTCCATCCTCTGCTCGGACCTGGAGATGTTCTGCCGCTACACGCGGCACCTGGACACCCCCACCTTCCGCCTCCTCAAGCAGATGCTCCCGGGGCCCTACACCGTGCTGCTGCCCGCCAGCCGCGAGGTGCCCCGCTACCTCCAGAACAAGCAGGTGGTGGGCCTCCGCATCCCCAGCCAACCCTTCTGCCACGCTCTGGTGGCAATGCTCGGCGAGCCCATCATCACCACCAGCGTCGCCCTGCCTGACCAGCCTGTGCTCAACACCGCCTGGGAGATCGAGGAGGAGCAGGGGCACGCCCTGGACCTGGTGGTGGACTGCGGCCAGCCCCTCGGCGTCCCAAGCACCATCCTGGACTTCAGCGGCGACGAGCCACTCCTGGTGCGCGAAGGCGCCGGCCCCTGGCCCCTGTGACTATTTCGCCTTGTCGCGGGCCTTCTTCCGCAGGGCCTCGCATTCCGCTTCGCTGAGCAGGCCGTCGCGCCCAAGGGCATCGATGCGGCGGAGGGCGCCCTCCAGGTCGAAGGCCGGCTTCGATGGCACTGGAAGCGGCTTGGCGGCAACCGAAGTGACCGGCACCTGAGCGGTGGCAGCCGGGGCCAGCGCCCGGCCCATCGCCTCGCACCAGCGGCCAAAGTGGTAGGAGATCGCATCGGTGTTCGGCCCCGTGATCGTGTCGTGGAAGGCCGCGAGCACCTCTCCCGAATCAGCGTCGACGAGCTTGAGGTCGAAGGAGAGCGTCAAGGGCCGGGCGGCCATGTAGTCATCGTCGCTGCCGAGAGCATCCGCCACACGCCCCACGAGGACCACATCCCCCAGGGTGGTGGACACCGGAAGGGCACCCTTGAGCCCCCGCTTGAGGCCCCGCTCCAAGTCGGCCGGGAGCACAGGCGCCACCCGCGCCAGGAAGGTCTGATCTTTGCCCCCCCGCGGGCCTTGCACCCAGGCGGCCGGTTCCCAGTCTTTGAGACGGAGGCTGCGGTTGCGCAAGTCCAGGTTGGGCTTGAGCCACTGGAAGCCGAGGGCCTTGGACGGCCGAAAGACCACGCCTGGCCCGAACCATGAGGGATCCAGGCGCCCGTCATCCAGGCCAGGGGATTGCCCGACCAGCATGGCGGAGGCGAAGAGAAACAGGGCAGATCGTCGCATCAGCTCTCCGGAAAAGGGGCGTGGTGCAGTCTACCGGAGCCACGCAGGACCAGCCCCGCTCAAGCTCAGTCCACCCGGTAGTGGCAGCCGCGGCTCTCGGGGTTCTGCAGGGCGGCGTTGAGGATCAGGCGGGCGCAGAGAATGCCACTGCGCAGCTCCAGCAGCTCCCTGCTCAGGGAGGACTCGTGGTAGAAACGCTCGATGCGGTGGGCCAAGTAGTGCAGGTCCGCCTTGGCGCGCTGCAGGCGATCGCCCGTGCGCACGATGCCGGCGTAGTTCCAGAGGGTGCTGCGGATGAGCCCCCAGTCCTGATCAATGAGCAAGGGGTCAGTGGGTTCCGGGGCCTCGGGCATCCGCCACTGGGCCAGGTCGCCCGGGTCGGGGAGGTCGTCCTCAGCCAGCTCGCGCACGGCCGCCTCGGCCCCGCGGAAGCCCCAGAGCAGGCCCTCCAGCAGGCTGGTGGAGGCCAGCCGGTTGGCACCGTGCAGGCCCGTGCAGGCCACTTCGCCCGCGGCGAAGAGCCCCGGCAGGGAGGTGCGGCCATCCAGGTCCACCAGCACGCCGCCGCAGAAGTAGTGGGCCGCAGGCACCACGGGGATCCGCTGGCGACTGGGATCCAGGCCCTCGGCGCGGCAGGCAGCCATCACCGTGGGGAAGTGCTCGTCCAGGTCCAGCCTCGCGGCCAGGGGCGCCAGATCCAGGTAGACGCTGGCTTCGCCACTGGCCGCCATCTCCTGGAAGATGGCCCGGCTCACGACGTCGCGGGGCGCCAGCTCCATGTGCTCCGGCTCGTACTTGGCCATGAAGCGCTCGCCCTTGCGGTTCACCAGATGGGCGCCTTCGCCGCGCAGGGCCTCGGTTAGCAGCGTCCGCGGCTTGCCCGGCACATAGAGCGCCGTGGGATGGAACTGGATGTACTCGCAGTTCACGATGCGTGCGCTGGCCCGGTAGGCCGCGGCGAGTCCGTCCCCGGTGGCGCTGGGGGGGTTGGTGGTGTGCAGGTACAGGTAGCCGAGGCCGCCGGTGGCCAGGAGCGTGCGCCGGGCCAGGGCCCCCTCCACCTGGCCGGTGGCGGGATCAAAGAGGAAGGCGCCATGCACGCGGATGGGATCGTAAACCCGCACCGGGCTGAGGCAGTGGTGGGGGCTCGTGATCAGGTCCACCAGGCAGAGCCCTTCCCGCACCTCGATGTTCGGGTGCTTCCGGACGGCAGCGCTGAGGGCCGACTGGATCGCGAGACCCGTGGCGTCCTTGGCGTGGTAGATGCGCCGGGCGCTGTGGGCCGCTTCGGCCGTGGGATCCGGGGTGCCGCTCTCCCCTAGGTCGAAGGGCACGCCGAGCCGCTCCCACAGGAAGCTCCGGCAGAGCTTTGGCCCCTCCTCGGCGAGCAGCCGCACCGCCTCGTGCCGGCAGAGCCCGCCGCCCGCCCCCTCAATGTCCGCCGCCAGCAACTCGGGGGAGTCCCCCGCCTCGGGAGGCGCCAGCCCGATGATGCCGCCCTGGGCCCAGGAGGTGTTGGTGCCGCCCAGCTCATCCTTGGCCACCAGCACCACCGAGGCGCCCAGGTCCGCCGCGCGCAGGGCCGCGGAACACCCGGCGATGCCCGCGCCCAGAACCAGCAGGTCAACCGTGTGGTTCATGCCAGCTCCCAGGTGGGGCGGTCCAGAGCCCAGAGAAGCCCGAACACCGCATCATCGTCTGTGTCCTCGGTCATGCGCCTTCCATGGTCCAGCCTCTGCGCCGTCAGGTCCAGGGCCGTCTCCGTGCGCACCTCGCCCCAGGGTGTGGCCACCCGCCCGGCACATGGCTCAAGGCGGCCCAGGGCCTCCTCCCAGAGGGACAGGAGGCCGGGCAGGTTGTGCTGCTGAAGGTGGTGGTAGCCCCCCGCCAGGAGGATGAGGCCCTGCAGCCCCTGCTTCAGATCACCCTCCGCCTGCGCCCACAGCGGTTCCAGAGCGTCATGGCACTCGTGGTAGAGGCCGTGGTTGAAGAGGGACACGCCGCAGGCCAGCGGGTAGCGCTCGCCCGGCGGCAGGGGCGTGAGCGCCGCCAGCTGCCAGCCGCAGCGCAGGCTCACCAGGGGGCCCCAGGCACCCCAGGCAGAGGCGGGCCGCCAGCCCGCAGCATCGCCCTCGGCCGTATTCGGCCAGGCGGAGCGATGGGACTGCCAGGCGGCTACCGGATCGTGGTGACAGAGGGCACCTAGCATGCGCGTGGCGTGGCCCAGAAGCTTTGGCTCTGGTAGGCCTTCGGGATGGGCCCGGCGCAGCCCCGGCGCCCCCAGGATGGTGGGCCACACGAGCGCCTGGCGGGCCTCGGGGTCCTGGAGCGCCGCCTCCATGCGGTCCTGCAGGAAGCGGTGGATCTCCAGGGGCAGCCGGGGCTGGCGCTGCCAGAAGGGGGTGCGGTTGCAGTCGTCGCTCACCGTTCCACCACCAGGCGCAGGCCCAGCCCGCCGCGATCGTTCTCGGCGATGCCCGCCCACTGGCAGCCGGGCAGCCGGCCCTTGAGCACCCGCCGGGGATCGCCCTCCTGGTGCTGCAGGATCCAGTGGGCTACCAGGCCCCGGTAGAGCTTTGAGAAGTGGCTGATGGCCCGGCCCTGCGCGTCGAAGATCTCCACGGTGTGCCGCGGCCGCGCCCAGCCCTTGAGCAGATCGGCGGTGTCCCCCGGCAGCAGTTCCCACACGGGCCCCTCGGGCAGGGCCGCCAGCTGGGCCGGCAGGGCCTTCCGCCAGTGGGCCTTGAGGCCGGTGATCGCGCCGAGCTTCAGCTTGTAGGGCGGGACGGCCTCGTCGCCACGCACCAGGCCGCGCAGGTTGGAGAGGATGAACACCTGGGACCAGGTCTCCGGCGGGAGCGTGGTGGCTTCCAGGGCCTGGAAGGCCACGCCCGCGTAGCGTGCGAGGGCAGGCAGCAGCGGCACCTTGCCCGAGAGCGCCAGCGCCTCGCTGCGGGCCTTGTCCAGGGCCAGATCCTTCACGTCGAAGGCCTTCCGGAGGGCCTCGGGGGAGCCCTGCTTCGCCAGGGCCACCAGCTGCTCCCGGACCCAGCGCTGGGCGGGGCTTTCCTTCAGGCGACCCGGAGCGCCGCCGGAGGCCTTCTCCTCGGAGGGGGCCAGCAGGATGAGCGGGGCGGTCGTCACTGCGCCTCCACCCAGGCTTCGAGGCTCGTGAGCTGAAAACCCTCGAGGAGCTCCCGGAGCCGGCCTGCGTAGCCGCGGAGGCCGATGCTGTGGGTGTAGCGGTGGCCCAGGGACAGGCCCGGTAGGCGCGGCTGCTCCGCGTCCAGCTCCCAGGGATGCAGCACCAGGGGCGTGCCCGCGTCTTCCAGGGCCAGGGTCTCCAGGGCCCGACGCACTAGGCTGAAGGGCATGACCCGCGGGCCCCAACCCCAGAGCGGCAGGCGCACCGGCCCGGACCAGAGCACCGGCGGCGGCAGCTCCCACAGGCCCTCGGCCAGCAGGTAGGGCCGCCTGGGCAGGGCGGGGTCGCCGATCACGGCGAGGGGAACGCGGCTGGAGTCGTAGCGAAACCCCAGCTCCGGCAGGTCCCGCCACCAGTCGGCGGCGCCCCCGCGAAGGCTCCACTCCGGAGCGCGATAGCCCACCACGGGCTGCCCGCTGAGGTCCTCCAGCAGGGCCTTGCCATCGCGCACCGAGGCCCGCCAGGTACCGTGGTCCAGCTCAAAGGCCCGCCGGTGCGTCAACCCGTGCAGGCCGATGGCGTGTCCGGCGTTGGCGATGCGGCGCAACAGCGCGGGATGGCGCCGGGCCTGGTCCCCCAGGCAGAACCACGTGGCTCTGGCGCCCAGGTCTGCGCAGAGCTCCAGCGAGCGCTCCGTGGCCAGGGGCAGCCGGCACTGGAAGCGGTCCAGGGCGTCCGGCTGGTCGTAGGGCGGGCAGCAGAGCTGGAACCAGTCCTCCCAATCCAGGGAGAGGGGCAGCCGGCGATTCAGGTGAAGTTCCGCTCGGAGAGGCTGATGAACTCCAGGGAGAAGTCATCCAGCTCCGTCTGGAACTGCTTCAGCTGGCCCTGGAAGAAGTTGTAGGCCATGAGCGCGGGAATGGCCGCCACCAGGCCGATGGCCGTGGCCACCAGAGCCTCAGAGATGCCGGGGGCCACGGTGGCGAGGTTGGCATTGCCCGTCGCGCCGATGCCGCGGAAGGCGTCGATGATGCCCCAGACGGTGCCGAAGAGGCCGATAAAGGGGCTCACGGCCGCCACCGTGGCCAGGCTGCCGAGGGAGCGCTCCAGCCGGCCCATCTCCACCACGCTGGCCCGCTGGAGGCTGCGTTCCACGGCTTCCATGCTGCGGAGCTGGGGCTTGCCGTCCTGGCCCACCTGCCGCAGCTGGTAGGTCACCTCGCCATAGCCGGCCACGAAGAGCCCCACCAGGGGGCTGAGGGAGAACTTCTCCACCTGTTGCTTGAACTCGCGCCAGTCCGTGGCCCGCTTGAACGCGCCCCGGAACGCCTCGGAGACGGCACGGCTCCGATGGTAGAGCAGGCCCTTCCGGATGATCACCACCCAGCTGAGGAGGGAGAACGCCGCCAGGATCACGAGCACCGACTTGGAGACCGGTCCCGCATGGAGCATGACCTCCAGCAGATTGACCTCGCTGCCCGTGGGTGCCATCAGGATCACCATGCCGCCTCCTCTGACGCATGATAGCAAGCTACACTGGTTGCTTTGCGCGAGGCTGTCATGCAGGTGCTGGTCATCGGTTCAGGTTACGTGGGGCTTGTCGCCGCCGCCTGCTTCGCGGAGGCGGGTCACCGCATCCTTGGCGTGGATGTGGACGCGGCCAAGGTGGCCACCCTCTCCCGGGGCGAGTCGCCCATCTTCGAGCCGGGCCTGGACGACCTGCTCACCAAACACCTGGCCTCCGGCGCGCTCCGCTTCACCACCGACCTCAAGGCCGGCATTGCCGAGGCGGATGCCGCCTTCATCTGCGTGGGCACCCCCCAGAGCGAGGACGGCAGCGCCGACATGAAATACGTGCTGGCCGTGGCGGGCCAGCTCGGCGACGCTATGGCCCTGCGTGCCAAGGATGCCAAGGCCCTCATCGTGGTGGACAAGAGCACGGTGCCCGTGGGCACCGCGGCCCGTGTCCACGCGGAGATCGCGGTGCATACCGACCGCGCCTTCGAGGTGGTGAGCAACCCCGAGTTCCTGCGCGAAGGCTCGGCCATCGGCGACTTCCTGGAGCCCGACCGCGTGGTCGTGGGTTGCCGGTCAGATCACGCCGAGGCTGTCATGAAAGCCTTGTACCAGCCCTTCCTGGACCGCAGCGGCGGCAAGTGGTTCCGCATGGATCCGCCCAGCGCCGAGCTCACGAAGTACGCGGCCAACGCTATGCTGGCCCTGCGCATCAGCTTCATCAACGAGATCGCGAACCTGGCGGAAAGCGTAGGCGCCGACGTGGACCACGTGAAGACCGCCATCGGCGCGGACCACCGCATCGGCCCCGCCTTCCTCAATCCCGGCCCCGGCTTCGGCGGCTCCTGCTTCCCCAAGGACCTGCAGGCGCTCCTGAAGGTGGGCCGCGAGCAGGGCCATCCGCTCATGACGCTCGCCGCCACCGTGGAGGCCAACCGCCACCAGAAGCAGGTACTGCTGCGCAAGGTCAAGGCCCACTTTGGTGTGAAGTCCGGCGTGCCGGCTCCGCTGAAGGATCGGCGCTTCGCCCTCTGGGGCCTGGCCTTCAAGGCCAACACCGACGACATCCGCGAGAGCATGGCCCTGGAGCTCATCGAAGGCCTCGTGAACCTGGGCGCCGAAGTGGTGGTCCATGACTTCGCCGCCATGGAGGCGATCAAGGCCAGGATCGGCGAAAAGGTGCGCTACGCGGAATCCCCGCTGGCGGCCTGCGAAGGAGCCGATGCCCTCCTCATCGCCACTGAGTGGGCCCAGTACCGCGAGGCCGACCTGGAGGCCGTGGCCAAGGCCCTCAAGGCCCGCCGCATCTTCGACGGCCGCAACCTGTTCCGCCCCGAGGCCATGGAGGCCCAGGGCTGGACCTACCACTCCCTGGGCCGCCGCGCCGTGGAGTCCGCATGACCACCCGCATCCGCCTGGAGGACATCGCCCACGCCCGCAGCGGCGACAAGGGCGATGGCTCCAACGTGGGCATCATCGCCTACACTGAGGCGGGGTTCCGCCTGCTGCAGCAGGAGCTGACGACCGAGCGCGTGAAGCATCACTTTTCAAGCATATGCAAAGGTGGTGTTGATCGCTTTGAAGTCCCTAACCTCAAGGCCATCAACTTCATCCTGCATGATTCGCTCGGCGGAGGTGGCAGCGAGAGCGTGAAAACCGACGCCCAGGGCAAGACCCACGGGCAGGCCCTGCTTAGAATGGAACTGGACCTGCCCAGCGACGTGTCGCTGGCGGATTTGCAACCCTGAACCTGCACGACCGCATCTGGAGCACGCCATGGGCAACCTGGGAATGATGGAAATCCTGCTGATCGGCATCGCACTGCTGATCTTCTTCGGCCCCTCACGCCTGCCGGAGCTGGGCAAGAGCCTGGGCAAGGGCATCCAGGAGTTCAAGAAGGCCAGCAAGGAGTTGACGGACTCCGTGAAGGAAGACGTCGTCGTGGACAAGGACAAGAAGTAGGCCCGCGCAGCCTCCACGGACCGGCCTCCCCGCGGAGGCCGGTCCCTTTTCCTGACTGAGGATCATGGCCATTCCAGCCACGCCACCCGAGAAGATGAGCTTCTGGGAGCACCTGCAGGAGCTGCGGGTGCGCATCGTGCGTTCCCTGCTGGCCGTGGCCGTGATCTTCGCCCTCACCTACGCCTACCGCTTCAAGCTCTGGACCTGGGCCCAGAAGCCCTTCCTCGAGGCGATGGCCCGCCAGACCGGCAAGGCCATCGGCACCCTCGACCCCTTCGCCTTCACGGACCTCACCGAGCCCTTTTTCAGCATGATGCGGCTCTCGCTGTGGGCCGCAGCCTTCCTCTCCGCGCCATTCCTGTTCTATCAGGTCTGGGCCTTTATCCGTCCTGGCCTGCTTCCCAAGGAACGCCGCCTTGTCATCCCCTTCGTCCTCGTGACCTCGGGCTGCTTCCTGGCCGGTGCGGCCTTCGCCTACAAGCAGGCCTTCAAATTCCTCGGCGACATCCTCTTCAAGGAAGCGGCCCTGGCGGGTTTGCGCGCCAACCTCCACGCCTCCGACTACCTCGACCTATTCATCTCCACCACGCTCATCACCGGCGTGATGTTCGAGCTGCCCGTGCTGTTCTTCTTCCTGGCGAAATTCCGCATCGTGACCGCCCGGATCATGCTGAAGTATTGGCGCCACGCCACCATGGCCATCCTCATCTTCAGCGCCTTCTTCACACCGGGCGATGTCATCGTCACCACCATCTTCTTCAGCATTGTCCTCCTGGGTCTCTACGCCCTCTCCGTCGCCGTTGCCTGGGTCGCAGAACCCCGTCAGCCCAGGTAGGCAGCCAGATCGTCCAGGCAAAGCTGAACCGCGGTGTTGGACTCGGGGCTTCCGGACAGTGACTGTCGCGCCGCCGGGTCCTCAAGAAGAGACTCTAGGGTAGACTCTAGCCGCTGTGCGAAGGCCGGCCCCTGCTCCAGGACGAGCGCCCGACCTTCTCCCTCCAGGGCCTGGGCGTTCCTGCGCTGGTGATCGTTCGCGCTCGTGGGCAGCGGAATCAGCACCGCACCACGCCCAGCGGCCTTCAATTCAGCACAGGTGCTGGCGCCGGAGCGGCCCACCACCAGGCTCGCGGCCTCCATGGCCTCGTCCATGTGGGTGATGAAGGCCACCAAGGCGTGACGCGGATGGCGCGGCCGCGCCTGCAGGCGCTCCAGCTCCGACGGTCCCGCCTGGTGCAGGATCTCCCAGTCCGGTCGTCTCTCCAGCAGGTCCGGCGCCAGCTCCAGCAGTGCCTCGTTGAGGGCGCGGGCCCCGCCGCTGCCGCCCAGCACGAGCAGGCGGAAGGGGGCCGAGAGCGCCGCCACGGGTCTGAAGCTGCGCAGGAAGGCCTCTCGCACTGGTGTGCCCACCAAGCGGCAGTCCGCCCCCGGCAGCAAGGGCCGCACGGCCTCCATGCCGCACCACACCCGCCGGGCCTTCGGTGCCACCAGCTTCACCAGCGCGCCCGGCGCCGCGTTGCTCTCGTGCAGGAAGAAGGGGATGCCCAGCGAGCGGGCCGCCAGCAGGGCCGGCGCGGCGCCGTAGCCGCCGGTGCCGATCACCGCCCAGGGTCTCTCCCGGCGCCAGAGGCTCTTCAGGCGGAAGACGGCGCACCCGAGCTTCCAGGCCGACCTCGCGGCCCGCAACGGAGAACGCCCAAGGAATCCCTCCACGTCCAACAGCAGGTGGGGCCAGGTGGTCGCCGGAAGCTCCCGCGCCTCGATGCCGCGGTGCGCTCCGATGAAAGTGATCGGACGGTCAGACCACCGGGCCCGGGCGCCCTCCGCCAGGGCGAGGGCGGGAAAGAAGTGGCCCCCAGTCCCTCCGCCCGTGAGGACCAGCGCATCCTGGAAATTCAGCGTCGTGTCGTGCATGTACCGTCCACCCTGCCGGAGGGTTCCAACCTACCCTGAGGCAGGTGTGATGGCCGCCAAAAACCTGCGAAACCCCGATGGGATCTGCGGTTCCTCAGGCTAAACTCTTCCTTTGGGTCGGCTATCCGCCGACCTGTCCAAGACGCATCAGGGAGCGCCCATGAAGATCCTCGTCGCCCTCAAGCAGGTACCCGACACCGAGACCAAGATCAAAGTCGCCGCCGATGGCCGGTCCCTCGACCCCGCCGATGTGAAGTGGATTACCAGTCCGTACGACGAGTACGCGCTGGAAGAGGCCATCCGCACCAAGGAGGCCAAGGGCGCCGAAGTGGTGGCCCTCTCGGTGGGCGGTGATTCCGCCAAGGACGTGCTCAAGAACGCGCTGGCACTCGGTGCCGACTCGGCCGTGCTGCTGCGTGGCGACGGCCAGGGCGATGCCTACGCCGTGGCCCAGATCATCGCCGGCTATGCCAGGGACAAGGGCTTCGACCTGATTCTCTGCGGCAACAAGGGCCTGGGCGGCGACAACGCGGCCATGGGGCCGATGCTCGCGGAGTTGCTCGGCGTGGCGCAGGCCAACGTGATCGTGATGTTGGAACTGGGCGAGGGCACCTTCAAGGCTGAGCGGGAGACCGAGGGCGGCTCCGAAATCGTGGCAGGCAACCTGCCCGCCGTGATCACCGCTCAGAAGGGCCTCAACGAGCCCCGCTACGCCAGCCTCAAGGGCATCATGGCCGCCAAGAAGAAGACCATCGAGGAAGTGGATGCGGTGGCTGTGACGGTGGGCACCCAGACCATCGCCCTGGCCCTGCCGCCCGAGCGTCCCGCCGGACGCAAGCTGGAAGGCGACGCCGCCGCCCAGGCGACCGCCCTGCTCCAGGCCCTCAAGGACGAAGCCAAGGTCTTCTAGGCCCTCTCTTCAGATCTCCGACTCGAAAGGACGCTTCCATGATTCTCGTATTCTGCGAACTGAAGGATGGCCAGATCCGCAAGCCCAGCGCCGAAGCCTTGAGCGAGGGCCGCCGCCTGGCGGATGCCGCGGGCAAGCAGCTGGGCGCGCTCTTCGCGGGCGCCTCCTGCACGGGCGCCGCCGAGGCCGCCAAGTATGGCGCCGACGTGATCCTCACCGCCGAAGGCACCTCGCTGGCCTCCTACTCCAGTGACGCCTATGCCACGGTCATCGCCGACGCCGTGAAGGCCAAGGGCGCCACCGTGCTGCTGGCCGCCGCCACCGCCGTGGGCAAGGACATGGCCCCTCGCGCCGCCGCCCGCCTGGGCGCCGGCTACGCCTCCGACGTCACCGGGCTCTCCATCGTGGACGGCAAGCTCCAGGCCCTGCGCCCCGTCTACGCCGGGAAGGCCTTCGCCACCACCAGCTTCGCCAGCGCCGTCCAGGTGGCGACCACCCGGCCCAACGTGTTCGCTGCGGCCGAGAAGGCTAGCGCCGGCACCATGGAAGCGCTTGCTGCCCCCACCGGGGACTTCAAGTCCGTGGTGAGGGAGATCCTCGCCAAGGCCAGCGGCAAGGTGGATCTCGCCGAAGCCAACGTCATCGTCAGCGGTGGCCGTGGCATGAAGGACGGCGCCAACTTCAAGATCCTCGAGGAGCTCGCCGACGCCATCGGTGGCGTGGTGGGCGCCTCCCGGGCGGCCGTGGACGCGGGCTGGGGCCTGCCCCACAGCATGCAGGTGGGCCAGACCGGCAAGGTCGTGAGCCCCACCCTCTACATCGCCTGCGGCATCAGCGGCGCCATCCAGCACATCGCCGGTATGAGCGGCTCGAAGTTCATCGTCGCCATCAACAAGGATCCCGAGGCCCCCATCTTCAAGCTGGCGAACTACGGCATTGTCGGAGACCTCTTCGAGGTCGTTCCGGAACTCACCAAGGCTGCCAAGGCGTTGGGAATTGGTTCCAACTGAAGGCCGTTCCCTGCCGCAAAAAGGCCCGGCAGACGCCGGGCCTTTTTGCGGCTAGGAAAGGATCGGACGCCGAGGCCGGGCTCTGCCCGGTCGAGGCATGAGGGCTCTGGGGGGACGTCGCGAGCACCGCGTGCAGGCAGTCCTCCCGGACAGCATCAGACCCCGAACTGCCTCAGGTGATGGTCGAAGTGCTTGAAGATCAAGCGTCCCCACTGCTCGCCGCTGAGCCGGCCGAAGAAGGGATGGATCATGCCCTCGGTCTTCGCGGTGCCGCGCTGGACCACGCGGTCGATGAGGGTGGCCAGGCGGGCGCGCTCGGCATCGAAGTCCATCGCATCCTTGATCACGTAGGTGGGATCGGTCGGGGCATTCCGGCCGAAGGGCTTGTCCCCGAAAATCTGGCCCCGGATGAGGGGTGTGATCAGCTTTCCGAGGAAGGCCTGCTTCACCGGGCGGTCACCCAGCACGTCCCCCAGGGCGACGGCGCAGTGCCTCAGCATTTGGGCGGGTTGCATCCTCCCCCAGCGGCGCTGGGCGCACGGTTCCAGTTCCGACAGGCGCCGGGCTAGAGCATCCCGGTCCCCCGGGATGAACAGGGAATTCATCGACCACCTCCAGGCTTGCGCTGGGTCATAAGAGCTCGAACCCTTCATCCAGCAGGAAATCCCGGGCCTCCTCCGGGTCCCCAAAGCGGGCGATGACCATGTCGCCCTCGTTCGCATCGCCGTCCAGTGCGTCAAGGCTGTTGCGCTCGCGAATGATGCAGGACCCGCCCACCTCATCCAGCCCGAACTGCACCAGCTCCCGGATGACGCCGTGCTCGTCCCGCCACAGCTCGACCAGCAGTTCCGTGCCCATGATCGCCTCCCTCAAGGACCCGCAGGAAGGTTACGTCTTCTCGAAGAACAGCACCACCATGCCGAAGCCCACCCGGTCGCCATGCTTCAGCTCCCGCGGTTCGCCGGGCTGGATGCGCTCGCCGCGCACGAAGGTGCCGTTGGCCACGCCGGGCTCCTCCAGCAGGAAGTACCGGCCGTGCTCGCAGAGGATGCGGGCATGGCGCCGGGATACGCTGAGGTTGTGGTCCTCGTCCGTCAGGTCGATGTCGGGGTGGACACCCGTGGTGGGATCGAAGCGCCCGATGAGCGAGCCGTGGGACAGGATCGGGTGGGGCTTGCCGCTGAGCACGGACACCAGGTTGGCAACCGGGGCGGTGACGGCCTTGGCGGGGCGGTTGGCGTCCATGGATTCCAGGCGTTCACCGACTTCGCGGTGACGCTGGGCCAGGCGCTGCATCATCTTCACGGAGACTTCGGGGTTCTGCCGGATCATCCGCATGAAGGTGCCGCGGTTGATGGCGATGAGGTCCGAATCCTCCAGGGCCAGAGCCGTGTGCTGGCGCGGCAGAGCCTCCAGCAGGCTGCCTTCCCCGAAGAAGTCCCCCTTGGCGAGTTCCTCGGCCCACTCCCCCTGGGCCTCTTCTGACACGTACAGGCGAACCTTACCCGACAGGATGATGTACATCTGCTGGGCCATCTCCCCCTTGCGGAAGATCAGCTCGCCTTCGCGGAAGCGCAGCTTGCTTTGGTCGATGAAGCTGGGTTCAGCCATGCAGGTCCCGGGGAGGTCCCTAGCTTAACCCAGCCTCTGGGTCGGATGGAAACGCCCGCTCGGAGCCGGGGACGAAAGCCATTCCCGCCACCGACCTCCGCTACCCTGGATGGATGTCACTCCTGCGCCTCCTGGCCGCTCCGTTGGCCCCCCTCTATGGGGCTGTGGTGCGCGCCCGCAACCGGGGCTTCGACGCCCACCCCGAGCGGGCGACTCACGCCGCGGTTCCGGTGATCTCCATCGGCAACCTCAGCGCCGGAGGCACCGGCAAGACCCCCCTCACCCTGTTCCTGGCGGAAGGCCTGGAAGCCGCCAGCTGGACGAACGCCGTGCTCTCCCGGGGCTACGGCGGGCGGCGGGATGTGGATCCCATGAGTGTCGAGGCGGACTCCGATCCACGGCAGACCGGCGACGAGCCCGTGCTCCTGGCCCGGCGCCTGGGCCCCCGTCGCGTGGTGGTAGGCCGGAAGCGCGAGGCGGCGGCCCTGCGGGCGCTGGCCCAACGGCCGGGCCTCCGCTGCCTGCTGCTGGACGACGGCTTCCAGCACCGGGCCCTGCACCGCGACCTCGACCTGCTGGTGCTCGATGGCGTGCGACGCTGGGGCGACGGGCGGATGCTGCCCCTGGGCGACCTGCGTGAGCCCATGGACAGCGCCCGCCGTGCCCAGGCCCTGGTGGTGACTCGCGCCGCGCGGGTACAGGACCGCGCCGAGATCGAGGCCTGGTGGGCCCGCCACGGCTCGGGCGGCCCCATCTTCTGGGTGGACTTCGCCCTAGGCGGTCTGCATCGCTGGCCGACGGTACTGCCGCCTGCCGAGGTCGAGGGTCCCGCCTTCGCCTGGTGCGGGCTGGGGCACCCGGAGGCCTTCTATGCCGACCTGTTGCTGGCTGGCCACACGTGGGTCGGCTCGCGCAGCTTCCCGGACCACCGGGGTCCCTCACCGGCGGACCTGCGCCACCTGCAGGCCCAGGCCCGGGCCGAAGGGGCCGGGTGGTTGGTCTGCACCGAGAAGGATGCGGTGAAGCTCGGCCCGGATCATGCGCGGGCCCTGGACCTGCCGCTCCTGGTGGCCGAGCAGCGGGTGGCCGGAGGCGAGCCCCTGCTCGCCTGGGTGCAGGCTCGATTGACCTGATTCGGCCGCTTGGAAGGAACAGGCCCACCTTCCCCGAAGGGCCCGGGGCCGCTATGCTTGCGCCCATCCATCCACCCACCCCATCGCCTCTGAGGAGGACAGCATGTTCAAGCAGATCGTCCAGGGATCGCTCTTGCTCGCGGCCCTGGGCCTCCACGCCGGAGACACCGTCAAGATCGCCCTCACCGGGCCCTTCAGCGGCGGTTCCGCACCCATGGGCACCTCCGCGCGGGATGGTTCCAAGCTCGCCATCGCCGAGATCAATGCCGCCGGCGGCATCCTGGTGGGCGGCAAGAAGATGAAGATCGAGATCATCGAGCGCGACGACGAGGCCAAGAACGAGCGGGGTGCCCTCATCGCCCAGGAACTGGCCGCCATGAGCGACCTGACCGGCGTAATCGGCACCGTGAACACCGGCGTCTGCATGGCCGGCGACAAGCACCTGCAGGAGAAGGGCATCACCAAGATCATCTGCCCCGCTGCGGGTTCCGCCTCCATGACGCAGTGGAGCAAGGCCGGCGTGAAGGACAACTCCATCTTCCGCTTTGCCGCCCACGACGGCATCCAGGCGGCCATGGTGGTGGAGGAAGCCATCAACCGCAAGTTCACCAAGGTGGCGGTGGTCTTCGACTCCACCAACTACGGCGTGTCCGGCCGAGACGACATGCTGGACCAGATCAAGAAGCAGGGGAACAAGCTGGAGGTGGTGGCCCAGGAGAAGTTCAACATCGGCGACAAGGACATGACCGCCCAGCTGCTGCGCGCCAAGTCCGCCGGCGCCCAGGCCATCCTCATCTGGGGCATCGGGCCTGAGTTGGCTGCCGTGTCAAACGGCATGGCCAAGATCAACATGAAGGTCCCCCTCATCGGCGGCTGGACGCTCTCCATGTCCAACTTCATCGACAACGCCGGTAAGAACGGCAATGGAACCCTGATGCCGCAGACCTTCATCGAGGAGCCCATCACGCCCAAGGCCAAGAGCTTCATCGAGGGCTACCACAAGGCCTACAAAGTGACCCGCATTCCCTCCCCCGTGGCCGCCGCCCAGGGCTACGACGCCGTCTACCTCATGGCCGCTGCCGTGAAGCAGGCTGGCAGCACCGATACCAAGAAGGTCAAGGAGGCCCTGGAGGATCTCAAGGAGCCCGTGGTGGGCGTCATCGCCACCTGGAACCATCCCTACACCAAGTGGGATCCCGCCGACGTGACCACCCACGAGGCCTTCCGCCGCGAGCAGACGGTCATGGGCATGGTGCAGGACGGCCGCGTGGTCTTCGGCAACGACGCCGACCGCGAACGCCTCCGCAAGTCCGCCATGACGGCCACTCCCGCCAAGGTCAAGGGCAAGAAGAAGTAGCTTCCCAGTCCCTGAACCGGGGGGCTTCGGCCCCCCGCTTTTTCCCTCGAGCAGGCTCGCATGAACGCATCGATCATTGGGCAGATGGCCGTCAGCGGCGCCCTGATGGGGCTGGTCTATGCCCTCATCGCCTATGGTTTCCAGCTGACCTTCGCCACCAGCAAGAGCATCAACTTCGGCCAGGGCGAGCTGGTGATGGTCTCGGCCTTCTTCAGCCTCACGCTGCTCAACCTCGGGGTGCCCTACTGGGCCATGATCCCGGGCGGCCTGCTCTTCGGCGCCATCATGGGCCTGGTGGTGGAGCGCGCGGGCGTGCGGCTGGCGCTGGAGCAGAAGGGCGAGGGCTGGATCCTGCTCACGATCATCATCGGCCTCTTCTTCTTCTCCGCCGCCGAGAACATCTGGGGCCGGGATGACCGGCCCTTCCCCACGCCCATCTCGGCCGATCCCATCCATGTGCTAGGCGTGGACATCACCCGCCTCGAGCTGTCCGTGGCCGTGGGCGTGCTGGCCATCATGGGGGCCATCGAGCTGTTCAAGCGCCGCACGTTGCTGGGCAAGGCCTTCGAGGCCGTGTCGGCCGACCGCGACGCCGCCGAGCTCATGGGCATCTCCGCCACCCGCACCGTCATGCTGTCGTACGGCCTGTCGGGCGCCGTGGCGGCCCTGGCGGGCATCCTGGTTTCGCCCATCACCACCGTGGGGCCGACCATGGCCTCGGCCCTCATCCTCAAGGCCTTTTCCGTGGCCGTGGTGGCGGGCCTGGACTCGGGCTTCGGCGTGGTGCTGATCGGCATGTTCCTGGGGGCGCTGGAGAGCCTGGCCAGCTTCTACCTGGGGAGCGGCTGGCGCGAGGCACCGGGCCTGGTGCTGCTAATCCTCGCCCTGGCCGTGCGGCCCACGGGGGTCTTCGGCAAAACCATCATCCGGAAGGTGTGAGATGAAGAGAATCTTGCTCCTCCGCGGCGCCGAACTCCTCGTCCTCGCCTTCCTCGGCACCATCCCCCTGCTGGTGGTGAACCCCTACGCCCTGGGCCTACTCACCCTGCTGGCCATCTACGGCATTCTGCTCATCGGCCTGGACGTCACCGTGGGCTACCTGGGTCAGGTGAACCTCGCCCACGTGGCCTTCCTGGGCCTGGGCGCCTACGCGGCCGGCCTCGCCGTCACCAAGTTCGGCCTGGGCATGGGCCCGGCCCTGCTGGCCGCCATGGCCGTGGGCCTAGTGTTGGGCGGCCTGCTGGCCCTGCCCGCGCTGCGCCTGGAGGGTCCCCAGTTCGCCCTGGCCACCCTCAGCTTTGCCGCCCTCAGCACCACGGCCCTGAACGAGCTGGAGCACCTCACGGGCGGCGCCCAGGGGCTGAGCCTGAACCGGCCGCCAGTCTGGGGCCACGCACTGACACCGCCCCTGTTCTTCTGGCTCTGCCTGGCCTTGCTGGGCGTGGTCTGGCTCCTCATGCGGAACCTGCTGGCTTCGCAGTGGGGCCGCGCCTTCGAGGCCCTTCGAGACAGTCCCATCGCCACGGACGCCATGGGCGTGGGCACCTACCGGCACAAGGTGGCGGCCTTCGCCCTGGGCTCCAGCCTGGGCGGCCTGGCGGGCGGGCTCTACGCCTTCAATTTCCAGTACCTGCAGCCCCAGAGCTTCACTTACGACCTGATGATCATCCTGTTGCTGGGCGTGGTGCTGGGGGGCCGCAAGAGCCTGTGGGGCGCCTTCGTGGGCGCCACGGTCATCGTCCTGCTGCCCAACCTGCTGTCGAACCGCCTGCTCTTCCAGGTCTTCTCGGGCCTTGGTTTCGCTGGAGCCCTGGCGGCAGGTCTGCGCGGTCTGGTGAAGAAGACCGCCCGCCCCTTCCAGGCCCTGGCCCCTGGCATCGCCATGGGCCTGCTGGTAGTGGGCGGCCTCTTCGTGGAGAACACCGAGGACTGGCGCAAGGCCATCTTCGCCCTGATGCTCTTCTCCGTGGTGGTGGGCCTGCCCGAGGGCCTCATGGGCTTCCTGTCCCTCTTCCTGGCGAAGCTGTTCCGCGTGCCACACGCGCCCCTGCCCGAGCCCTCGGACATTGAGGCCATCCTGCCGCCTCGCACCGCCGACGGTTCGCCTCTGCTGGTCATCGAGGATCTCAAGCGGTACTTCGGGGGTGTGAAGGCTGTGGACGGCCTGTCCATGACGATCAAATCCGGCGCCATCCACGGCCTCATCGGACCCAACGGCTCGGGCAAGAGCACCGTGGTGAATGTCATCTCCGGGCTCTACACACCCAGCGCCGGCCACATCCTGTTGCGGGGCGTGACCCTGCCGTCGGGCAGCCTCTACCAGGTGTCGAAATCCGGAGTGGCGCGGACCTTCCAGAACCTCCAGCTCTTCGCCGAACTCACGGCCCTGGAGAACGTCATGGTGGCGCTCAAGGGCGTGTACCGCAGCCCCCTGCCCCTGGTACTTCTGGGCCTGGCCCGCAAGGAGGAAAGCCAAGCCCAGGCCGACGCCCTCTGCCTGCTGGACCTCATCGGCCTGAAGGACCAGGCCCTCACCAAGGCCAAGGACCTGACCTACGGCGCCCAGCGCTTCCTGGAAGTCGCGCGCGCCCTGGCCCGCAAGCCCGACCTGCTCATCCTCGACGAGCCCGCCGCGGGCCTCGCCCACCCCGACGCAGTCCAGCTCATCGAGATCATCAAGCGGGTCCACCAGCGTGGTATCAGCATCCTCCTCATCGAGCACCACATGGATGTGGTGAGCGAGCTCTGCGACACCGTGACCGTACTGGATGGCGGCAAGGTCATCGCCGAAGGCACGCCTGACGAGGTGAAGCGCGATCCCAAGGTGGTGGAAGCCTACCTGGGACAGCCCCCGCAAACCGACCTCCCTGGCGAACCCTCGCCCCAGCCGGCCTAGGAGGCAGTCATGCTGCAAGTGGAAGATCTCCATGCAGGCTACGGCGCCAGCGAAGTGCTGACGGGCACCACGCTGACCGTGAAACCGGGCACCCTGGTGGCCCTCATCGGCGCCAACGGGGCGGGCAAGACCACCACCATGCGGTCCATTTCCGGCGGCCTGAAACCCAGCCGCGGCAAGGTCAGGCTGGACGGCCAGGAGGTGCAGGGCCTCGATGCCTCGCGCATCGCCCGGCTGGGACTGGCACACTCACCCGAGGGGCGAAAGGTGTTCGGGCCGCTCTCGGTGGAGGACAACCTCCTGCTGGGCGCCTACTCGCGTCTGCCCCGCTTCTTCGGCTTCCAGACCAAGGCCCAGGCCGATCTGGATCGCGTCTACGAGCTGTTCCCCAAGCTGAAGGAGCGCACCAAGCAGGCTGCGGGCACGCTCTCGGGCGGTGAGCAGCAGATGCTGGCCATCGGCCGCGCCCTCATGGCCCGGCCCAAGGTCATGCTCCTGGACGAGCCCTCCATGGGCCTCGCCCCCGTCATCGTGCAGGAGGTCTTCCGCACCATCCGGCGCCTCAAGGAGGAGGGCATCACCCTCCTGCTGGTAGAGCAGTTCGCCAAGAGCGCCCTCGAGGTGGCCGATTACGCCTACGTCATGGAGCGCGGCCGCATCGCCGTCGAAGGCACCCCCGCCGAGCTGAGCCGCAACGAGCGCGTCATCGCCGCCTACCTGGGCTGAGCAGGGCTGGCCCCGGGACCGCCACTTGCGCTAGCATGGACCCCTGCCGCGGGCGTAGTTCAGTGGTAGAACGTCAGCTTCCCAAGCTGAATGTCGCCAGTTCAATCCTGGTCGCCCGCTCCACTCGCAAAACCCCGTCACCATTAGGTTTCGGGGTTTTTCATTTTTCGTAAGTGTTGAACGGGCCGGGCCGATCTTTATGCTGCTTCATGCTGGTAAGTCGTTTGTTTCGCTAGATCATGTCGGAACCAGTCAGCACTGAGTCAGCACAGATTGGCTTGTAAGTGTTGAACACATTCTCGGCAATCCGGCTGATACCCAGCCTACCGGCCCTCAACTCGGCACGATTCTCAACCCCTGCTCGTCGGATTCCAGGACCACGATGGAGCGGTCGGGACGGGCTGAGAAATTGTCCAGGGCAACGATGGTGGTTTGGCCCGACTGATGGACGACGGCGTGGTGCATGTGCCCACAGAACACGAAGCGCGGTCTGAGGGTGGAGACCAACTCTCCGAGGGCATCGCATCCCACCTTGGCCCATCGCTTCGGCCATTCAGGCTTGCGGGCAGACTCCATCTGGGCTGGCCACTCATGCATCAACAGGATGTCGGTCGGCCCGGCTGAGGCGAGCGCCTCGACTTCCTTTCGCCGGAAATAGGACGCCTGCTTCCTTCCACCTAGGGGGAATGGCCATGCAGTCCTGGGCGAGTCGAAGTGCTTCTGGCTGAAGATCCCGCCCACCCCAGCGATGCGGACCTTGCCAACCGTTCGGGAGAAGTGCCTCCCCAGGTAGTCCAGGTTCTCAAGCAGGACGCCTCCCACTGGCATCGACTCAAGGTAATTGAAGGGCTCATGGTTACCTGCGATGAACCAGGTGGGAATCGGCCAGGGGCCGACCACCTGAGCGAAGTTGCCAAGAGCGCGGTGGCTCTCGGGAACCGGCATGTAGGAAAGGTCGAGAGCATCTCGAACCGGCTGCGCATCGCCTACCTGAAGCACCAGATCAAGGCCAGAAGAGGCGTTAAGGGCGAGTATGGCCTCCCTCAATTCGAGCCAGTGACCATGGATGTCACCCACTACAGCAATGCGCATTACTACCCCAAGTCTCAGGCTTCATTGAAGGCAAATTCTAATTGCAAGTCCTTCCGATGGCAGGTTCAGTGGGGTTGGCGTTGCTCCCGCGAGCAGGCCACCAGGCAACTCGCGACCACTGAAAGAGTGAACCTGATGAAGTGCGGGCTCGCCTGGAAATCCTGCTCCTCCACGGCTCTGGAAAAAATCCCAATAATCCGCTCGTTCTCAAGGACCCTGAGGGACTTGGCAACAGCACCACTGAGGTCACCGAGGAGGGCACATCGGAGGTCCTCGCGACAGCGGATCAGAGTATTCAGACAAATTTCCATCGGCGTGAGGGAGTGCCGCGGGTCGGGCTGGATACGTTCCAAACAATCCACGATCTCCCAGAAATAGGGCTCTGATCGAAAGGTTTCGATGAGTTCTGCAGGCACCCTTTTCTTGGCTAGCTGGTTTTTTTCTGGATTCATGAGCGTTCTCCTCTTGCCGCGCGGGGGCACAAGAAGAGCCCGCGCGGCAAGAGGAGAACGCGGTACAGAATCCCAAGGCAGCAAGGGTATAAATCAACCAGGGCTACCAAAGGGTGGCTGACTATGACGTAAACGAGTGAAAACCAGAGTCTGCTCAGGCCCTGCTTTGGTTAGTGCTTGCCCCCACCGCTTGCCAGTTTTCCGAAGAATTCCATCGGCGTTGCTGGGCCACCATCGTCCACAATCCCCGTGGCTGCTGGTCTGAACAGAATCTGCAGGATGAGCGTCCGATTCTCATCACTTAGAGTCTCATTGCTCCTGATCAGAGATAGATATGTGTTGGTCAAGATACGACGCTCCTGCGCATCCGTATGCAGATGGACATGGCTCAATAGAACCTTGATCAGCAGCCTTGTAATCCAGATCACCATCGTCACTACAATCAAGATGAGGCCTAGCTTCCAGGGCTCAGGAAAACTGCCTGGCGTACCTGCTCATCCTGGAGCGTGTAGCCACGGTGGGGTGCGATCACGGTGTGGGATTCCGAGTTCTCGCGAATCGCTCGTGTTGGAAATCCCCTATACAAGGCGCAGACGAAGTCCATAGCTGGCCCGAAGCGTTCGTATTGGGTGGCATTCAAAGATTGTATGGCCCTGCCCTGGCTATCTACGAGCGCCGTGAGTTTACGGTTTTTATTCTTGAGGAACACCGTCTCGCCATCTTGAAGAAAGCGGATGTTGTCCATGAACTCAAGGCTGGCCAAGACCGGGGTGAAAAATTCGTCTTCACTCGGTCCCTTCAACCCAAACAACCAGAGGTTCTCATTCCACGGAATCCATGGTTCTGGGTGGATGATCTGCAAGGATCTCCGATTGAAGAGTTGTAAACACCAAAAGCGATGATCGCTCCGATGGAAAAACATGCTCGCAAGTTGAGAGACAATGTAGAGTCCCTCCCGATGATGCAATTCCATTGCATATGCGCCCCGATAGGGTTCCATCAATCCCCGGGATTCCAGCAGCAGTGACCTCATGTCCGCCAGGAATTGCAGACCCAGTTCCACGTAGAAGTCCCGGTCAATAAGGAATTCGTGGATCATTTCATCAGGGAGTTCTAGGCCGCTCCAGGTTTGCGGGTCCAGGTCGGCAAGGAGATCGGCAACAACCTTGTCCTTATCAAGGTCCCATCGTATGAGGGATGTGACTTGATCAATGTGGTCTTGTCTTAATTCGTTCAATCGAAGCATCAATGACCTCCATTGCGAGAGCAGGCTTCAGCCTTCAGTTGTCCAAATCCAAGTCCTGCACATCCATGACCTTCAGCAGGCTTCCCTCCAGCGCGGCACCTACCCAGAAATCACGAATATTGGGCACCGAGACGCATGCCACTGGAGGAAATGGGGCACTCAACGCCTGGTCAGCAGACCATGGCTCTGCCAACCGCAAAATTTGTCCAGCCGAGGGGACAATTTTGTCACTGAGTATCAAGGCCGGGCGATAAACACCACCGGTAGTTGACGGCCAGGCAAGGAGACAAACCCAACCTGGCAGTTCAAGCCACGTTGCCTTTGCCTGGCCTACCAGCCATAAAATCGAATCTGGAGGCTCTGCCGAATGTTGGATCATGCGCCAGGCGTCAACACCTTTAGCTCGCCAAGCCTCTAGAATCGGATTCACCAACTCTGCCTGGAACGCAGATGGGGGAACCGACAGCGCAGGGTCGGAAGTCAATCGCACCCTCAGGTACGGGCTCAAACCAACCACGCCGGAGTTTGGTGACGGTCTGTTGATGGAACCGGTTCCGGATCTCAGCATGTTCATTGATTCTCTCCCGTTTGGCTTTGGCCAGTCGAATCGCCCATGGATTGCCACTCCGGGCCATGGCAGTCACTTTTGCACCCACGTGGGCTGTTGGCTTTCGCGTAATCCCCTGCTCTTCAAGCGACCGATGGGAGACTCGTTGGGCGTGGCCTGCCTCCGCCAGTGAGTAGTTCACCCGGTCCGCCCATACTTTCCTCATCAGGGTTAGAAATGAACGCTGGCCCCAGTTCCTGTTGACCCTGCCGAAAGTTCCGTCCTCATGAACCTCTCGCACCGGGGCGAGAAGATGGATATGCGGATTTTCGCCATCGGTGCCACCGTGGATGTTGGCTTGAACAACCATGCCCTGCCCCGTGAACCACCCAACGAATGAAACAAGGAGATACACATTTTGTTCAAAGGTCAGTTCGCGTGGGAGTGAGCACTCAATTTCGCGAGAGTAGACTCCATCTTTCCTTGTGGTAGATGCCTCTAATGCAGAGTACAACACCTCCATATTGGTTAGAACTGATGGAGCTACTGTCGGAAGATATATTTTGTGAAATAGAACATCCATTTTTTTACGATAGTCATGTATTTCTTGTGTTCCCTTATCAATTAATCTTGTTGCTGACCGGTAGGCGGCCGCAGCAAATATGGATTGCCCGCTGCTGCGTCCGATCATCTTTAGGGAAAGGTGGTAGATAGCCATCAAAATTCCAATTCGAATAAGGGCTGTGGACTAGGCATCAGCGGCGAATTGAAGCCTCGCACCAGCGTCCACTCTGTGGACGCGAAAGTGCGCAGTTCCTGGAAAGATTGATTACAGTTACTATGTGATAATTCATTTGCTTGATTCATCCGGTTTCTCTCCGTCTTTCGATTCTCCAGTTCCCACCTGTAAGTCCGTCAATTCCTGAGTCCATTTGGGCAGGTCGGCCGACTAAAAATCGTACCATTGGTAATTTTTTATGACCTCGATAAAGTTTCATAAATTTTTATATGATATAATGGTAGATTATAAGGAGTTATCCAATGGATCAGAGCAAACGAATTTCTGGCTTGAAAGCCCGAAGGGCTGCACTTTCAGCCAGGCTGGCCCGCGCCGAGGCTCAGCAAGCCAAAGAAGAACGCAGGGCTTTAACGCGGCAGAAAATCGTCATCGGTGCCGCTGTACAGCGCGCTTGTGCGGCAGGCAGGATGAGTCCAGATGGTTTCAGGCGGCTATTAACTGAAAATTTGGCGCCCAAGGACCTGGAATTGTTCAAATTATAAAGGCCATCGAACAAGTTGTGGCCGAAGCGGGATGTCCGTCCCTGGTTCGGCCACTTCCCTTGTCAAGGCAACGAGTTTGCCCCGTGGTGGTCTACCTGTCGGGCGTAGCACCGATCTACCACGGGTACTGCTCCAGAGCATCCAGCAAGACCTTGGGGGCCTTTTTGCCTTCGCGGGCAAGACCATACCTGATGATTCGCAATGCATCCTGAGCCTGAGTGAAGGTTCCGTAGTAGATTCCAGTCTTCATGAAAGATTTGCGCAGTTCTCGTTCATAGGCATCGGACCCGGGTGGTTCCTTAGATACCGGGCCTTGAAGCTCCGCTTGAGCATTGTCCCGTCTCGAAGCTTCCATTTTCTCGACGAGTGCCTTTATCATCCACTGGAGAGTAGAGTTCTTCATTATATCCTCCGCGTTCATATTGTTTTAGAGCCGTTTACACAAAAAAAACACAGTTTCGCCATCACCGAACAGGCCGACAAATCTATAGATAGCTGCCGTTCGTGAAGCACATTCCTACCAGGTCGGAACCAGCACGTCTGCCTCAGCCGGAGTTGCGTCCTCTGGATCTAATCCATCAAGCTTCTGGTGTTCTAGCTCCTTGATAGAGAACTTCCCCGCCTTGGCTTTGTCCACCGTATATCCAAGGCCGTCTTCCTTCCACCAAGCTCGGTGGCTTCCACTCCAGATCATAAATTTCATATGTTCTCCCTTTTAGCCGAGCATTTGTTTTCAAATGAGACCCGCGAGAAGATCTTGGACAAGATGGTCAATATTTTCTGCAGGCTGGTCGCTACAGCTACTGACGCTACTTCCGCTACATTCCAGGTTTTTGATACCAGATAAACCAATTAGACCCCTCCCTGTAGCGGCAGTAGCAAAGGTAGCGGTAGCTGCCACACTGCCTTTCAGCAAGAACGGGTTGACTTGAATGATTCTGCGTTTCCCATTCACTCGAACTCGGATGCGATCCAACTCAAGCAGTTCATGGATGGCGAGATCGAGAGACGCCTTTTCTCGCACCCTGGTCGGGCCAAATTGCTGAATGTTCCTTGAACTGACTTCAGAGACTCCCTTGATCTTGCAAATGGTGATTAGCCATGCATCAAGCAGAGCGGCTTTGGCAAGTGAATCAGGTAGGGCGAGTTCTCCAAAAAACCTTTTAGCTTCGGTCAGGTGCCACTCCACAATTCGGCTCGCGGAATTGAAGCTGTTGACTCCCACCTGGCTCCCCGACTTCTCCTCACCAAAGGTATGGAACAGCGCCGCCAGTCGTGCAGCATTGTCCGCAACCTTGCTCGCAACATCCCGAACATCCTGGAGGCTCCCTCCAGTTCCAAGTTCACGCTCCACACGATCATGAAAAGCGATCCAGTGTTTTTTGGCCTCGGGTGTGAAGACGAGTAATGAAGGAGTGAGGGAACCCTCTTTGGTGATCCGCACCTCGCGTTCTAACAGGGCAGTTATTCTGCGATTGAAGGCATCCAGGTGAGTCCAGTCCGGGGGCTCTACGTAAGGCCGGTAGCCAATGGTGGATTCGGGCCAAGCAATCAGAAAGCGCGCCAGGAACCCTGTTCCACGAGCCAGAGTCCCAGATTGGGCCAGGAAGGTTCGTAGGGTCGCCTCCTGGACCTGTAACCCCATGGTCATCCGGGCCCCGCGCACGACGAAAGACTCACTCGTTCGACGATCCGTGGAAAGCTCTGCACCGTCCCACAGCAGGTTCAGAGTGGCCAGGTAGCGCATTAATGCATCTTTCCCCATGGCCTGGCCACCAAACACGACCCCTCCCTCGGCCGATACGATTCCACAGGAGGGCCACTTCATCGCGAGATCCCATCGCAACGATTCCGGACTGACCTCGGTGCGGATGTACCGCGGCTCACGTGGCTGTTCCGGTTTGTCATCTTCAGAGGCTCGAAGGGCCTTTTCCGCTTGGACTGTCGATTGGCCCTTCGCTGCGAGGTTGCTGATCTGCGTCTGGATTCCTGCCTGTGTTGCCTTCCATGCCGCAAGCGAAGCCAGATAATCCTTCCAATCTGGTTTCATGGACTCGGATGCTCTCGCCTGGAACTCCTCGAAAGGAGCCCTGAAAAACGTATCGCTGGAGGACTTTCGCTCACCACTGTCGGCGACAACGAGAAAATACAGTCCCACCGGGCCGCATAGCCTGTCAGCACGAGCAATGTCGTAATGGGCTTGACCAGCGAGGGAAATCGAAGAGAGGGCCGACGCTGCGACTAATGCGTATGGGGCTTGGATATATCGCTGGACCTCTTCCACCGCAAGTCGAATTTGAAGTGGGAGGGCGTCGATGGGATACGGACCTGATGCCAGATGCGAAATGACTGGTTGTGGGTCTGGCCAGACAGGGATGTTTGTCATGTGCGCCCTCACCGTGACCTGGAGATGGGAAACGGCTTGGGATCGAGAGGCCTGGCCTGTGCCCTCTTCGAGGCTTCTTTAACCTTTCGCATCAACTCTGCTTCGTTGAATGGGGGCGTGCAGTGAGGATTGTAGTGCTCGGCCATCAGGTCGAAGACTGTTTGAGTATCCAGTCCAAACATCGAGAACAGCTTCATCGCGGTAACGAAGGCCTGCGTGTGTCCATTTGCACCGTGGACGGCCAAGTCAATCTTGGCTAAGTAGCCTCTGGCCCGGCGCACGGTCATTGCGCTGGGTACCTGATAGGAAACAGAGGAAATGACAGAATTCACACGAACTGGCGTGACAGAGGGGAAGGCCTGGACAATAGCCGCCTGGTCATATCTGTGGTGGGTAACCAGATCGAGCGTTGCCAGGGCAGGCTTTTCTCGTTTGCAGTTGAAAAAACCTGGAACTCGCAGCACTCGCGAGATATCGCAAGCAGCGGGGTCGGCACCAAAGCCTGCGAGGGCGCTCTGGATAGAGCGCAATTCTGCCTCGTGCGTTGCCTGCCTCACCTCGTCACCAGCACAAGGCAGTTCGTCCCCGGAAACCAGCCAATAAGGATGAACACCACGACCCGTCCCCACAATCATGGTTGGGATGAGCGGCAGGCGACTCCAGTTCACTGGAAGAGTCTGACGTTCGAAGTCGATATCTGAGTGCCATCCTCGAAGCCCGACAATATGGTTCTTCGCACGCCCACGGAGGTCTGTCCGGTGTGGAGATACCAGGATTCCGGCACCTGCACCGTTCAGATCGAGAAGCTTCTGGGCCAGAGACGCAATCGACCCATGCACAAGAGAAACCAGCCTTGGGTCCTGCCTGGCTTTATTGTCGTCAACGGTCTGCCAAGTAAGAGGGCGCTCCCAAGCCTCGTCAAGCGAGCAGTTCAGGAGTGTCGCCAGGTATCTAATTGTATGTAATTCAATATTTGCAAGCGTCATGATACACCTCGATTAACATACAGGTTCACAACCTCAACATTATGTTGAGTTATGTATTGATATCGCCTTTTTCGCTCCTACCACTGCCCATTCTTGATCGTCACAATGGTGAGCAGTTACACCGTTAATGGTAGCTATCTTTAGGTATACTAGTGTTTCCGGCGATCATGATTCACTGGTTTTTGGAATGACATGAAAAATGGCTCGACAATGGACCACCAAAAACGACGATTGGGTCCACCACCACGGCGGGAAAGTGTATTGATGGTATGTGGAACACCATGTTTTTCAATCAACTCCAAGAATCTCGAATATGTCACGGACATGCCGAGTGCCTTTAGCCGTCTCGAAACCTCCGTCCATGTGATGGTTGGTTCTTTACCTGGTGCTGCTGTCTTCATTGGATTCTCCAAGAATTATTTCTCGTTTGAATTCTCTTGATTGGCTATAATTGAATGGTTGCCAATCGGTTTTACTGCTTCGGAAGTGGCCACATTCAAAGTTATCATTTCCGATCAATGCCAACCGTTTTATGCACTAGAAAAAAATTTTTAAAACGAAAAGAATCAAATAATGCAGTTGTAAACCACTACCATTGCAGTTCTGCCTACGGGGAATGGCCCCACGCCACCGATCAACCCAGTTGATCAACGCCATCCCCACCATTCCCCGTAGGAGCGAACTATGCGCAAGATCGTTGGCGGCCTCTATCGAAACGTCGGCCTAAAGGTTGCTGATAAAGGTCGATCTGCCACTTGGCATTTCCAAATTAAATTCCGCGGTAAGCCCTATTCTGGGGATACCAAACATACGTCCCATGAGGCAGCTAAAAAGTGGCTTGCCCAATATAAGGACAACCTTGCCGATAAAGGCGTGGGGCTGATTACTCAGGAATCGATTCCGAACCTGGAAAAGGCGCTTGATACCTGGTGCAAGTCGAAGCAGGGACAGGTCGTGGACTCGCACATCAATGATGTACGGACGGCTATCATGCTCCACTGCAAGGATTACCTTGGCTCCCTCATTTCAGAGATCACCAATCCGGTTGTTGAGGCTATCAGATCCAAGTTCCTGTCTACCAGCGGTAGCGGATATCACGGTGCCATCCTCACCCACAACGAAGGTGGTGCAAACAACGTTGTGAAACACCTCAAGAGCGTCATTCGTAGCAATATCAGCACTTCGATGTATGACAACCGGCCTCTCGTCGAAATGCCATTCAAAATTGAGGATCTTGAGGTGCAAGAAAGCCTCAAGGGCATTGTTTGGCCGGAACAGGTCCCTGATTTCCTTGTGCTCGTAAGACAATCACGCAACCCCCACGTTTATACCTCGATCTGCCTAATGCTCTGCCTCGGGCTTCGCGAGGATGAAGCGCTGTGTGCCCGCTGGGAAGCTGTGAACTGGCGAAACCATAGCTATGTGGTCGCAGGCGACCCTGCCAAGAAGATTTCAACCAAAACCCGGAAATCAAGAGAGATTCCGATGTCGGAGTGGCTTGAGCAGAATCTCCAAAAATCCTGGGAAGCAGCAGGTAGGCCCTTAACTGGGTTGATGCTTCCGACCAAGGCCGGGAAGAAGCATTTTGAAGGCTATACCGCCAAGCCAATTGCCAGGTGCGCCAGAAGGTTGGGGATTCAAAACCTCCATCCCCATGTGCTTCGTGCGTCATTTGCAACTGGTCATTTTGAGGTTGGTACGGAATTGAGCCAGATCCAGCAAATGATGGGGCACCAATCTCCGGAGACAACCTTGGGGTACATCTTTCAGAGACCTGTCGATCAGGCGATATCACAGGAACGGTTGGCAGCGAAGATGGGGCTGAAAACCAAGGTGACTCACATCGACATCGAATATCAGATCTGACCTTGTCCCCCATAGATATGGAGAAGCACATGAACCAAATGAGCATCAAACTGACCAAGAAGATCTATTTGGCCGCACCGACCGGTTGGGTCATCGTGAGCAATTGCATGATCAACCCAAGCCAATCTGTATTTGAAGAACGGGTGGCTTCATCGACTCCTGGGAGGGAGGCCCAATGGCAACGGATTGTCGCGGCAGGGGCAAACCAGAGGTTGTGCCGTGTCTTCCATACAAGGTCGGAATACCAAACCTGGCTGTCGGCCATGGTCTTGCCAACGATTTCAATTGCTGGTGCATCCGGGTATCCCAGCACACACCGGGGTGCGCTATGAGAGACATCTCAAATGCCGAGGTCCAAGCCAGATATGACGCCGCGATTGACTCGTACCCGAATAAGCTGCGCGCGGTGCTGCCAGAAGTGCTGGCCATCCCACTGAGCACCAACAGCGACCTGCCGCGACTCAATGAAGGGTTGTCCGGACTGCACGCGCCAACTCGTGCGCTCTTCAAGCGTCACGGAATCTTGGGTTTCTCTGCGGTCAACGCAATGCGCGCCATCGTCGACCTGCCCCTCTTTTAAGGTGCCTCCAAGACATTTGTGGGCGTGTAGTCGTATGCGACACGCCCTGCCAGGCAGCCGAGGCTCCCTTCATTGAACCCTGGACCGTGCTGATTGATCTGTCAGCGTTCAAGCCCCCGCCAAGCCTCTGAATGACAATGAAGAGCTTTTACGGTACAAATCTTCAGTAACCACACCAGAATGTCGACAATGAATTAGCTTCCTAATGAGGGCGCCTGCCTATGTCTTCTGCCCCTTCCCCCAATAGCCCGCCTGACCTGGCCGGACTAACTCTGGACAGCTTCCCTTTGGGCGTCTCCGTGATTGATCGGGATGGCCGGATCCTGCACACAAACGCAACCGCAAACCGCATCTTGGGGCTTACATCTTCTGAACATGAGTCTCGAACCGTCAGAAGTTCCGATTGGAAGATCTTTCGCGCCGATGGTTCTCCCGCAGTAGTTGAGGATCTTCCCGGGTATCGCGCCTTCCATGATCAGATTCGAGTCGAGGACCCCGAGATGGGAGTGCTTCGACCCGATGGAGAGATGGTCTGGCTCAGCATCACCGCTGCACCCCTGGGGACGGATCGGGTGGTCATCACCTATGGGGATATCACCGAGGGCCATCGTTCCAAGGCCATCCTGGCTGCCCGTAGTCGCCTGGTGGAGCGAGCCCGTGAGCTTTCCTTGGAGCAATTGCTTCGGGCAACCTTGGATGAGACAGAAGCGCTGACCGGCTCTTGCATCGGCTTCTATCACTTCATGCAGGCGGACCAAGAAACCCTCCAACTCAAGGGTTGGAGCACCCGGACTGAAACCGAGTTCTGTCAGGCCGAGGGCAAGAACTCTCACTACGCCATCAGCATGGCTGGCGTCTGGGCGGATTGCGTGCGCGAGCGGCGCCCCCTGATCCACAACGACTATGCCAGCCTACCGAACCGGAAAGGCATGCCACCAGGCCATGCCACCGTGTTGCGTGAACTGGTCGTCCCGGTGTTTCGATCCGGTCTGGTGGTTGCCATATTGGGGGTCGGCAATAAGCCGACGAACTACAACGAGGCAGATGTAGAAACCGTCCAAACCTTTGCCGACCTGGCCTGGGACTTGGTGGAACAAAAACGAACAGACGAGGCTTTGAGGAACAGCGAGTCCCGTTGGCACTCCCTGGTGGAGCAGGCCGGAGATGGATTCGAACTGCTGGACCAGGAAGGCCGCTACCTCCAGGTCAATGAAGCCTCGTGTCAAAGCCTCGGCTATGACCGGGCAGAACTGCTCGGGATGACTGTTTTGGACGTCGATCCTGGACTCACGCTGGAACTCTTCCAGTCCAGAGCCTTGGCGCTGGTCGACCAACCGGCCGTGACTTTCGAGACCGTGCATCGTCGCAAGGATGGAACTGAATTCCCTGCCGAACTCACGACTTCCGTGATCCGCTTGGGGGGGGACATTCGAGTGCTTGCCCAAGTGAGGGACATCAGTGATCGCAAGCGTATCGAGGGCGTCATGCGGCAGTCGGAAGCCAAGCAGGGCGCCATGATTGCCAACATCTCCGATGTCATTGCCATCATTGGCCCCGACGGGATCAATCGATTCAAGAGCCCGAACGTGGAGAAGTGGTTTGGCTGGAAGCCCGAAGAACTTGTTGGCCAAAGTGCGTGGGCCAACATCCACCCGGATGATCGGGTCAGGGTTCAAGGCATCTTCGCCGGACTCCTGAAGGAAACGAATGCCTCTGCCACGGGGCAGTGCCGATATCAGTGCAAGGATGGTGGCTACCGGTGGATTGAACTCGCGGCGACCAACCAGGTGCATGCACCAGAAATCGCAGGCGTTCTGCTCAACTACCACGACATCAGCGAGCGTCGATCGGCCGAGGAGGCCCTTCTTGAGGCAGAGTGGAAGTTCCGAGCCCTGTTTGAAGAAGGGCCAATCGGTGTGGCCTATCACCGCATGGTCTATGACCTCTCAGGTAAGCCGGTTGACTACTTCTTCATCGACGCCAATGAGAAATACATCGACCTGACGGGCGTGGATCCGAAAGGCAAGATGGTCACGGAAGCCTTCCCGGGCATCGAGAAGGATCCATTTGACTGGATCGGCACGTTCGGCCGTGTGGCGCAGACCGGAGCGTCCATTCGATTCGAGCAGTATCTGGAAGCCAATGACCGTTGGTACGACGTCGTGGGTTATCAATACGCGCCCGATCACTTCGTGGCAGCGTTCCTGGAGATTACAGACAGGAAAAGGGCCGAGGTAGAACTACAACGTATGACAAGTCGTCTGAGTCTGGCTACGCGAGCAGGAGGTGTGGGCATCTGGGACTACGACATAGTCAACAATCGACTGGTCTGGGATGACCAGATGTACAGTCTTTACGGAATTTCGGAAGGTCAATTCTCTGGTGCATATGAAGCTTGGAAGGCTGGACTGCACCCTGAGGACTTGGTTCGTGGAGAGTCAGAAATCCAGATGGCACTCAGTGGCGAAAGGGAGTTCGATACCGAGTTCCGCGTCGTCTGGCCGGATGGTTCCGTTCATGACATCCGCGCGCTTGGCCAGGTTCAACGAGATACTTCCGGCCAGCCATTACGCATGATCGGCACGAACTGGGATATCACCCATTCGAAGAAGGCCGAGGAACGCCAACGAGAACTCGAAGCTCAGCTTCAGCAGTCCCAGAAGATGGAAAGCCTGGGAACCTTGGCGGGCGGCGTTGCCCACGATATGAACAATGTGCTTGGAGCGATCCTCGGTCTAGCCTCTGCCCACATCGGCACCCAACCCTACGGCAGTCCCCTGCATAAGGCCCTAGACACCATCTGCAAGTCCACCGAACGTGGCGGCAAGATGGTCAAGAGCCTGCTGAACTTCGCCCGCCAGAGCCCGGTTGAAAGCCAAAAGCTCGATATCAACGCCATTCTCCGAGAGCAGGTGAGTCTGCTGGAACGAACCACTTTGGCGACTGTACGTCTGCAAATGGATCTGGAAATGGAACTGCACCCCATCCAGGGCGATGCCAGCGCCCTTGCCCACGCCTTCATGAACCTCTGCGTCAACGCTGTTGATGCCATGTCTGAAAACGGCACCCTCACCCTGCACACACGCAACATGGATAACGGTTGGATTGAAGTCGAGGTGGAAGACAACGGAATGGGCATGCCCAAAGAAGTATTGGAGAAGGCCATGGAGCCTTTCTTTACTACAAAGGGAATCGGCAAAGGTACGGGGTTGGGATTGTCTATGGTCTTTAGCACTGTGAAGGCGCACCGAGGGCGAATGGCCATAGAAAGTGAACCGGGCCTGGGCACCCGCGTGAGGCTCAGATTCCCCGCCAGTGAGCAGGAAAATCGGGTCCGGGTTGCAGAACCCAAATTACCCGACGCTACGAAGACTCCCCATGGATCTCGAAGGGTCCTGCTTGTGGACGACGATGACCTGATCCAGGGTTCAGTCCTGGCGATTCTAGAGGTTCTGGGCCACACAGAAGTGACCACAGCACTGAGCGGGGAGGAGGCTCTATCCATTCTTGAAGCTGGCTTTGAGCCTGACTTCATCGTCCTGGACATGAACATGCCAGGAATGGGTGGAGCCGGAACTCTGCCACGTCTACGAGTGTTGCGCCCATCGGTCCCCGTCATGCTCTCCACGGGCCGAATCGACCAGGCAGCCCTGGATTTAGCCTCGGCTCATCCTGGCGTCACCTTGCTATCCAAGCCTTTCGGACTGAGGGAACTCCAGAAACACCTGGAGAACATTGGGCTGGGGTGAAGCAAGATTCACAGGTTCTGTGAACCGGGCCAGCAGGGAATGGCCACCCTTGCTGATGACATTTGGGCGTCTTGGACGCATTTGAAGTTCCACGACCTCACGGATTCAGGATAGTGGGACGACCTAGGCCCGAAATCATTTAACTGAAGAAGGCGCGGACTCAGATGTATAGTTATAGAGTAACCAGTGAGATTGGGGCCTAAAGGATGTTCGACACGCGCCGCCATCTGCTGCAAGGGTTGTTTGCGGTAGCTCTGCTCTTGCTGGCGGGTGGTTGGTATTTGGGCCGCAGCGACATCGACCGTGAATTAACCCATCTGTACGCGCAGGAAACACTCAATGTCGGTCTCGGGGTTGGCGCAGTAAATGGCAAACTCGACGATATTGCAGGCGACCTCACCTTCCTGTCGTCTTTTTCCGGCTTGCGCGACGCCCTTGACCAGACCAATTCCGCCAACCTTGGGTCTCTTGAGGAAACCTTTGTCCAGTTTTCCCGAAGCAAGGGCGTCTACGATCAATTGCGCTGGATTGACGAAACCGGCATGGAGCGCGTGCGCGTCGATTTCCAGAACGGCGATGCTGTTCGTATCCCGCGCGACAAATTACAGCAGAAGGGCCAGCGTTATTTTTTCACCGACAGCTTTAAGTTAGCTCCTGGTGAAATTTTCATCTCGCCACTGGATCTCAACATTGAGCAAAACAAGATCGAGGAACCCATCAAGCCAATGGTACGAATTGCCACGCCGGTCGTTGATAGCCGTGGCGTTAAGCGGGGAATTGTCATCCTCAACTACTTTGGACGGCTAATTCTTGATTCCTTTGCCGTAGCGACGACCGGCATCGGCGACCATGTGATGCTCCTCAATGGCGAAGGTTACTGGCTAAAAAGCTCCAAGCCGGTCGAGGAATGGGGCTTCATGTTCAAGAAGCCAGAATTGGCGCTGGCTGTGCGTGCACCTGAAGCATGGCAGCGCATCCGAGGTGCAGATTCCGGGCAGGTCAAACTGGCTGATGGCACCTGGACCTGGAAGACGGTCTATCCACTAGTGGCCGGGAGTAAATCCAGCACAGGGGCGACCGAAGCCTTTGTACCGAGCAAGGGTGGGGTCGACGCGAAGCAGTATGTATGGAAGTCCGTAGCCCATTTGTCGGCTGCAGACCTAGATGCTGTAAGTCGCCGCGTCTGGATCAAGGTGGTGCTGGTCGAGATGACACTGCTGGGTATCATCGGTGCGATAGGTTGGAAGCTGGGCATAAGCATTACTGAGCGCAAGCGAGTGCTGGAAACCCTGCGGGAGAGCGAAGAACGCCACCGGATGCTCGCGGACAACGCTGCGGATGTCATCTGGACGATGAATCTCGCTGGACAGTTTACCTATGTCAGTCCTTCGGTAGAGCGGCTGCGAGGCTACACCCCGTCTGAAGTCATGCGGCAGACCTTGAGAGAATCCCTCACGCCCGGCTCCGCCGAAATTGCCCAGAAGGGCCTCATGGAAGGCTTTGAGGCCATTCAGAAAGGCGAGCCCTTCCCGTGTTTCAAGGGTCAACTGGAGCAGCCCTGCAAGGACGGGTCTACGGTGTGGACTGAGGTTGCAACTACCGGGATGACCAACTCTGATGGCAGATTTATCGGAATCCTGGGAGTCACCCGGGACATCAGCGAGCGCAAGAAGGCCGAGGAGGAAAAGCACAAACTCCAGGCCCAGCTTCAGCAATCTCAGAAAATGGAAGGCCTCGGTACCTTGGCGGGCGGTGTCGCCCACGACATGAACAACGTGTTGGGGGCCATTCTCGGCCTAGCCTCAGCGCACATAGGCACCCAGCCCTACGGCAGCCCGGTACACAAAGCACTCGACACCATATGCAAAGCCGCAGAACGGGGCGGCAAGATGGTCAAGAGTCTGCTGAGCTTTGCTCGCCAGACCACGGTTGAGAATCTCAAGGTCGATCTGAACGTTATTCTTCGGGACCAGATCAGCCTGCTGGAGCGAACAACTCTGGGGAAGGTGCGCCTGGAGATAGACCTGGAAGCGACGCTGCGGCCAACGTTGGGTGATGCCAGCGCCTTGAGCCACGCCTTCATGAACATCTGCGTCAATGCCGTGGACGCCATGCCCGAGAATGGAACCCTCACCTTGCGCACCCGCAACATCAACAACGACTGGATTGAGGTCGAGGTGGAAGATAACGGCATCGGCATGCCAAAGGAAGTCCTTGAGAAGGCCATGGAGCCCTTCTTCACTACCAAGGAAACAGGCAAGGGCACTGGCCTAGGTCTCTCCATGGTCTTCAGCACCGTGAAGGCCCACCGTGGGCATATGGCCATTGAGAGCGAACCCGGCCTGGGAACCCGCGTGCGATTGCGGTTCCCCGCCTTTGAGCAGGAAGTCCCGGTCCAGTCCACAGCACCAGCCGCGCCCGAGACCACGCTGGCAACCCAAGGGTCTCTAAAGGTGCTGCTCATCGATGACGATGACCTGATTCTGAGTTCCGTCCCGATGATCCTGGAAGTCCTGGGTCACACAGCGGTGAAGACAGCCCAGAGCGGAGAAAATGCACTGGCCAAACTGCAAGAAGGGTTTGATCCCGACTTCGTAATCATGGACATGAACATGCCGGGACTGGGTGGGATAGGGACACTACCACGCTTGCGCGCACTGCGCCCAGAAGTGCCCGTCCTGCTGGCTACGGGCCGAGTCGACCAAACGGCCCTGACTCTGGCATCGGCTCATCCGGGCGTCACCTTGCTGCCAAAGCCCTACGGACTGAGGGAACTCCAGAAACACCTGGAGACCATTGGGCTCGGGTGAACCAAGGTTCACAGGTTCTGTGAACCGGGCCAGTAGATAATGGGCACCCTTGCTGATGATATTGGACGTCTTGGACTCATTTAGAGTTCCATGACGTCACGGAATCAGGGATCAGAGTGGGTGCCTCGGATGAACTGGTGCTCGGGAGAGGACATAGAGAACGAGTCATGTGGGACCAAGGGGGCTTGGCTCCAGGGCAGCGTCTGTCAGGCTAAACCCCGTCCCCCAACGGAGCATCACATGGAAACACCTGAGACCCTCACGAAGGTCGATCTCGCCCGGCACCTGATGGAGCGTCTGGAATTCGTGAAGGCGGACGCCGACCTGTTGGTCCAAACTTTCCTGGAGAGCATCATCGCGTCCCTCAGGGCAGGTGAAGGAGTGGAGCTACGCGGCTTCGGTAGTTTCCGCCTGCGCGACCGCCGTGCCCGCATGGGCCGCAACCCCCGCAGTGGTGAAAGCATTCAGGTGCCCCCCAAGCGGGTGGCCTACTTCAAGCTGGGCAAGGAACTGCGCAGCAAACTCATCGACGAATAATCCCCCAAGCCTTCATGCCCAAATTGTCAGGTTCCTTTTTTCGCGCCAGTCAGCACTGAGTCAGCATGAAAATTCTTTGCTTTTCGCAAGATTTGATAAACCAACAGATGGCGATGGCAGGCCCGGGGCTTCCCAAGCTGAATGTCGCCAGTTCAATCCTGGTCGCCCGCTCCAGTCTTCGAGACCCCCGTCAGGGGGTTTCGTCCTATCGGGGAACTCTGCCCGGAAGTTCCGCAGCATCGGCCGAGCCGGTCCCTGCCATCTGCTTCAGTTCCGCCAGGCTGTTTGCCCCAGGAGAACCTCCCATGGATCACGAAGGACCGTTCGTGAAGGCCTTCCTCCGGTCTGAGAAGCAGGCGCGGTGGGCCCAGTTCCTCGGCAGCGCCAAGCGCCGCCTGGAGATCCTGGACCGCCTGAACCATGACCTGCCCTACCAGCCCGCCCTGGCTACCGCGGTTCCCAGCCACCAGGACTTTCCCGTCGAGTTGGAGCGGCTGCTCCGGGCCAAAGGGGCGGGCCCCACCTGCCACGTGATGGTGGCCGGGTTGAAGCTCGATGGCCGGGAGCTGCCCCTCGCCGAAGCGCTCCAGGCCATTTGCCTGCACGGCTCCGGCGCCGTCCTGTCCTGCCTGCCAGGGCGCCTCGCCTACTACCGGCCCGAGTCCCCCGGCGCCGGCATCCTTTTGGAGCGGCTTCCCCACTGAGACCTTCCGCAAAGGCCTTTCCCTGGGACCTCCGGTGCTACACACTCGCGCGGAGGCACACACCAGGAGGATCGTCCCATGACCCGCACCATTATCATTCCCATCACCCTCCTCCTTTTCCTGGGCGTGGTTCCCGAGGCCCGAGCCCAGGGGCGCCCTGACCCGGCGAAGCTCATCGCCGCCCAGCAGGAAGCGCTGGGCAGGCTGGCCTTCATGGACGGCGTCTGGCGCGGCACCGCGTGGACCCTGCTGTCATCCGGTGAGAAGCACACCATCACACAGACCGAGCGAATCGGGCCCTTCCTGGACGGCTCGGTCAAGGTCATCGAAGGGCGGGGCTACGACCCGGACGGCAAGGTGACATTCAATGCCTTCGGCACCGTCTCGTATAACCCCGCCACCAAGGCATACACCCTGCACTCGCACGCCATGGGCAGCGTGGGCGATTTCGTGCTGACGCCCCTGGCGGACGGCTTCATCTGGGAGGTTCCCGCCGGGCCCATGACCCTCCGCTACACGGCAACCCTCAAGGGTGGAACCTGGTTCGAGGTCGGCGACCGCCTCCAGGCCGGCAAGGAGGCGGTGCGGTTCTTCGAGATGACCCTGAAGCGGGTGGGAGACACCATCTGGCCCGCCGGGGGTGCCGTGCCTCCGAAATAACCCAGGGCCTGCCCTGAGGGCTGCCAAGGAGGTGCCATGGCTCGATCCAAATCCGACTTCCCCGATGGGGGCACCGCCGCTGTCGAGGCCTTCCTGGCTGGGCTGACACCCGCCACCCGGAGTGAAGTCGAGGCGCTCCGTCGGATCATCCTGGGTGCCGATCCGACTATCGGGGAAGGCATCAAGTGGAAGGTGCCCAGCTTCCGTACCTCGGAACATTTTGCCACCCTGCACCTGCGGAGGAAGGTCGGCCTCGGCCTCATTCTCCACCTGGGCGCCAAGGTGCGGGACATCCAAACCGTGCCCGTGGAGGACCCGGAGGGCCTATTGCAGTGGCTGGCAAAGGACCGGGCCCTGGTCGCATTCCCATGTCTGGAGGAGATCCAGGCCCGCCAGGTGGCGCTGGAAGGGCTCATCCGCCAGTGGATCCGGTTCGTGTGAGACGTCCAGTTTGGCAACACGTCTGTTGGAGTGGATGTCTGGACAGCATTGGCAGTTTTAGGGAGGTTTTTCGAGACGAATTTCCCTCCATTCGTTAGGCTGTTCCACCGATCCACGTCTAGACATCCTCTCAAATCGAACCAGCGAGGTATGCCATGGAGCTCCGCCTGCAGCGCAATCCTTCCAGCGCCCGCGCCACCACAGGCACGCTCACGGTGGACGGCCAGTTCGAGTGCTACACCCTGGAGGACGTGGTCCGCGACTTAGGCCCCAAGGGTGAAGGCAAGATCAAGGACGAGACCGCCATCCCGCCCGGCACCTACCCGGTGATCATCAATATGAGCCCGCGCCTCAAGAAGCTGATGATGCGCCTGCTGGACGTGCCCTTCTTCGACGGGATCCTCATCCACAGCGGCAATAACGAGGCCCACACCAAGGGGTGCATCCTCGTGGGGAGCAAGCTGGCCGGGGACACCATTGCCGGGGGCACTTCCACGGGCGCACTTGCCGCCCTGAAGGCCAAGGTGCAGGCAGCCCTGGACCGGGGCGAGCCCGTGCGCATCACCATCCTGGCGGCCCAGCCACCGGCGACCGTGCCCGGGGTCTAACCCTTGCCGTGGGCCTTCATGTCCACCAGCCGCTTGGCCTCGCGGCGGAGCAGCTCGGCCACGTTGCGGTCCTTGATGAGCAGTTTCATGTCGCTCTCGTAGAGCCGCTTGAAGTGGGTCATGGCCACGGGCAGCGGAGTCCGGGGGTTCATGACCAGCGACTTGGTGATGGGGTACTTCTTCATCCACTCCCGGCTGTTGGAGATGATGCGCAGCACCTCTTCGTTCACAGTGCGCATGTTGGCGATATAGGCCACCTCGCCTTCGGTGATGCGGCCGTTGCGGATGACGTTCACCTGGATCAGGCGGTTGGCCTCGCGGATGAGGAAGGTGCGCTCTTCCTTGCCCCCCTTGATGGCCAGCATGATCTTCTGGTTGGTGGTGAGCTTCATCATGCGCTGGGTGAGGGTGAGGGTGATCTCATTGCCCTCATCGTCCAGGATGGGCTTCTGGGCCAGCAGGCGGCGCTCGGCAGCCATGTCCTCGGTCTCGATCTCGGCCTCGGCCTCCTCCTTCGACTTCTCCTTGGGCAGGGGCAGCTCGGACCAGGCGCGGTCCAGGTGGCCGGCTTCGACCTCGTCGATGATCTCCAGCCGCTGGCGCTTGACCTCTTCGGGGATCAGGCGCAGGACGTCGAAGCGGAACTCGTTGACGCGCCGCTTGATGACGTATTCGGCCTCGGGGTGCTCCTCCAGCAGGTCCAGGATCCGGTGGCGCTCCATCCAGAGCACCTGATTGTTCAGCACGATCTCCAGCACAGCGCCCGGCAGGCTGGGCACCGAGGCCTCTACGATCGCCGCAGTGAGCGAGGCGTTCAGGAGGGCGACTTCCAGCAGCGCGGGTTCCTTGCGGTGGCAGAGCGCCAGCTGCAAGGGCGCGGGCGGATCCACCCGGTCGAGCAACACGCCCGTCAGCAGGGACTCGGGCATGCTCGCGAAGAAGGTCAGGCCCCGCTGGGTGTAGGGGGTCTCCTTCAGGCAGGCATGGGCCAGGGCCTGCAACAGGTCCATGGTCGGCACCGGCAGGCTGCCCCCCACCAGGGCCATGGCCATGGGCTCGGGCAGACCGCCCTGGAGGAACCGCTCAACGATGGGATGCATGCTCATGGCCGGATCACTTCCTCATCATCATCGGGCACAATGGGCTCGTTCGGGAGTTCGGGCTGGGCCGGCCGTAGCCACCGGCCCTCGCCGTCGAATACGCCGACCCAGCTCTCGCCGATGCTCTGGCCATGGGGAACGCGGCGGCCGGCCACTTCGACGTTCACGACTCCGGCGTTGTCGAGGCGGATGGTGAAGGCCCCCTTCACCCGGAACCGCCAGGCCTCGGAGACCCGCAGGGTGCGGACCATGGGAGGGCCCCCTTCCGCCGTATGGGGCTCGATGTGGATGTCGGCGGTGTCCTGGGCCCGCAGGCTCACCAGCAGGCCCTGCTCATTCACGGGCGCCTCGGGCAGGAGCTCCCCGAGCACGGGATACGGCGAGGCACTGGGCGCCGGAGGCGGTGGCAGGCTGGGCTTGCTGAGGGCGACCAGGTGGCTGGGCGGGGGTTTGTGGCCCAGACTCGGCCCTGGCACAACCAGCCACAGCACGACAACCGCGGAGGCCCCCGTGAGCACGGCCATCACGATGCGCTCCAGGCGTTCGCGGCGGGGATCCGGCGGTTCCAGCTCCTGCGCCCCGGGTACGATCTGGAAGGCCCCGGTGTGGAACTCGAGGTCCACGCCCAGTCGCTCGGCCAGCTGGCGGGACAGGGGCCGGGGCCGGCCGGGCGGCAGGGCCACCCAGTCGTCGGCCTCAATGGCCTCCAGGTGTCGCATCGGCAGCTTGAGCTCCTTTGCCAGGGCCTCCAGGCTCAGGTCGCGGGCCTCGCGGGCCTGACGGATGAGCTGGCCGACGGTCTCGCCCTCCCGCATCAGGACCACCCCACGGGCAGTTCCTTGACCAGGCGGGCCAGCTGCTCACGCCGCTCGCCGCGGTTGAGGCGGCGGTCATCGAGGCTGCCGCGGTGGGCCATGGTGTCGGAGAGGGTGCGCTGCAGGTCATCGGGCGTGATGAAGTCCCGGCCCTCCAGCCAGGCTTCGGCCTGGGCCAGGGCCAGCCAGTGCTTGGCGGCGCGGGTGGAGCAGAAGCCGCCGCCGGCGCGGATGCGCTCCACCATGCGCTCCACGTAGTCGAGCACGGCCTCGGCCACCTTCACGGCCCGCACCGCGGCGCGGGCCTGGCGCCAGCCTTCCAGATCCAGCACGGGCGAGAGGGTATCCAGGCGCTCGGCACCCGCTTCCCCCGTGAGGATGCGGCGCTCTGCCGCACGGTCGGGGTAGCCCAGGTGGATCGTGCAGGAGAACCGGTCCAGCTGGCTCTCAGGCAACGGGAAGGTGCCGGCGTGGTCCAGCGGATTCTGGGTGGCGATGACGAAGAAGGGCTCGGGCAGCTTGTGGGTGCTGCGGTCCAGGGTGACCTGCCCCTCCACCATCGCCTCCAGCATGGCGCTCTGGGTCTTGGGGCCGATGCGGTTCAGCTCATCCAGCAGCAGCACGTGGCAGAACACCGGTCCGGGCTGGAAGCGGAAGGCCTGCTCCTTGGCATCCCAGAGGTGGACGCCCAGCAGGTCGGAGGGCAGCAGGTCGTTGGTGCCCTGCACGCGCTGGAAGGTGCCGCCGAGGATGCGGGACAGCCCCTTGGCCAGGGTGGTCTTGCCGACACCCGGCAGATCCTCCAGCAGCACGTGACCGCCCGCCAACATGGTCGCGAAGGCCCGCCGGACCTGGGCCTCCTTGCCCACGACCACGGACTGCAGGGCCGCCAAGCCGGCGCGCGCGGCCGGACGGATCCCCTCCGCGCTGCGGACCGGAGGGATGAGGACGGGCGGGGCTTGGGTCATGGGGCCTTTCTAGGGAGCTGACTCTCACCACCTGTCGGACCGTGCCCAGCACGCTCCTCCTGCTCGACCTTCGGCCTCGCGGAGGTGGAGCTTCCATCTTCCAGAGGAATGGCGTGCTCCCGCAAGCGCTGTGCCAGGGTCCGCACGGTCAGGCCCAGGGCCTCGGCCGCCCGGGGCAGGTCTGCGCCAGCCTCGCCCAGGGCCCGCAGCAGGAGCTGTGCCTCAGCGGCGTGGGCCACGGCCTTGAGCATGGCTTCGAGCCCGCCCGGTTCAGGCCAGGCCAGGCAGAGGGGCGCTTCCAGCCCGAGGCCAAGGTCCGGGAAGGCGCGGATCGCCCGGCCTTCGGAGAACAGGAGGGTCCGCCCCACCAGCACCTCCAGCTCGCGGACGTTGCCCGGCCAGGCGTGCTCCAGCAGCTGGCGCTCCGCGCCGCGCTCCAGCCAGGGGCTGGGGCGCCCCTCCCGCCGGGCGGCCTGCCCCAGCAGCAGGCGGGCGAGGGCCAGCAGGTCTTCGCGGCGTTCCGCCAAGGCGGGCACCCGCAGCTCCAGGGACCCCAGGCGCTCGGCAATCTCCGGCGACAGCAGGCCATCGGCATCAATGCTTCCCATCCAGGCGATTCGGTGTCCCGCCTCGCCATCCATGGCCCGGGCCAGGGAACCGGCCGCGGCAGGGGCTAGGTGCTCGAGCCCGCCCAGGAAGAGGCTGCCGCCTTCGAGAAGCTGCAGGGTCCGGGAGTCCGGTCCCTCGGGACCCAGGGTCGCCGCTGGCAGGCTCAGATAGGGCGCGGTCGGGTGGCGGAGAGTGTGGAGGCGGCGGGCGCTGCGTTCACGGCCAGCGCCGCGCGGCCCCCGAAACACCACCGGCAGGGACGTGGCAGCGACCTGGCGGAGGGCGGCATCCAGGGCCTGCATGGCCCCGCTGTGGGCGATCCACGGCTCGGCCGGATCCGGGGGCGGTGCCCCCACCAGGGCCCGCAGGCGATCCAGCAGGGCCAGGAAGGCGTCCAGGTCGAAGGGCTTGGGCAGGAAGTCGTCGGCCCCGAGTCGCATGGCCTCGACGATGTCCTTCGGCTCGCCGAAGGCTGACATGAGCACCACGCGCAGGCCCGGATGCAGCCGGCGGGCCCGGCGGATCAGCTCGAGGCCGCTCATGCCCGGCAGCCGCAGGTCCGTGACCAGCACCTGGAAGGGCCGGGCCTCCAGGGCCCGCAACGCCGCCTGCGGATCGGCCACGGCCTCGACCTTCCAAAGCGAGTCCGCCAGGGCCTGGCTCAACAGGCGCCGGAAGCTGTCCTTGTCCTCGACCAGCAGGAGGTCCATGCGTTGAAATTAACAGCTATCCAGGTTCAACTGGCGCCCCCGCAGCCCTCGATGAATCGCCGGCTCTGGGCCTCGGCCTGGCGCTCGAAGAGGCTTGCACCTTCCACCAGGTACAGCCCGGCCTCCCTGGCCCAGAGCGCGAAGGCGGTGTCCTCCTTGTAGATCCACTCCACGGCCCAGCGGGCGCTGGGACGGGCGGCCTCCAGCAGCGCCGGGAAGGGGATTGGATCCTCCACGACCATGCCAAGGCTGGTGGCCTGGACGAGGCCCAAAGGAGCGAAGGCGGCGACCGTCTCCGGCCTCGCAGGGGAGCGGCGCGAAACCTGGAGCACGGGATGCCCCGCGGCTTCCAGGACGGCGCGGCTGGTGGCGGCCACGCCGCCCTCCCCCAGCAGTAGCACGGGACCCGGCGTCATGTTCGACAGTGCCTGTCCGAAGGCCTCGGCGTCCGTGTTGGCCCCCTGCCAGGGGGCGCCGGGCGCCCGGCGCCAGAGGGTGTTCAGGGGGCCTTCCAAGCCGAGCGCTTCGGGCAGCGCCAGCTTCAGGGGAGCAGTGATGCTGAGGCCGAGGATGTCCAGGGCATCCAGGGCCTCGACGGCCTCCTCTGCCTCGGCGCAGGCAAGGGGCATGTAGACCAGGTCCTTGAAGGCGTACTGGAAACGCGGGTTATGGAAGGCCGGGCCGCGGGAATGTAGAACGGGATCCCCGATGACGCCGCAGAGACCATGACCCGGGTGGAGCCTGGCACTGCGCAAGTCCCGAATGGTGGCCAGGGGCAGCTGCCCCGGCGCCGCCGGGGGACCATCGTCGGGCGCCGCGTAGGTGAAAGACCCGCCCCAGGCGGACTGCATGACCCGGCTGGGCAGGCCCTTGGGGCCCATGAGGAAGGCCGCGAGGCGCACACCGTGGTTCCGGGCCCAGGCCAGGGGCGTGCGCAGGCGGCCGTTGTCGCCCAGCCGGCCGGCCCAGCCCACCCACTTGAAGGCTTCGCCTTCGGGCAGGTCGCGGAGCCTCTCCTCCAGGTCGAAGACGCCGGGACCGACATGGATGGAGCGCAGCAGTCGCACGTGGGTGCGGGCCGCCTGGATGTCGGGGGGAATGGGCAGGTCCCACTCCAGGTCCAGCCAGTGCGGTTTGCCCTTGAGGGCCTTTACCAGATGGGCGATCCGCCCGGCTTCGTCGTCATCGGGCCAGCGCCCGCCCTCGGCGACTCGTCGACAGGTCACCAGGCAGCGGCGCTTGAGGGCATCCACCAGGGCCTCGGGATCCGCATCCGGAAAGAGGTCGAGCCGGAGCTCCGGGAGGGCGTCATCACCCAGGCGCTTGCCGCAGGCCAAGGCCTGCTCCCACTCGGGGTGGGTGAGGGTCACCAGATGGTAGGGGAGCGGGTTCAAGGTCGGCATCCCGAAAGGGTCATCCTAACGCGCCGGACCGCTCCGCCTAGCGCAAGCCAGCACCCGGGGCGGCCAATCCTGGATCGCGGTGGGAGGTCCAGGGATCAGTCGTGCCAGGATCGGCCGACGAAGTCGGGCTTGCACGGCGAAAGGGCGTGCCTCAGCACACTGGCCGTGTAGGACTCCTGGAAGAAGGGCTGGAGCGTCTCCGAGAACTTCGTGAGCGTGGTGCCCTTGGCGACATCCTCGTCGAAGAGCAGCACGGGGCCCGCTCTGAAGGGTTCCAGGAAAGCCAGATCGCTGGGCGCGAGGATGGGGGCCGTGTCCTGGCGCTTGAACATGGAGAAACGAATGAAGTAGAGGGGCGTGTTTAGCAAGTTCGCCAGGACGAGGCCCGAGAGAATGGAACCGTGCGCGGCGCCCACGACCAGGGTCGGTGACACATGCTTCTGGATGTGGTCCGCCAGATCGGTGATCTTCGCGGGGTTCGAGGCGCGCCAGGTGTATTTGTCCTTGGTGCTGGTGTAGATGAATCCGGAAATGACCTCTGGCAGATTCCGGATGTAGACATCCAGGCGTTCCACCGCGTCGGGTTCGAGGGCATAGAGCCCTCGGGCGGTCTCGATGGAAGCGATGAAGAACTCATTCGTATGCTCAACCATACGGTTCGGATAGGTGGCCTTGAACCGGGTGGCCTCACTGACCTCGAAGTAGTAGGTCGGATGCAAGGGCAGGCCCTGCTCCACGCACACCTTGAAATTAAGCGAGATGTTCACCAGGGCCGGTGTCAGCAGGTAGAGAGCGATGCAGTCGTCCCAGTAGCCCGGAGGCATGGTGGCGGGAGACGCCAGGGCCTTGTTCCTGCCCGCCAGGATGCCGGGAAGGAGGGCCTTGATCCGAGCGAGAATCTCCTCATACGGCGCTTCGAAGGCCATGGATTCAGGTGGATTGTCCCAATCGGAGTAGATGAGGCGGTGCAACACGTGGCCATCCTACCCCTGATTCCCCGGTTCCAACTGATGGGCGGCGCTATCGGGCTACCCTTAACCAACTTAAAAAACCAAGCCGCCTGGCGTTTGATTACCCTTGTGTCTGGTACGATTCCCCATCTCAGACCGGGCCGGGCCTGGTTTTCAAAGGAGAGTCGATCATGTCCCCCGCCATGATGTTCTGGATCCAATTCGTCCTTGTGCTGGGCGCCATCCTCATCGGCATCCGCAAGGGCGGCGTCGCCCTGGGCCTCATCGGGGGCCTGGGCGTGGCCGTCCTGGTGCTCTGCTTCCGCGTGGCGCCCGGAACCCCGCCCATCGACGTGATGCTCATCATCCTCGCGGTGGTGACCGCCTCGGCCACCCTGCAGGTGGCGGGTGGCCTCGACTATCTGGTGCAGCTCACGGAGCGCCTGCTCCGGGCCCACCCGAAATACGTCACCATCCTGGCCCCGCTCTCGACCTTCCTCCTCACGGTCTGCGTGGGCACGGGGCACGCCGTCTATGCCCTGCTGCCGGTGATCTCCGACGTGGCCCTGAAGACCCGCATCCGACCTGAGCGTCCCATGGCGATCTCCAGCGTGGCCTCCCAGATGGGCATCACGGCCAGCCCCGTGGCCGCGGCGGTCACCACCTTCCTGGCCATGGCCGCCAAGAACGGTCACCCCGTGGGCCTCTTCGACATCATCCGCATCACCTTACCCGCCGGTATCATCGGCGTATTGGTCGCTGCCGCCTGGAGCTTCAACCGTGGCAAAGAGTTGGACCAGGACCCCGAGTTCGCCGAGCGCATGAAGGATCCCGAGTTCGCCAAGGCTTTGGATGCCAACGTGACCACCCTGGGCATGGAGATCCCCTTCACGGCCAAGCTCTCCGTGGGCCTCTTCTTCGCTGGCGTGCTGAGCATCATCCTCATCGCCATGAAGCCCGGCCTGCTGCCCCTGGTGAACGGCAAGGTGGTGCCCATGACCACCGTGGTGCAGATCATCATGCTGTCCTTCGGCTCCTTCATCCTCTTCGCCACCAAGGTGAAGGCCCCGGACATCGCCCGCTCCAGCGTCTTCATCGCGGGCATGATCGCCGTCGTCTCCATCTTCGGCATCGCCTGGATGAGCGAGACCTTCATCAAGGCCAACGAGGGCTACCTCATCGCCAACATCAAGACCATGGTGCAGGCCGCCCCCTGGACCTTCGCCATCGCCATGTTCTGTGTGTCCGCCTTCGTGAAGAGCCAGGCCGCCACGCTCACCATCATGCTGCCCTTCGGCTATGCCCTGGGCCTGCCCACGCCCCTGCTGCTGAGCCTCATCCCGGCCAGCTACGCCTACTTCTTCTTCGCCTTCTACCCCAGCGACCTGGCCGCCATCAACATGGACCGCACCGGCACCACGCGGATCGGCAAGTACCTCCTCAACCACAGCTTCATGCTCCCCGGGCTCATCGGCGTCGGCACCTCGACCCTCGTCGCCTATGGCCTGTCGAAGCTCATCGGTTAGGCAGCACCTGCGCCACGAAGCCCTGCCTCCAGGCGGGGCTTCGTCATTTCCGCTTCGCGGCCTGCCAGGCGGCTTCCATCTCATCGAGGGTGCGCTGTTCCCAGCCACCAGCGGTCCGGGCATCGTCCTCCACGGCCTGGAAGCGCCCCTTGAATCGGATCATCTGGCGGCGCAGCGCCGCATCGGGATCCACGCCCTTCTTGCGGGCCCACTGCATGAGGCTGAACAGCACGTCGCCAAACTCCTCCTCCACCCGCACGGGATCGGACTCGGCCTGCAGCTCCGCGATCTCCTCCTTCACCTTGTCGAGGACGCCCTCCATGTCCGGCCACTCGAAGCCCACCTTCGCGCAGCGGCGGCCGATCTCCAGGGCCTCGTCCATGGGCGACAGGGTGGCGGGGATACCTTCCAGCAACCGCGGCTCGGTGTCCGGGGTCAGGCCCTTCTCCTCAAGCTTGATGGCTGCCCAGTTCGTGAGCACCGCGTCGGCCCCGTCCACCGCCACTTCGGCGAAGACGTGGGGGTGCCGCCGCACCAGCTTCTCCACCACCGACCGCTCCACCTCATGGATGTCCCAGGCGCCGCGATCCGCCGCCAGCTGGGCGTGGAAGGCGATCTGCAGCCAGAGGTCCCCCAGTTCCTCGCAGAGGTGGGCCTCGGTTCCTTCGTCGAAGGGTTTGTGGGCCGCCAGGGCCTCCAGCACCTCGGCCGCTTCCTCGCGGAGATAGCGGGCCAGGGTCTGGTGGTCCTGTTTCAGGTCCCAGGGACAGCCCGACTCCGGCTTGCGGAGCGCGGCCATGACTGCGCGGAGGGTGATGGGTTCCATGGCTTGAGGGTACCGCGAACCGGATTCTCAGGCCGAAGCCACCCTTGGGGAAGGAGTTGGACGGCTAATCCGGGGACTCAGCAAGCCCCAGGTTCAAGAACTATTAACCACCGATGAACGCCGATGCACACCGATAAGTCCATAGAAGGGCACCGCGCCTTGTGCGACCAGAACTGGCGATTCTCTGACCACAACGCTTTCATCTTGATCAGCTTTTCATCGGTGTTCATCGATGGCTGCATTGGTGTTGTTCCTTGTTCAGAATCGTCTGCAGTGGCTCTGCGCACTAGGAAGACAGAGCCACCAGGATGGCCTTCGCCAGGTCCGTCAGCGAAGGGTCCCTCGCGCCCATCACGAGGATGAGGTCGCCGGCCATCGCCTCGTCCGCCAGCCGTTCCGCCAGCCATTCCCGGGACGATGCCACCTCGGCGGCCACGCCCCGGTCCTGGAGGTCGCCGATCACCTCGGCGGAGCTGATGTCCCGAGCGGCTGTGCCCCCGGCGTAGAACACGTCGAGGAACCAGAGCCGGTCGGCTGGCGCGAGCTCGGTGGCAAAGGCCTCCACGAAATCCGCCCGGAGGAACTTCAGCGGCCCGAAGCCGTGGGGCTGGAAAACTGCCAGCACGCGACCGCCGGCAGCCGCCACCCGCAGGTGGGCGGCCTGGATCGACGCGGCCACCTTGGCGGGGTTGTGGCCGAAATCATCCACCACCGCGATGCCGCAGGCGCTGCCCAGCACCTGGAAGCGGCGGGCGACGCCCTGAAAGCCAGCCAGGGGCCCCACCATGGCCGCCAGAGACACACCCAGGGCCTCACAGGCCGCGATGGCCGCCAGTGCGTTCTCCACGTTGTGGTGGCCGGGCACGGGCAGGTGGAAGTGAACACCCCGCACCAGGAAGGATGAGCCTTCGGCCTCAAGGTGCAGATCCTCTGCACGAAGCGTGGCCTCCACAGCAAACCCGAATACCGTGGCGCCTGCAGCGAAGTCGCGCAGGTTTGCCGCCTCGCCCACCACGGCGCCTTCACGCAGCTGGGCGCGGAAGGTGTGGAACAGCTCCGCCACGGCTGCCATCTCCTTGTGGTCCCGCTGCAGGTTGAGGATCACGCCCAGGGCCGGGTGGTAGCGCACCACGGAGCCGTCGCTCTCGTCGGCCTCGATGACCAGCAGGTCCGACGCGCCCGCCCAGGCGTTGCCCCAGCGGCCCTCGCGCTGCAGGGCCACCAGCTCGCCGCCGGTGATGACGGAGGGATCGCGCCCCGCCCCACGCAGGATCTCGAAGGTCATGGCCACAGTGGTGGACTTGCCACTGGTGCCCGTGACGGCCACGGTGCGGAACCGCGCCACCAGGTGCGCCAGCAACTCGGATCGGTGCAGCACGGGCACGCCCAGACGCCGCGCCGCCGCGACATCGGGCACCTCCTCCTCCACGGCCGTGGACACCACCAGGGCCGCGCAGTCGCCTTCCAGGCCCGAGCCGTCCTGCGGCGTGAGGGCCACCCCCAGGGCCTCAAGCTGGGCCCGGGCTTCGGGCCGCTGGCCGCGATCGAAGCTACGGTCGCTGCCACTGGCCCGGCCCCCCTTCATGGCCACGAACTGGGCCAGGGCGCTCATGCCGCTGCCCGCCACGCCAGCAAAGTGGAGGCGGCCCAGGCCGAAGGCATCCCCTTCCATGTCTTCGGCGATGAGCAGGGGATCGCCCTCGGCCACGAGGTCGAATAGCTCGACCACGGCAGCATTCCCCAGGCGCACGCAGCCATGGGAGACCGGCGTGCCCAGCTGACCCTCCTGGTTGGTGCCGTGCAGGTAGATAAAGCGCGCCCGGGAATCGCGGCCAGGGCCGCTGTTCCAGCCCTCCTCCAGGCCATCCAGGGTCAGCACGCGGGTGAGGATGAGGTCCTCGTCCCGGGCCTCACGGTGCCACACCTCGCCCGTGGCCACGCGGCTGCGGAACACACTGCCGGGTTCGGCCCCGGCGCCGATGCGGGCGTGGATGCAGTGCCAGCCCGTGGGCGTGCGGTACGAGTCCTGCTCGCAGCCCAGGCCATTCTTCGCCGTGGATATGACCGCCTCAAAGACCAGACGCTCGCCCAAAAGCAGGCCGAGGTGCTGGCGGGCAGTATCCACCACCAGCACTTTCGAGCTGGGATCCAGGTCGGGAGCACCTTGACGAGCCTGGTTGGCCAGGACTAGGGCGCGGTAGCGGGCGGCGTGGACGGGATCGATCACGCGTTGGCGCCCACGATGCGCCCTGCCAGGGCGCTGGCGGCCACGGTGGCGGGGCTGGCCAGCCACATCTGGCCGGGGCCGCTGCGGCCGGGGAAGTTGCGGTTGATGGCGCTGATGGTCACCTGGTCCGGGCTGGTGGACACGCCCGGTCCAGCATTGATGCAGGCGCCGCAGGAGCTGCCCAGCACCGTGGCCCCCACGGCCTCGAAGGCCGCCATCCAGCCCTGGGCGGTGGCGTGGCGCCGCACGTCCTCGCTGCCGCACTGCACGAAGAACTGCACGCCCTCGGGTACCCGGCGTCCCTCGGCCGCGGCCTTCCGGACCACCTCGTAGGCCCGGTGGAGGTCCTCGCGCTTGCCCCCGGTGCAGCTGCCCAGGTAGGCGATGTGGATGGGCACGGCCTCGCCCAGATCGGCCAGGGCCAAGCCGTTGCCGGGATCGCCGGGGCGGGCCAGCATGGGGCCTAGGGCTGCGCAGTCCACTTCCAGGGCATGGGCGCACTCCGCACCCTCGTCCCCATGCATCCAGGGTTCCAGCACCAGATCCACGCCGCGGCGCTCGCGAATGAACCGGACCGTCTCCGCGTCCGGGGCGATGAGCCCCGTGAAGCCGCCGATCTCCGCGGCCATGTTGGTGAGGGTGGCGCGCTCGTCGGTGTCGAGGTCCAGCAGGCCCTCACCCTGGTACTCGATGACGTGGCCGATGGCGCCGCCCTCACGGATGAGGGGCTGGGCCAGGAGGTGCAGGACCACGTCCTTGGCGGACACGCCTGGACGCAGGTGGCCGCTCAGCCGCACCCGCAGGGTGGGCGGCACGGTGACACGGACGTCCCCCGTGACCCAGGCGCAGGCGATGTCCGTGGTGCCGACACCGAAAGCGAGGCAGCCCAGGGCCCCGGCGTGGGGTGTGTGTGAATCCGTGCCCACCACCAGCTGGCCGGGAAGTGCATAGCGTTCCGTCATGATCGAGTGGCAGATGCCCTCACTGCCGGAGCCATCCGGCAGCTCGCCGTGGAGGCGGATGCCATGCCGTCCGCAGAAGGCCTCCTGGGCTGGCTTCAGGCGCTCGGCCACCGTGAGCAGGCCCATGGCGCGGTGCTCGGCCTTCATGCTCTGGTGCAGGAAGGTCAGGTGGTCCCGGAAGGCCAGGATGCTGGCGGGGTCACGCAAGACGACCTCCGGGCCGAGTGCCTGCTCCAAGAAGCGGGCGGCCATGGGGGTCACGTATTCGTGGCTGAAGCGCCAGTCGGCCTGGACGAAGAGGCCGTCCCCAGGTCGCACGGCGGGCAGCCCCACTTTCCCGGCGGCGGCATCCACCACCGCGTGCCGGGCCAGCAGCTTCTCGGCGTAGGTCATGGGTCGAACCGCGTGGGCCGGGAGCGGCGGTGCCACCTCGCCCGCCAGCCGGGCGGCGTTGTAGGCGAAGAGCCCACCCCGGCGCACGATCTCGGCGGTGACCTCGTCTAGGCCCGCCGTGAACTCCGCCAAGGGAATGGCCTCGCCCCGCCGGAGCCGCGGAATCAGACCGAAGTCCGTGCTGGTGAGCAGGCCCAGGTTCTGGGCGTTCTGGCGGTAGATGCGCTCGAAGCTCTCAGCAAGCAGCAGGCGGATGCCCGCGCACCGTTCTGCATAGGGGCTGGCCTCGCGGCTGCTGCCCTTGCCCCGGCGCTTGCCGGCCACACTCACGGCGAAGCCGCCGGCGCGCACCGAGCCCTCCTTTACCGGGAAGACCTCGCCGCACTTCAGGCCCAGGTAAGGGAAGTCGCCCAGCTTCTCGTCGAAGTGGTAGCAGATGAAGGCCGGGGTGATCTCGTCCGTACTGATCTGATCCCGAAGGGGGCCGGTGGCATCTGGATCGAGATCCTCTCCTGCCAACTGGCGGAGGACTCTCTCTGGATCCTCCGTCAGGAAGAGGAGACGGCCATCGAGGCGGATCGGATCGGACAACATGGTTCCAGAGTACCGGGTTCCTGCCAGACGCACGAAAGCCCCCAACCGGGGGCCTTCGTGCGATACATGGTGGTTCCGGCTCAGTCCTTCTCTTCCTCGGCCTTGAGCTTGGCTTCCTGCTCGTCGAGGTGCTTCATGAGGCGCTCGGCCAGCTCCTCGTCGTCGAGGGGGGTGAACATGTCGTCCTTGACCTCGAAGATCTCCAAGCTCAGGCCCTCCTCGGGATCCGCGGTGCCCTCCTCCTGGGCCTGCAGCTCGGCCAGGGGAGCTAGGATGGCGAAGTTGCGGCCCTCGAACTCGAGCTCTTCCAGGATCGCGAACTCCTCCTTCTCGCCGTTCTCGTCTTCGAGCTCAACGACTTCGATTTCGAAGGAATCGTCGTGGTCGTGGTTGCAGTCTGGTCCGTGTTCGTGACCCTCGTGAGCCATGAGCTCCTCCTTGCGCAAGGAACCAGAATACGGTCGAATCCCTGTCCGGCCAAGGAAAGATCCTGTGAGAACCGTCGCTATTGCAGCCGCGCCTCGCCGGGTCCGGTGACCACGGCCGTCACCTGGCGGCGGGCGCCCGGGGCCTCGAGCCGTACCCGGTCGCCCAGGCCGGCCCGGCTGCGGGCCGTGGTGTCCAGGCTGATGGTCAGGGTCTCGTGGGAGGCGGTCAGGCGGACCTTGTCCCCGGACTGCACCAGGGGGATGGCCTCCAGGTCGCCCCGGGTCAAGATCTTGCCGGACGGCACCGCGCGCATGAGGCGCTGGCACTCGGGGATCTCCGTCAAGGCGCCTTCGGGCGGCACGCCCTCGAAGGGGCTGGGCTCCACGCGCTCCGCAGTCAGTTCCGTCTGGCGTGGCAGGTCGCCCTTGGCGCGGAGGACCGACCCCACCCAGCTGCCATCCAGGTCCACCCGGGTCATGCCCACGCGGTCGCCATCCACCTTGATGGCCACCACCACGAAGAAGTGGCCCACGGGCTCCCGCTTGCTGAGGTGGGAGGCCTCGAAGCTGAGGTTCCCGGGCCGGGTCGCTGGCACGCGGGGCGGCTGCGCCACCTTGAAGCTGTGCTCGCCGCCCAGCTTGGCGGCCTCGACCTTGGCGAAGGCCAGGGCCGCGTCGGCCAGCCGCTCGGCGAGCGGAACCTGGGCCGCGAGGGCCAGGGGAAGGAGGAACAGCCAGGCGGCGCGCATGGGGCTACCGCTTGAGGTTGTTCACGAGGCTGAGCATGTTGTCCACGGTCTGGATGGTCTTCGAATTCGCCTCGTAGGCCCGCTGGCCGATGATCATGTTCACCATCTCCTCGGCCACGTCCACGTTGGAGACTTCCAGGAAGCCTTGGATGAGGGTGCCCAGGCCGTCTGTGCCCGGCGTGCCGTCGATGGCCTCGCCACTGGCCAGGGTGGGCTGCACGAGGTTGCGGCCCAGCTGGTTCAGGCCCGTGGGGTTCACGAAGTGCGAGATGGTGATCTGGCCCACCTGTTGGGGCTGGGTCTGGCCGGTCTGGGTGACGCTGACGGTGCCATCCGGCGCGATGGTCACGCTCAGGGTGTCCTGGGGGATGGTGATCTGGGGATCCAGCAGGTAGCCCGCCGCGTTCACAAGGGCGCCGTTCTGGTCCGTGGTGAAGCTGCCGTCGCGGGTGTATGCGAGGGTGCCGTCCGGCGTGGTCACCCGGAAGAAGCCATCGCCCTCGATGGCCATGTCGAAGCGGTTGGTGGTCTGCCGCATGTTGCCGGTGCTGTACTGCCGCATGAGGCTCTGAAGCTTGGCACCGTGGCCCAGCTGGATGCCCGCGGGAATGGTGGTACTGGTGCTGGAGCTGGAGCCGGCCAAGTTCACCGTCTGGTAGAGCAGATCCTGGAACTCCGCCCGGGCCTTCTTGAAGCCCGTGGTGTTCACGTTCGCCAGGTTGTTGGAAATGGTGTCCATGTTGAACTGCTGGACATTCATGCCCGCCGCTGCCGACCACATTGCACGCATCATGGGAACCTCCTGATTGATTCGCTGAAGAAGACCGAGGGCTAGCGACTGATGGCCACGTCGTTGATGGAACGGGAATCCAGGTCATTGGTGAGGGTGGAGGCCACCTTCAGGCTCATCTCGTAGAGCCGGTTCAGGCGGATCATCTCGACCATGGTGGAGGCCGAATCCACGGCGCTCTGCTCGAGGTGGCCCTGGGTCAGGGTCCCCTTCACCGGCGCCTCCTTGGCGCCCGTGGGGTCGAAGCGCAGGGCCCCGGCCCGCTTCAGAGCACCGGGTTTCTCGTAGGCCTTCAGGTCCAGCTGGCCCAGCACCTGCTCCTTCTGGGAGACCGACCCGTCCACCGAGATGGAGACGAGGCCGTTCTTGGGATCCACCTTGATGGGCTGGCCATTTTTGCCGAGTAATGGGCTGCCATCGGCCGCCTGAAGCTGTCCGTCCTGGCCCATCTGCACCCGGCCGTCCCGGGTGACCCGGACGCCGGCGGGGGTCTGGACCGTCAGGAAGGCGTTGCCCTCGATTGCCAGGTCCAGGGGCCGCCCCGTGGCCCGCAGGTTGCCCTGCTCGGTGACCACGCCGGTCTCGGCGAAGACCACGCCATCATTGAGGTAGCCGCTCAGGGGCAGCCTGCGCCCGCTGCCGGCCGCCTTGTTGAACACGGCGAAGAAGGCTTGATCAGGCTTGTAGCCCACCGTGGCCGCGTTCGCCAGGTTGTTGGCCACCACCTCGAGTTGGAAGGCACGGGCCTTCAGGCTGCCAGCGGCGACATAGTATCCAGGATCCATTGGGCACCTCTCGCCCAGCCAGCGGCCGGGACAAGGGGACTACCGCCAAAGGGATGCCAAAAAATCGGCCCTCCGAGGGGAGGGCCGATTTCTGTGAACGGTAGGGACTAGATCTTGGTGACGTTGGTCGCCTGGGGGCCCTTCTGGCCCTGTCCCACGTTGAAGCTGACGCGCTGATTCTCATCCAGGGTGCGGAAACCCGTGGTTTCGATCGCGGAGTGATGCACGAACAGGTCCGCACCACCCTCGTCGGGGGTGATGAATCCGAAACCCTTTTCGGCGTTGAACCACTTGACGGTGCCTTGAGCCATGATTTTTCCTGCTTTCTTCGTCCTGGATATGAATGCGATGTCCCTTCCAGGCGAGGCAGCAGCGCTTTTTTCTGCCCGTACAACAGACGGGCAATTCATAGTCTAGGGCTTTTCTGCAGCCAATTTTCAAAAAATCGACTGATGCCAAAAAAAAATGCAAAACGGCCATTCCCTACAGGAAGGTCCTGGCACCCACGAAGGCCTTCTGGAAGTAACGCTCCGACAATTCGTCCTGCCGGATGCTCTGCCCGGGACGCGGGGCGTGGATGAAGGCCCCCTCCCCTACATAAATCCCCACATGGCTGATGCGACCTCCGCCGCCCGTGGCGAAGAAGAGGAGGTCCCCCGGCCGGGCCGAGTCGAGATCCACGGGACTGCCTGCATCGAACTGGGCCTGGGAGGAGCGCGGCAGGCGCAGGCCATTCAGGCGATAGACGGCGCCGGTGAGGCCACTGCAGTCGAAGCCCCGCTCGGTGGTGCCACCGAATAGATAGGTTACGCCTAGGTAGCCCCGGGCGGACTCCACCAGGCTGGCCCGGAGGCCCCGCTCATCCAGTGGGCGGAGACGGACCGGACCGCCGGCCCCCGGCGCCGAGCCATCCGGGGCCACCACCCAGAAGGCCTCAATGATGCCGGCGATCTTCAGCGCCTCGCCCCGGGCCCGGGCCTTCTCCTTCGTGGCGAAGTCGCCGAAGCGCACCCGGTAGAGGCCATCGCCCGAGGCATAGTAGGCCGCCTCCAGCCCCTGGACCTGGAGCGATTCTGAGAAGCGCGCCGCGTTCTCCACCCTGGCGAAGGCTCCCGCCTGCAGGGTGAAGCCGAGGCGCGGCAGGGCCCTCTGGACCGGCGTTCTCGAAATCGGGCGCTCCTGCACGGGGCGCGGCCTGGAACAGCCAGGCAGCAGCCACAGCCCCGCCGCCAGCAGGGGGGCCAGCCTCGCAAAGCGCCACGATCCTGTAGAGGACATCCAGGCATCCTACCAAACCGAGCAGAGCCACGGTGGGCCGTGGGACCTCGGCTACCATCGAGGTCATGCCTTGCATGAGCCGCTGGACCTGGTTGACGAGGTGGGCGCGGGCCGCCTCCGTGGTGGCGCTGGCTCTGGCTCCAGTCATGGCCGATGCTGGGCGTGGTGAAACGGCCAAGGCCCCCCGGAAGACAGCCGTGGTGCTGTACTCCCTTCCGCAGGATGTGCCGGGCCTGCGCGAGCTCAGTAGCGCCATCACCGAAGGTCTGCAGAAGGACTCGCCTGATCCGCTCGACGTCTACAGCGAGTACACCGGCCTGGATCGCTTCGCCAGCCCCACTTACGACGCCAGCCTGCTGACCCTCTACAACGAGAAATACGCCGCCCGGAAGGTGGACCTGCTGGTGGTGGTCGGCCCTACGGCCCTGGAGTTCGTGCTTTCGAAGAAGTTCCTGTCCGGCACGCCCGTCGTGACCTGCTACATCGCGCGGCGCTTCGTGGAGGCCGCCCGCCTGAGGCGACCCAACCTCACGGGGGCTCTGCCCGCCAACAATGCGCCCCGCACCATCGACATGATGCTGGCCATGTACCCCCAGACCCGGCGCATCCAGGTCGTCCTGGGGGCCAGCGACTACGAGCGCAACCAGGCCGAAATGGGCCGCATCATCTTCAGTTCCTTCTCGGGTCGCGTCGGCCTCGAATACCTGAACGACCTCACCCTCGAGCAGATCCAGGCGAAGGTGAGAGCCCTGCCCGACGACGAGCTGGTGCTGTTCGGCAGCCTCCTCAAGGACGCCGGCGGGCGGGAGTTCTACACCAACGAGGCCCTGGCCGCGATCTCCGCCGCCAGCCGGCGGCCGGTCTTCGGCCTGCTCACCGAGGATCTGGGCGACGGCATCCTCGGCGGTGTCCTCCTGAGCATGGAGCTCTCCGGCCGGGACGCCGCCCAGCTGGGGCGCCGCGTCCTCCAAGGCGAGCCCGCCACGGCCATCCCCCTGGTCGCCGATGCGGGCATGGCCCCCATGTTCGACTGGCGCCAGGTGAAGCGGTGGGGCCTCCGGGAGAGCCACCTGCCTCCCGGCACCCTCCTGCGCTTCAAGAAGGTGAGCCTCTGGGATGCCTACTGGAAGGAGATCAGCCTGGGCCTGGGCGTCATCCTCATCGAGACCCTGCTGGTGACGGGTCTGATCCTGCAGCTGCGGCGGCGGAAGCGCATCGAGCGGGAGCTGGCCGATGCGGAGACCCGCTACCGCACCGTGGCGGACTTCACCCACGACTGGGAGTTCTGGCAGCGACCCGATGGTGGCTTCGACTACCTGTCCCCGGCCTGTGAGCGGGTGAGCGGCTTCGCGCCGGAAGCCTTCCGGACCGACCCGGCCCTGCTCGCCGACCTAGTGGTGGATGAGGACCTGGTAGCCTGGAACGCGCACCAAGCCGAGGCCCTGGCCGCCACCGAGCCCGCCTCCCTCGAATACCGGATCCGCAACCAGGCCGGCGAGATCCGCTGGGTGGAGCAGACCAACAACCCGGTGCGAATCGAAGGCGGCCACTCCGCCGGCACCCGGGGCAGCATCCGCGACATCACGGCCCGCAAGCAGGGTGAGCTGGAGCTGAAACAGGCCTACCAGGAGATCGGAGTCCTCAAGGACCAGCTCGAGGCCGAGAACACCTACTACCGGGAGAAGATCCAGGCCGTGGAGGGCTCCAGCGAGCTGGTGGGCCAGAGCGACCCCATGAAGTACCTGTTCTACCGTATCCGGCAGGTGGCGCCTTCGGAGACCACCGTGCTCATCCAGGGTGAGACGGGCACGGGCAAGGAACTGGTGGCCGAGGCTATCCACCACCTGGGCCCGCGCAAGGACCGCACCCTGGTCAAGGTCAACTGCGCCGCACTGCCCCCGGGCCTGGCCGAGAGCGAGCTGTTCGGCCACGAGCGGGGCGCCTTTACTGGGGCCCAGGCCCTGCGGAAGGGCCGCTTCGAGCTGGCGGACGGGGCCACCCTCTTTCTCGATGAAGTGGGCGAGCTCTCCCCGGATGTGCAGGCCAAGCTGCTTCGGGTGCTCCAGGACGGCCAGTACCAGCGGGTGGGCGGCACGCGCACCCTGCAGGCCGACGTGCGGGTGGTGGCCGCCACCAACCGGGACCTAGCCAAGGAGGTGGCCAAGGGCCGCTTCCGTGAGGATCTCTGGTACCGCCTAAACGTCTTCCCCATTTCGGTGCCCCCCCTGCGCCAGCGCAAGGAGGACATCCCCATGCTGGCCCAGTTCTTCCTGGACCGGTTCTGCCAGAAGCTGGGGCGCAGCCCCCTGGACCTGCCCCGATCCGTGGTCCAGGCCCTGCAGGCCTACGGCTGGCCCGGCAATGTCCGCGAGCTCCAGAACCTCATCGAGCAGGCTGTGCTGGTCTCCGAGGGACCAATGCTGCGCCTGCCGGACCGCCTGGGGCCAGCCCCCTCGGGCCCGGTCGGCTCCGGCCTCCTCCCAGGTCTGGTCGAGGTGGAGCGGGAGCACATCATCAAGGTCCTGGACGCCACCAACTGGAAGGTGGAGGGTGCCCGGGGCGCGGCCGACATCCTGGGGCTGGCCCCCAGCACCCTTCGGTCCCGGATGCAGAAGCTCGGAATAGAGCGCCGGGAGGACTGACCTCCCCGCCCCCGGGGATCGGGATCGAGGCGGCCCTTTCGTGGGCCCGATTTTCCACGAAATGTCGTGGGCCACGAAATTTCGTGGGCCCTGATGGGCCTTTGTCCGGGTCCAAGCGGGCCAGATCATGTCTCAAATAGATGATAATAAATAACTTGAAATTCAACCAAACTTTGAAATCTCGCTGGCACTGGCTTTGCGCAAAGAGGGGTGCCCTCCGAGAGGAAAACCCGACCCATGAAACCCAACCCCAAGTCCAGCGTCAAGGTCATGAGTGCCCTCCTCACCGCCCGCCCCGAGAAGCAGGGGGAGTTCCTCCAGACCCTGCAGAGCCTGAAGGTCGAGATCCGGCAGCAGGCCGGCTGCCTGGAGTGCACCATCGGCCAGGAGGTCTCGGGCGGGCCTGAGTTCTTCATCTTCATGGTCTGGAAGGACCTGGCCCACCTGGAGGCCCACCTGGACTCCGAGGCCTTCCGCATCCTCCTGGGGGCCACCAGCGTGCTCACATCCCCCGCGGGCTTCCGCTTCATCGCGGCAGACTCCGCCTTCTCGTCTCAGGGCTTCCTGGGCCGGAGCCGCCGGGTCGCCAGCTAGCCCACCTTCACCTCCGTCACACCTAGTTCCCTTTCCCATCCTTCGCTCCGGGATCACCCAACTCGCCGGGGCCACTTTCAAGAGGACAGCGATGCGCAAGCTCGGCTTTCTGATCTCGGGGCTGCTGCTCAGCCTCACCCTCGCCTGCGGCGGGGGGAGCCACACGACCCCGGCACCGGCCCCGCCCGCTGCGGCCACCGGCCTGACCTACACCGACCCCACGGGCACCGGCTGGCGGCTGGTCAAGGATGTCCACTCCACGCCCTCGCGCCTGCTGCTCAACCTTGTGGGCCCCGCCGGGCTCCACACCCGCGGTGCCGGCTTCAACCTGAAGGCGCCCGATGCCGTCCGCTTCGGTGCCTTCACCGAGTCCGGCTTCCCCATCAAGGACCTCGGCGTCTACGAGCTGTGGAACACCAACCCATGGCCGGGCGATGGTTCCGTGGCGGTGGGTTCGGATCCCCTGGAACCCCGGCTCATCGCCGGCGGCGTCAAGGCCGGCAACCTGCTCACCGTGGGCATCTTTCAGAAGGACCGCCGGGCCACCGCCAAGGACTCGGGCCAGCCCCTCTGTCAGATCGCCCTGGAATACGATGCCGCCTCGAACTTGAGGGTGGGCGACACCCTTCCCCTCGCCATCACCAAGGCCAAGCACATGGCCGAGGACATCGGGGCCTTTGCCATCTCGCCAACCCTGGAGATGGCCAGCAAGGCCCAGCTGGTGGACATGACCATCGCGGTGGGGTCCCTCCGTGCGAACTAAGCGTCCCTTCTCCCCTTCCGTCCAAGGAGCCCCCATGCACGGCACCCTTCCCCGCCCGCTGACGGCCCTGGTCTTCGCCCTGGCTCTGGGCGCCGGCCTCTCCGCGGCCCAGCCAGTTCCGGTCAGCGCCCGGGCCTACCATGTGGCCCAGCAGCCGAGGCGCGTGACCCTCGCCCAGGGGCAGCTCATGAGCCTGCGCCCCAGCCTGGGCATCAGTGATCGTGAGGCCTTCGTCCCTGTGCATGCCTTCACCAACGCTGAAGGCGAGGCCGTCGTCCGCCTCGACCACACCTTCGACGGCCATCGGGTGGTCGGCAGCCAGGCCATCGCCAAGGTCCCCCTGGGCGGCACGATCCAGACCCTCACCCACCACCTCCAGAGCAACCTGAGGCTGGCCGGCGAGCCCACGCTGTCGGCCGAGAAGGCCACGGCCATCGCCCTGCGCCACCTGGATCCGAAGGGCGTCATGAAGGACGCACCTCGGGTGGAACGGGTCGTCTTCCCATCCCAGTTTCTCGGCGGCGTGGCCACCATCGTCGACCCCGAGACCGGCCGCACGGTGGTGGACCGCAAGCTCACCGTGCTCCCCAAGCTGGCCGAGCCCTTCGTCTGGGCCTACGAGGTGAAGACCCGCCTGCAGAACGAGCAGGATGGCCTGAAGCAGCTCACCTACTACATCGACGGCCGCAGCGGCAAGATCCTGCGGGTGAATGATGCCATCGAGCGCCAGGCCGTCACGCCCGCCACGGGCACCGGCAAGGGCTACTACAACGGCGCGGTCTCCATCCCCACCAGCCTGATGCTGGACGGCACCTACGCCATGTATGACCCCACCCGCGGCACCCTGCCGAACCCCAACCTCCAGTGGTTCACTCCGGATGAGTCGGGCTGGAGCGCCACGGGCCTGCAGGCCTGGTACGAGCAGAACGATGCCGAAGGCAACAACACCTGGATGTCTTACCTGTTCCAGGGCAACACCGAGAACAGCTGGGGCGATGGCCTGCCCTTCACCGCCTACGGCTCGGAAGGTGGCGCCAATGGGCAGACCTCAGGCGTGGACGCCATGTACGCAATGACCGCCACCTGGGACTTCTACAAGAACGTGCTGGGCCTGGATGGCGTCGACGGCAAGGGCACCACGATCTATGCCCAGGTGGGCATGACCGGCAGCTGGTACCGGAACAACGCCGCCTGGGATTCCTGGGCCATGGGCCTCTTCCTCGGCACCGGCACTCCTGGGGGCTATGGCTCCTTCACGGAGTTCGACGTGGTGGCCCACGAGATGACTCATGGCGTGACCTCCACCACGGCCAAGTTTGTGAACGCCGCCGGGTACGAGGAGGCCGGCTTGAACGAAGCCACTTCGGACTTCTTCGCCCAGATGGCCAAGGCCTACGCCTCCGCCGAGCCTGGCACCACCGTTCCGGAGACCGGCACGGACTGGCGCATCGGCTTCAAGGTGGGCAATGGCACCCCCGTCCGCTGGATGGACAAGCCCAGCAAGGATCAGCGCAGCGCCGACTCCTGGTACGATGGCCTGAACTACCTGGATGGCCATTTTTCCGCCGGCGTCCTGAACCGCGCCCTCTACTTCCTGGCCCATGGCGCCTCCAGCACGCCGGGCGCCGACGACTACAGCCCCTACCTGCCCCACGGCATGAAGGGCATCGGCAACGACAAGGCCGCCCGCATCTGGTTCAAGACCGTGACCGAGCGCCTCTACAGTGGCGGCGTGGGTCAAGTCACCTTCCTGGATGCCCGCGAACAGGCCATCCAGGTGGCGCTGCAGCTTTACGGCGAAAGCGCCGGCGGCTACGGCATGGACAGCGAGACGTCCCATGCAGTAGAGAATGCCTTCGCCGCAGTGAACGTGGGTCGCGCCTATGGCGAAGGGCCCCGCACCCAGGTGCGCTTCGCCGACTGGCGCGACCACGACTGGATCTCCCGGAACCACTCCTCCGACATCGGCTACGAGCACAAGCAGTTCCTCCCCATCGGCGAGACCGTGAGACCCCGCATCACGGTGCTGAACAACCCGAACACCGCCGTGACCTGGACCCTAGGCGGCCCTTCCCTCTACAACGGTGGCTCCGCCAACAAGGGCGGGGTGATCAACGCCGACGGCAGCTGGACCACGCCCTTCAACCTTGGCTGGTACGCCATCACCGCCACCAGCCAGGCCGACCCCAGGCAGTTCGCCGAAGGCCGATGCTTCCTGGTGAACCTCGACACCGACGGCGACAATGAGCAGGACGCTGTGGACCTCGGCTGCATCGCCTTCTCCTGGTATCTGACCAACGGGCTCAACCCGGCCCATTCCATGTTCAACGCGCCCTGGGTGGACGACAGCGACGTCGCCACCTTCGTGGACGCCATGAAGGCCACCTGGTGGGTCAAGTGAGGAACTCCATGCGCATCCGAACCCTCTCGCTCCTTTCTCCCGCCCTGGCGCTCCTCCTGGGCCTGGCCTGCGGTGGCGGCTCCCACTCTGCGCCACCACCCGCCGCGCCCGCCCCGAACCCCGCCCAGGGCCTCACCTACACGAACCCCACCGGCACCGGCTGGCGCCTGGTGAAGGATCCTTCCTCCACAACCACGAAGATCGTGCTCAACCTCGTGGGTCCCGCCGGGCTCAAGACCCGCGGCGTGGGCTTCAACCTCCAGGCGCCCGCCGGCGTGACTTTCGCGGCCTTCAGCGACGGGCTGCCCATCCACGATACGGGCGTCTACCAGCTTCAGACCCTGGGTTCCACCGATCCCAGCGAGCCCCTGGCCATCACCGGCGGCGTCAAGAAGGGAAACCTGCTCTCCGTGGGCATCTACCAGAAGGACCGGGATCAGCCCGCCCAGGACTCGGGCGTGGCCCTCTGCCAGATCGCGCTGCAGTTCGATGCCGCCGCCGGCCTGAAGGCCGGAACCGCCCTGGCTCTCTCGATCCCCAAGGCCAAGGCCATCCCCGAGGACATCGGCGCCATCACTGATGACCTGTGGACCCTCGACAAGAAGATGCGCATGACGGACCTCTCCATCGCCGTCGGCACCCTCACCGCCAACTGACCGATCCCGGACCCCAAGGAGTTTCCATGTCTCGATCATTCATGCGTCCGGTGCCGGCCCTGGTCTTCACCCTCGCCGCAGGAGCCGCGCCCCTGGCCGCGGTCCAGCCCACCCTCGCCCCGGCCCAGGTCGCGGCCCTAAAGGCCCAGCAGCCGGCCCGCACCGCCTTGGCCCAGGCCGAGCTGTCCCGGCTAGCCCCTCAGCTGGGCCTGGCCGCCGCCACCGGCTTCCAGCCCCACCAGGCCGTCACCAACGCCCAGGGCCGCACGGTGGTGCGCTTCCACCAGACCCACGAAGGCCGCCGCGTCTGGGCCGGCGAGGCCATCGCCCATGTGGAGCCCGATGGCCAGGTGAAGACCCTCACCCAGGGCCTCAAGGAAGTGCGCCTGACCAGTGCCGCCCCGCGCCTCAGCGCCGAGCAGGCCAAGGCCATCGCCCTGCGCAACCTCGCCCCCAAGGGCGCCATGACCCACGCCCCCAAGGTCGAGGAAGTGGTCTTCCCCTCGAAGTTCACGGGCGGCCTCGCCACGCGGATCGACCCCACCCGGAAGCAGGAAGTCTGGGACAGGGAGCTGAGCATCTGGGCCAAGACGCCCACCGAGGCCTATGTCCGCGCCTACGAGGTGCGCACGCTCCTGGTCAACAAGCAGGACGGCCACAAGGAGATCTGCTTCATCGTGGACGCCGACACCGGCACCATCCTGCGCAAGTGGAACGCCATCCAGGCGGACGCCCCCGGCCCGGTCCAGGGCACCGGCGCCAGCTACTTCCGCGGCAGTGTGCCCCTCAGCACCACCCTGGCGGCGGACGGCACCTACTCCCTGGTGGCCCAGGACCGCGGCACCCAGCCCAACCCCTACGTGCTGAACCAGGGTGTGAACTGGACGGGTCTGACCACCTGCTACGCCGCCATCGACCTGAACTTCGGCATGCTGGGCTTCGACAGCTACCGGGGACTCAACACCACCAACCAGTGGGGCAGCGGCGCCCTCATGGCCTTCCCCTACGACTTCAACTACGTGCCCGACCCCATGGACTGGTCGCACTGGTGGGGCGGCATGCTCCTGGACTTCAGCCAGGACGGCATGGCGGCCTACGCCCAGGGCGCCCTCACCCCGGCAGGCGAGACCACTGCGGTGGACGCCCACTACGGGCTGAGCGCCACCTGGGACTTCTACAAGAACGTCTTCAGCCGGGACGGCATCGACGACCAGGGCACCTCCACCTTTGCCATCGTCCACAACATGCAGGCCACCTGGGACGGCGTGTATCCCATGTTCGACAACGCCTACTGGGCCCCCTGGTACTTCGGGATGGTCTTCGGCGAAGGCAGCTTTGGCACCCCCTGGGCCGCCTCCAGCTACGGCATGCGGGCCACCACGGAGATCGACATCACCGGCCATGAACTCAGCCACGGGGTGACCGAATACTCGGCCAACCTTATCTACCAAGGGCAGTCTGGCGGCATGAACGAGGCCAGCTCGGACATCTTCGGTAAGATGGTGCAGGCCTACGTGGAGGGTGGCGCCACCGGCACAAGCATTCCCAATTTCCCTGCCGGGGACCTGACCAAGTGGGAAATCGGCCGAAACTCCGCCGCAGACCCCGCGGCGCCCCTGCGGTTCATGTACCACCCAAGCCTGGACGGGGCCAGCTCCGACGGATGGTTCGACGGCATCGACTTCATCGACGTCCACTACAGCAGCGGCCCCCTCAACCGGTGCTTCTACTTCCTGGCCTGCGGCGCCTCCAGCAATCCCGCCAGCACCACCTACAGCCCCTACTACCCGGTGGGTATGACGGGCCTCGGCAACGACAAGGCCGCCCGCATCTGGTACAAGACGCTCACCGAGCACCTCGTCCCGGACTCGGACTTCGAGTCGGCCCGCGCCGCCACCATCCTGGCCGCGCAGGAGCTGTACGGCGTGGCTTCCCCCGAGGAGACAGCCGTGATGAAGGCCTGGTCCGCCGTGAACGTGGGCCTTGCCCCCGGCCAGGCGCCCAGGGTTCGGGTGAGCTATCCCGTGATGAACGGCGAGGGCACCTGGCTGGATGCCCATGTCGAACCCGCTGGCCTGCTGAGGAAGGTGCAGGTCTTCCCCACGCGCACCAACGTCCAGGTCGCCTGCAACGTGGAGAACACCACCAACAAGGCCCTGACCTTCAGCACGCCGAAGTGGAATGGCTACGCCCCGGCCGGCGCCATCAAGACCGACGGCACCTGGACCACGCCCAACTGGAACTACTACGAGGATCTGCTGAGCATCAGGGCCACCAGCCAGGCCGACCCCAGCCAGTTCGCCTGGACCTGGACGCTGCTTATGGAACTGGACGCGGACACGGACACCGAGATCGACGCCCTGGATCTCGGTGCCACCGCCATGAGCTGGTACAAGCCCGGCTCCGGTTTCGAAACCCCCAACCCGAACGCCCGCATCGCCGGCGGCGGCGACTGGGACGTGGTCTTCTTCCAGCAGGCCTTCACCAACGCCTTCCGGGTGAAGTAGCACCGAACACCCCCCTGTGCGAAGGCGTCACCGGTTCACCCGGTGGCGCCTTCGTTAGGGATGAGTTGAAGCATCCGAACCCTACTTCAGCCTGGCCAGCTCCTCCTGGATGCGGGCACGCTGGTCCTCGGCCTTCACCTTGTCGAGGGCCTTCCGGTAGTTCGAGGCGGCCTGGGCCTTGTCGCCCTTGGCCGCGTAGGCCTCGGCCAGGCTATCGTAGGCGTTCCAGGACTCCGGGTGGTCCTTCACGTTCTTCTGGAAGACGGCGATGGCCTCGTCCAGCTTGTTCTGGGCCAGCAGCCCGTAGCCGGTCTGATTCACCTCGGCCTCTGTGGCGATGGTGAGGGCCTTGGCCCGAAGGGTCTCGGCGCCCGTGGCGTCGCCCTTCTTCTCCAGCAGGGCGGCCTTGGTACGCAGGCCCACGTAGGTCTGCTTCATGGCCAGGGAGCGGTCGGCCCAGGTCAGGGCTTCGTCCAGGTTCGTGTCGTTGCGCGCGCACCAACCCGCGGCGGCGCTCCAGGTCTCGGGGAAGAACTGCCCGAGTCCCCGCACCTGGTTGCGCAAGCTCGCCACCACCACCGCCTTCGTGTCCACCTCGATGGGAATGGGCACCCGCAACTGCTCCCAGCGCAGCGAGAGGGTGACGCCCTGGTCGGAGGGATCGTCGAAGGTGTAGGCCAGCCGCTCGGTGGCTTCGGCGTGCAGGGGCGTCACCGTCACCTTGGCCAGGTCCTCCTTCGGGTCGTAGCTGTAGCTGCCCCAACCGCTGGACTGGCTGCTGAACATTACGGTCCAGGTGGTGGCCGTGGGCAGCATATGGAGGCCGTAACGCCCCGCCGGCAGCGTGGTGCCGCCCACGCGAACGGGCGTGTCGAAGGCGATGACGGTGTTCTCATCGGCCCCGGCCCGCCAGACCTTGCCATAGGGCACCAGCCCGCCCCAGACCTTGCGGCCCTTCATGGCCGGGCGATGGTAGGTCACCTCGATATCCGTCAGCCCCACCCGCTGCTGCACCTGGGCCCGGGGGCTGGCCACGGGCAGAACCAGGGGCGGCGCCTGGGCGAGGAGAAGGGGAGCGGTTGCGAACAGGGCCATGGCGATGCGGGTCATGGGATACCTCCGGAAAGGATCCTGGACCCGAAGCCGGCGCGGCGGGACAGAAGGTGGGGTGACCGGTGGAATTTCGGGGGTGGAGGAACGACCCCGCCCCGGCGACGCCAGGCGTAACCCAAGCAGCGTGGCCTGCAGGGCGACCTTCATGGCTCCCGCTTCAATCCAGCCGATAAGTCAGTCGGCGACCACTGCCCACCTGCGATTCGAGTCCCACCCAGCGATTGGCCTCGTCGTACCAGAGTGTGATCGGCTCTTCCGGCCCCACGATCCGATAGCGGCTCGCCTGGCTGGCTTGACCCCGGGCATTCAAAAACCAATCGCGCCCCTGGGACTCGATGCGGACCTTCTCCAACCGCCCGGTCTGGGCATTGAGCAGGCGATCCGCCGCCAGGATGGCCGGATTCCAATAGGCAAAGGTCGTGACACATCCCCCCAGCTGATTCCGAGTGCCGCCGGCCACCACAGTCAACGTGGAACCCTCGACCCAGGCCTGGACCGTCTTCCGGACGCCATCGTCATTGGTGCGGGCCTCCAGGGAGACCAGGCAGTCACCCTGCCACCGCTCCAGCGCCAGATGCTCGTAGCGATAGAGGGTCAGGCCGAGGACCTTCACCGTGAAGCTGGCTTCGCTCCGGAGTTCCCGCTGAGCCTCCGGCCCCTGCAGGGTGAAGAGATGGGTTCCGATGGGCTTGTCATCCAGGAAGACCCGGAAGGCCCATTGTCCAGGCCCGGCCTGGACGGTGCCCGTGCCGGCAAGGAGCAGCCAGGGGAAGAGAAGGCACCGTGCCGGAGCCAGGGTCATCCGGCCTGACCTGCCCTGGTGGAGTCGATCCCGACCTCGCGGCACTCAGGGCTGGCCATGGGCGCTCCAGCGCTGGGGCACTTTCTGGATCTTGCTCACGTCGTAGTGCTGGTCCGCGAGGAAGGTGAGGATCCGCTGGTAGTCGTCCTCCGGGATGGCCGGGGTCCTGGCCATGATCCAGACGTAATCACGGGCCTCACGCCCGATGACGGTCTGCGCGTAGTCAGGGGTCAGGTACATGATGCGGTAGTCTGCCTTGAAGGGCCAGATGAAGCGCATGCCCCAGACCGCATTGGACGTTTGGTCGAGGACGAAGCCCCGCGGATGGTAGCGCTTCTCAGGTCCTTCGAAGCCGCCAGAGCGGAAGGTGAAGGTGGTTGGGATGCTGCCATCTTCCGCGAGGCGGTAGGTCTCCACGGCGTTGTGGGCTCCCTTCTCGATCGAGGTGGGGATGTTCGCGATGACGAACCAGTCGCCCATGAACCGTGGCAGATCGACCTTGGGGACCAGCGCGATGGGCGGGTGTGACACTGATGAGCACCCGGCCGATACCAGGAGCAGCCCCACGCACCAAGCCTTCAGGTATGCCATCACCGGCCTCCAGCCACCACGAGCCTGTATGGTAGGCCCAGGGGGAGCGTTGGCTGGCGGGGTCCAGGTTTTTGTTGGACCAAGTGCAACACGCTGACGAGGCAGCCTCCACCCGGCCTCTTGGACCAGGACGAAAGGTGGGGCGTGATCGAGAGCGCTCAGAAGTGGCTCCCCCTACCGGAACTCCCCGCACCGCACCATCTGGAACACGGCCTGCCTCGCCTCGCGGCTGGCCTCCAGATCCACCTCCAGCTCCAGGGCCCAGTCGTTGAGCTCCCCGGTGTCCACCAGCATCTGCTGCACCACGAGGAAGCACGGGTCGCCGGGCTTGGGCTGCACGTAGGTGTGGCGCTGGTTGCGGCCCTCGGGATCGAGGCGGGGTCCCTGGTGGGTGGCGGTGTAGGAGCGGAAGGTGGCCTGGAGGCGCTCCGCCGTCCAGGACTCGCCTTCGCCATCCTCGGGCGTGACACCTTCCCCGGCGGCCTCGCCCAGCACGGCCTCGGCCTCCTCCCAGTCCTCGGTGGCGCAGGCGTGGAGGAAGGCGAAGAGCCGGGCGCGGATGGCGGCCGTGAAGGCCTTGCGGTCACGGGTGATGTCCTTCGCAGCCTCCTCGGCGCCGGGAATGGTGAGGGCCGTTTCGGCCCGCATGAAGTCCGGGTTCTGCATGCGCTCCCAGGCATCCAGCAGGCTGGAGTCCACCTGCTTGAGCATGGCGGAGAGGTACGCCTCCATCTCCCGCACCTCGTCGGTCTTGCAGGCGTCGGGCACGGTCTTCGAGAGCACCTTGAAGGTGCTGTTGATGTGGCGCAGCAGCAGCCCCTCCGCCCGCTGCAGCTCGTAGGTGCGCACGTAGTCGGCGAAGCTGAGGTAGCTCTCGAACATCTCCCGCACGATGGACTTGGGGCGGATGTTCTCCTGGCCCACCCAGGGGTGCTTGTCGGCGAACTCGTTGAAGGTGGTGTAGATGAAGTCGCGCAGGGGTTTGGGGTATTCCAGCTTCTCCAGCTCCGCCATGCGCTGCTCGTATTCCATGCCCGCCAGCTTCATCTCCGCCACCGCCTGGCCCTTCAGCTTGTGCAGCTGGCTGCGCAGGATGAAGTCGGGGTCCTCGAGGATACTTTCCACCAGCGTGATGAGGTCCAGCGCGTAGGTGGGAGATTCCATGTCGAGCAAGGGCAGCGTGTCCAGCAGATAGAGACTCAGCGTCTCGTCCATGCCGAAGTGCGCCTGCAGGTCGGCGTTCACGCACAGCTTGCGGCCAAATTCATCCGGCGGCTGGAACTCGACAATGCCGCGCACCACCAGCGTCTTGAAGAGCTGCCAACCCCGCCGGAAGTGGGCGGCCTTCTGGTGCTCGGTTTCGTGGCAGTCGTGGATGAGGTGCCGCATGGCCTGGCAGCCGTCGCCCTTGCGGCTCAGCACGTTCAGCAGCATCCCGTGATTTACCTGGAAGCGGCTCACCAGGCGCTCGGGCGCCGCGGCCTGCAGCTTCTCGAAGGTGGTCTTGTCCCAGTGGGCGTAGTTCCGCTCCGGGGCCGGGCGCTTAACGAACTTCTTCCCGGGCTTCTGCGACAGGCGGAAGTTCTCGATGACGTGCTCCGGGGCCTGGGCCACCACGTAACCCACGGTGTCGAAGCCCTTGCGGCCCGCGCGGCCCGAGACCTGGTGGAAGTCCCGGGCGCTGAGGATGCTCGTCTTCTGGCCGCCGTACTTGCAGAGCTTGGTGAAGAGCACCGTGCGGATGGGCACGTTGATGCCGACCCCAAGGGTGTCCGTGCCGCAGATGACCTTGAGCAGGCCCTTCTGTGCCAGGCGCTCCGTGAGGATCCGGTACTTGGGCAGCAGCCCCGCATGGTGCAGGCCGATGCCCATACGCAGCCAGCGCTTGAGATCTGGGCCGTAGGGGCTGTTGAACTTGAAGTCGCCGATCTCCGCGGCGAGGGCCGACTTCTCCTCGCGGGAGGTGACGGCGAGGCTGGTGAAGTCCTGGGCGCTGGTGGCGGCCTCGGCCTGCGTGAAGTGCACCAGGTAGATTGGCGCCTTGCCTTCTTCCAGCAGGTGCTCCAGGGTGCTGCTGAGAGGCAGCTCCGCATAGGTGAAGCTGAGCGGCACGGGCCGGTCGGTGCCCTTCACCGTGACCGTGGGCCGGGCATTGAGGCGAGTCAGCTCGGTCTCGAAGAAGCTGGTGTCGCCGAGCGTGGCGCTCATGAGCAGGAAGCGCGTCTGGGGCATGGCCAGCAGGGGCACCTGCCAGGCGAAGCCTCGCTCACGGTCGGCGTAGTAGTGGAACTCGTCCATGACCACGTCGAACACGTTCGCCTCGGCCCCTTCGCAGAGGGCCATGTTGGCCAGGATCTCCGCCGTGCAGCAGAGGATGGGCGCGTCACGGTTCACGGTGGCATCGCCCGTGGAGAGGCCCACGTGCTCGGGCCCGAACTCCTGGCAGAGCGCCATCCACTTCTCGTTCACCAGGGCCTTGATGGGGCAGGTGTAAACCGAGCGCCGCCCCGCTGCCAGGGCCCCAAAGTGCAGGGCCGATGCCACCAGCGACTTCCCCGACCCCGTGGGCGTATTGAGGATGACGTTCTTCCCCTCGAACAGCTCCAGGATCGCCTCTTCCTGGGCCGGGTAGAGGCTTAAGCCCTTCGACTCCGCGTAGGCCAGGAAGGCCCCCAGAAGGGCATCAGGCGAGGTGTCCCCGTGGGGTGGCAGATGGTCGAACAGGGACAACGGCATCAATGGGCTCCAGCCCCATCATCTCAGGGGAACCAGTCTTCCCCATGAGAAGCTGTCTTCATGTTGCATCTCCGCTCCTCCGACTACCGCGTCATGCCCTGGAAGGATGGGGGCGGCAGCACCACTGAGATCGCCATCGAGCCGGAGGGGGCGAGTCTTGAGGATCCATTCCTGTGGCGGGTGAGCTCGGCGCGGGTGGAGACTTCCGGGCCCTTTTCGCACTTCCCGGACCGGGCGCGGCTGCTGACCCTGCTGGAAGGCTCGGGGCTCATCCTGGACATCGAGGGCCAGGGCCGCCAGCGGCTGAAATTTCCGGGACAGGTGGTGGCCTTTCCGGGCGATGCGAAGGTTCACGCCACGCTCATCCAGGGGCCCTGCGTGGATTTTGGAATCATCAGCGACCCCAGCCAGGTGAAGGTCACGCTGGAGTGGCTCAACCTCGACACGGAGGCCACTGCCATCACCGTGGCCCCCACCACCCTGCTCTTCGCACCCTGGGGGCCCGTCCGGGTGGATCCCCTCGGGGTTGAGCTCGAACCGCAGGAATGTCTCCGGCTCGGGAATTCGCCAGCTGCCACCGAGGCCCCCGGGGCGAAGCTGGGCGTGCGGGCATCCTTCGGCACCACGCCCGTGGTGCTCGTCTCCATCTGGCCCATCTGACCCCTTTTCTCCGGACGACCTGATGGCCACCCTCGGCACCCTGAACGACCTGAAGGTCCTACACCTGGGGCCAGAGGGCGCGTTTCTGGATGGCGGTCCCGAAGGGGCGATACTGCTGCCCCTTGAACAGCTCTCCCCGGGCATCGAACCCGGTCAGGTCCTGCAGGTCTTCGCCTACCGGGAGGACGAAGGCCGCCTCGTGGCGTCCCTCCGCCCGCCCCTGGCGCAGGGAGGCGAGGTGGCCTTCCTGAAGGTGGTCTCGGTCAATCCCGCCGGGCCCTACCTGGACTGGGGCCTGCCCAAGCCCCTGTTCATGCCCTGGAAAGAGGTGAAGCACGAGGTGCGGCGGCTGGTGAAACCCGGCAACAAGGTGCTCGTCTTCCTCTTCTCGGACGAGGGGGGCCACATGGCCGCCTCCACCCGCCTGGCGGACTTCCTGGTGGACGAGGCCGACGAGTTCCAGGAGGGCGACCAGGTCAGCCTGGTGATCGGGGACCGCACAGATATCGGCGTGCGCGTCATCGTCAACCACCGGTATTGGGGCATGGTCCACGACAGTGACCTGTTCCGCAAGGTGAGCCGCGGCGAAACGAAGGAGGGCTGGGTGAAGGCGCCCCGCGCCGACCGCAAGCTGAGCCTCTCGCTCAGCGCGCCGGGCTACGCCAAGGTGGGCACCGTGGCCCAGGCCCTGCTCGATACGCTGAAGCACCGCAGGGGCTTCCTGCCCGTGACAGACAAGAGCGCCCCTGAGCAGATCTACGCCCTGCTCGGCATCAGCAAGAAGGTGTTCAAGCAGACCCTCGGCGCCCTCTACAAGGCCCGGCGCATCTCCATCGACGCCGATGGCATCCGGCTGCTCAAGACGCCATGAACCCTTCGAGTGCCACCCCCCTGCCCTACCTGGAGGGCTACAGCCCGGCCGTGCAGGCCCGAGTGCGCGAGCTGCTGGCCCAGGGCCAGCTGGGGCCCTATCTCGCCAGCCGCTATGGCGAGGCGCACGAGGTGCGCAACGACAAGGCCCTGTTCCAGGCCGCCGTGGCGCTGAAGGACCGCTTCATGAGGAACACGCCGCCCCTCAACAAGGTGCTGTACGACAGCAAGCTCCAGCTGCTGAGCCACGCCCTGGGCACCCTCACGTCGGCATCCAGGGTGCAGGGCAGCCGCCTCAAGGCCAGCCGCGAGATCCGCGTGGCCTCGGTGTTCAGGGATGCACCCGCCTCCTTCCTGAAGATGATCCTGGTGCACGAACTGGCCCACCTGAAGGAGCGCGAGCACAACAAGGCCTTCTACCAGCTGTGCACCCACATGGAGCCGGACTACTTCCAGCTGGAGTTCGACCTGCGGCTCTACCTCACGCACCGTGAAGCCAGCGCCATCGCCAGGACTGCGGTGGAAGCCTGAACCAGGCTTCTGGACCTTCGATTCCAAACCGGCCAACTCCAGGCCTCATGGACCTCCGGGTTCGACCCCCCAGGTTCCTAAACGGCACGCCCTCGCCAACCGTATGGGCCAGGCAGACAAGCCGAATCCACGAGGGTCATTGCTGAATGGGCCAAAATGAATTCCACTTCCTTCAGGTGCGACCATGCCTCCATCTTTTGATCGATCACCCCAGCCCTACCTGCGGATCGCGGGCGTGTTCTACCTGGCGATCATCGTGCTCGGTCTGTTCGGGGAGATGTTCGTCCGTGCCAAGCTGGTCGTTTCAGGCGATCCGGCTGCGACTGCCCATGCGATTTCGGCTTCCAAGGGCCTCTGGCGGGCAGGCATCGCTGGCGACCTGCTGATGCACGTCTTTGACATCCCCGTCCTGGTAGTGCTCTATCTGCTGCTCAAGCCCGTGAATGAGAGCCTGGCCCTGACCGCCACCTTCATCAACCTGATCCAGACCGCCGTCCTGGCCGCCAACAAGCTCAGCCTGCTGGTGCCGCTTTATCTTCTGGGTGGCCCCAGCTATTTGACGGCCTTTTCGCCGGCTCAATTGCAGACACTCTCCTTTGTCGCCATCAAGGCTCATGGCTATGGGTTTGCGGTCGGGCTGATCTTCTTTGGGGTCGCCTGTCTGGTCCGCGGCCATCTCATGGTCAAGTCAGGCTATGTTCCGAAGGTCTACGGGTTCCTGATGGTCCTTGCGGGATTCAGCTACCTGATCAACAGCTTCGCCTTGCTGTTGGCACCGACTTTCGCAGCCGCACTGTTCCCGGCCATCCTGGTGCCGGCCTTCATTGGTGAATTCTCGTTCACGCTGTGGATGATCGTGAAGGGCGTGAACCTGGCGCAGTGGCAACAGCGGATGGATCAGGCTCCCACCAGGTAAACGCTCCAGAACCAAGCGGGGAAACAGGGGCCCAGTCCGACAAGGCCTTGCTCACTGACTGCAATGACGAAGGAAACCCGACACGGGGCCTACCGAGCCCATGGGGCCGGGGACCACCCCCTGAGGCCCCCGCCAGCAGGCTGAGGCTCCTGACCCTCGGCCGACGGGCCAAGGGTCAGGAGGCATCACGATCGTGCAGGAGGGCTGCGAATCCCTATTTGCCTGCAGGCTTCATATCCTGGAGCAGCGCTTCCACGGCCTCCTTGAGCTGGGCGTCCGTACCGGTGGCCAGGGCCGCGGGATCGTTGGCCACGCGGAGGTCCGGCTCCAGCTGGGTGTTCTCGCAGAACAGCCCATCCGGGGTGCGCCAGCCCCCCTCGGGAATGCCGAAGACCAGCGACCGGTCGATCTGCTGTTCCCACCAGACGAAGGTGCCGGTGCCGGGAACGGGCATGCCCACGGTCTTGCCCAGGCCCTTGAGCTTGTAGGCCACAGGGAAGAGGTGCGCGTCGGAGTAGTTCCCCTCGCCCATGAGGACGATGGAGGGCTTGATCCACTTCAGCTGCGGCTCGTAGCCCCAGGGCTGCCCGTGGGGAATGATGTCGAAGTACTTCTTCCCGCTCAGGAAGTCGGAAAGCACCTCGTGCAGGTTTCCGCCACCGTTGAAGCGGGTGTCCACCACCAGCGCCTCCTTGTCGGCATAGCGGCCCAGGACCTCCTCCACCACGGTGCGCATGCTGGGGTCGTTCATGCCACGGACATGGACATAGCCGAGCCGCCCGCCGGAAAGCCGCTCCACCTGGGCGCGGTTGCGGTCCACCCAGCGCTGGTAGAGCAGCTGTGCCTCCGCTTGCGGGGGGATGGCCTTGACGGGTTCCTCCCAGGTCTTGCCCGAGGCTGGATCCAGGATGGAGAGCAGCAGGAGCTTGCCGCCTTTGCGGTTGAGGCGAGGGGCCAGGTCCTGGTCCGGGGTGAGCGGTTGGCCATCGATGGCCGAGAGGATGTGCCCTGGGCGCACCTGCGAGGTGGCTAGGTCCAGTGGGCCCTTGGCGAGGACCTCGGCGACCTTCAGGCCCTTGCCCGCATGGCGGGGATCGAAGAACAAGCCGAGGGAAGCGGTCTGGTCCATGTTCTCCTGCGGCGGCGCGTAGCGGCAGCCCGTGTGCGAGGCGTTCAGCTCGCCCAGCAACTCGCTCAACAGTTCGGCAAAGTCGTAGCTGTTGCAGACGTGGGGCAGGAAGCGGGCATAGGCCGCGCGGTAGCCCTGCCAGTCCACACGGTGCAGGTCCTCCACGTAGAACTTCTTCTGCACCTGTCGCCAGGCGTGCTCGTAGAGGTAGCTGCGCTCCTCCCGGGGTCGGAGGTTCATCTCCCCGTTGATGGCCACCTGGTCGCGCTTCCCGGATTCCGCATCCACCTTGGAGATCCGGCCGTCGGCAAGCACAAAGAGGGCCTTGCCTTCCTCCGCGCGGGTCACCGTGGCCTCCTTGGCGTCCAGCTTGGCCAGAAGCTTGGTCTCCTTGCTGCGGAGGTCGCAGCTCCAAAGGTCATAGCCCTTCTCGAACTTGGCGAGGTAGTACAACTTCTCGCCCTTCGGATCCAGGACGGCCTCGCCGAGGTCCGCCGTGTGCAGGGTGAGGCGGGTCTTGCGCTGCTCCAGGCCCTCCCAGTCGACTGCCAGCGGAGTCACCGGCTTCTTCTCCTCCTTCTTGTCGTCTTTCTTGTCGTCCTTCTTGGCCTCCTTCTCCTCCCGCTCCTTGACCAGCGCGAACTCCTCCTTGGTCAGGTGGAAACGGTCCCAGGCCTTCTGGGTGAGGAAGGCGCCGAAGACGTCCGCCGTGGCCGAGTCCAGGTCCAGCTTGCGGTGCCCCTCACGGTCCGTGGTCCAGTAGGCCAGGGTGCCATCCGCAGACATGCGGGGCCGCCCATCGTTGAAGCCGCTGCGGCTGAGGTTGACCAGCTTGCCACTGCCGTCCGCCGCCAGGAGGCCCACCTCCTGGATGCCGCCGAGGGGTTGGGGATCGAAGGCGAAGAAGAGCCACTTGCCATCTGGGGTCCAGCGGAACTCCTGGTCACCGTCGGAGTAGGAGTAGTTCCGGCCTGCCGGGTAGAGGGTGCGGACCTTGCCGCTCTCGAGGTTCAGCACGTGGACGCCCGTCCGCTCATGCAGGTAGGCCACCTCTTTGCCATCGGGCGAGAAGAGCGGCTGGAACTCGTCCGCGGCGGTGGCGAGGATTGCCTTCTCCGCCAGGAGGGTGGAGGCGTAGAAGCAGCTCTCCTCCTTCCGGACGATGGTGGCGGTGTAGATGTCCCAGCTGCCGCCCCGCTCGGAGGCGTAGAGCAGGGTCCGGCCGTCGGGGCTGAAGCTGACGGAGCGCTCCTGGGCCGCCGTGTCGGTGATGCGCTTCGTGAGGCCGCCTTCGAGGCTGGTGACGAAGACCTCGCCCCGTGCCACGAAGGCGATCTCCTTCCCGCTAGGGGACACGGCCATCTCGGTGGCCCCGGCGGTCACAGGGAGGATCCGGTCACCGGCACCCCGTCCACTCGCGGCGAGGCGCACCTCCACCTTGCGGGGCTGACCGCCCTCCTGAAGCGTGTACAGCTCGCCGTCCCAGGCGAAGCAGAGGGTGTGGTCCTGGGCCACGCTGAGGAAGCGGACCGGGTGCTTTTCGAACTTCGTGAGCGGCTGACCTTCGCGCGGATGGCTGAGGCTGCCCCGGACCACATTGAAGGAGCCGCCCTGCTCGCTGAGGTAGTAGAAGCTGTCGCCATCCGGCGCGAACACGGGGTTGCGGTCCTCCCCCTTGAAGGTCGTGAGGGTCCGGAAGGCGCCGGTCTTCCGCTCGAACAGCACGATGTCCCGGGTGACGGAGGAGGTGTGGTGCTTGCGCCAGGGGTCCTCATAGCCCTTCACGTCCTGGAACAGGATGCGGTCGCCCTTGGCGTCGAACACCCCCAGCTCCATGGGGACCGTGGACACGAGGCGGGGCTGCCCGCCGGTCACGGCCACCGTGTATGTCTGGGGGAAGAAGCGCGCGGGGAACTGCGCATTCTCGGCCGTCCCGGTGCGGTTTGAGGTGAAAAGCACGGCCCCGTCATCGGGGGTGAAGGCCGTGGGCAGCTCGTTGGCCGAGTGGAAGGTGAGCCGTCGCGCCTCGCCCCCCTGGGCCGGCATGACGAACACGTCAAAGTTGCCGTGGCGGTCCGTGGCGAAGGCGATCGACCGGCCGTCGTGGGACCATACCGGCATCAGGTGGTGACCTTCGCCCCGGGTGAGGGCCACCGCCTCACCGCCCGTCGCAGACACCCGGAACAGGTCGCCCTGGTAGCTGAAGACGATGGTGCGGCCGTCCGGCGAGATCGCCGGATACCTCAACCAGAGGGGCGTCTCTGCCTGGCCCCATCCAGAGAGACCCAACGCGAGCCACATCCCGAGCAGCAGCCTCCAACCTTTCGACATGACACCTCCGTCCGGCCCCTGGCCGAGTCTCGCCTACTTTGGTCGAAGTGGCCCCGGGATGCCATCCCTCCCTTGTGGAGGCCTCGCCATCCCTCAGGGCCCCTCCAATTCAACCTGCCTTCCGGACCGGACGCTGGCCCATCCGGTGTCGCCCCCACGGAAAGCTCGCTGCCATCGGGGGAGCACCGTCGGGAAGGCGTCGGACTCGCAGAGGTGTTTCATCCCCGATGGTGATGAACGGCCTGCTCCCGGCTCTCTCGGCGTGCTTCCGGTTCAACCCACAACCCTCTGCTTAGGCGCTTTTGGCCCACGCCGCATGCCCAGGACCTGGGCAAGGACCGTGGCCTCCCCAGCAGCGGTTGCCTTCGCCAGGGAGGGCGTTCCGGGAAGCTGGCTCCCCTTTGTGGACACCTTGGCGGCCAGGGCCTGGCGGGCCACAGCCAGTTCCTTGCAGATGAGATGGCATTCGCCCCGGGAGCTGGGCAGGGCCGCCAAGCTCAGGATCAGCGCGGAGGCAAGCAGGGCCGGATTGGATTTCATGGAATCCCCTTTGGGTTGAACGGCGTGGAGGTCAGGACTTGGCACGTCTCGGGCACACTCGCAGAGGGGCACCGTCGAAGCCGCTGATCCATTCCACCGCAGGAAGCACCGACACGGAATCGGGTCGAATACCTAGCCCACGCCCGCCTCGCTGCACCTCCAGACCGGCCGGACCGTGGCCGGCACCAGGCGGTTCTCCGGCCGGCTCAGTGGGCCGAATTCGGAGCTGCCGGCTTGGGCCCGTCCTTGGGGGCCGGGGCCGCCTCGGTGTAGCCCACCTCCTTGCGGCACTCGTCCAGATAGGCCTTCCGGGCCTCTTCGGTCTTGGGGGCCGTCAGCTTGGGACGGATCTGCTCCTTCACCTTGTCGAAGGGCTGCGGCTCTCCGTCGGTGCGCTTCTCGACCTGGATGATGTGGTAGCCGAAGTTCGACTTCACCGGCTCGCCGGGCTTCCCGGGCTCCTGCCTGCGCACGGCCTCGTCGAAGGCGGGCACGAACTTGCCGAAGGCGATGTTCTCGTAGAGGCCGCCGTTCTCCTTGCTGCCGGGATCGTCGGAATACTGCTTGGCCAGTTCCTGCCAGGACTTCCCGGCCTGCAGCTCGGCGCGGACCTTGGCGGCCTTGGCCAGGGCCTCCTCGTCACTCAGGCCCTTGTCGCCACCCGGCTGGGTGCCCTTCACGGAGATGAGGATGTGCCGGGCCGTGAACGAGCCCTTCGACTGGAACTGCTGCAGGTTTTTGTCGTAGTAGGCCTTCAGTTCCGCATCGGTGACCTCGGCCCGCTTCTTCAACTCCTCGCGGGTGTGCTCCACCAGGGCCGAGGCGAGCAGGCGGATCTCGGCGAACTCCATCTGCTTCCTGAAGTCCGCGGTCTTGCCCAGGCCCTCCTTGCGCGCCTTGGCGGCCATCACCAGGGAATCCAGGTAGCTCGCCTTCACCTTGTCAAAGGCCCCGGGCGTGGTGCTGATCTGCTGCCGCTGCTGCTCGTTGAAGACCAGGCGGACGAACGTCTCGAAGTCCGACTGGCGGATCACCGTCTTCCCCAGGGTGGCGAGAACCCCATCCTCCTTGGGCTTGGCGGGCACAGCAACCTTGGCCGGAGCGGCGGGCGGGGCCGGCGGGGCCTGGGCCGCGAGCAGGGTGGTCAGCAGGGTGAGAAATGGGGTCCGGTACATGGTCGCTCCAAGAGGGTGCAGGGGCCGTCGGGGGAGATCGGAGGTTTCCGGGGTGCCTGTCCCGGGGACCCGCCCGCCAGGCAGCCTACCTATGATTCTAGGAGACCTCCCTGATCGTCAGCAGGACATTGTGGCAGGCCCCTTCACTGGACCTCCAGCACCGCCAGCCCATCCTGCCTTGTGGCGCGCCCACTGACACAGACGATCTCGCCCACGCGGAAGGGGCGCTGGCGCTTGCGGATGGCGTCGGGGAAGGCGACGGCTTCGCAGAGGCCGGTCTCGTCCTCGAAGGTGATGAACTGCATGCGCTCGCCCTTTTCCGTGGCCACTTCCTTGTCGGCCACCACCAGGGCCCAGAACCGCAGGCGCTGGTTCGGCTTCGCCACCTCGGCGGCCCGGCTGGGGCCCCCGCCTTTCCGCACGCGGGCGAGGGCGGCAGGGTGCAGGTCGAGGGTCAAGGTCATGGTCGCCATCTCTAGGTCGGCGCGGTCGAAGAGGTCCGTGGGGCGCGGGCGCACGCCCGGGGGCACACCGCCCAGCCGCGCCCACATCAGGCGGGTGCGGTCGCCATCCGGCGCCCAGCGGTCGAAGGCCCCGGCGGCGCACAACGCCTCCGCCGTGGTGACGCTGAGCGGCACGCGGCCCAGCAGGTCGTCCAGGTGCTCGAAGGGACCCTTCGTGTCGCGGTCTTCGAGCAGGGCGCGGACCTCCTTTTCCTGCGCGCCGCGCACCTGCATGAGGCCCACCCGCAGGGCCTGTTCGCCCTCGGCCGTGAAGGGCCAAGCGCTGGCATTCGCATCGGGCCCCCGCACCACCAGGCGGTGGCGGCGGGCGTCGCCCAGGTAGGCGATGGCCGGGTAGTAGCCGCCCTGGTTCGTGATGACCGAGGCAAAGAACACGGCAGGTTGGTGGGTCTTGATCCAGGCGCTCTCGAAGCTCACCTGGGCGTAGCTGGCCGAGTGGGGCTTGCAGAAGGAGTAGCCCGTGAAGGTGCGGATCATGTCCCAGGACTCGTCCACCGTGGCGGGCCGCACGCCGCGTTCGGCACAGCCCCGCCGGAAGCGCGCCTCGAAGAAGGGTAGCTTGGCCTCGCAGTCGGGCTTGCCCAGGAGCTTGCGGAGCTGGTCGGCCTCGTAGTGGCTCCAGCCCGCCAGCGCCACGCAGACCTTGATGACGTCCTCCTGGTAGACCAGCACGCCGTAGCTCTCGGAGAGTAGCTCGGTGAAGACCGGATCGCTGGGCTCCCAGACCTCCTCGCCGCGGCTGCGCTTCACGTAGCGGTCCACCCAGCGGTAGGCGGCGGGGCGGATGAGGCTGCTGTGGATCACCAGGGTCTCGAAGTCGCCCTTACCCACCCGCTGCTGGAGCTGGCGCGTGGCGGGGCTCTCGACGTAGAACACGCCGATGCTGTCGCCCCGGGCCAGCAGGGCCTGGGTCTCGGGATCGTTGCGCGAGTGGGTGCCGGGATCGGCGGGCTTGAGGTCCCCCAGCACCTTGTAGGCATCACGGATGACGGCAAGGCTGCGGTTGCCCAGCAGGTCGATCTTCACCAGGCCGTAGTTCTCCACGCCGTCCTTGTCCCACGTGGTGGTAGAGACGCCCACCTTCGCCGGCGCGGGCTGGAAGGCGGCGTGCTTCCACAGGGGGCCGGGCGTGACGATGGTGCCACCCGGGTGCACGGAAAACTGGTGGAAGTGACCCTTCAGCGCAGCCGCCTGGCGGAGGATCAGGTCCCAGGCGGGGTTCTCCGCAGCGCGCACCAGGCCGCCCTCCCAGCCACGCACGAGGCGCGCCAGCTGCTTCAGCTCGCTGTCGGGCCGTCCGTGGGCCTGGGCCACGGCCCGCAGGGCGCCTTTGGCCTTGAAGAAGGCGTGGTTGGACACCATGGCCACGCGGTCGCGGCCGTAGCGCTCGAACACGGCCTGGATGACCGCCTCGCGCTCGTCCCACGCGAAGTCGATGTCCATGTCGGGCGGATCCGTGCGCTCCTTCGTGAGGAAGCGCTCGAACATCAGGTTCGTATCCACGGGGTCCACATTGCTGAGCCCCAAGGCGTAGCTCACCAGGGAGGCCGCGCCGCTGCCCCGGCCGCAGATGTTGGTGGGCAGCCCCTTGTGCCTCAGCGCCTGGACGATGTCCTGTACCAGGAGGAAGTAGCGGGCGAAGATCTTGAAGGAGATCAGGTCCAGTTCCTGCTCCATGCGGGCGAGGATGTCACCACGCACGACCGGGAACCGGCGTTCGACACCGGCCCGCACACGCTCTCGCAGGAGCGCGTCCAGGTCGGCGCCCTCGCGGCCCAGGGGATCGGGCAGCACCCAGTCGCCCCAGTGGATGGACCAGCCCGCGATGCGCTCCAGCACGGCTTCTGTGGCCTTCGCCACGACGGGATCGCAGAAGGGGAAGCGCCCTTCCCACTCGCTCCGCGGAACCGCGGCCTCGGCGGGTTGCCACAGGGCCTCGGTGCGAAGGAAGGTGGCCTGCTGGTCGATGGCCCGCTTGAGTCGGTGCATCTCCAGGCCCTCGGCGGTGCGGAAGCGCAGCACCTGGGGCGCCACCACCTCCAGGCCCGCGGCCAGGGCCTTCCGGGCCTCCTGCACGCGACCGGGATGGGCCAGCAGCGCCGCGTAGAGGCCCTCGTGCAGCAGGGCGTCCAAGCCCGCGAGGTCGTCGGCCAGCAGCACGCAGTCCTGCGGCGGCTCCGCCTCGCCCAGTCCCGGGATGAGTGGCGTGTGCCCTTCATGGGCCTGGGCCGAGAGCAGCCGGTTCAGGGCCGCGTAGCCCGCATCGCTGTAGGGCAGCGCGCCGTAGCTGTGGCCCCGCCAGGTGAAGCGGCAGCCCAGGTGCAGGCGGAAGCCCACCCACTGCGGATCCGGCGGCAGGCCTTCCAGTTCCCGGGACTTGTGGATCCACTCCAGCGTGTCCCGCAGCTTCGGGTAGCCCGCCAGGCCCTTGTCCCAGCAGACCAGGTCGCGGTAGCCGAAGCGCCGCGCCAGCGACAGGAGCTGCTTCGCCGGGTAGACGCCTTCACCAATGGAGAAATCGGAGATGCCGAGGGCGAACATGGGGCTTCACGCACCCTTCCCCACCCAGCCCGGCAGGATGACCTGATCCGGGAAGCGATGGCGCAGATGGGCGAGGACCGGTTCGAGGCGCTCGAAGCGCTGCTGGAGCGGATCCTGGAAGAGGCTGCGCTCGCGGCCCAGGCCCCAGGCCAGGCGCAGCTCCACCTCGCGTACCAGGAGGCGCCGGGGGGTGCCCGTCAGGAAGGCCTGCTGGAGGCGCCGGGCCAGGATCAGGGGCGGGGCCGTCAGGTCCTCCGGCGGGGCACGCCAGGCGTGGGGTTCGCCGTCCGCGTCCCACCAGCGCAGCACCAGATGCCGGGGATGGCGGGCATCGGACCAGAGCCAGTCCAGGCAGCGGGCGGCCAGGGCCACTTCCTCCGGCAGGCAGGGCGGCTGCAGCCGCCAGCCGTGGCGGGCGTGGCCGGGGCGCTCCGTGAGCAGGGGCAGCCGGGGCCGGTCCTCGCCGCGCACCCGGGCCCGGAGATCGGGCGCCAACTTGGGATGGACCAGCTCCGCCAGCACGGGCAGGGGCACGGGCTGCAGGTCGCCGAAGGAACGCAGGCCCAGGCGGTGGAAGCGCTCCCGGATGCGGGGGGCCAGGTCCGGCAGGCGGCGCAGTGGCTGTGGGGCCAGGAAGGCGCTCTCGGCGCCATCGGCCACCAGCTCCAGCTGGTGCTCAACGCGGGCGGCCAGCTGCGCGGCGGTGGCGCTCAGGGAGAGCCCCCCGTGGCTGGCCCAGCCGTGCCGTTCGGTCAACTCCCGGCGCATGCGCTGGGCGGTGTCCGCCAGGGGCCCGAAGATCCGCTGAGTGCCCTGGAGCTCCACCAGGGCCTCGCCCAGGCGCCCCAGCTGACCCTGGGGCGTCCAGTGCTGGAGGAAGTCGCTGAGGCTGCCCTGGGCCTCCCACCAGACCTGGGGGGCCGGATCCAGCACCTTCAGACCCGGCGCCACCCGCAGGGCCTGGTCCAGCGGCAGGCCCGGGGCCAGCCCTTCGGCCCGACCCAGGCGGTTCACGAACCAGAGGCTGGGCGACCGGAGGGTCTCGGGGTTCAGGAAGGCCAGGGGCCGCTCCCGCAGCGCCCCATCCCGGCCGCAGGCCAGCTGGAACGGCAGCTCGGGAACCCACATCGCCAGCACCGGGACCTCCAGAAGGGATCCAAGTATGGCGAAATTTTAGCGAAAAACAACCCTTGCGGTTTCGATCTTCGGGGCGCGTCGGCTTCCCGGGCCGAGCTTCCGCTCGGAGGGCCACGGTCTCGAATTCCCAGCACCACCCCCGGAACAGCCCTGGCCACAAGGGGGCCGACTGCCAGGATCATCGCCCCACAGCTCAGGCTGCCTCTGCCGTCAAGGGATCCCCCTGAGCCGAGGCGGCAAGACGCGACTCAGCGTCCCGCAGGTCCACCGCCGCGGCCATGGCGCCTCAGGCTTTTAAAGCTTTGAGTTCCCGGACAATCAGGTAGGAAAGCGGCCCGAAGGACCCGGCCACCACCGTCAATAGCACGAAGGGCCAGGCCTTGAGGCTCTGCTCTCGGGCGTCCCGCACCATCCAGAGGCAGCCCAGGGTGCACATGATCACCAGGTCACTCAGTACTTGCCCAGCACCCCAGGTCCGGAAGTGCGGCATGACGATGCCGAGGTACCCGACATCAAGGAGTGCCACGCCCGTGAGCACTCCGAAGAGCGTGGTCACTCCCAACAGCAAAGCCAGACGCAGGGACATGGGTGGCCTCCTTTAGCGGGTCCATGCTCAGCGTGACCTTTGGCCAGAACCGTATCAATTACCTGAGAGGTCATTGAATACTTGTTCAAGGAACGGAAGAATGCGTACAGTCCCAGGAGCTCGCCCGTGTCGCCCTCGATACTGCAGCCCCCCTGTCCCGATACCCAGAAGTTCCCCCATCTGCTGAGGATCTGGCGCCGCAAACGCCGGCTTTCACAGCTCGAATTGGCCCTGGAATCCGGCGTGTCACAGCGCCACCTCAGCTTCCTCGAATCTGGTCGGGCGAAACCCAGCCGAGCCATGATTCTGCAGCTGAGTGAGTCACTGGCGGTCCCGTTGCGGGAACGCAACGACTGGCTGATGGCAGCAGGCTTCGCGCCCCTGTTCCGCGCGCGGCCACTGGACGATCCGCAGATGAATCAAGTGCTGAGTGCCGTCCGGATGATGCTGCAGAATCACGAACCCTACCCCGCCGTAGCCATCGACCGGGCCTGGAACATCCGCCTTTCCAATGGCCCCTTCGACCGCCTTGTCGAGGGTCTTTGCGGGAACGTCTGGGCTCGACTGGGGACCGGACCGCGCAACATGATGCGGCTCTTTTTCCACCCAGAGGGCATTCGTCCTTGGGTGGCGAACTGGGCGATGGCGGGACCGCTGGTCTGGCACCGGGCCTGCCGGGAGGCGGAGAGCAATGGGAGCCAGGAGATGCAGGCGCTGTTGGAGGAACTGAGCCCCCACTTGGAAACTGGAACGCTGAGCCTCCCCGACGAAGCCGACCTCCTGCCTGTGCTGCCGCTGATTCTGGAGCGAGAAGGTCAGCGCTTCTCCTTCTTCACGGTCATCGCCACCTTCGGAACTGCCCAGGACATCACGGCAGACGATCTGCGCATCGAGAGCCTCTTTCCGGCGGACGAGGCCACCGAGCGGTTGTTCCAGGATTGAGCATCAGGTGGGAGCAGGGGGTGGCGCAGCAGAGGCCTGCCCACAGGGGCAGGAGCGGTCCACATCTGGAACCGGTGCGCGCCCGTCACCTTGGCGCCCCGCTCTGCGATCCCGCGCCGCGGCGAGCCCATGGCATCCATCGCCTGCGCGGATTTCCGCCTACCGGAGGTTGTGGACGCCACCCTGTCCCTGGGGGGGGGCGAATGACCACCCTGCGACCGACCGAACCTTTCCGCCTCTTCCTGCGTTAATGATCCTGAGGCCCCTGCCCCGGAGCATGACACCCGAATGGAATTCCCCCAGCTGCTGGACCTGGTTCGACGCGGCGACGAGCTGGCCTGGGAGGCCTTCGTCCGGCGGTTCCAGTCCCGCGTGTTCGGGCTGGCGTACCACTACACCGCCCACGCCGAGGACGCCCGGGATCTGGCCCAGGAGGTCTTCATCCGCATCTACCAGCACCTCGCCGCGATACCCGGCGAGGCGGGCTGCCTGCCCTGGATCATCCGCATCACCCGCAACGCCTGCCTCGACCACCTGCGGCGGCGGAAGGCCCGCCCGCCGCTCTGGGACCTGCCCGCCAACGAGTTGTTCGACTTGCGGTCCACGGATCGGAGCCCCGAGGAGGCCCTCCTCGACGCGGTCCGGAAGACCATGGTGCACCGCGCCCTCCAGGAGCTCTCCGACCTCAACCGGGAGATCATCCTGCTCAAGGAAATCCAGGGCTTGGGGCTGGAGGAGATCGCCGCCATCCTGGACGTTCCGCTGGGCACGGTGAAGTCCCGCTCGCACCGCGCCCGGCTGGAACTGGCCCAAAAGCTGGTGGCCGTGGGCATGGGAGCCTGACCATGGACGAGGCCTCCATGCACCCCCTGTCCCCCGGCCCCAAGGCCACGCCCCTGGATCCCGGGGCCTCCCCGGAGCTGACCCAGGCCATCCTGGCCCGCACCTCCGGAGATCCCTGCCATCGCCTGCAGAGCCTGGCCTGTGACTTCGTGGATGGCACCCTGGAGGCTGGGCAGGCCAGCCTGGTCCGCCTCCACCTCGGGCACTGCGGGGCCTGTGCCACCCTGGTGGAAGCGCTGGCCAGCCTGCAGACCGACCTGCCCGCCCTGGCCCAGGTGGATCCAGGTCCCTGGTTCACCCAGGCGGTGCTGCGGGCCACCCGGCACCAGCCCATCCGGCAGGGCGCCGACCTGCGCGACCTCTGGTGGCGGCTCATGCACCGTCCCCGCATCGCCCTGGAGGCGGCCTACCTGGGCGCGGCCGCGGGCCTGATGGGGGTCTACCTGCCCCTGCCCGCCACCCAGGTGCCGGCCCTGGTGCAGCCCCTCGGCGACTCCGCCCTGAGGGTGGCAGGTCAGGTGGCCCTGGCGGAACGCCGCACGTCCGCTTCGCTGCAGCGGAGCCTCCGCTCCATCGTCAGCCCCCGGTCGGCTCCGATGCCGAGAGGGAGCCTCTGGCAACGGCTGTCCTCCTGGACCAGGACCCGGCTTCAGGCCTTCCGGAAAGCCCCGGCACCCCCACTCAGCCCGGAAGCCCAAAAGCCCCCTTCGGCGAACCCTTGAGGGCAGGGCTGCGTCTTTCCCCCTAGGCGCCTGAATCCACGAATCCCACCCCCCACCTGGAGCGATGCATGACCCCCCACCCGGACCTTGAA